>JGI24699J35502_11134141_pt1 | contig 36920 bp, 39 predicted proteins | sample TergutMp193P4_FD_35502 | JGI IMG/M metagenome (IMG submission 35502)
AGGAAACGGAATTGAATTCGAAAATGAATGGACTATTTAAATTTAATTAATTATGAGTGCATTACAACCTTTAGCTCATCATGTGATTACTTTTATTTCGGATGGGAAAAAATACGACGTGGAACGATTCGCTATAGAGTTTTCTCAACCCATAGACTACAAGGGTCAACCGCAGTCGAATGTCCGGGGCGGTCAAATAATGATTAATTTGACCCAACTGCCGGATGATAACCTCTATATTTGGGCAAAAAAATCAACCCTCAGGAAAGACGGCAAAGTTTTATTTCAAACAGACTTGGGAATGACCGTGCTTGAAATTGACTTTAAAAATGCGTATTGCATTAATCTCACAATAAAAGTTAATGCTTTTAACGGGACTGAGACTTCTCTGACCATTTCGCCGGAGATCATCATTATAGACGGTATTGAACATGATAACTTTTGGCCGAGTTAAGATTATGAATGATGATATTATTTCTTTAAGCGATTTTATGAACCGATGCCGCCGGCATGAACGTTATATCGGGTATGTTTTGGATCTCGGTTATGTTTCGGGTTGGAGAACGGAACGGATTGTGACGGAACACCCCGTCAACAGTCCCAAAGCATTAACGGGAGATGCTCAATTTATCCAGACGGTTGATGTTCCGATAATTAAAAATTCGGTATATTCCGGTTTACAGAATACGGAATACAGCGATGAGAGCCGGATGGCAAGCTGGGGCGGTATTGCAGCTACGGCAGGCACGATTATTGACCAAGCGCTGGTCATGGAACCCAAATACATCCAAATCAACCCGCAAGGAACACGAATACTTAATCCGGATTACGGTAAAGTTAAACTGGGAACGGTAAAAATTGCCGGAGGATTAGGATTTGGACTACTTTTATTGTCTGCAGGTTATGATTTAAAAGCCCATGATAATAACGAGATAACAAAAGATGAGATGCTGGTGGATATAGCTGTTAACGGAATAATTTATACTGTTGGATTATTAAATCCGGTATTGGGAGTCGTTTTGGGGCTATTGTATATGTCATTTACCGCCCCTGTCGGACCGTCTATCGGCGCGACCTATGAAGAAATTCACGGAACGGTTACTCCGGCAGACAAGACAAGAGTAGCGCCTAAGATTCCTAAGATTTCTCCGGAAGAATTACTTAACGGTAAAAAAACGCCGACGAAGGAATTTCCCGTTATAACACGCGGACGTTAATAGTTAAAATATTCATTTTTCTATTGAATGGAAAAAGCCGGAATATCTTTTTTTAAAGAACTGTATTATTGGATGTATATTTATCTTTCAAAAACAATAGGAAAAATAAATAAATATCAAAATATACGATTCGGAGCGAGTGGATTTCTTTCAATACTAAGAGTCCTAAATGTTGTATCTTTACAGATATTTATTGAATGGATATTAAATATAAATGAATTCGAATATGAAAATTATTATGCTAATAAAAAAATGCTTTCAAATTATATATTTATTATTATGATATTTGACTGTATTTATTTCACAAGGAAGAGTAATTTTATTACTACAACTTGTGACCAATTTTCAAAAAAGAGACGAATCATCGGCCAAATAAAATTTTGGATTTATGTGGCATTAACTATTTTATTTTTTCAATATGTTGACGGATTAAGGAATAGCATGGGATAGCTGATGTCGCGTCATCAGTTGTCCCGCAGGGACAGCATTTTATTAACCGCAGGTGAAGCGACAGCGTAACCTACGGATTACGGACTACGGACATGAGACGCGAGCAGTATGCACTATCATCGCCCCAAGTCCCGCAGGGACGGTGCTATAAAACGCAAAGTGTCGTCCAGACGGGACTTATCGGAGCCGGACGGGCTCTTGCCGCAGGTTACGCTGTCGCTTCACCTGCGGTTAATAAAGTGTCGTCACTGCGTGACTTTACCCCGGATAAAACGGAAGCGATATATTCATGGGATAGTTTCTATCGCGTCGCCAGTAATAAGGATAAGATCTGATAAAAGATTTAGAAAACCGATAATAACTGAATGTCGGTGTGATTTTAATCGGTCAATAAGGTAAATGAATATAATTTTTTTTGAAAAATTATTATAAAAATGCAGCGCATATTTAGAAATTTATTTTACCTTTGCGTAATATAATTACTAAATTACTAATTTTAAATAAAGAAAAAAATGGCTCACGTAATTACAGATGATTGCATTGCTTGTGGAACTTGCTTGGATGAATGCCCGGAAGGCGCTATCTCCGAGGGAGATATCTACAAAATTGATCCGGATCTTTGCACCGATTGCGGGACATGTGCAGATGCGTGTCCGTCGGAAGCAATTCATCCCGCATAAGTTGAATTTCCGGTGAATTTTTAAGCAAAGAGACTATCAACCGAAAAGGGAGGTAGTCTTTTTTATTTATATTGCACATTTTCTAATATATAGCACAAAAAATCTTTGTTTGTTTCAAACAATTTGCTTAATTTTGCGTCTTCATAAGAACAATCCGGGATTTATTTATATATGCCAAATACTAAGAAAAAAATTAATAACGCGCTGATATCCGTTTTCGATAAAACCGGACTTCATACCATTTTGGAAGAGTTGCACCGAGGAGAGGTTAATTTTTATTCGACGGGCGGCACCTTAAAATTCATAGAATCCTTGAATTACCCTTGCCAATCAGTGGAAAGCCTAACGGGTTATCCTTCCATTTTGGGCGGTCGCGTAAAAACGTTGCATCCCAAAATCTTCGGCGGAATACTGAATCGAAGGGACAACGAACTTGATAAAGAACAAACGGCGCAATACGAAATTCCGGAAATTGATTTGGTCATCGTGGATTTATATCCTTTTCGAGAAACAGTCGCTTCCGGTGCAAACGACGAGGAAATTATTGAAAAAATAGATATCGGAGGAATCTCGCTGATTCGGGCGGCAGCCAAAAATTTTAACGATGTGGTTGTCGTCGCCTCCAAAGAACAATATGCTCCTTTGGAAAGCTTATTATCCGAAAACGGAGTTTATTCAACATTGGAGGAACGAAAATGGTTTGCTAAAGAAGCTTTTGCGATAACTTCCGCTTACGATACGGCTATTTTTAATTATTTCGACAATACGGAAGGATCGTATTTCAGATTCTCCGAAGATAACGCCAAAATCTTACGCTACGGGGAAAACCCGCATCAAAGAGGCGTTTTTTACGGCAATTTCGAAGCTTTATTCGAACAACTGCAAGGGAAAGAAATTTCGTACAATAATTTGCTTGATATAGACGCCGCCCTTGCCTTGATTTCGGAATTTGACGAGTTAACCTTTGCCATCCTTAAACACAACAATGCTTGCGGAATAGCTTCTCGTCCTACGGTAAAAGAAGCGTGGGAAGCGGCTTTGGCCGCCGACCCGGTTTCGGCTTACGGCGGTATCTTGATTTGCAATGCATCCGTTGACAAGGAAGCGGCAGAAGCCGTTAACAAAATTTTCTTCGAAGTAATCATCGCTCCCGATTACGACACCGGCGCTCTTGAAATTCTTATGCAAAAGAAGAACCGGATTATTTTGATTCAGAAGGCAAACTCTCAACCGAAACTCCAATTCCGTTCTTTGTTGAACGGCGTCTTGACGCAAGACCGCGATGAAAGCATTCAAACGGAAAACGACTTGAAAACCGCAAGTCTGAAATCACCGGACAAGCGGGAAATCGCCGACTTGTTATTTGCCAATAAAATAGTAAAACATACCAAATCGAATGCCATTGTTTTAGTAAAAAACAAACAGCTCTGTGCAAGCGGAACCGGTCAGACCTCCCGAGTTGACGCTTTGAAACAAGCTGTTGAAAAAGCCAAATCATTCGGATTTAATTTGGAAGGAGCCGTAATGGCTTCCGATGCGTTTTTCCCTTTTCCCGATTGCGTGGAAATTGCAGGAAACGAAGGTATTACCGCCATTATCCAACCGGGCGGATCAATCAGAGATAATTTATCGGTAGAATATTGTAATACACATAACATGGCGATGGTAATGACCGGAATTCGCCATTTTAAACATTAAAAAATTATATGGGATTTTTTTCATTTACGCAAGAAATAGCAATGGATTTAGGTACGGCGAATACCATTATCATTTGCAACGGAAAAATAGTAGTGGACGAACCGTCGGTGGTAGCTATGGACGATCGCAGCGATAAAATATTGGCAATCGGAAAAGAGGCGCAACTGATGGAAGGAAAGACGCCGGCAAAAATCAAAACCATCCGACCGCTTCGCGACGGAGTTATTGCCGATTTTAATGCGGCGGAACAAATGATTCGGGGATTAATCAAAATGGTAAATACGAAAAATCATTTTTTCTCTCCCTCGTTACGAATCGTGGTATGTATCCCGTCCGGAAGCACGGAAGTTGAGATTCGCGCCGTCAGAGACTCGGCCGAACATGCCGGCGGAAGGGATGTATATATGATTTACGAACCCATGGCGGCGGCCATCGGAATCGGTCTCGATGTTGAAGCTCCGGACGGAAACATGGTGGTGGACATAGGAGGAGGAACCACCGAAATTGCCATTATTTCTTTAGGCGGCATTGTTTCCAATAAATCAATCCGGGTTGCCGGAGACGATTTGACTCAAGATATTATTGAATACATGGGACGTCAACACAATATGAAAGTCGGCGAACGAACGGCGGAATTAATCAAAATCAACGTCGGTTCGGCGCTTGTGAATCTGGAAGAGCCGCCCGAAGATCATATCGTATATGGTCCGAATCGTATGACTGCTTTACCGATGGAAGTGCCGGTATCCTATCAGGAAATTGCTCACTGTTTAGACAAATCCGTTTCAAAAATAGAAAATGCAGTTTTGAGCGCGTTAGAAAGTACGCCCCCCGAATTGTATGCAGACATTGTTCGCAACGGAATTTATTTGGCGGGCGGAGGCGCGTTGCTGAAAGGCTTGGATAAACGTTTGTCCGATAAAATCAACATTGCATTTCACATTGCGGACGATCCTTTGCATGCCGTCGCAAAAGGAACGGGAGTGGCGTTGAAAAACATTAACAAGTTTAATTTCCTTATTCGTTAATTGAAGAATTTATTCAATTTTATACTCAGGTATATACATTGGCTGCTGTTTTTTTCGCTAACCTTTTTTTCTTTGTTTTTATTGGTTCATAACAGTGAATTTCAACGAAGCAAATATTTATCGGTTTTTCAAGAAATAGCGGGGAGGGTGTATTTTGTCTCCAACAGTGTGCAATCCTACTTGAATCTGAAAAAGACCAACGCTGATTTAATGCAGCAAATTGTTACTTTGGAAGAAGAAATTCAAGGATACAAAAAGAATCTGGAAAATCTTACCGACCGGATGCCGCCCGACTCGTTTAATATAGGCGTTGATTATCCCGTTTATCAATACATTCATGCCCGAGTAGTTCATAACCAGATATGCGAAGCAAATAATTACATTTTATTGGACAAAGGTTCGAAAAACGGCATCACGGAAGATATGGCAGTCGTATCCGTAAAAGGAATCGTAGGGGTGGTTATGAATGTATCTTCTCACTTTTCGCGCGTAATTCCGGTTTTAAACTCCGGATTTCATCCGAGTTGCATGATAAAAAGCACGAGTTTTTTCGGTTCGCTGTTCTGGGACGGAAAAGATCCGCGTTACGTTCATCTGAGCCGTTTGCCCAGTCACACCTCTTGTGAGATCGGCGATACGATTGTTACCAGCGGTTATTCGGCGACTTTTCCCCCGGGTGTCCTCGTCGGAACAATTGAAGGCGCTTTCAAACAAAAGAATGAGGAAAATAATTCGCTTAAAGTCCGTTTATTCACGGATTTCAGTACGCTGAATGAAGTGTTCATTATCCGGAATCCGCTTCGGGAAGAACAAATAACAGTCGAGAAAGGAGTTAGTGAAGAATGAAAAAAACGTCTTTTCAACTGATTTTATTATTTATCCTTTTGGTCTTTTTACAGATTTGGCTTTTCGACAACATCCATTTATTCGGTTTTGCCACACCTTTACTTTATATCTATTTTCTGATCAAATTGCCGATCAGCATGAATCGGAACGTCGTAATACTTTTGTCCGCTTTATTGGGTTTTATCATTGATATTTTCGGCGGCACTTTAGGCTTGAGCATGACGGTGTTGGTAATTGTCGGCTTTCTCCGCTACTATTTATTGAAATTGTTTGCGCCGAGAGATGTTTTTGACGATTATTTCCCTTCTTTCAGCACTTTCGGAAAATTTTTGTTTATGCGATACGCCGTAATAATAACTTTAATTCATATATTCCTGCTGTATATGATAGAATCATTTTCACTTTTTACTCCCGTCTTACTTCTTTTACGTATTGCGGGAAGTTTTACTTTAACAATTTTGCTTATCTTTGCCTTCGAATGCGTAACTATTGATGTATTTAAAAAGTGAAAAAAGAAAATTTGAATTGGGAAAAAAGAAGAAAATACATTACTTACGCTGTCGTTCTGCTTACAGTGGTTTATATTTTGCAATTATTTAAACTGCAAATCATTGATAAAGACTATAAACAATGGGCGGATAGCAATGCTTTTTTAAATAGGAAAATATATCCTCCGCGCGGCGTGATGTACGACCGGAACGAGAAATTATTGGTTTACAATCAGCCGGCGTATGACGTCATGGTCATATTCCGCGAAACAAAACCGATGGATACGCTTGCTTTTTGCCGTGCCGTTAATCTTCCCATTGATAAATTTCGTCAAAAATTAGCGGACGTAAAAAATCAAAAACTTAACCCCGGATATTCATCCTATACTCCGCAATCATTTCTTACCCAATTGGGAAATAAAGAATACGGCATCTTGCAGGAGTCCATTTATAAATTTCCCGGATTTTACATTCAAAACCGGACGGTTCGAGAATACAATTATCCCAATGCCGCTCATGTCTTGGGATACATTGCGGAAGTTGACAAGCAAAATTTGGCGGACGACAACTACTATATACGCGGAGATTATATCGGTAAATCCGGTATTGAAAAACAATACGAATCCTACTTGAGAGGAACCAAAGGGGTGGAAGTTTTACTGAGAGACGCGCACGGACGTATCAAAGGAAAATATGAAAACGGTATTCACGACCAAGATCCGATTGCGGGAAAAGATTTAACCCTTTCTCTTGACGTTGATTTGCAGGCTTACGGAGAAGAGCTGATGAAAAACAAATTGGGAAGCATTATCATGATTGAACCGAAAACCGGCGAAATTTTGTGTATGGTTTCCTCCCCCACTTATGATCCTTCTATTTTGGTAGGAGGAAGGCAATTCAGCGAAAATTTTACGGAATTGGCAAACGACCCCTATATACCGCTTTTAAATCGGGCGCTCAACGGCTCTTATCCTCCCGGCTCCACGTTCAAGCCGCTGCAAGCTTTGGCTTTTTTGGAAGAAGATATTATTCAACCGAGCACCGCTTACTCATGCGCCCACGGATTTCCTCCCGGAAACGGGCATCCGGCCTGCCATAGCCATCCGTCGCCTTTAACCTTAGTCCCGGCGATTGGAAATTCATGCAATTCATACTTTTGTTGGGGATTAAAGGCCATGCTTGAAAATAAAAAATACGGAACGATTCAAAATGCGATGAACAAATGGCGGGATTTAATGGTTGCTCAAGGTTACGGTCGCTCGCTGGGAATTGATTTACCGGGAGAGAAAAGGGGAAGTATTCCCAACGGAGAATTTTACGACAAACGCTACAAACGGTGGAATTCATTTACGGTCATATCCATTGCCATCGGTCAAGGGGAAGTGGAAGCTACTCCGCTTCAAATTTGTAACTTTGCCGCAACGGTGGCAAACCGAGGTTATTATATTCCCCCCCATATTGTCAGGAAAATAAAAGATACACCCGTAGATCCGTTTTATACCCAACCAATATATACCGGAATAAATGCCGCGCATTACGAAACGGTTGCCAACGGAATGCGATGGGCGGTAGATGGTCCGGGCGGAACCTGTCGGGGAGCTGATATACCGGATATTGAAGTTTGCGGAAAAACGGGAACTGCCGAGAATAAAGGGAAGAGTCATTCGCTGTTTATGGCTTTTGCTCCGAAAGATGATCCTAAAGTCGCCGTGTCAATTATCATTGAAAATGGAGGATGGGGCGCTACTTATGCGGTTCCTATCGGACGGTTGATGATTGAAAAATACTTGAACGGGGCCATTGCCGAATCTTCCCGATGGATGGAAGAAAATATGAAGAATGCTGTAGTTTTGCGCAATGCCCTACCGAAAAAGTAATATATGGCTCAGTCTTGACTGGTGGACCGCAGCAATTTATCTGATAATGGTTATTGCCGGATGGATTAATATTTATGCTTCCGGTTACGATTTCGATCAAGTATCCATTTTTAATTTATCGGGCCGGGCCGGAATGCAAATGGTCTGGATTCTCACTTCGCTTCTCATAGGCTTTTCCATCCTAATGATTGACAGCGATTGGTACGATATCTTTGCGTATTGGATTTATGCTTTGGTTATCCTTTTATTAATCGCCACCATCCTCTTTTCACACGATATTCGAGGATCCCGTTCGTGGTTGGTTCTGGGACCTGTTCGTATCCAATCGGCTGAATTTGCCAAATTTGCCACCGCATTAGCTGTCGCTCGCTTGGCAAGTAATTACAATTTCGACTTGATGCGGATGAGAGATTTCATCAAAATCCTGCCGATATTTTTCTTGCCGATGGCATTAATCTTGTTGCAAAAAGAAACCGGCACCGCTTTGGTCTTTCTGGCTTTTTTCTTGGTCTTGTATCGCGAAGGAATGTCGGGATTCATCCTCTTCTCCGGATTCTGCGCCGTTCTGTTTTTTGTCATAGAAATTCGTTACGGAGATGTTTTGTGGGGAGGAACTCCTTTGGGAAAATGGATCGTGCTCTTACTGATCATTCCCTGCATCAGCTTTATATTGTACGATTATGAAAAAGGACGACAGTATATAAGATATTTTTTGATCGGTTCCGGCGTCTTGGTAGGACTTGCCGTGCTTGTTTCCTTATTTTTCATTTATGATTTATGCTTCGTGGTATTGGCAATCATCGCAATAATTACGGCGGTATTATTGTTTTTATTTCTTAAATACAGAGAAAAACATTACCTGTACATTGTCGCCTTTGCACTTCTTTCCGTCGTTTTCATATATTCCGTGGATTATGTTTTCGACGACGTGTTAGAGCCGCATCAAAAAGTAAGGATAGAAGTCGCTTTAGGAACCATTGACGACCCCGGTGGAGCCGGATACAACGTCAATCAATCGAAAATCGCCATCGGTTCGGGCGGACTGTGGGGAAAAGGGTATTTAAACGGAACCCAGACCAAATTGAAATACGTGCCGGAACAAGATACCGACTTTATCTTCTGTACGGTGGGAGAAGAACACGGATTTGTCGGATCGGTTTTTATTTTACTTCTGTTTTTATTTTTAATCACCCGGCTCATTTTTTTAGCCGAAAGACAACGTTCTACTTTTAAACGAATTTACGGTTACAGTGTAGCTGCGATTATCTTTTTCCATTTACTGATTAATATCGGAATGGTAATAGGACTCACGCCGGTGATCGGAATCCCGTTGCCTTTTTTCAGCTACGGAGGGTCTTCTTTGTGGGGTTTTACCATACTTTTATTTATCTTCCTTCGTTTGGACGCATCAAGAAATGAACGATTATAACATTATTTAACTAATATTTTTTGTTATTCTTAATATTATTCCTTTTCTTTGTAGTCTTGAAAATGTACATAACATAAATTTTTATTGATTTTTCATGTTAGACAGAACACTTGTTATCCTTAAACCGTCTGCAATTCAAAGGGGGTTAATCGGCGAAATCATCCGTCGTTTCGAAAGAAAAGGTTTATTACTCGCCGGACTGAAGATGGTTTGGTTAAACGATGAAATTTTGAGTGAACATTACGCACATCTGAAAGAGAAGCCTTTTTTCCAAAGGGTAAAAGATTCGATGAGAGTGTGTCCCGTTATTGTTTGCTGTTGGAAAGGAAAAGATGCTGCTCAGGTAGTCCGGACGCTTACGGGCATAACCAACAGTCGTGAAGCGTTGCCCGGAACTATTCGCGGCGACTTCAGTATGAGTATGCAGGAAAATATTTTACATGCATCAGATTCACCGGAAACGGCAGTTGTAGAATTACAACGGTTTTTCAATGAAGATGAATTGTTTGATTACAACATGAGCTTAATTTCAAATTTATACGCTAATAATGAAATATGATTTTTATCGTATAGAAACAACAAATTAATGAAACACATAAAAAACATTCGATTAGGAATTATACTTACTGCCCTGCTGACGTTCACTTTGAATACAACGTTTGCGCAAACTCACTCCGAAAGAGATTTAACTTCCGATGAAATAAAACGATTAACTACCGATCGTAAGTTGACGGCTGATAAAGTCACCACAAAAATGGAACTCGCCGTTATTGATTCAATACAAATGCAATATGAGCTGAATGAAGAAGCGGATGAGTTGTCTCCCGCCGACGAATTATATGATGGCGCTTGGAACAATCGGTATGTAAAAGCATACGCCAATATCTCGATTCCGGATTCGTTCCGGATTGATCTATCCAATTTCGTGATGCCGGTAGAAGGAAAAATAACATCGCCCTTCGGCCCTCGCAGAAGAAGATTCCATTACGGAACCGACATCAAATTGCAAACAGGCGATACCGTTTACGCCGCATTCGATGGAAAAGTAAGAGTAAAACAATACGAAAGAAAAGGATACGGTTATTATTTGGTACTTCGTCACCCCAACGGTTTGGAAACCGTTTACGGACATTTATCCCGATTCTTAGTAGAAGAAGGAGAATCCGTTGGCGCCGGTCAACCGATTGCCTTGGGCGGAAATACCGGACGTTCCACCGGTCCGCACTTGCATTTCGAATGCCGCTTCCTCGGACAAGCCATTGACCCGGCCGATATTGTTGACTTTGATAATTTCTGCACTTTCGACGACTCGTATGTTTTCCAAAAATACAGAGTCAACGAAATCAGCATGCATAATAACAAATATACCGCATACGATCGAACCGTTCAATATCATCGCATACGGTCGGGCGATACATTGTCAATAATAGCCGGAAAATACGGAGTGTCGGTTAATCAGCTTTGTCGTTTGAACGGTCTTCGGCCGACAAGTACTTTGAAAGTCGGAAGAGTTTTACGATGCTCATGATAATTTACAATTCATAATTCATAATTCATAATTCATAATTCGTAAATTATATTGTATCTTTGCACCGTCTTATGCTAAAAGATGGATACAAAAGAACAATTTGAACACGTGATAGCCATTTGTCGCAGCCTCTTTGAAAAAAAGCTCGAAGATTACGGCGCTTCATGGCGCATCTTGCGTACACAATCCGTTACCGATCAGATTTATATAAAAGCGTGTCGCATCCGTAATCTGGAAACGACGGGTACCTGCAAAATAGAGGAAGACATCCGTTCCGAATTTATTGCCATTGTCAATTACGGCGTTATCGGATTAATCCAGTTTCATCACGGATTTACTGATAGGGTTGATACAAACCCGGTCGAAGCATTGAAATTGTACGACCAATACCTTACCGAATCCAAAGAATTGATGTATAACAAAAATCATGATTATAACGAAGCATGGCGTAACATGCGTATCAGCTCCTACACCGATTTGATTCTGATGAAAATCAATCGCACCAAACAAATCGAAAACAACCGTGGAAAAACGATTGTCTCCGAAGGAATTGACGCCAATTATATGGACATGATTAATTATTCTTTATTTGCCTTGATAAAATTAGAATATGAAGACGAAGCATAAAAAAATCGCCGTAGAAATTTCCCGTATTATCTTGGGCTTGGTGTTCATCTTTTCGGGCTTTGTAAAAGCGATAGATCCTTGGGGCGGCGCTTACAAGATTTCGGATTATTTTTCCGCGTTTCAATTTACGCAGTTTGATTTTTTGGCGCTTCCGCTTTCTTTTCTCCAAGCTGTCGTTGAATTTGGCGTAGGCGTCTGCTTGTTAGTCGGCATTTACAGACGAATCAATTCCATTCTCGCTTTGCTTATCATGCTGTTTATGACGCCGCTGACGTTGTATCTTTCCATTGCTAACCCGGTTACGGACTGCGGATGTTTCGGCGATGCATTGGTCATTTCCAATTGGCAAACGTTTTATAAAAATATATTTTTGTTAATTGCAGCAGTCATTGTCTTTATTGGGTATCGGTTAATGACTCCCGTTTTCACTCGAAAAACCCGGTTTTCCGCCGGTCTGTGGATTTACTTATTTATTATCGGTCTCTCTTTCTATTGCTTTCATTATTTGCCGGTTCTTGATTTTCGTCCGTATAAAATAGGAGCGAACATTCCGGAAAAAATGGAAGTTCCGGAAAATGCGGAACACGATATTTACGAAGTCCGGCTGATTTATTCGAAGAACGGGGAACAAAAAGAATTTACGGTTGAAAATTATCCCAAAGACGATAGCACGTGGACGTTTGTTGATTCCAAATCACGCTTAATCAAAACAGGCTATCAACCGCCCGTTCACGATTTTTCCATCACGAATGCCGACGGAGACGATATTACCGAAGATGTGCTTTCCAATCCTTCTTATACTTTTCTGCTTATCGCGCATAAATTAGATAAAACCAATGATGCAAATGTGGATAAAATCAACGACATCTATGATTTCTCGAAAACCGGGGAATATGATTTTTATGCGCTGACATCTTCTTTGTCGAACGAAATACAAGATTGGATTGAAAATACCGGAGCGGAATATCCTTTTTGTACGATGGATGATATTACATTGAAAACGATCATCCGTTCCAACCCGGGCTTATTACTGATTAAAGGCGGAACAATTATCAATAAGTGGCCGAATACCCGTTTGCCGGACATTGAAGAATTGGCTCGGTTGACGAGTGAAAAAACGAACGAAAATCCGGCGGCGATTCATCGTTCCCATACCGTACCCCTTTTGGCATTAATATTACTTGTTCCTCTTATCGGATTATTTTTATTGGATTTGAATGTTTTCAAAAAAACGACAAAAAACAACGAAAATTCGGATCCGTACCAAGAGAAAAATTAAAAACTATATAAACATCAAGAATATGAGAAAAAATATTGTTGCAGGAAACTGGAAAATGAATAATAACCTGCAAGAAGGATTGAATCTGGCAAAAGAATTACAACAAGCGTTAGCCGGAAAAACGGTTAATTGCGACGTGGTTATTTGTACGCCGTTTATTCATTTGGCTTCGATTGCCAAAGAAATTACAACCGTCGGCTTAGGAGCGCAAAATTGCGCCGATAAAGTTTCAGGCGCTTATACCGGCGAAGTTTCGGCGGCAATGATTGCCTCAACGGGCGCACAATACGTCATCATCGGTCATTCCGAACGCAGAGCGTATTACGGAGAAACCAACGCTATTCTGAAAGAAAAAGTACTGTTGGCTTTAGCCAATCATTTGACTCCGATTTTCTGTATCGGTGAAGTATTGGCCGAACGGGAAGCCGGAAAACAAAATAAAGTCGTTGAAACGCAAATCCGGGAATCACTGTTCCATTTGAGCGCGAAAGATTTCGGTAAAATTGTATTGGCTTACGAACCGGTTTGGGCAATCGGAACCGGAGTTACGGCGACTTCCGACCAAGCGCAAGAAATGCACGCTTTTATCCGGAAAACAATAGCCGAAAAATACGGATCGGCCGTTGCCGGCGAAACTTCCATTTTGTACGGCGGAAGCTGCAATGCAAGCAATGCAAAAGAATTATTTGCCAACCCCGATGTGGATGGCGGTCTGATCGGCGGCGCTTCATTGTCGGTTGATAAATTTATGCCGATTGTTGAAGCTTTCTGATAGCGGTTGTTATTGCGGGCTTGACCCGCAATTCTCTAATAATTAAAATATGAAAAATAAATTCATCTTATTTTTTTTATTCATCACGGGAACCTGTTTTTCCGAAATTCAAGCGCAAGTAATAAAACAAGGCACTATTATTGATGAATTAGAAACGCCGGTTTCGAACGAAGGCGCTATTCAAATCGTTTCCGACCCGAAAATTACGGAATTAATCGGACAACTTTCTTTCGAGATAAACGCAAGTGAAAAAAATTATGTTGAAACAAGCGGTTTCAGAATACAAGTATTTATGAGTAATGATTCTCGGACGGCAAGGAAGGAGATTTCAGACAAAGGGAATTTAATTAAAAGCGTCTTTCCCGATATTGCTATTTACCCCGGATATACAGCGCCCAATTGGAAACTGTTGGTCGGCGATTTCATGACCAAAGAAGAAGCGGAAGTTTTCAAACAGAAAATACAAAAATCCATTCCGGAACTTGGAAAGGAAATGTACATCGTACCGGACAGAGTCAATATTTCGGTACAAAACGCCTATTAATCATGGAAAGAACGCCGGAAGAAATCCAAAAAAAAGAAGCGATTGCATTTCACTATGCTAAAATCTTGGAGTTGCTGGGGGAAGATATTTCTCGCGAAGGCTTGCTTAAAACGCCGGAACGGGTAGCGAAAGCCTTGATGTTCCTTACCAAAGGATATAATCAAGACCCGGCGCAAATTTTATCATCAGCGGTTTTTGCCGAAGATTATAAACAAATGGTTATCGTGAAAGATATTGATTTTTTTTCGATGTGCGAACACCATGTTTTACCGTTTTTTGGGAAAGCGCATGTCGCTTATATTCCGAATAACGCCGTAACGGGATTAAGCAAAATCGCCCGAATTGTGGATGTTTTCGCTCATCGCTTGCAAATTCAAGAACGAATGACTACCCAGATCAAAAATTGTATTCAAAAGACATTGAATCCGTTGGGAGTTATGGTCGTGATTGAGGCGCAACACATGTGCATGCAGATGCGCGGAGTCGAAAAACAAAACTCCATTACGACCACTTCCGACTTTACCGGAGTCTTCAATCAAGCGAAAACCCGAGAAGAATTTATAACATTAATTAAAAACGGACGCTGATATTCCGAATAATATTTGTTTCGGAAACGGGTTGCATTAATCTTTGATTTCTTCAAAATCAACATATTCTCCATCCTCGCGCGTAAATATTTTTTTGACGGAAGGGGAAGCGTTTGTTTGTTTTGTCGTTTGTTTCGCTTTTTGTTGATTCGAAGAAGCAGTATTGCGAGGATTAGGCCGGGTTCCGAAAAGGGCGTTAAGCAACATTCTTAAAACGGAAAATCCGAATAAGAGTACAAAAGCAACAGCTAATAAACCCATTATAATCAAAAAGCCTAATATTTTCATAAATTTGTCAATCCTATTTGAACGCAAAGATAATAAAAATATATCGCTTATGCAAAAACCGACTATTCCGCAAGGAACAAGAGACTTTTCGCCGGAAGAAATGACGAAACGGGATTATATTTTCGACACGATTCGGGCCGTATTTCGCTTGTACGGATTTAAACCGATCGAAACTCCGGCTGTAGAAAACCTGTCCACCCTCATGGGAAAATACGGGGAAGAAGGAGACAAGCTGCTTTTCAAGATTTTAAATTCCGGTGATTTTCTGAATAAAACCACGGATGATGAGCTGCTTCTCCGAAATCCGGTTCGATTAATGAATAAAATCAGCGAAAAAGGCTTGCGTTACGATTTGACCGTACCGTTTGCCCGTTTCGTAGTCATGCGCCGCAACGAAATCACGTTTCCGTTCCGGCGCTACCAAATACAGCCGGTTTGGCGTGCCGACCGTCCGCAAAAAGGTCGTTACCGCGAATTTTACCAATGCGACGCCGATGTAGTCGGTTCCGATTCATTATTAAATGAAGTCGAACTGATTCAAATGATGGATGAAGTCTTTAAGCGCTTCGGCATCCGCGTCTGCATCAAAATAAACAACCGTAAAATATTGAGCGGTATTGCCGAAATAATCGGAGAAGCGGACAAAATCACGGATATTACCGTCGCCATTGATAAATTTGATAAAATCGGCTTGGAAAAAGTCAATGAAGAATTGGCATCCAAAGGAATTGCCGCCGAAGCGATCGAGCAACTGCAACCTATCATCGGTTTATCCGGCTCCAACCGGGAAAAATTAAAAACGCTGAAAATCCTTTTGAAAGCATCCGAAATCGGACTGCAAGGAGTTAAAGAAATTGAAACCATTCTCGATAAAATCGAATTAACGCCGCTTGTTTCCGCTTTGGATTTGGATTTAACGTTGGCGCGGGGACTGAATTATTACACCGGCGCTATCTTCGAAGTAAAAGCCTTAGACGTCGCCATCGGAAGTATCACCGGCGGCGGACGATACGACAATCTGACAGGCGTTTTCGGAATGCCCGGCGTTTCGGGCGTCGGAATTTCTTTTGGCGCAGACCGTATCTTCGACGTACTGAATCAATTGAATCTGTATCCGGAAAATTTAATCCGACAAACGCAAGTGTTGTTTACCAATTTCGGAGAAAAGGAAGAAAACTATGTATTTCCGATATTGATGCAATTGAGAAAAAAAGGAATCCGATGCGAAATCTATCCGGAAGCCGCCAAACTGAAAAAACAACTTTCTTACGCCGACAACAATCAAATTCCGGTTGTCGTAATGGCAGGCGAAAATGAAATAACGACAGAAAAGTTGACAGTAAAGAAAATGTCCACCGGCGAACAAGTTCAATGTACCGCCGAAGAACTCTGCAAAATTGTCAGTTCATAACTTTGGCATAATCTTCGCATAAGAAGATACAAACAATTAATAATAATTAAACAAAAAATAAACTAATTTATTAATTAATTATGAGTATTAAACCATTAGCAGACAGAGTGCTGGTAAAACCGGCAACTGCGGAAGAAAAAACAGTCGGCGGAATCATTATTCCCGATTCGGCAAAAGAAAAACCCTTAAAAGGGGAAGTGATCGCAGCAGGTAACGGAACGAAAGATGAAGAAATGATCTTGAAACCGGGCGATAAAGTTCTTTACGGCAAATATGCCGGAACAGAAATCGAATGGAACGGAGAACAATACATCATCATGCGTCAATCGGATGTTTTAGCAGTAATATAAATAAAAAAATACTATGGCAAAAGAAATTAAATTCAACATTGATGCCCGCGACTTATTGAAAAAAGGAGTTGACGAATTGGCAAACGCAGTAAAAGTAACTTTAGGTCCGAAAGGTCGTAATGTGATTCTCGATAAGAAATTCGGTGCGCCTCAGATAACTAAAGACGGTGTAACGGTAGCAAAAGACATTGAATTGGCCGACCCTTTCAAAAATATGGGCGCTCAATTGGTAAAAGAAGTCGCATCCAAGACCAATGACGATGCGGGCGACGGTACGACAACCGCGACGGTTTTAGCGCAATCCATTATCAGTGTGGGAATGAAAAACGTAACCGCCGGAGCGAATCCGATGGATTTGAAACGCGGTATTGACAAAGCGGTTGTGACGGTAGTCGAATCGTTGAGAAAACAATCGCAGGAAATCGGCGATGATTTCGGTAAAATTGAAAATGTAGCCAAAATTTCGGCGAACGGCGACGAAACAATAGGCGCATTGATTGCCGAAGCAATGAGAAAAGTGAAAAAAGAAGGCGTGATCACGGTAGAAGAATCCAAAGGTATTGACACCTACGTGGATGTAGTAGAAGGGATGCAATTCGACCGCGGTTACATTTCAGCATATTTCGTGACGAATACCGAAAAAATGGAAGCTGAACTCGAAAATCCGTATATCCTCATATACGACAAGAAAATTTCCATATTGAAAGATATGCTTCCGATTCTTGAACAAACCGTTCAAACGGGTCGTCCTTTACTGATTATTGCCGAAGATATCGAATCGGAAGCGCTGGCTACATTAGTAGTAAATCGTTTACGTGGGTCTCTGAAGATTTGCGGCGTAAAAGCGCCGGGATTCGGCGACCGTCGCAAAGAAATGTTGGAAGACATTGCGGTTTTAACCGGCGGCGTGGTCATTTCCGAAGAAAAAGGTTTGAAATTAGACGGTACAACCTTGGATATGTTGGGTTCTGCCGAAAAAGTATCCGTAAACAAAGACAATACGGTGATCGTGAACGGTTCGGGCAACAAAAAAGCCATTGCTTCGCGAGTAGCTCAAATCAAAGCTCAAATCGAAACGACAACTTCCGATTACGATCGTGAAAAATTACAGGAACGTTTGGCAAAATTGGCGGGCGGCGTAGCCGTACTCTACGTAGGCGCTCCCTCGGAAGTGGAAATGAAAGAAAAGAAAGATCGCGTCGGCGACGCATTAAGCGCTACCCGTGCGGCTATCGAAGAAGGTACGGTTCCGGGCGGAGGTGTAGGATACATTCGCGCGATTGCCGCTTTGGATAACTTAAAAGGAGATAACGAAGATGAAACAACCGGTATCGAAATCGTTAAACGCTCTATCGAAGAACCGCTTCGTCAAATCGTTGAAAACGCGGGAAAAGAAGGCGCCGTTGTCGTTCAGAGAGTAAAAGAAGGAAAAGACGATTTCGGTTACAACGCTCGCACCGATGTTTTCGAAAAGTTGTATGCCGCAGGCGTAATTGACCCGACGAAAGTAACGCGCGTTGCGCTGGAAAACGCCGCTTCAATTGCCGGTATGTTTTTGACTACCGAATGCGTAATCACCGATAAGAAAGAAGAAAATCCGGCTCCTCCCATGCCTCCGATGGGCGGCGGAATGGGCGGAATGATGTAATCGCAATCCTTCATTTCTTAATAAATCATAAAAACGGCTTTTCATAACAAAAAAGCCGTTTTTTTTGCTATTTTTGCATCGAAATAATTCGAACGTATGAGAATCTATAACGAAGAAGATACACTGAAACAATTGCGAAGCGGCGATCTTGATCTGCAAAAAAAAGCTTTTGAGCAAGTGGTTTCTTATTATGGTGAAAAATTATACTACCAAATTCGAAAAATGGTTATCTCGCACGATGATGCCAATGATTTGCTGCAAAACACTTTCTTAAAAGCTTGGGCGAATATCGGATTTTTCAGAGGAGACGCTCGCTTGTCCACTTGGTTGTATAAAATTGCATTCAACGAATCCATTACTTTTTTAAATAAGCAGCATGCCCAAAACAATATATCCATTGACGAAGCGGATACTTTTCTGATTGAAAAATTAGAAGGCGACGATTATTTCGACGGAGACGCCATTCAACTGAAATTGCAAAAAGCCATTTTGTCATTACCCGATAAACAACGTGCCGTGTTCAATTTACGTTACTATGAAGAAATGCCCTATGAAGAAATGTCAGCTGTTACAGGTACTTCCGTAGGCGCTTTAAAAGCATCGTATCATCATGCGGTAAAAAAAATAGAAGATTTTTTAAATCGGGATTAAACTTTTCGTATTCTCAACTGTCAATAATTAAAAAGGTAAAGTATAAATAAAAATTATGGACAAGAAAAAAATACTGTTAAAAGATATAGCCAAGGTTGATCCTTTTAAAACGCCGGAAGGATACTTTGAAAACTTTACAAATGGTATTATGTCTCAATTACCGGATGTTGTTCGAGAAGATTCTTTGATAAATGTTAATTGGTGGCAACGTGTACGTCCTTGGGTTTATATGGCGGCTATGTTCACGGGAATAGCCCTAATGATTCATATATTCGTCGGCTCCCCGACAGAAACAAAAAAATATGCTTTAGAGGGACTTAAATTATCTTCAGCGGCAGATATAGACGATTTTTACCATTATTATGACGACGGATTGGCTCGTCTGGCTTATGACGATACATTTTATTTGGCTGATGAGGCAGATTCTTCGTCGAAATAATTTTAATCATTGCAAATCATGAAAAAAAAATGGATATTTTTCCTTCTGTTGGGATTGACAAACATGAATGTACTCCTTTTCGGTCAACGCGACGATAAAAGAAAAGCGGAATTTGAAGAATTTAAAGAAAAAAGAGTCGCATTTATCACACAAGCGACGGATTTAGACGCTGAAGAAGCCAAAGTTTTTTGGCCGTTATATAATGAACTGCAAGAGAAGAAATTCGAATTAAATAAACAATTGAGAAAAACCTTATTCGAGTTTTCGGAAAACAAAAAGAACCATACGGAAAGCGATTATAAAGAAATCGTTGATTTATATACTCAATCCAGAATAAAAGAAGCGCAACTTGATGAAGAATACATCGCTAAATTTGCCAAAGTGATTTCTTACGAAAAAATCTACCTCTACCAACAAGCCGAACTTCAATTCGCGCGGCAAATGCTTGACCAACGACGCGAACGCGATTTTCCAAAACCGAAATAGTTCATAATAATTCCCATTTATTTAAATTTGTAAGAAAAATTTTATTTTTTTTTAACAAAAAAAATAGTATATTTGCCCCTTGGAAATTTTCGAAGAGCGCAGTGATTGCCATAATGAATTTTTTGTCCTCTTTGCACATTATTGTGTACCTTGTGTATATGGTCTTAATCGGGGGTACGGTAAGTGTTGTAATTTCCGAGAACAGGAGTCCGATTAAAACGATAGCCTGGTTGCTGGTTCTAATCTTTGTTCCTTTGCTCGGACTTATTATCTATTATTTTTTCGGACAAGAGACTCGACGAATGCGACAACTTTCGGAAAAAAACTCCCGAAAAATTAAAGATTTAAGTTTTAAAAACTTGACGCCGAATCGCAGCGTTAAAATATTACCCGAATATGCCAATTTAATCAATCTTTTGAAAAACAACAATTTTTCGCCGGTTTTACAAGGAAGCAAAGTAGAAATTATTACGGAAGGCGCCCGGATGTTTGAGATTTTATTGGAAGATATAGAAAGGGCCAAACACCACATTCATATCGAGTTTTTCATCTTCAAAAACGATCGAACGGGAAAAATCGTCCGGGATTTACTGATGAAAAAAGCATCGGAAGGCGTCGAGGTTCGTTTTGTCTATGACAAAGTTGCCAATTGGCTGATTCCTAAAAAATTCTACAATGAAATGAAAAAAAGCGGAGTGAAAATCGCTTCGCTGATGGATGCCAAGTTCGTTAAGCTCGGAGAAAAACTCAACTATCGAAATCATCGAAAAGTAATTGTTATTGACGGGGTTACATCTTATATAGGAGGGATGAATATTTCCAATAATTATTTTATTAATCCGAAATGGAGGGATACGCATTTGCGTATTCAAGGGCAAGGAGCTTTGGGCCTGCAAGCCTGCTTTCTGATTGATTGGTACAGTTCGGGTGAACCGCTCTTGGATGATAAAAACTATTTCCCCGAAGCAAAGGATTATACGCAAAATCTTATGCAAATAGCGACGGGAGGACCTTACAGTTTGTATCATAATTTATTACAAGCGACTGTAAATATCATAATCGGCGCGAAGAAATACATTTATATGCAAACGCCTTATTTTTTGCCCAACGAATCGCTGTTTCAAGCATTGCAAATGGCGGCGCTCAGCGGTGTTGACGTGCGCTTAATGGTTTCCCGTAAATCCGATTCATCCTACGTTGACCCGGCTTCCCGTTCCTATTACGGCGATTTACTGGAAGCGGGAATGAAAATTTACGAACTGCAAGATAAATTTATTCACGCAAAAACTTTGGTTACCGATGATATGCTTTCGGTCATCGGTTCCGCCAATTTGGATTTCAGAAGTTTTGAAACTAATTTTGAAATCAATTGCTATTTATACGATCCGAATATTGCCCGGCGCAACAGAGAAATCTTTTTCTTGGATATGGAACATTGCAAAGAAATTCGTTACGAAGACTGGATCAAACGTCCCCGATGGAAGAAATTTTTCGAATCGGTTATGCGACTTTTTGCACCGCTGATGTAGAAAAATTCCGATTCAATTATGGACTAATCCGAAAAAAAAGTACTACCTTTGTTCCTCCAAACAATTAATTTTTATGCAAAGTTTTGAAAAACGATACGAAAAGGTACCGGTATCCGTCTTTTCGGATGCCGAAATAGCTTCGGAGTTGGTAGCCAAACAAGTAGCCTCTCTCATCCGTGAAAAAGCGGCAAAAAACGAAATGTGCGTATTGGGATTTATTACCGGTGCCACCGCAGTCGGCATCTATGAACAGTTGACGTACTTACACAAAAATGAAGGATTAAGTTTCAAGAATGTAATCGCTTTTAATATTGATGAATATTATCCGTTGGATAAAACCGAATTGCAAAGCCGCCATAAATACCTGCATGAATATTTGTTTGACGAAACGGATATTCTTCCGGAAAACATTTATCTGATACCGGGTGATTTGAAAAAATCGGAAATTTCCAACTTTTGTCGAAATTATGAGGAAAAGATAAAAGACGTCGGCGGAATTGATTTACAGTTGTTGGGATTGGATAGTCGCGGACAAATCGGCGCCAACGAACCGGGTTCGATGTTCAATTCTCAAACGCGTTTGATTACGTTGGATTATGCTACGCGCATGAGTGCGGCAAGTAATTTCTTCGGTGAAGAAAACGTCCCCGACTATTGCATTACGATGGGTATTGAAACCATCATGAGCGCCAAACGAATCATTATGATGGCTTGGGGAGAAGGAAAAGCCAAAATCGTTTGTAAAATGGTGGAAGGGCCTGTCACCGAAATGATGCCGGCATCCATTCTCCAGAAACACCCGAATGCTTCGTTCATTTTCGATTCGGCTTCAGCCTCCGAATTAACGCGGATGAAGACGCCTTGGCTGACCGGTTCCGTCCGTTGGTCGAACAAACTCGTCCGTAAAGCGGTATTTTGGTTGTGTGAAAAATTGGATAAACCGATTCTGAAACTGACCGAACGGGATTACAACGACAGCGGTTTGGGCGAACTGATCGCCGAAATAGGAGCGGCTAATAAAATCAACATCAAAGTATTCAACGATCTGCAACATACGATTACCGGATGGCCGGGCGGAAAGCCCAATGCCGACGATACGACCCGCCCCGAACGCGCGACGCCTTATCCCAAACGTGTAGTGGTTTTTAGTCCTCATCCCGACGATGACGTCATTTCGATGGGAGGAACTTTGGCCCGCCTTTCCGACCACGGACATGAAGTGCATGTCGCCTATCAGGTTTCCGGAAATATCGCCGTTTTTGACGATGAAGTAACCCGTTTTCTTGATTTTGTCCGAGACATAGCGCCTTTATATCAATGGGACGAACCGAAAGCGCAAAAAGCGTATCAAGATACCTTGGAATTTTTTCACCGGAAACGTCCGGGTCAAACGGACCTTCCCGCGATTACGGCGGCAAAAACCGCCATTCGTCAAGGGGAAGCTCGCTCGGCCGGCCGTTACCTTGGGATTCCGGAAGACCGTATCCATTTCTTAAATATGCCTTTTTATGAAACGGGAACCATAAAGAAAAAACCGATCGGCCCGGAAGATCTGAAAATTGTCGCTGATTTATTACAAAAAGTCAAACCGCATCAAATCTTTGCCGCCGGCGATTTGTCCGATCCGCACGGTACCCATCGGGTTTGTTTCATGGCGATTCTCGAAGCTTTGAAGCAACTCAAAAACGAAGAATGGCTAAACGATTGTCGTTTGTGGCTGTATCGGGGCGCTTGGCAGGAATGGGACATTGCCGAAGTGGATATGGCCGTACCGCTCAGTCCGGAAGAAAGCCGCATCAAGCGAATGGCTATTTTCAAGCATCAGTCGCAGAAAGACCGCCCGTTGTTTCCGGGTACCGATCCGCGCGAATTTTGGCAACGCGCCGAAGAACGAAATATAGCGACCGCCGTTCGCTATGATAAATTGGGAATGGCCGAATATCAAGCCATTGAACTGTTCGTCCGCTATCATTTCGAAAAAGAATAATAAATTTGTTTTGAATTATTGAAAATAACGTTACCTTTGCAATAATTATGAATTATAAATTATAAATTATGAATGGAGTGTCATTGCTGGCGCAGCGTAGTGAATATTCGTAATTTTCTTTATACGTAGGCAATTAAAAATTATTATTATAGTATTAATCATTTAAAGATTTGATTTATGAAAAAATTAGCTTTTTTTTCTTCGTTATTAGTAACGCTAATGGTTGTTTTAGGGGCTTGTTCAAGTGATGATAAGCCGTCTCCGGGTCAAGAGACAGTTACATATGATCTTGTTTCCAGTGGAATCAGTGTAAATACTAATACTACTGCACTTACGATAAATTTAGAAAAAAGTTTGACAGATGTACTAGTTACAAATAAAGACAAAGCGTCTTATGTAAAAGAAGCCCAGACTCAACAGGGTTGTTCGCTTAAAATAGAAGGACAAGGATTCCAAACAAGCAAATCATTGGGAAGTGTCACGATTAATCTGATGGATGGACAAAAGGTAGCAAATAAATATAACGTAAATTTAAATTCAGTCAATGATTCTTCGGGTTTAACGGACACATCTGTGGATTGTTTGAACTTTCTTGCCAGTGTAGCTAGTCGTTTGGCAACGAAAAAAAGTATATCACTTCAGATTGTATTTACGGGGGGGGATCAAAATGTAACCGATTTGACTGTGACAATGACTACTAAAGCCACATTCAGCTGGTAAGCATTCGTTTTCAAAAATAAGATTTCCGTCATTGGCTGATTGGGTGCAATGGCGGAAATCTTGTTTTTAAATGGGTTTTTATCCGGTTATTTGACGAGGAAAATAAGGAAATAAGGGTGTTTGTTAGATATTATTTCTCTGCTACGAAGGGAACTTTTGAGGAATAAGGGTTTTTATTATTCATGCTACTAAGGGGGCTTTGAGAAAATAAAAGGTTTCCTTGTTCGTTCATCTTCAGAAAATCGTATTCCTTATCCTAACGTTTACAAACATTCCAATCCCTCTTCCCTTATTTCCAAAAGCCCCCTTCGTAGCATTTTATTCGTTCATACCCGGAAAATTGCATTTCTTGTCCTAACCGTTTACAAACATTCCGATCCCTCCTCCCTTATTCCCCAAAGCCCCCTTCGTAGCAAAAAAATAAACAAATATAAATAATTTCCCTTATTCCTTTATTTTTTGTACATTTGCAGACATTTAACCAATAATTCAATTAAAACTATGGAAGTTCAATACAACAACCTTTATACGCATTTCGTTTTTACAACGAAAAACAGATTTCCTGCTATTGCTGAAATTCATCGTGAACGTATTGAAAAATACATCACAGGTATTGTAAACAATCATCAATGTAAAATGTATGCCATATATGCTAATCCGGAACATGTTCATTTCTTGGTATCACGCGACCCGGTTATGAGTGAAAAGGAATTAGCCGATTTGATTGCGAATGCATCCGAAATATTTATAAATAATAACAGTTTATGTAAAGGTAAATTTCATTGGCAGTCATCTTGTTCGGCATTTTCAGTTTCGAAAAGAGATATTGACAGAGTATGTAAGTATATTCTAAATCAACCCGAACACCATAAAAAACAAACGGTCATTCAAGAATATACCAAATTCTTAAAATTTTATCAAAGCGCCGGTCTAAAATAAGGGAATAAGAGTGGCTGTTTAGATATTATCTCTCTGCTACGAAGGGAGCTTTGAGGAATAAGGGCAGCGGATAGATACTATCTTTTTATTACGAAGGGAACTTTTGAAAAATAAGGGTTTTCTCCATTCGGTCACGACCGTTAACTCCTTATTTCCGAAAGCCCCCTTCGTAGCCAAATTAAATATTATTGTTAAAAATTGAAATCAATCGCAGCGGAAAGACCTAAACGATTTATTTTTCGCGATATTTCTGCGGTTTCATATTTTCCGCTTAAATCATTTTTATATTTCATTCTGGAGACGGATGCAAAAAGTCCGCTTGCATCTATCCCTATTCCGATAAAGGGTGTAATCCGATAATGAATGCCTGCAGATAAAGAGAAGCCAACGGAAGTTCCGGTTAAATCGGAATAGCCACCTCTTTTATTTTGAGGGTATTGACTTGAGTCAATCAAAACGTCATTCGGAAAATGAATAATGTAGTCAATCTCTTGTTTTATCTCAGACAACTTATTATGCAAATACCCTACCCCTGCATTTGTTAAAAACATCCATCGGGATTCTCCTATTTGCCACCTTGCGAAAAAAGCGGGACCGACAAAATGAGAAGTTTCATTAAAATTAACTTTTACATACTCATAAACAGGATATTCATACGTTTGTTCAGTATATTCGGAGTAGGAACTCTTTTCGTTACTATTTGTACTAAAGCGATACTTTACACCAATGCCATAGTTTTTTGTGAAGAACCAAGCGCCGTCAAAGCCGGGTACAAATATTCTTTTTGTAAAAGGGAGGGTAAGGTCTTCAGATAAAACGGTATTGGATGTTCCCAATGCGTAATTCAGCCCTCCCGATAAGGATAAATATAATTTTCGATATTCAGAACTGTTTTCCCTTGATTGGCTGTATATCGGTAAAATAAAGAAGATGTTAAGCAGGATTAAGAATATTTGTTTTGCATTCATATTCGGCTTCTGTTCTAAAACTTCATTTTGTTTTTTTGCTTTTACAGTTTGTCTTTTGCTTCTTGTTTTCGTTGTTTCCATAGCAAATTCTTTATTTTGCCGACAAATTTACGACTTATTTTTAAATTCCGCAATTCTTTGAGTTTATACAATATATTAATTGAAATAGAGTATAAGCCCCAACGAAACCGCCCTTACATCCGGTCCTTTGCCGGATTGAAAAATAGAGAACGGCGAATATTTTGCATAAACGCCCAACCAATCATATCCGGCTTGTACCATATAATCAAGAAAAAGCGGAGTTGTATTCAATCCCCTGCCTTCCACGACAGTAACTTTCTTGCCGTCTTCGTTATTGTATTTCACTTTGTAGGATGAGAATGTTTTGATGCCGGCTACAACTCCGGCGGAAAGAAATGCTTTGTGATTTCCGCAGATGGTCGGTTGCCATTCGAGTAACAAAGGAATATTGATACGAACAATCATTAACCGACTTAACAAATAATGAATATCTTCCGGAGCCGGATAGACTCCGGTTACTCCATCTGCATCAACCAAGTGCGTATTCTTATCCAAACGAAGATTCAACCAACTCATTCCGGCGCCGGTGGTGATTCCCAAATTATTCCGGTAAAGAGGCAATGTTCCGTCCAACAGATTGAAAAACCATTCAAAAGAAGAGCCGGCGTTCACGCTCACGCCATTTACTTCGGTCATGTTAAACGATTGGTCTGCAATGTTGGCAAAACCCAGTCCTACTCCGCTCCAATGAGAAGACATCTGCATAGCATGTTTTTTCTTTTTTGTTAAAAAAGGAATGTCTAAACCGAACGCTTCTTGAACCGTCCATTTTTCATAACTTTTCTCATCACTAAAAATGCCTTCATACAGTTGTTTGTACTGAATCGTATCATTCGACTCGTCTGTTTCATATACCTTTACATTTATCCGGTCATTGCCTTCTTCTACCTTAATATACTTTCGATTAAATTGAAACGCAGTATCTGCCGGTAATTCTTCCGCTTTTATTAAACATGCGATAAGTAATACAAATGCTGAAGTTAAAATCGTTTTTTTCATTATTTTCAAATATTATCAGTTATTTATTTCTTTTTTAATATCATGGTCATAATCTTTTCCGCATCCGATTTCGATTCTATATAAATAAGCGTCATTTCTTTCTCCTCTTCCGACGACTCGTTATAAAGAATCAAACGATTTTCTTCTCCCCGCGGGGCAAGCTGTAAAACGATAGAGATGACTTCTCCGTTCCGGACCACTTGCTTAATTTTCTTTGCTCCTTCCTGATCTTTCGCTATACATTCGCGAGTAAAATAAACGGCGGAAGAATCATTTTTAATAACAATGCTTTTGAAGAAAGAGAAATCATATCCTTGCAGCATCTCCTTCGTCAATTGCACCATCACGACTCCTTTTTTCTTGCCGTATTGTTCAAAAACTTTGTTAATTTGCAAGTCCTGTTGGGCATTCAGTTGCTCGGAAGCTGCCAAAGCCGCTATGAGAAGCAACCATAACCAAATTTTATTTAAAAGTGTCATTCTGTTCTATTTTACAAATAATTGAAGTTGTTGATTGATTAATTCATCCGGATTCGTATCGCCGGCCGAATTATTCCACGATTGAATGGAGGCTAATGCCTGCTCCTTGATTTGTTCCTTATTCGTTACTTTTTTACCGTCAATATAGGCATAAGAACGAGGTTTGTCGAATATCAAAAAGTGAACGATTAACAATCCGATAACGATGGAAGCAGCGATGCTTGTCCGACGCAGTAAGGGAATAATCGAAATTCTACTTTTCTTTCTCTGCGAAGCAAAATAATTCAAGATGGCTTTATCGGCCATGAATTGCTCCGGCAAATGCTTTTGCGATAAAAAGGTACATAATCGTTTTTCCTCTTCTCCGGAAGTAAAACCTTCGTAATACTTATGAAGTAAAACTTCGGCTTCTTGTATTGTAATTACTTTACGCATGGTTTGTTTTCTTTTATTTTGACAATCGAATGTATTCTTCTCTTACTTTTTTTCGGGCTCGTGAAAGATTTACGCGAACAGCCTCCGGTTGTGTCCCTGTAATTTCGGCAATCTCCTCTACTTCGTATTCATCAATATCTTTCATCGTAATAATCGCTTTCTGCAACGGCGGTAAAGACCCGATAATCTTTTTCAGCAGTTGTTCCGTATCTAACCTTTCCAATCGCAGATAAGGGTTATCCGGCGCTGTTCCGGAATCGTTATCCTGGTCTGAAGTCACTTCGCGGCCGCGTATCCGCAAGCGATCAATACAAAGATTTTTAATCATTGCAACCGCAAAAGCCGGAATGCTGTCATACCTGTAAAGCGTATCGCGTAAGTACCAAAGTTTCAGAAAAACCTCTTGTACTAAATCTTCTGCGTCGTTCGCATTTTCAAGCATCTTTCTTGCTACATGCAAAAGATTCTCACGCAGCGGCGCCACCTCTTGCTTAAACTGTTGGGCATTCATCTGTTTATTATGACGAAGAAAATACAAAAGTATAACATCAATAATACAAATTATTCATATATTTGCAATTATTTTATCCGAATTCTAATAACGGGTATATATCACAGAACTGCGGAAAAAGATGAATACCGGCAATTATCAAATTATAGTAAAGGGTAAAGATAAAACAAAAGAAATAATATCGTTTGAACCAAACGGCAATAGATTTGATATTAAATATTTATCGGGAGACAAAACATATTCGTATCTTGCAAAAGACGTTAAAATAATAAAATCGGCTTTACTTGACAATGCTGCAAAAAACATCTTTGACTACTTAAAAGAAATCGCACAGGAAGTTGGTTTGAAAGACGAAAAAGGCGGAAACATACTGTCAAATCGTTATGCGAAAATTGATTTCGTTAGCGAAAACAGTATGTTATCTGCATTTCTTACAGGGCATTTAAAATCGGAAAACAATAAAGAATCTCGTATTCCTATCTATCCGTTTGGTTTTAATGCAAGCCAAAAAGATGCCGTAAATAAAGCGCTTAACCATTCATTGAGTATTATAGAAGGACCACCCGGAACAGGTAAAACACAAATAATTCTCAACATTATCGCTAATGCCGTGATGTATGGCGAAAGTGTTGCGGTGGTATCAAGCAATAATTCCGCTACTAAAAATGTACTCGAAAAATTAGAAAAGAACAAAGCTGATTTTATTGCCGCCTATCTTGGAAGTTCGCAAAATAAAACAGATTTTATCAACTCGCAAAAGTCATTACCCGATTTTACGGAGTGGAAATTAGAGGAAGAAAACAAGCAACGCATCACCAAGACTTTACAAACGCTTTTTTCTTACTTAAATACAATGCTATCAAAAAAGAATTATTTATCTTCATTGAAACGGGAATTATCGTCTTTTGAACTTGAATACCGATATTTTAAACAATACTACGACACATTAAATATTTCTATTTTCGACAAGTCGCTAAAAATAAATAACCCTGATAAAATATTGGAATTATGGTTGTTGTGTGAAAATTTCGGGTCATTCAATCAATTACAAAAATGGATAAAATTGCTTACGGTTCGTTTTAAATACGGTAGCCAATGTAAAGCGCTATTTTTACATTCGCTTGAAATACTGATTGCTTTGTGCCAAAAACAATATTACGAAAAGAAAATAGAAGAAATAAATAAATCCATAAAATATATTGAAAATGAACTGAACAAGTTTGATTTTAATAGAAAGATGAATGAGTATTCGGAACTTTCCATGAAAATTTTCCATGATAAACTCGCAAAAAAATATTCCACTAAAGACCGTATTAAATTTACGATTGATGATTTATGGAAAAATTCAGAAGATTTTATTGAGGAATACTCGGTTGTGTTAAGTACAACCTATTCTTTGCGAAGCAGTTTATCAAATAAAACAATGTATGATTATGTGATCATAGACGAGGCGTCGCAGGTTGACATTGCTACGGGAGCGCTTGCATTATCCTGTGCCGAAAAAGCGGTAATAGTGGGCGATTTAAAGCAACTTCCAAATGTTGTAACCGATGAAACCGCCCGAGAAACAGACCGGATTTTCTTAAAGTATAATATTCCGGAAGTATATCTCTATTCAAGTTACAATCTTTTACTTTCTTTGACAAAAATATTTCCCGATGCACCCAAAACCATGCTATGCGAACATTATCGTTGCCATCCGAAAATAATAGAATTTTGCAATCAAAAATTTTACAATAACCGGTTAATTGTACTTACAGAGCCGAAATCGAATAGTAAACCGTTAATTTTGTATAAAACGGCGGAAGGTAATCACGCCCGAAATCGCGTTAATCAACGACAGATAGATGTGATAAAAAATGAAATTATTCCTCAACAAAAACTGAATACAGAAAACGGTTCGGTTGGAATTGTAACACCCTATCGAAATCAAACCAATGCGTTGCAAGAAGCGTTTAAGAATACGCATATTAAAGCGGATACTGTAGATAAATTTCAAGGACAGGAAAATGATGTAATTATTCTTTCTACTGTTGACAACGAAATTTCGAATTTCACCGACAACGCCAATCGTCTGAATGTTGCTGTTTCACGAGCCATTAACCAACTTATAGTCGTGGTAAACGGCAATGACATAAAACGCGATACAAATATCGGCGACCTTGTTCGTTATATTGAGTACAATAATTTTGAAATTATACAAAGCGAAATTTATTCGGTATTTGATTTTTTGTATAAAAATTACGCGGAAAAACGTAATCAATTGCTAAAAAACAAGAAACGCATATCAAAATTTGATAGTGAAAATTTAATGTATCATGAAGTGATTTTAAAAGTTTTACAAGATGAACCTTTCAACCAATTCGATGCAGTTGTGCATTTTCCGTTGAGAATGATTTTAAATAATACGAAAAAACTCAACAACGAAGAGGTAAAATATGCTCTTAATGCGCTCACGCATATTGATTTTTTGATTTTTGATAAAATAGGAAAAGCGCCCCGATTGGCAATAGAAGTAGATGGCGGCACACATGAACAGGAAAAGCAGAAAAAACGAGATGAAATGAAAGATGCAATTTTAGAAAAATATAATATTCCGATTATCCGATTTAAAACAAACGAAAGCGGAGAAAAAGAAAAACTGATTCAAAAATTAAAACTGATAATCTGACGATTTACCTGCAAATTTATATTTATCATGTCCCACTCCATCCACCTCTATTATACTGAAGTCGAAAAACTGAAAGACTACGGCGGCACAAAGAAAGAAACCGCTATTCGCAACGCTTTCTACAATCTGCTGAACGATTATGCTCGTCAGCGCGGATTGATGATGGTTGCCGAGATCAGCCGGAAAAAACGCACAAGATATTAACCTTGATTTTTCGGTTTAACTCTTGGTTTAACTTTCTTGACTTCGATACTTTTATTTTAATGATTCTATAATTTAATATATATCAAAAACATACAAATTTTGCGTCACCGATTTGGGTGACGCAAGCCAAAATGATGTATTTTTGCGACATGTTTGTACGTAAAAAGAAAAACAGGTCAAGAACAACAAGTGCTGTTATAACAGATAAAAGCGGAGGTCGCTTCCGCGAGTTGCAAACTATCGGGGTCAGTTCTGATGAAAAAGAGATATCTGATTTCTATCAACAAGGCAAAAAGTGGATTAGCCATCATCGTGGCGATCGCGATATGTTCGCTATTATGGAAAAGGAACGGGAAGAGAAAGAAGTTACTGAACATTTATTGAATACTGTAGAAAACATCCTGCTGAATGGCATACAATTAATATTAAATCAAGTATCTAATCTTATAGGCTTCGCGGCAATAGAAGATGATATTTTGAAACATTTGGTCATATCAAGATTGTGTCAGCCAACTGGCAAATCGGGTACGATGGATTATCTAAAGTCATATTTTGATGAAGATATAAAATTGCACAAGATTTACAGGTATTTAGACCGTCTTTACAATACACAGCAAGAAAGCATCCAACAAATCAGCTTAGCGCATACCCGAAAGATTTTAGGGGGTAAAATAAGCCTTTTATTTTGCGATGTAACCACACGGATTTTTTCCAAGGATGGTAAGCATGCACAGCTACAAGTTGTCTTAGGTCTTCCGGTAAGTCGGGACGGTTATCCGCTGTCTTACTCGCTTTTCAACGGTTCTCAGTGTGAAGGCAAAACGATGATACCTGTAGTTGAAGATTTTGTACGTCGCTTTAATTTGGACGATTTTGTCATTGTAGCGGATTCCGGATTAATGAACAAAATCAATATATCTCTATTAGAATTTGGGAGATATAAATATATTATCGGAGCAAGAATCAAAAACGAAACGGAAGAAATCAAACAATGGATACGCTCATTAGACAATGAAACCGGCAAAATCTGAAAAATGGTTTTACCGGTTTTGTGTTTATAACTATGGATTGATTCAAATATCCAACTTTCGGATCCGTAAGGTGGGGATAAAAGAGCAACTGGATAGTCAATCTTTTAAGCCGAAACATTCGCAAAATTAATCTTCCGTTTTGGGAAACTCCACTTCGGCAGTAGGAGGATTGTTTGATATTCAACCAACAGGAACGGATTATGATGTAGTAGTATTTCAAAGACAATAAAAGATTAAAGAAGAAAATAGGAAGGAGGTTATAGCCAATTGAGAGAAAACTATTAAGAATTATTATACTTAAAGTGCAAACTAATCGCTTTTATAAAAATATTTTCAATGAATTGTGAAAAGCATTGAAATTTTGTGTATTTTTGTGATGAATTTATGATGTATAAATAAAAAGTTTTTTCAAGAAAAAGCAAACAGATATTATAAATAATAAATATATGAATAATTTAATTGAATTATTTCCTGCAGAATATCGAGACACAATTACTCGCTATAAAAACAATCTCTCTGATATTTTTGACAAGTATGATGTGGCAATTTTTATGGCTCGCAAAGCAATATGTTTTTATAAAGCTCTTGTTTTAGAGAAATATTTGCAAAAGCCAACTCATTGCAAAGTTGTTTCAAGCCGTGTGCTTGATTATAACGTCTTTGATGACTTCAAAGGCAAAAAAATCATTGTTATTGATGATTTGTGGTACGCGGCGAGTCTCTGGCAAAAACCACGAAAATTTTGTCCGATAACAACATAAAAGCCGACGTGTATATTTTGGCATGCTCTGAAGATGCTTTCAACAATGGCACACTTGTTAAACAAAACATAATTGAATCATATTCAATGTTGTCGGAAAATGATACATACATCCTGTCACAATATATAACAACTTTTATTGAAGCTGCAAAGTGTCCCTATAATATAGATCAACCTATATACAGTTTAGAATATTCCACGGTTGAGGAGTTCGATATGCTTGTAAAAAATCTTAAAATGGTTGACATAACAAGTAATGTTCAGCGTGTGCATGGAATTGAAAGCTATGTGTTCAATGTTCCGAAAGAGGTAGTGCCGTGCGAAGATATTAAGTTAAAAATAGAATTGTGCAAAATTAGATTTTTATGCAAAAAAATAAATAATAAAGTATCTATTTTAGTTATTCCATTTGTGTTATTAAAGACATTAACATACAAGGAACTAGATACTTTTTTTGCTGCACATATACGAACGAAGAAGATTATTCAGTTTATTGATAATAAGAATAAGTATATCTTTAGCGAAAATAAATTAAAAGTTTTACATTTCATTCTTGCTGTGAAGTTAATGCGTTTATTTTCTAATGTTGCTAAAATAAGTGGACTGAATCGACTTTGTGGAAATGACGACTTCGTTTTTGCCACAAATATAGAGAAATTCTTTTCTGATTCAGAGGAGAAGTCCACACTAAATTTTAGCGACATAAAAGATCCTTCATTTGACTCGTTTTTGCAAAATGAGTATATTAGTCTAACTTATGATTTTCTTATTTCAGTTAAAGATGAAACAAAGTATAATGACGCAGAAGATAAGAAAATAAGGGGGCCATTGCTAATTTTAACAGAATTAAAAGATTTCATTGCATCAAAAACCAAAACGAATGACATTGATATTTTAATGTTTTCTAATGTTATTGATATTTTTATTGACAGAGGATTAATTATTCCTTCTATTGTGCATTTTGAAAATACAATCGTTCGCGGATATAAATGTGGTGAAGTTTATCATATAGGAGAAGAACATTTTCGTCTTTTTGCTTTTGTCCTTAGCCAGTACTCCGGTTTCATTAATCGTGATTTGTATAAAACTGAAATGGAAAAGCTATGTGTACTTTTTTTTAGAGAGGCTGCACAAAAACGGTTAATTCCCTATGGGGAAGCGAGTGGAGGGGAAGATGAGTATAGCATTTGTTATTCTAAATTTGGTCCACGTGTTTCAACAAGTAAACCAATTTATAGTGCATCTGAAGATTCAGTTTTACTTTCCCAATTGTTTAATCTCCAATATATAAAAAAACCAGCAGGTAGAAATCCTAAAGTTTTAGGTGACAGGATTGAACCCGGCTATCAAATTTTGAATGAGGGTTTTTTGAAACCATTTGAATCTAATTGGCAAAATAGATCTACTATATTTGCACGCAAATATTCTGTATTACAGAAAGCTTACGACAAGGTACGCGAGTATAGCGGATATCTTATAAGTTCATACATTAAATTACTTACAATGTTATCAATTGGTCTTAATCAAAGAGATCAATTGCTGTCATTACTGGCAGAAGTTTACTTGTTTAAAACTGTACGAACCAATGATGACGATATAAGAAACATTTTGCGGGATTGTAATAGAATACTTGATGGCATTACAAGCGGAATGTGGAAGTATATGTGCTATACTATAGTTCAAAGACACATCCCTTGGAAAAATTGCTAAATGAACTTATATATAATGACGATGAAACTATCCGCGCGATAGATGTAATTGTTAGCGACATCATTGATGCAAACCCCAATATTGATAAAAACCCCAATATTAAAAAATTGATAGATGCAAGTGGAAATTTAATATTTGATGTAGCTTATGTTGTGCATTTTCTCTGCGAAAAGTACAACATAAGATGTGCGATTGATTACGAAAATTTTAATAAGCGCGAATTTTATGAGCATAGCATGCGACCAAAAAGGAAAAACTTTGAAGAACGACTTAGTGCAAGTACACACAATGATGACTTGATTTTGTTGCGAGATTTGCATCAATCTGCTACGCAATTACTCAAAGATTACGAAAAAAATGTTCAAAATGGTGCACCAAAAAATGAGAATGCCATAACAAGGGAAGCTCCGAGTCCGATTATGCCGCCTGCTAATGAGAATGCCATAACAATTGGGATCGTTACTGCGTTGCCAATTGAATTTGCAGCAATGGAAACAATGTTACAAAACCCAAAACTACCAAAAGAAATACCTGTTGGCGACCCAAATGATTATAAAATTGGGACAATAGAAACAAAAAGAGGGAAAAATGTGAGTATAATACTTGCTTGTTTGAAAGAAATAGGAACAAACAACGCATCAAGTGTTACAATACATATGTTACGTACTTTTCCTGAAATAGATGAAGTAGTCCTCGTTGGAATTGCGGGTGGAATTCCTTGTCCCACAGATTCAAAAAATCATGTAAGATTAGGAGACATTGTTTGCTCTGATAGCATCCTTCAGTATGATAATATTAAAGAAGAAGACGATGACGTAAAAATTAGAAGTAACGCAGATAAGCCATCGGCTCTAATGAAAGGCAAATATAATTTATTAGAAAGTGATGTTTATTACTTAGATAGATATCCATGGGAAGATTATATCGATGATACTATATCTTCACATGATATCTTTAAAAGGCCAAGTGAAACTAACGATATTTTAGAAATTAATGGAATTGAAACTACTCATCCTATAGATAAAAGGAGAAGAAATGGGAAACCACGTGTTTTTATGGGTAAAATTGGTTCGGCTAATACCCTCTTAAAGAATGAAACAAAAAGAGACTATTTAAGAGATAATTTTGGGTGTAGAGCTATAGAGATGGAGAGTGCTGGCGTTGCAGACGGTACTTGGAGTTGTAATAAATCGTATTTTGTTGTTAGAGGAATTGTTGATTATTGTAATCCATCAAAAGGGGATATTTGGCATGGTTATGCTGCATTATGTGCCGCAGCTTATACCAAATCTTTGATAGAGTTATTTTAGTATTTTCAAAGTTGTGTGCAAATTGTATGTACATATACATATAAAAGAAAAGGACTCACAATCTCTTGTAAGTCCGTGATTTTCAAGTGGGCGTTGACGGATTCGAACCGCCGACCCTCTGCTTGTAAGGCAGATGCTCTGAACCAGCTGAGCTAAACGCCCCGTTAAAAGTGATGCAAAAGTAATACTTATTTTTGAATGTGCAAAATAATAAAAAGACTTTATTTTTAATAATTAGGTAATTGTAATACAATCAATATATT
>JGI24699J35502_11134140_pt1 | contig 36834 bp, 33 predicted proteins | sample TergutMp193P4_FD_35502 | JGI IMG/M metagenome (IMG submission 35502)
GTATTTTTATAACTAATTATTATATTGGATATTACATTTTATTTGTTTCATCAAAAATGGTGATAATATATTTTTATACTAAGAAGATTTACAATTATATACAAATTATCTGGCGGATTTTAGGTAATATAAAAAACAGTACCCATAATCTGATTTTTACTATCAATCGTTTTTCTTCTGTTTTCATAATCTCGTCGTTTCAACATTTAAATATAAGTTTTGGATTCAAATATAAGAAAAAATTTTCTTTTTTTACTAAATAAAAATTTATTATTTCTTTTGTTCTTTTTATGTCAGTTATTTAGAAGAAATCGGAAAATTTAATCTTTTTAATAATTTATTCTATGAAAAATGATTACATTTGCCAATAAAAAAACCGAGTAATCAAAAAACGAAAAGAAAATGGAGTTTACTAAATTAAGTCTGAAAACAGTTATAACTATTCTTATTTTATCTTTTATTTCCTTGTCTATTTATGCTCAGGAAACAGTTAATGAAAACGATCTGATCTCGATTGTCGGGACGGGAGATATCATGATGGGGTCGAATTATCCTTCTGCGGATAAACTTCCTGTGGCCGACGGTAAAGATTTGTTCCGTCAAGTAAAAGACGTGTTGCAAAACGCCGATGTTACCTTTGGCAATCTTGAAGGTTGCTTTTTGGATAGAGGAGGAAACGTGAAACCTTGCAAAGGGAAAAATGCTTGCTATTTTTTCCGTATGCCTGACAGATATGTAAATCACTTAGTGGATGCTGGTTACGATGTGATGAACATTGCCAATAATCACATGGGCGATTTTGGCGCGCCAGGACGGGAAAACACCGTGAAAGTACTGGAGAATGCTGGCTTATATTATGCCGGCTTAAAAGACGTTTGCGAAACGGCTCGATTTGAGAAAAATGGCGTCAAATACGGATTTTGTGGTTTTGCTCCGAATAGCGGAACCGTTAAAATAACCGATTTGGAATATGCCAAAAAATTAGTCTCCGGCTTGAAAAAAGATTGCGATATTGTCATCGTTTCCTTCCATGGCGGAGCGGAAGGAAAAGCGTATACCCATGTCACTCGGAAGCCAGAATCGTATTTGGGAGAGAATAGGGGAAATGTGTATGAATTTGCTCATGCTGTGATTGATGCCGGAGCGGATGTTGTTTTCGGACATGGTCCGCATGTGGTGCGCGCCGCCGAAATATACAAAGATCGATTCATTATTTATAGTATGGGAAATTTCTGCACGCCAGACGGCGTCAGCATCAGCGGCATCAACGGATATGCTCCCATCGTGAAAGTCTATACCGATAGAACCGGAAAATTCGTAAAAGGCGAGATTATTTCCGCAATCCAAAGAGACAAAACCGGACCTGCATTGGATTCCAATCACTTGTCTGCCAAAGAAATCAAACGATTGACTGAATCAGATTTTCCGGAAACCAATTTGTCTATTTCCAGCGAAGGACAAATCGAAAGAAAAGAGCAAAGAAGACAACAATCATCCGATAACGATATCTTCTATATACAAAAGAATGAACCCTTAGCATGCGTTCCAGATTCTGCTGTAAACGCTTTGCTGGCGCAAGATGTGATCAATTATTCCATGCAATTTATCGGAACTCCCTATCATCGAGGAACTCAGGGGCCGACTTCCTTCGATTGTTCAGGATTTACTTCTTTCATATTTCACAATTTTGGATACAAATTGAGTCCGGGGTGTGTCACACAAGTCAATCAAGGAATCAAAATCGATCAAAAGGAACTTCGAACAGGCGATTTAATTTTCTTCAAAGGGAGAAATGCCAATTCGGAACGAGTAGGCCATGTGGGGATCGTCGTTTCTAACAAAGGGGGAGGGGATATCACCTTTATTCATGCCAGCAGCAGAGGCGTAATCTTAGACAAACTGAATAGTTCTTCTTATTATAAACCTCGGTATGTAACAGGACTTCGGGTGCTGAAAAACAACAACAGCAGTATATAGGATATAAATAGGATAGTTTTATTTTTTCCTTTGCAGGTAATAATCGAAGAGTGTCATGGCAGCCATGGCCTCTACGATGGGAACTGCTCGCGGAAGGACGCAAGGATCGTGACGCCCTCGTACTTTCAATACTGCCGGATTTCCGTATAGGTCGACGGTCGATTGCTCTTGCAGGAGGGTGGCAACGGGTTTGAAGGCAATACGGAAATAAATGTCTTCTCCATTGGAAATTCCTCCTTGAATTCCTCCCGAATGATTGGTTTTCATACCTATGCTTCCATCCGCTTTGCGATAAAAAATATCATTCACTTCCGAACCCTTGTACGGGACGCCTTCAAATCCATCGCCGTATTCGAACCCTTTTACCGCGTTGATGCTCAACATGGCATTTCCCAGCGCCGCGTGTAATTTTCCAAAAACAGGTTCGCCCCATCCTGCAGGAACTCCTCTGCAAACGCAAGTAATCACTCCCCCAATGGTATCGCCCTGCTCCTTGACTTCCTGAATTAGCTGGATCATTTGTTCGGCTACTTCCGGATCGGGACAACGTACGGGCGTCGTTTCGATTTTACCGAAATCCAATTCTTTGTAGGATTTTTTTACTTGAATACTTCCCACTTGGGAAGTATAAGCCGTGATGGAGATGTTCTGGGGTCGAAGCGCTAACTTGGCTACAGCTCCGCCTATCACTCTGGCTACGGTTTCTCTGGCGGACGACCGTCCGCCTCCTCGATGATCGCGGGCGCCATATTTCTGCCAATAGGTATAATCGGCATGCGAAGGACGGAATACCTCTTTCAAGTTATCATAGTCGGAAGAATGGTGATGACGATTCCGCACGACAAAGCCGATGGGCGTTCCGGTCGTTTTTTCTTCAAAAATACCGGACAAAAATACCACTGCATCCGCTTCGTCGCGTGAAGTAGTCAATTCGGATTGACCCGGTTTGCGTCTGTTCAATTCGCTTTGAACAAAATCTTGATCCATGAACATCCCTGAGGGACACCCATCTATGATTCCACCAACAGCTTCTCCGTGCGATTCTCCAAATGTAGTCAACCGGAATAGATTGCCAAAAGTATTCATTCCTGTCAGTTACAACGACCTCCGCATCCGTTTTCGTCGGAATGGCCGCATTGGCTGCAATCGCCCTCAGAACCAAATTGTTCGTTATAAGTATAAGTAAAAGCTTCAATTTCTTCTTCGCTCGCTTCATGAACGTCTATGATTTCTCCTTCGAAGTGCAAGGTTTCGCCCGCCAACGGATGATTGAAATCCATTACGACTACATCGGGCTTGACTTCCAGGATAGAACCCATCAAACGGTTGCCGTTGGAATCCATCATTGGAAGCGTTTCCCCTTCGGCAATGCGTTTTTCATCGAATATGCCGTCTATTTCAAAAAGGTGTTTGGGTAAATCCACTACCTTTTCTTCGAAATAATCTCCATAAGCTTCATCCGGACTCAATGAGAAGGAAAACGTATCGCCTATCTGCAATCCATCGATGTTTTGTTCGAAAGCATCCAGCATCATTCCCATACCGTACATAAATTTTAATGGATTTTCCCTTGTCGCGCTTTCCATCAATTCTCTTTCTTCCTCTTCGCCTACACTTAAATCGTATGTTAATAATACAACCTTGTCGTCAGAAATTTTCATATTATCTTTTTTTAAAATTAAATTACTTCGGCAAAGGTAAACAATAATCCTGAACTATTCTCTCATTTTCAAATTTCCTCATTTTCAAATTCTCAAATTAATCTGCATTTGTCTTGGAAAAAACACAATTATTTTTTTGCAGATTTAAAAATAAGTTTTAACTTTGCACCCGCTAAACCCAAGATGGTCCATTCGTCTATCGGTTAGGACGCAAGATTTTCATTCTTGAAAGAGGGGTTCGATTCCCCTATGGACTACGAATAAAAAAACAAGTTAAAGAATAAAGAGAAGTAAGGATGGCAAATCATAAATCAGCTATAAAAAGAATTCGACAAACGGTAGGCAGACGATTGCGGAATCGGTATTATGCTAAAACAGCCAGAAATGCGGTGAGAGCTTTACGCAATACCAACCAAAAAGAAGAAGCGTTAGAATTATACAAAAAAGTGAGTTCCATGCTGGATAAGTTGGCGAAGAAAAATGTAATCCACAAAAATAAAGCAAGCAACTTGAAATCCAAATTGGCTTTACATGTTAATAAATTGAATTAAGAATTGATTCTTTATTTTTTTATATAGGAAAGGCCGGGACTATTCATAGCTCCGGCTTTTTTTTCTGCGCTTTTATCTTACCGGACAACCTGCTTTATCCATTCAGCTATATCGCTCAGCGCTTCGGGCGAAATCGTTTCTTCAATATTAGTATATTCGTTAGGAAGTCCTGTCGTACAATGTTGGAACAGATGATTGAGATCGGGGTATTTTTTGATGGTTACCGAACTTTTAACCAGCGCTTTCACCTGATTCAAATTGGCGTCGGCAGGTACCTGCAAATCTTTTTCGCCATTCAATGCCAGCACAGGACATTTTATTTTTGTTAATGCATCAAAGGGATTACAATTTATCAACGATCTATATTCGGGATTCGCCATTTGTTTAATTTCTTGTTGGAATGTCTTTTTAATCAACTCATTTTCTTTTAACGAATCCGGTAAAGCTTTGTCGGCAAGCTTATCTATATTTTGCAAAATGAAATCATCGGGGCACTTGTTGACAATGCCGTTTGCAATATCTATAAACATCTCATTTTGTTCAATTTGAGCATCAGATATTCCCATTTTTTTGGATACTAAATAACGTTGCATACGCAACAAGCTATCTCCGGGTATAGCCATTCCCGCCAGAGACACAATATAAGCTAAAGGACTATTTTTTTCGCTTGCCAACAAGAATGCAATCGTACCGCCTTCGCTGTGTCCGATAATTCCTATCTTTTTCGTGTTGATTTCTTTTCGCGTTTTCAGATAATTGACTGCCGCATAGGCATCCGCTGCGAAATCGTCCAGATTGGCCGTTACATAGGTACCGCTCGATTCGCCTACTCCGCGATCGTCATAGCGCAAAACAGCGATACCCTTGCGAGTCAGGTAATCGGATAATACAAGGAAAGGTTTGTGTCCGAATACTTCTTCGTCCCGATTTTGCGGACCGCTGCCCGTTACAAGAACGGCTACCGGAAAATTCTTGCCTTCTTTCGGCCATGTAAGCGTTCCGGCAAGCCTAATGCCCGCTTGTTTATTTTCAAATTGTACATTTTCAGAATGGTATGGATAGGGCGCCTTCGGTTCTTGCGGTCGTGCTATCGAAGTTGGACTTTCCTCTGCCTTTTTCCAGTTCAAAGGGAAAGTCATGCCGAGTTGTTTGAATGTTCCGATGATGGAGTCGGCTTGCCATACCCCTTCATATTTTCTATTCCCAAATTAGCAATCGAAAAAGTCAACTTGGCGCTTTCAAAATGAATGGCGCTTACCGGAATTCCTCTTGCTTCCTGATCTGGGCTATCCATCGTAGCCGAATAAATGCCTTCTTTTTCACTGATGTTTAGTACCAGCCTGAGTTTCGCTTCCCCTGCATTCAGTACTCCGCTCCACGCGCCTTGAATGTCTTGCGAAAAGGCAGATACGACCCAAAACAGGCACATTGTTAATGAAATAATTCGTTTCATTACATGATTTTTTTTGTTTAATGTTCAAGTCCCCTGAGGCTATAATTCGAAATCGACACTCGAACGGATATCTGCCGAAGAGGCGCCGATATATGCGGTGAATGTACCCGGTTCTACGATCCATTCATGATAGCGGTCGTCGAAGAATTTCAAATCATCCATAGAAATCTCGAATTCCACTATTTTTTCTTCTCCGGGAGCCAAATTAATTTTTTGGAAAGCTTTCAGTTCCTTTATCGGACGGACCAACGACGATTCTGAATCTCCAATATAAAGTTGAACGATTTCCTTGCCTGCTTTTTTCCCTGTGTTGCGTATCGGAATGCTCACAGTCAATGTCTTATTTATCTGAAGTTTAGGAGAGGATACCGTAGCCTTGCCGTAAGCAAATTGCGTATAGCTCAATCCATGTCCAAAAGGAAACAGAGGCGCGATTTTGTTTTTATCGAACCAGCGGTAACCGACAAAAATACTTTCCTGATAATTTTCTTCCCCGTTTTCGCCCGGAAAATCACCTAAGGAATGCGCTCCTACATCGCTCAACTGAACAGGAAATGTGAACGGCAACTTACCGGAAGGATTGACTTGGCCGGTCAGTACATTCGCCAACGCATTTCCAGCTTCCGAACCCAGATACCAAGTTTCCAGAATCGCAGGAACTTCGTTGACCCATGGCATTGCTACGGCGTTTCCAGAAATAATCGCTACGACTAAATTGCTGTTGGCTTTCGCCAATGCGCTGATGAGTTGATCCTGTTGGTAAGGAAGTCCTAATTCCTGTCGGTCGGAGCCTTCGCAATCCTGTCCTGCGTGTTTATTCAGGCCCCCGATGAAGATCACCACATCGGCCTTCTTGGCTTTTTGGCAAGCTTCGGTTATCAGTTCGTCCGCCGAACGGTTGTCCACAATGTCGGCGGCTCTAAGGCCGTCTTGCTGAGTGTCTTTTTCACCCGCGTACCCTCGCGCGTAGTCTACCGTAACAGCCGAACCCATTTTATTTTTAATGCCCTCTAATGGTAAAATTTCATATTGAGCTTTCAGCGAAGAACTGCCTCCGCCAATGGTCATCATTTTAATGGCGTTTTCGCCGACTACCAAAATATTTTTCGTTTGATCCAAATTCAACGGCAAGATTGAACGATCGTTTTTCAGCAAAACGATCCCCTCTTCGGCAATTTGACGGGCGGCCAAGCTGTGTTCTTGCGAAACAAACAAGCCGAAAGGACGAGTTCGATCCATCGTTGTCCGGAAAATCAGCCGCAGGATATTGCGTACTTTCTTATCCACTTCTTCTTCCTTTACTTGTCCCGATTTCAGCAAGGAGAGAAAAGGATTGGCCAGAAAATACTGATCGTAAGCATTGCTGGCGTTGCTTTTCATTCCGTCGGTCCATGTACCGAATTCCATATCCAAACCATGATAAATGGCTTGTTCCGTATTGTTGACGCCTCCCCAGTCGGAAATCACCACCCCATCGAATTTCCATTCGTCGCGCAAAATATCCTTTAGGAGATATTCGTTCTGGCAGCACCATTGTCCTTTGTAACGGTTGTATGCACCCATAATCGCCCATGCTTTGCCTTCGGTGACGGCGGCTTTAAATGCGGGTAAATAAATTTCGTACAAAGCGCGGTCGTCTACCGTTACATTCACCCCGTGACGGTCGGTTTCCTGATTGTTTAAGGCAAAATGCTTGACGCAAGCGGCTACCCCATTTGCCTGAACGCCCTGCACATAAGGAACAACGATTCGGGAAGCTAAATAAGGGTCTTCCCCCATATATTCAAAATTCCGTCCATTTAAGGGCGTACGGTAAATGTTCACGCCGGGACCCAACAAAACATTCTTGTTCCGAAAACGCGCTTCTTCCCCAATGGATTTTCCATACAAGGCCGCCATTTCAGGATTCCAAGTCGCAGCCAGACAAGTCAATGCGGGAAATGCCGTACAGGAATCGTTTGTCCATCCCGCCTGATTCCATTCGTCCCAAAATACTTCTGCACGGATGCCGTGAGGTCCATCAGACATCCAGTTTTCGGGAATGCCCAAACGAGGCGCTCCCGGAGAACTGAATTTGGATTGCGCATGCACCATTTTCACTTTTTCTTCTAAGGTCATACGAGACAATGCATCTTCTACTCTCTTCTCGATGGGTTGAGCATCGTCTAAGTAAACAGGCAAATTTTTCTGCGCCATCAGGCTAACCGCAAACAATTGCAACAGAATAAGACTGATCCCTTTCTTCATTTTATTATTTTTTTTGATAAACCCTTACATAATCAATTTCGTACGTTGCAGGTAAAGCGCTTTCATCCACACCCTGGGCTCCTCCCCAGTCTCCGCCCCATGCAAGGTTTAACTTGAGGTAAAAGGGAGCATTGAAAGGCCACGTATTTTTATTTTCCGTATTATCATTCAGAAATTCAAAATATTGTTTGCCGTCGACAAATCCCCGTATGTAATCTTGCGTCCATTCTACTGCATAAACATGAAAATCCGATTCTGCTGTAGCAACAAACGTTTCAGCGGTTTTTTGCGTACCTATGGCATGGTTATAAGCGTTGCAATGAATGGACGACGAAACCCAATTCGGACGGAAACCGACTTCTTCCATAATATCGATTTCTCCATCGCCCGGCCATGTAGTAAAATTTTTGGGCATCATCCAAAATGCAGGCCAGGTACCTCTCCCGGAAGGCAATTTCAGACGGGCTTCGAAATAACCGTAAGTCCAACTCTCGCTCGTATTCATGCGAATAGAGTAAACTTGACTGCCTACTTTCTTTGCCATAATTTTCAATGAGCCGCCGTAAATCAGCGCGCAAGTGTCTGTTCCTGCAAAACCAGCTATATAATTTTCTATTTCATGGTTTCCCCATCCTCCGGCTCCGGTTTCGTACCACCATTTTTGGGTATCTGGCATACGGAAACCTTCGAATTCGTCTTGCCAGACTAAAGAATATCCGTTAGGGACATAGCTGGGCATTTGAGTGGATTCTTGCTGTACCGTGCATTTTTTACTTGTCGATCCCGCCGTAAAAGTCAATTCTGCCGAACGGGTGGTTCCAGTATAATTAGCAGTTGCCGTTATCAAAACATTTCCGCCTCCCATCGTACCTGATGTTGGAGAACAGCTGCACCATTCGGCATTGGAAGAAACCGTCCAATCGGTATTGGTCGTAACAGTTATCTTTTGCATGGTTCCGTCGGCTTGAATGGAGATTTCGCTGGGACTAACCGACAGAGAAATCTCTCCATCTTGACTGATACTACATTTTTTACTGACCGAATCGGCTGTAAAAGTCAATTCTGCCGACCGCGCGGCTCCCGTATAATTGGCTGCGCTCGTTACCGAAATGCTCGAACTTCCTGCAATGCCTGATTGTGGAGAGCAGACGCACCATTCCGCATTGGACGAAACTGCCCAATTCGTATTGGATATAACGGTTAAATTTTGGACGCCTCCATTTATTGGAATGGCGCACTCACTCGGATTAACCGATAAATAAACCTCTCCTGTCGAAGGAGGCGGTTCCGAACTCGCAGGATCATTGGAACCGCATCCCAAAAACAGCGAAAACAGTATCACGAAAAAAGAAAATCTATTTTTCATATTCATTTTTACAAAGAAAGACAGCCGAAAAAGAACGGTTGTCCTTTTTGATTTTTAGACAGTAAAATTATTATTTTATTTAGGAACAAAAAATTAATAATCAATAAAGGATTGCATCCCCCAACGGAGAACCGGTTTTGATAGGTTCTTTCTATCGAGCTTAAATCCTTATGGATGAAATGTGAAAAATGTAAGTTGTATTTTTAGAAAATGCGTTCAATTTATTAATTTCTTCTTATTAACCTTATTTTTAAAAGCTCCTTTAGTAGCCGTAACGATCCTTACCCTCTCTCCTTCCTCCCTTATTTTCAATCAATTAATAAGGGAATAGGGGGGTGTGTGCATTATTCATTTCTACTAAGGGGCCTTTCAAAAATAAGGTTAATAAAAACGAAAAGTCTTGATATGCATGTCGTATTTTTTACATCTCACCCTTCGCGATTTTCCTTTCTACCCATTAGAAAATCTCTTTCATGCGCATGAATTCCTATATCTCTGCTAATGTTATCTCTCATCCCCTCACGCATGCAAGCTTGATAGAAAATAACCATTTTCCTTTTTCTCCTGCATCACGTTTCCCCTACTCACTCTGTTTGATATTCTAATAAATAATGGGTGTGGTTTTTTATTGGTTCCACACCCATTCATTCGTTTTATTTCTATTCTCTATGTGTTTGCAGAATAATATCCTTAATCACAACGTCTGTGTTATCCGGATTTCCTCCAAAATCAAAGACTAATTTCGCTTGGGACATATTCTTGCCGGCCATGTCAGTTAGTGCTAAAACAACATCTTGTCCAGCCGTAAGATCAATTCTTTCTGTAAAAATAAATGTATTGTCGTCATCTGCCTGCGTCAATTTCACCGTTACCTGCCTGATATCGTTTGACGCATTCATAATGACGCGGAAATCATAATTTTCGGCAGAAGTCGTTGACAAACCATCTGTTACAAATGCAATTTGATTTTGCCACTGGTCGGTAGTTGCAGTGGGGAAGCTGACAGAATATTGCGTATCATTGATAGTAAGCGTCGGATCTGGAAGTTGCACCCAACCTGGGGCATAGTAGAATGTATTCGTGAAATTTACGCCATACCACAAATTATCAGAGCTTTTCACATCAACCCAATTGCCGTTTCCTCCCTCTCCTGAAGTTTCACTGGTTAATTCAAAACACCAGATTTGAGCATTTATATCAGCGCTGTAATTAACCAATCTAATATTTGTGGGAGAGAAACTTAATACTTCATATTCTGTTTTATCCAAATCAGAGGGTGCAATTGCATAACCGAGGAACCCCTTATAAATGGTCAAGATTGTTTTGCCACCGATCGTAGTAATGTCCCATGTTGCATCCGTCGGAGGAGTATAATTCGTTGTTACAAACGAACCAGCTGTGCTGCCATCAGGAAATAAACTTCCTAACGATTCGTTCATGTGGGTATCTCCGTTGTTTTCATAAATGAATTTTCCATTGGGTTCAATGCTGTTGGGTATAAACAGGAATAAGTCGTTCATCAGTGCATCATTCTTGAAATCCCACCAAACTGTTTCACGATTATCCGTAGGATCAGGACTACGCATTGCAGTCCAAGATCCGATATGCCATTCTTTTCCGGCTACATTGGCTTTTCCACCGGTCAGGGCATATTGCAGACTGGCAGGATCGTCCTGATAAACTTTTTCATTATCGTTTGCTATAATAATCGTTTGTTCCTTGATAAACGTAGCGCCATCGGGTATTGTAATAATGCAAGTAGCTGTATAAGTTCCTGCATATACAATATATTCATGACTTCCTGTCAATGCTCCCTTTGTTGATTTATTATCGCCGAAAACGATTTCAGTCGAATAGACGGAGGTTGGCTTAATATTTAGCGCCACTTCAAAATTGTAGGTCCATTCATCGCTTCCGGGAATCATACTAAATGTGAACGAATCTTGGGTAATGTTAGATTCTCCTAAGCTATAGTTGTCATCCGGCGAACAGGCCGTCATTATTAAGGCGAAGGAGGCAAATGCCGTAAACATGAATTTTGTTATATTTTTCATAAAACTTCTAATTTATTTTTATTATAAAGCATTAATATCCCGGATTTTGAACCAATTCAAACTCGGTACCTTTGGTCTTGTCAATTTCACCTTGAGGAATAGGCAAGAACTTTTTGTTATCGTCCCACGTACGCTGTATGGGGATATTCATATCGTTTATTGAAAGTACGGCGCTAATCGATCGTCCGTTTTCGTCGCTGCCCCAGCGTAGCAAATCCCAAAAACGCAGTCCTTCGCCGAAAAATTCGCGGTGGCGTTCCAGTTTGATATTGTTCAAGGTGGCCGGAATCCGATGATTGGCATCTCCAAAGGCGCGGTCGCGAATGGCATCCAGGTAAGGTTGAGCAGCCCCTTGGCCTCCGCCTGCGGCCAGTTCAAGCTCTGCGGCATTCAGATAAGCTTCGGCGATACGATAAATACGCTCGTTGTTTTCGTAATTCAAATCGCGGTCGCCCATCGTACCTTCGTTATAACCGGTACGCGCGATGTATTTTTTGAGGAACAAGCCCGTATTCTGATAAGTGGCTGAAGTGGCAAATGGAATTACGCTGGCTTCTTTCCGATAGTCGCCCGTTTCGTTGAATATCGCATTATAGGTGGCGGCGTTTACCGGACAGAAGCCCCAACCTGCAACGTAAGGAATGATATTCATATCGCGCGCTCCAACGAAACGCGGCGTATACATACCGTAACCTCCCCATGCATTGTTCCATGATCTTCCTTCAGGTATGCGATTGACTTCAAAAATACTTTCCTTGCAAAATTCGCCGTCGCGCAAAAAAATCCATTCAATCGGATTGGTCGTGGAAGGGGCATCAACGTTAGGGTTTCTGGAGGAAAAACCGGTGAAATTGGGGGTAGCGGCCGTTGTAACCAAACCGAAGGCTCCGCTGTTGATAATGGTTTTCATATCAGCCAACACTTCAGCGTATTTCGATTGGTCTTTTTTGTACATCACTACCCGCGCTTTGGTCATCATGGCCATTGCTTTGGTAACGCGTCCCACCGGAGCCGGATTTCCTGCATTATCTTTTTCGAACAAAGGAAATTCGGGTGCAGCAATAGCGGCGTCCAAATCGGCAATGATGATCGGATAAATTTCTTCAAAACTATACTGTTTGGCAAGGAAAGGTTCTTCCGTCCACGCCTTATCGAAGTAGGGAATGTTTCCGTATGCTTTCCACAACCAATGTACATAATAGGCGCGTAAAGTAAGCATTTCCGCCTTTAATCTCGCTAAAAGGGCAGCATCTACGTCCTCTACAGCGTGGTCTATTGCGTCAAGTGCGCCGTTGCAACGTTTCAATCCTGTATAAAATATTCTCCACCAGCCGCTCGCTGTCAATGTTGGCGTAGAACGAAATTCCGCTACGCCTAAAATATAGGGTTGATCGCCTGAATCGGATCCTCCTTTGAAAACATCATCCGTACATACATCGAAAAACAGATTGACCGGCATCCATTGAGAATCGGCATAATCGTCAAACAGCATGAGTTGGTAGGCGCCCGTCACATTCTGATCGATCACGTCTACTGTGGCCGGCGCACCCGCCACCACATCGGTACTTGGATAACTCGTCAGGTAGTCATCGCCGCAGGAAGTCAAAATTCCCGCTATGGCAATCATTCCTATTATGTTATTATATTTATTCCTTTTCATATTTTCTTAGATTTTTTAGATGATTTAAAATGTGATTCCCAAACCGCAATTGAAAATGCGCGCTACCGGATAGTTACCCATAATGGATACTCCATTCTGTTTGTCTGCAATTTCAGGGTCAAAACCCCTATAATGGGTAAATGTAAGCAAGTTTTCTCCACCCACCCAAAAACGCAAGCGTTCGATGCTGGCTTTACGAGTAAAATTTTGGGGAAGCGTGTAACCAAGTTGAACGTTTTTCAAACGAGTAAAAGAACCGTCCTGAATATACAAGTCAGAAATACGCCAGTTGCTGTTTCTATCGACTCCGGTCCCTGCAAAGCGCGGATATTTGTTCGACGTTCCTTCGCCTGTCCAGCGGTCCATCCACCAAACCGGAAGATTGGCGTTGGGAATGTCTGTACGTCTTGAAATATCAAAAATTTCACAACCGTAACGGCCCTGGAAAAATACCATCAGGTCAAATCCTTTGTAATCGGCTGTCAACGTGATGCCGTACGTCCAGTCGGGGTTCGGTTTTCCAATCTTTGTGCGGTCGTTAGCGTCAATGACGCCGTCGGGAACGCCGTCCGGACCCGATAGGTCTTTGAATCGAACGTCTCCCGGTTGGGCTGTTGCGTCGTAAGCCAGATTGTATGCATCCGCTTCTGCTTGATTTTGAAGAATTCCGTCTGTTGCATAACCGTAGAAGAACGGATTTGGGTATCCGTTTTTCTGAAAGAGCATATTATCATAACCTGCGGCTCCGATTGTACCCCAACCGTGTTCGCCCGCTTCGTTACCATAATCCACTACTGTATTTTTTACATACGAAGCATTGCCTTTGATTCCCATGTTCAGACCCCGTGCCGGCGAAAAACGATACCCCAAATCAAATTCTACCCCGGAATTATCCACTGTACCTGCATTCACGTAGGGTTTCGATTGTCCGACATAATCGGGAACATCAGCGGCTTCGCGCAGCATATATTTCGTCCGTTTCTTAAACCAGTCGAACGAGAAAGAGAGCGCTCCATTCAAAAATAAAAAGTCGGCGCCTAAATCGGTTTGATGGCTTTCTTCCCACTTGATAGCTGGATTCGGCAAACGTCCGGCGCTAATGCCGTAATTCAATTGATTTCCAAAATAATAATTCAATCCGCTTTCCATTAAACTCAGGTAGGCATAATTTACTGGCAAATTGTCAGCATTGACGATACGGTCGCTCCCATTGATACCCCATGAACCGCGCAATTTGAGCGCATCCCACCATATCGGTTTTGACGATTGAAAATAGGGTTCGTTCCAAACGTTCCAGCCGAGCGAAAAGGACGGAAAAGCTCCCCATTTGTTGGAAGGTCCGAATTTAGAAGATCCGTCATAGCGAACCGTTGCCTGAAACATATACCTTTCGGCGTAGTTATAACTGATGCGTCCGAAATAGGATGCCAATTTATAGTCGTCTGTATACCCTTCGCTGTATCTTCCACCGGCGGTTGGGTCCATCCGAGCGTTGTTAATAATAGCCATATTAGTGTCGTATGCTTTCAAATCCTTGCCTCGGCCCAGCAAGTAACGATGTTCATAGTCGCGTGCGGACTGCCCTGCTAATAAAGTGAATGAATGATCATTGATTTTGAAATCGTAGGTAAGCGTATTTTCAACCTGCCGCGTAAAGCCGCGATTCATGATCGACTCTGCTTGCGTAAAGTCTGCTCTTTCATCATTGATGCCCGTTGTATTATAAGATTGAAAATAGGGAAATCGATACTGGTTCTCTCCCCAAAAAGCCAGATCAAAGCCATAACTTGACCTGAACGTCAGACCTGGCAATACGCTCAGTTCGCCCCAAAAAGTGCCTATAAATTTATCTTCGTCATACGTCCTTTGGTCCGGGCGGAGATAAATTGCCAAAGGGTTGCGCAATTCTTGGAAATTACTGGGGGAAGGCGTAAGCACGCGGCCGTTATTGACAAGTGCATACGGATGTGCTGCCAGCAATGCCTCTCCTTCCTCTTGGCTAAGATAAGGAGCCATAGTGGGCGGTAAAGCAATAGCGCTGGCGAGAGCCGAAGCGAATAAATCGTTGTTTGGAACGCTAATGGATTTTCCTCGGGAATAAGTTACATTCATTCCCACTTTTATCTTATTTAAAAAATTGCGAGTATCCGTTTTGAAGATTTCGTAATCGCTGTTTGCGCGAACGGTCCATCGGTTGTAATTCGATGCGTCGTAATTACCGCCCAGAATACCATCTTGATTGAATCGCCCCAAAGATAGAAAATAAGCTCCTTGATCATTTCCTCCCTGAACGCTTACCTGATGATCGGTTATAGGCGCATTGTTGTTAAATGCAATATCTTGCCAATTGGTGTTCGGAATTTTTCCGGAGCGAGCGTCTAAAATTTGCTGATTCGTGAAAGGAAGAGCCGAGTTGGCGTTCATATTAAATTCATTGATCATCAACATGTACTGTTCGGAATTGAACAACGGTAATTTTCTCCACGGATTTTGCCAACCCAAGTTCATTTCGTAATTGATTTTGGGTTTGCCCGCCTGCCCTCTTTTGGTAGTGATTATGATTACGCCGTTACCGCCTCTCGAACCATACACGGCTGCCGAAGCCCCGTCTTTCAACACTTCCACTGAAGCAATATCGGCAGGATTCAGATTTTTGATGCCTCCGTCGACGGCCATTCCATCCACTATGTAAAGAGGATCGTTATTGCCAGTCGTTCCTACCCCGCGAATGCGAACGCTTACATCCGATCCTGGCGATCCCGAATTTTGTGTCATGGAAATGCCGGATACTTGTCCGTTCAATACATTTTCGATGCGCGAAGCGGTCAATTTTTCGAGATCAGACGCTTTTACGCTGCTGATAGCCGCTGTCGTTACGCTCTTCTTCTGAACGCCGTATCCGATTACGACCAATTCGTCTAATACTTTCTTCGATTCGCCCATAGTGACCTTCATATCGGAAGCGGCCGAATGTTCCACCGTCTCATATCCGATATAGGAGAATCGCAGAGTGGTACCTTGCGGAACATTAAGGGAGAAATGTCCATCCACGTCCGTTATCGTCCCGTTGGTAGAACCTACTTGCAAAACAGTTACGCCGATGAGGGCTTCGCCGTCGGGATCTGTCACGATCCCTTTAACATTCAGATTGTTTTGGGCAACAGCAGAAAGTGAAACCGCCGCCCAAAAAATCAACAAAAAAAGGAATTGTTTTTTTAAAAAGCACATTTTCATGATATTTCAATTTAAAATTAACTAAATGCTATTTTAATAAAATTATAAGGCGATAAATTATAGTTGGATAATTTTTTATGTTTTTATGTCTTTCTTTCTTATGTCTTTCTTTCATGTACATCTTTCTTATTTTTTTACAGTTGTTTTCTTCGTAATTCATTCGAACAAATATACTATTTTTAATGCTTGTTGTTTTATTTTATAATAAAAAAAGTAGTATTGGCATGAATTTAACTTGCTGTTTAACAATATTTTTGTCTTTTAGACCAGGTAGAAAAAAGTAGTAGAAAAAACAGAAATTTAGGATCAAATCTGCTGTCCGCAAACTGGAGTTAACGGTTTGTCTGGCGTTATCACGCAGTGACGAGGCGTTCAGGAGATTGCTGGCCTTCGCTGCGCTACGCCTGCAGTAGCAAACTCCTTAAGGCGGGCCGTAAAAAATGCGACAGATGTATCCAATTTTTTTCGTTCTTTTATTAACCTTATTTTTGAAAATTCCTTTACCCTTAGTAAAAGAGGATAACGCATATGCCCCTTCCCTTTATTTTCTTATGAATTAATTGAAAATAAAGGAATAAGGGAGAATTTCAAGAGGGCTTGTCAAGGGCTATTAAGGGAGCGTTTGAAAATAAGGTTCAAGAATTTGAAAATTCCCTTACCCTTAGAAGAGGATAACACACTTATTCCTTTCCCCTTATTCGCTTATGAATTGATTGAAAATAAAGAAATAAGAGAGAATTTCATAAGGTTCAAGGTTAATAGACAAGAAATTGATTCATTGAACCTGTTTTTTAAAAAATAAACTTACATTTTTTCCTTCTTAAGGGCACATCGAGTGCGCTTTGACAGGAGCCTTTCGAAAATTAATCAAAAGAAAATGTTTATTTTCTTCCATAAAAAAAGAAACAATAAAAGTTATTATCTTTGTATCAATATCATTTCAAATAACGATCTGACAGATCGCTTTTTGTGAAAAATAACTGATTTATGATTTACGATTTTGAAACATTGCAAAAATTCTATTCAGCGTTTGCCGAAAGAGTAGAGAAAGCGCGCGAAATAATCGATCGTCCGATGACGTTGAGCGAAAAAATTTTAATGGCTCATTTATTTGATCTGGAGCAAGGACGCGATTACAAAAGAGGTATTGATTATGTGAATTTTCGTCCCGATAGAGTAGCGATGCAAGATGCGACGGCACAGATGGCTTTGTTGCAGTTTATGAATGCGGGACGAAAAACTTCGGCTGTACCGGCGAGCGTGCATTGTGATCATTTGATTCAAGCCGACCAAGGCGCCAAGTCCGATTTGGAAACGGCTAATCGGAACAACCGCGAAGTGTATGATTTTCTGCAAGCGGTATCCAGCCGGTATGGAATTGGTTTTTGGAAACCGGGAGCCGGAATCATTCACCAAGTGGTATTGGAAAATTATGCCTTTCCGGGGGGAATGATGATTGGAACCGATTCGCACACGCCTAACGCGGGGGGATTGGGAATGATTGCCATTGGCGTGGGAGGTGCCGATGCTGTCGATGTGATGAGCGGAATGGAATGGGAGTTGAAGATGCCCCGACTGATTGGCGTGCGGTTAACCGGCCAGTTGAAGGGTTGGACTGCTCCCAAAGATCTGATATTGAAATTAGTCGGAATGTTGACAGTGAAAGGCGGAACCAATTCCATCCTCGAATATTTTGGGGAAGGCGCTTCTTCGCTTCCGGCTACCGGCAAAGCGACCATCTGCAACATGGGAGCCGAAGCGGGCGCAACGTCTTCGATCTTTCCTTTCGACGAAAAAATGGCCGCTTATCTTCGCGCTACCGAGCGCGCGCAAATAGCCGATTGGGCTGAATCGATAGCTCCTTATTTACAGGCCGATCCGGAAGTGTTGGAGAATCCGGAAAAATATTACGATCAATGGATCGAAATCAATCTTTCGGAATTAGAACCATCGATCAATGGACCGTTTACGCCCGATGCGGCTACTCCCGTTTCGAAATTTGCCGCCCAAGTGGAGGCAAACGCTTATCCTCCTCAAGTAGAAGTGGGTTTGATTGGATCGTGTACCAATTCGTCTTATCTCGATTTGAGCCGCGCGGCATCGGTTATCCGTCAGGCTTTGGAAAACGATGTTCCCATACAGGCCGATCTGATTATCAATCCGGGTTCTGAACAAATTCGTTCTACTGCCGAACGCGACGGACTGATGGACGATTTCGAACGCGCAGGCGCTACGATTATGGCCAATGCTTGCGGCCCCTGTATCGGCCAATGGAAACGTCCTATCGACGATAATACCCGAAAAAATTCGATTGTTACCTCTTTCAATCGCAATTTTGCCAAACGCTCCGACGGAAATCCCAATACGTATGCTTTTGTGGCTTCTCCGGAGTTGACGGCCGCTCTGGCGATTGCTGGCGATCTACGGTTTAATCCTTTGACCGACAAACTAAAGACCAGAGACGGGCGGAAGATATTGTTGCAAGAGCCTCAAGGAAACGATTTTCCGACCGGAGGTTTTGAAAGAAACGACAGCGGGTATATCGCTCCCAGCAATGAAGAGGTAGAAATCCACATTGATCCGGCATCTGAACGGCTGCAATTGCTTCAAGCTTTTTCAATTCCCCGAGAAGCTGAATTGGATCGTATGCCTTTGCTGATCAAGGTAGCGGGCAAATGCACGACCGATCATATTTCGATGGCCGGACCTTGGCTTCGTTACCGCGGTCATTTAGAAAATATTTCCGGTAATTTGTTGATGGGCGCCGTGAATGCGTTTAACGGAAAAACTAATTCGGTATGCAACCTGCTCACCGGAGCGTATGATACCGTTTCGAATGTCGCGAAAAGCTATCGTTCCGAAGGTCTGTTTTCGGTCGTCGTTGCCGAAGAAAATTATGGAGAAGGCTCTTCGCGCGAACACGCGGCCATGGAACCTCGTTTTCTAAACGTGAAAGTGATTTTAGCCAAAAGTTTCGCCCGAATTCATGAAACAAACTTGAAGAAACAAGGCTTGTTGGCGCTTACCTTTGCTTCTAAGGACGATTACGATAAAATCAGGGAGGATGATTACCTTTCCATTAAAGGAATAGCCGATTTTGCACCCGGACAAACTTTGCAAGTCGTAGTTTTTCACTCCGATGGAAGCAAGGATGTTTTTCCGGCGAATCATACCTTCAACGATTTGCAAATCCGCTGGTACCGCGCGGGAAGTGCATTGAATTATTTAAGCGCTTGTAAGTAAACAATATATACATGAAAATAACAAAAGAAAACGGTTCGCTCCGAATTCCCGATAAGGTGACCATCCCGTTTATCGAAGGAGACGGCATAGGCGTTGAAATTACGCCTATTTGTCAAAATGTTGTCGATCAAGCCGTGAATAAAGCCTATAAAGGCAAACGATCGATTGAATGGAAGGAAACTTTAGGGGGAGAAAAAGCGTTTAAAGAAAGGGGCGATTACTTACCTGAGGAAACGGTGGAAATTTTCCGCGAATATCTGGTTGGCATCAAAGGCCCGCTTACCACTCCGGTAGGCGAAGGTTTTCGTTCGTTGAATGTGGCGCTTCGACAAACTTTGGATTTATATGTTTGCTTGCGTCCAGTTCGCTGGTTTCCGGGAGTGGCTTCCCCCTTGAAAGAACCGCAAAAAGTGAACATGACGATTTTCCGCGAAAACACGGAAGATATTTATGCTGGTATTGAATGGCAACAAGGTACGCCTGAAGCGCGGAAAGTTCTTCGGTTTTTGAAAGAAGAGATGGGGGTTACGCAAATTCGTTTCGAAGAAACTTCTTCTTTTGGCGTGAAACCGGTTTCGAAGGAAGGAACTGAACGATTGGTGCGGGCGGCCATTGAATATACTTTGAAAAATCGGTTGCCAAGCCTTACGCTGGTGCATAAAGGCAACATCATGAAATTTACCGAAGGAAGTTTCAAACGCTGGGGATATGAATTGGCCGAACGCGAATATTCGGACGCTTTGGCCGACGGACGGTTGGTGATTCAGGATGTAATAGCCGACGCTTTTCTGCAAAATACCTTGCTGTTTCCGGAAAGATATTCGGTGATTGCCACTTTGAATCTGAATGGCGATTATATATCCGATCAGTTGGCGGCAATGGTGGGCGGCATCGGCATTGCTCCCGGCGCCAACATCAATTACCAGAGCGGCCATGCCATTTTTGAAGCGACTCATGGCACGGCGCCCGACATTGCCGGAAAAAACAAAGCAAATCCTTCTTCCCTGATTCTTTCGTCGGTGATGATGCTGGAATACTTGGGATGGAAAGAAGCGGCCAACCTGATTACCGGCGCAATGGAAAAAGCTTTTGCCAATGGAAAGGCTACGCACGATTTGGCTCGTTTTATGCACGGCGGCCAATCACTGGGTTCTAAACAGTTTGGCGAAACATTAATCCAGTTAATCAATTAATTACAATTAATTAGTAGTAGAATAAAAAATTTTCATTAAATAAATTTATAGACGAATGAAAAAGGAATATTTGATTTATAAGTTATCAGAATCGGTGAAAACAACGTGCAAAATTGATAACGAATTATTTGTGAAATACAATGTCAAGAGGGGACTTCGCAACGAGGACGGTTCGGGAGTATTGGTTGGCCTAACTCAAATAGGAAATGTAGAGGGCTACGAACGGTTGCCGGAAGGCGGATTGAAAGCGATTCCGGGAAAGCTCTATTACCGAGGATATGATGTGGAAGACATTGTCCATGATTTGATACAAGATCAACGTTTTGGTTTTGAAGAAGTGGCCTATCTGATGCTGTCGGGAAAATTTCCGGATAGGGAAGAATTGGGAAATTTCAGGGAATTGATCAATGAGAAGATGCCTTTGGAACAGAAAACCAAAATGAATATCATTGATCTCGAAGGTCAAAACATTATGAATACATTGGCTCGCAGTGTGCTGGAAATGTATAATTTTGATCCGAATCCAGATGATACTTCTCCCGAAAACTTGATGCGCCAATCCATTGACTTGATTTCTAAATTTCCGACGATTATTGCTTATGCCTACAATATTCTCCGCCACAGTTTGTACGGGCGGTCGTTGCATATTCGCCACCCAAGCGATCATCTCTGCTTGGCCGAAAACTTCCTCTATATGTTGAAACGGAATTATACTCCCTTGGAAGCCCGTATGCTTGACTTATTATTGGTATTGCAGGCCGAACACGGAGGCGGGAACAATTCTACTTTCACGGTCAGGGTAACCAGTTCGAGCGGAACAGACACCTATTCTTCTATTGCGGCTGGAATTGGTTCGCTGAAAGGTCCTTTGCATGGAGGAGCCAACATTCAGGTAGTAGACATGTTTGAACATCTGAAGAAAAACATTGTCGATTGGAAAAACGTCGATGAGATTGACGTCTATTTCAGGCGGATGCTGAATAAGGAAGTCTACAATCAAACGGGATTAATCTACGGCATAGGCCACGCCGTATATACTATTTCCGATCCGAGAGCCATTTTGTTGAAAGAATTGGCTCGCGACTTAGCCAAGGAAAAAGGACGGGAAGAAGAATTTGCTTTTCTGGAATTGCTCGAAGAAAGAGCCATCGAATCGTTCTATAATTTCAAGGGTTCAAAGAAAAGAGTTTCTTCTAATATCGACTTTTACTCCGGGTTTGTTTACGAAATGATTGGGTTACCAAAAGAAATTTACACGCCTTTGTTTGCCATGTCGCGGATTGTTGGTTGGACAGCTCACCGAATCGAAGAATTGAATTTCAAAAGCAAACGGATCATTCGTCCGGCTTATCGGAATATTCTGGAGGTACAGAAATACGTTCCTATTGATGAGCGGTAAAACTTTGGAATGCAGATAATGCGGATGACGCAAATAAACGCAGAATATAAAATATAAGAATCGGCGTTGATCGGCGTGATGCGCATTACCTGCATTCCGACGCGTTCCATTAAAATAGAGCCTTCAAGCTCATATCCAAACTTTTGACGGAGTGCGTCAAAGCTCCTACGGAAATATAATCTACGCCGGTTTCTGCATATTCGCGGATCGTATCGTAAGTAATATTTCCGGAAGATTCCAATTCGTATCTTCCATTGACCAATTCGACCGCTGTACGGGTATTTTCTACATTGAAATTATCCAGCATGATTCGATCGACTCCGCCTATTCTTAATACCTCGTTTAATTCGCTGAAATTGCGAACCTCTATTTCGACCGGAATTTTTTTTCTTTTTTTCCGTAAATACTCTTTCGTATGAGTGATGGCGTTCGTAATTCCTCCTGAAAAATCTATATGGTTGTCTTTTAGCAAAATCATATCGAAAAGACCAATCCGGTGGTTAACTCCTCCTCCTATTCTGACCGCTTCTTTTTCGAGCATACGCATTCCGGGAGTTGTTTTCCGCGTATCCAGAACACGGGTTTTCGTCCCTTCCAGTTTTTCTACGTATCGGCGGGTAGTGGTGGCGATTCCGCTCATGCGTTGCATGACATTCAACACCAGCCGTTCGATTTGAAGCAGCGATTGCACTTTTCCTTCTACTGTAAAAGCGATGTTTCCGGGTTTTACCTTATCGCCGTCGTGAAGCAAAATTTCCATTTTTAATTCGGGATCGAATGTAAGCATGATATGCTTAGCTATTTCTACTCCCGCCAAAATGCCTTCTTCCTTGATTATCAATTGCATTTTCCCTGTAGCAGAGGCTGGAATGGTAGCGAGCGTTGTATGATCGCCCTCGCCAATGTCTTCTTTTAATGCCAATTTTATTAGATCGTCGATTAATTCTTGTTTCATCCAATAGTTATTCTAATTTTTTTCTTTCTTGTATGTAGTCATTGTGGGAAGGATAATTTTTCAATTGATCTTTAATTTGTTTTTCAAATCCGTCGGCAAAGCGTTTTTGTTAAGAACAATACTCGTCGTTTTGTATTCTACGTAAGAAACTGAAACATACCATGTTCCTTTATAAGAATTATCAATTCCCCACGAATTTTTTACCATGTAGTACTTATTGCCGTTTTGATCGACTGCCGTACCATAGATCAACATGCCATGGTCGTCGGTAGTTTCATAATTATCGAATCCTTCTTGACGCAATTCTTGCGTAATTATTTTTTCTTGTAAGGGCGCTGTCTTCTGAGTTTGATTTTCTTTTTCTCCTATCCATCGAACTTGATCGGAGCCAGCCGTTTCGGCTTTGTTTTTGTCCTGTACCATCCCGATTCCTTTCCGGCTGAAACCTTTTTCACTCACATCAGCCGCCCATGCAACTGTATATCCTTTTTCAATGGCTGTATCAATCGCCCGCATCATTTCGTTTAACGGAAGATTGTATGAGTACGCCCATCGCCAATTGTCGGGAATTTCGAGGGGAAACGGAAGATAAAAAGGATGGTGCGTGAAAGAAGTAATGGATATATAATCTTCCGCGCGAATGCCTAAGGACTGAGCGAAACTTTGAGGCGTATATTGTTTTCCTCTGTATGAAAACGATTCGGGACATTCGCCTAAATAAGCGTCTAAAATACCGTTCAATCCCTTAAACCAGGATGAGGACAGTTTTTTATTGGGATTTTGAATGATGACGCCGACATACGCGCTTAGCAGCGAATCCAATTCGGCGTGTCTGTGCAATTCTTCCCCGTAATTCAATCCGGGTTGGATGCTGTCGGGAACAATTCCATAATATCGAATACAGTCCAATACGTCTGCAAATGATCCGCCCCCGCCAAATTGATTGGCCCCGTGCATGCGTACATACTTTTTGGCTTTGTCTTCATAATTTTTATGCACAACAAACATTTCAGACAAATCGTATTCTCCTTTTCCCTCCCGCAATAATTCGGCTTCAATTAAGCCTAAGCCTGAAAAAGACCAGCAAGTACCCGAACTGGATTGATTTTTAACAGATGTGATGGGTATTTCTTGAACGGTTGTGAACGAATATCCAGAAGTTTGATTTGTTTCTTCTTGTGCATAGGCATAAATAAAAAGGCAGGAGAAGAAAGCAGAAAGAAGATAGCGACTCATATTTAATGTATAAACCTTGATTAGTTTTCTGCAAAGTTACGAATTTTTTTCGGAATTTTTATTCTACCTTTGTAGATATCGTTTATTTATTTTTAGATTCAATACAACAAAGGCAATGGGAATAGAAAAGAAAAATTTTGAGAAAATAGTCGACGGAAAACCGGTAGAGTTGTTTATCCTTCGGAATCAAAAGGGAATGGAAATGTCGGTCATTAACTATGGGGCAAAAATTGTTTCCTTGTTGGTTCCCGATCAGAGGGGTCAAGTAAAGGATGTAGTGTTGGGAAAAAATAGCATAGAAGAATATTTGAATGATCAGGAACCTTATTTTGGAGCCATCTGCGGACGGACGGCCAATCGGATTGCCGATGGACGGTTCACTTTGGAAGGCGTTGAGTATGTTTTAGTTCAAAACAATGCGCCCAATAGCTTGCATGGAGGACCGAAAGGATTTCATGCCGTGGTTTGGGACGCTTATCAGCCGGATGAACAGACCCTGCAATTGAGTTATCTTTCCAAAGAGGGAGAAGAGGGATTTCCCGGTAATCTGAAAGTAAAGGTTGTATACCGATTGACAGAAGAGAATGCTCTTGAAATAGATTATGAGGCTGCGACTGATAAAACGACCTTAGTAAATCTTACCAATCATGCCTATTTCAATTTGTCGGGAGAAGGAGACCCTTCGATTGAAGATCATGTATTGCAAATTCAAGCCGATTCTTATTTGCCTATCAATGCTGTGGCCATTCCTTTGGGAAATCCGGAAAAAGTAGCAGGGACTCCCTTTGATCTTCGCTCTCCGCATGCCATCGGCGAACAGATCGGAGAGGATGATACGCAATTACTCTATGGAAAAGGCTACGATCATAATTTCGTTCTCAATCCGGGAGATATGGCTTTGAATTGGGCGGCGAAGGTCGTTTCTCCTAAAACAGGAATTGAGATGGATATCTATACAACCGAACCCGGCATCCAATTGTATACCGGTAACTTTTTGGATGGTAGTTTTACTGGGAAAAATGGCCACATTTATCCTTTCCGTTCTGCATTTTGTCTGGAGACGCAACATTTTCCCGATAGTATTCACCATCCGGATTATCCCGAAACGATTCTTCGTCCGGGAGAAACGTTTCGGTCGAAAACGGTCTATGCGTTTACGGTAGTTTGAATGCTCAAAGTCATTCAGTTAAGTGCAAAGCACTTCTCTGCGAAGAATTTACCCGAAGCAATCCAGAAAGCAACTATCAAAAGCAGCTATCACGGGATTGCTTCGTGTTTGAGCCTCCGACACGTTACGAGTTGCAAAAGATGCTTCATTCTACTCGGCTTTTCGCATTTTCTCGCAATTGATCGGCATAGAGAGGCAGAGCTTGTTCAAACAAAGCAACGGCATCTTCTAAGCGACCATAATATTCTCCGCCTGAGGCATTTAAATGTCCTCCGCCATGGAAGGTAGCGGCGGCAAACAGATTAGTGGGAAAATTTCCTTTGGAACGGAACGAAATTTTTACCAGTTCCTCTTCTTCCCGTATGAATGCAGAAAACACAATTCCTTCAATGCTCAACGGTATATTAACAAAACCTTCCGTATCTCCCTTTTTCCATTGAAATTCCTTCTGTTCTTCCAGAGAAAGGAAAATCAAAGAGGTATTGTATTCCTTGAAAATTTTCATTTTCTTGTATAAAACATAACCCTCCAATCGAATCCTGGATTCTGAAAAATTGCTGTATACTTTGTTGTAAATAGCATCTTTATCGATCCCTTTCTGGAGGAGTTCGCTGATGATGTAATAGATATGCGGAGAATTGGAATTGTAGGTAAATGCCCCCGTATCTGTCATCATGCCGACATAAATACATTCTGCGCAATTTTTGTCTATGTATTCAAAAAAACCCATCCGGCAAATGAAACGGAACATCAGTTCGCTGGTAGAAGATATTTCAGGATGGGAAATTGTCAGATCGCAAAACGGATCGGGAGCCAAATGGTGGTCGATCATGATTTTTTTTGCTGTAGACCGTTCCACAAGAGGTCCCATTTGTTCTATTCTTTTCAGGATATTGAAATCCAAACAGAAAATCAAATCGGCCGCTTCGATCACCTCTCTCGCAAGCGGTTTTTTCCATTCGTATACAACGACATCCTTTACCCCTTTCATCCATTTCAAAAATCCGGGAAAATTATTGGGAACCAATACATTGACTGATTTGCCCATTTGCAGGAGGAAATGATACAAACCTAAAGAAGAACCCATAGCATCTCCATCTGGAGAAACATGAGTTAGAATAGCGATTTTATCGGATCTTTCGATGATTTTTTTGGCCTTTTGGATGCTCTGTTCCGGAATAATCTTATTTAACATTGTGTTGATCTTTTGTAAAGGAGCGATAACAAGTGTGTAGGAATTGATAACAAGCGTTTATAAGCGTTCGTAGTCATTCCAGTTCACATTTCTCATATCTCCTGTTTTGTTCAGAGCATTATGGAAGGCAAATGCCGCCGCCATGTTTTGAGGCGTATGTCCTTTCTGTCCCAACTGAAGGTATTGCCGCAATAAATCTTTGTACTCGGGATCTACGCAATGTTCGATAATTATTTCCGCACGCTGAATGGGTGCGAGTCCTCTCAAATCGGCCACGCCATGTTCTGTAACCAAGATTTTAACGGAATGTTCGCTGTGGTCTACATGGGATACAAAGGGAACAATAGACGATATTTTTCCTCCTTTCGCTGTAGATGGAGTAGTGAAGATCGACAGATACGCATTGCGGCAGAAGTCGGCCGAACCGCCGATTCCGTTCATCATCCGCGTTCCGCACACATGGGTAGAATTGATATTGCCAAAAATATCCGCTTCCAGAGCGGTATTGATAGAAATCAAACCTAAACGGCGGACGACTTCCGGATTGTTGGAAATTTCCTGCGGCCGCAGCACTATTTTTTGTTTGAAAAAATCCAGTTGATGATATACTTCTTCCAAGACTGGGGTACTTAAAGTAAGGGAACAGCCGCTGGCAAATTTGACTCGCCCTTGTTTCATTAGCGTAATGACCGAATCTTGAATAACTTCTGTATAGATTTGGAAAGCGGGAATTCCTTCGTTTAATCCCATGGCTCCCAATACGGCATTAGCAATATTGCCTACTCCCGACTGAACGGGAAGGAAAGAAGCTGGAATTTTGCCCGCTTGAATTTCTGACGATAGAAAATTTGCTACATTTTTGCCAATTTGATTGGTTACTTCATCTTCTGGAGTAAAAGCGCCGATCTCATTCGGGAGGTTTGTGTCAACAATCCCTACAATCTTTTTCGGATCGACCTGAATGTAAGGAAGTCCGATGCGGTCGCTCGGTGTATACACCGGAATTTCCCTGCGGAAAGGAGGGTCGGCCGGTTCGTAGATGTCGTGGATGCCTGCCAATTCTTTGGGATGGTAAGCATTGAGTTCGATGAATATTTTGTCGGCTAAGCGTGCTATTGTAGGAGCAATTCCGACTGCCGACGTCAGGTAAATTTTCCCGTCGTCGGTAATTTGGCTGGCTTCTAAAATAGCATATTGGGGTTTGGGAAAAAATCCGTAGCGCAAGTATTGAGCTAACTCCGAAAGATGTAAATCGAAATAATTCGCTCCATGAGCGTTTAATTCAACCCGTAAATCCTTGTTGGATTGATAAGGCGTACGGAACTGAATGGCATGGGCGCGAGCCAATACCCCGTCAATAGAATCGCCCGTGGAGGCGCCCGTATAAATTCCTACTTTGAAAGGATGACCCTTTGCATGTTCTTCTTCTGCTCTTTTACTTAATGCGATGGTAATAGCTTTCGGACAGCCTGCCGCTGTAAAACCACTAAAACCAATTATATCTCCGTGAACAATAAGACTTGCGGCTTCTTCTGCCGCCATTTTACGATAAGTCATGATAAAATCTTAGATACTCCTTAATGTTTTGTTTTCGACATTTTTTTCTGAAACAATGCAAAGGTACGACTTTTGTTTGGAATTAGTATTCCTTCCTGTTAAATATTTCAGTATAGATGAACGCTTTTTTGACTTCGTCGACGTTTTCAAGGTTAAATAAGTGTATTTCAGGTTCTTCTGGTTCAAGCTGAATAGCGGTCTCTGATACTGGATTTATTGTTTGTTGATATATAGGCGATTGAGTTTTATTGACTTTACTTTCTTTCGCCTCTTTTTTTATTGTTTTTACCGATTTAATCGTTTTTACTGTATTGACTGTTTTTCTCGATTTTGCCGGTTCAACTTTTTTGGAAGGGCCAACCGCTTCGATCGTTTCAGGGAAATATATTTCTTCTCCGCCTGTATGCCCAGGTAATGTAGTCTTCGACAATTCTTCTTCCGCCTTTTTTCGGCTTGAACCTTTAATAACGGAATAAATGATGGTACCTATAATAATTATTAAAGGTACATATTCTGATAACTTATCCATAAAATATGATTAATTTTACAGCCCAAAATTAATAAAAAAAATATGAATTACCAACTATTTCCATTTAAAAATATTAGGGATGACTTCGCAGCCACCCCTAACCCATTTAACCAAAACCTTAACTATGAAAAAATTTTACGTTTTTCGAATACAAAGGTAAAGAGATTTTTGATACTGTCAAACATATTATCATTTTTTTTTACCCTTTCGTAGTTAAAGTTTGTTAATATATAACGTGTTTTTTCAACTAATAAAAAATAATAATGACAAAAGGAACAGAAATTGACTTTCAAGGGACGATAGACGACAATATAAAAAAAGTTTTTATCGAAACGTATGGATGTCAAATGAATGTGGCTGATAGCGAGGTGGTTGCATCTATTTTGCAAATGGATGGCTATAACTTGACCGAAAGGATAGAGGAAGCGGATTTGATATTGGTGAATACCTGCTCGGTTCGCGACAATGCCGAACAAAAAGTACTGTCGCGGCTTCAATTTTTTCAATCATTAAAAAAGAAAAGAAAAAATTTGCTTATAGGCGTTTTGGGTTGTATGGCTGAAAGAGTGAAAGAAGAACTGATTCAGACGCATCACGCAGATTTGGTTGCAGGACCGGATGCGTATCTGGATTTACCTCACTTGATTGGAAGTGTCGAACGGGGTGAAAAAGCCATACAGGTAGAATTGTCTACGACCGAAACCTACAAAGATGTGATTCCGTTGAAATTATCGGGCGTGAAAATTTCCGGCTATCTATCGATCATGAGGGGATGCAATAATTTTTGTTCGTATTGCATCGTTCCTTATACGCGCGGAAGGGAGAGAAGCCGCGAACCGGATAGCATTTTAAATGAATTACAAGTATTGAAAGATCAGGGATATAAGGAAGTAACTCTTTTGGGGCAGAATGTGAACTCTTACCACTATGCGAAGAAGGAAAATGACAACGAAATCAATGAAATCAATTTTGCCCGCCTGTTGGAGTTGGCGGCTTTGAAAGCTCCTGAAATGCGTATTCGTTTTACCACTTCCCATCCCAAAGATATGAGCGACGAAACTTTAAAAGTCATTGCGAGCTACGATAATATTTGCAAACATATTCATCTACCGGCTCAATCGGGCAGTTCGAAAATCTTGAAGGCGATGAACAGGAAATATACGCGAGAGGAATATTTAGACCGGATTACCGCCATTCGAAGAATCGTTCCAGAGGCCAGCATTTCGACGGATTTGTTTACCGGCTTTCCTTCCGAAACGGAAGAAGACCATCAGGAGACGCTTTCTTTGATGCGCGAAGTGGAATTCGATTCGGCTTTTATGTTTAAATATTCCGAACGTCCGGGAACTTATGCCGCCAAGCATTTGCCTGATAATGTGCCCGAAGAGACGAAAACGAGGCGTCTGGAAGAAATTATTGCTCTTCAGTTGGAGTTGTCCAAGAAGCGCAACCGAGAAGATATCGGTAAAACGGTCGAAGTATTGGTGGAAGGATTTTCCAAACGTTCCCGCGAACAATTGTTTGGGCGAACCTCCCAAAATAGAGTAGTCATATTGGATAAAAAAACCTACAGGGTAGGGGATAAGGTAAGAGTGAAAATCAAAGATGCAAGTGCGGCTACTTTGTTGGGAGAACCGGCATGACTTTTTTTGGAAAAAAGTCTATCGGTATGCGGTACTATTGATTCTGTTTTTTGGAAGCGGAAAGGGCTATGCTCAATATCGTTTGGATTACTCCCCCCGCCATTTATCGACTTTGAGGGTTGGCGCCGATCGGGAGAAAGGATTCAACGTGTTGTTTTCGTTAACGGCTTTGTGGACGATGGGATCGATTGTGGAAGATGGCCTGCGTTGGGGAGTGGGATTGACTTTATCTCAAACGTTAAGTAATTGGACTTTTGCTGTGGGAGCCGACTGTTATAAGGAGAAACGGACATTTGGTTTTGGAAACACGTTTGCCGGCTTGAAGTTTGAAAAAGAGCAAAAAGGCTTTTCTTATTATTTAACCCAATACCATCAAAGAGATGCGCAACGGTCGGGGATAATCCGGATTCGCTTGAAAAACGTTTTGATCTGTTTTGAAGACGATATTCTGGCTTATCCGCTGACTGGCTTCAAAATTCAGGATCGCTACCGGACGTCGGCTTTAGAAATACGTTATAAAGAATATCTGATTGGAACGAATGTATATACGACCGATATAGACGGCTTGACCGATTTTTCTCCAATGAATGTGAAAGGCGTTTACAAAAATGGACGACAACTTTCCAGTCCGGTTTATGTGGGATATGCTGATCGCGATCTGATTTTACGGATAGGAATCAACGATAAAGCAGGCGGATGGATAGGACAAAATGGATGGCACCGATTCCTTTTTCAAACGCCTGATTTTGTACAGGGCGATTACCGCCGTTTTTTCCTGCAAACGGGAATCGACAAATCCTATACATTATTTTAATTTTACAGATATTTATCGTATTTTTGCGTAAAAAAGGAGGTAATTTCTACCACACTTATTTATATTAGCGGTAATATTTTCCCACTGAAAAAAAATTATGAGTATAGATATAAAAAGGTGTGCATTTGTTAATTAACAGTCAATTGGATACTATGAGACAAACCATACAAATAGATATTGGTTTTGGCGATGTGATAACGCCTGCACCTATTGCGCTGTCGTTTCCTGTTTTGTTAAAAGAATGGGAAAGTCCATCCCTTTTGGCGTATTCTGCTGAAACGGTCATTGCAGAAAAGTTTCATGCAGTGATTACGCTCGAAAATTCCAATAGCCGAATGAAAGATTTGTTCGATATTTACATTTTGTTGAAAAACAATGTTATAAATGCTGAAAATTTAGCTGATGCAATTTTTTAGTGAATTAAATAAAAAACTAAAAAATAATATGTTAAAATAAAACTTATACTTTATTGCATAGATGAAGAATAGTTTATTGATCTTTTCCTGTTTTCTATGGGGGATTTCGTGTGCGGTGCGTCCAAAAAATTTTACCTATACTTATAGAGGGGAAAAAACCGGTTTGGGACAACGGATCAACCTCGACGGGTACTATGTTTCTGCTCGCGGATGCGATTCGACGTTTTATACCGTGTTCCGATTTTATCCCGATGGATTATTTGCCATTGCAACTGCAAGCGAACTTTCGCCCGCTTTGATTCGCTGTTTCGGAAATGAATCGAAAGATAAGGCGTGTAAATACTTATTAAAAGGCGTTTATCTGCTAGAAGGCGATTGGATTAAGACGCAGGTCGTATGGCCGGTGGGCAACGGATGTACTCAATTTCGCAATTACCGCATTTTGCCGAGCGGACGAATAGCAAATAGCAGCGATTATGTGGAAGCAGAATATTCCAATTTGGCGTATATCAAAAACTATCCTTCTTTTTACGAAAATCCTTGCGAACAGGAGGCGCAGTTTTATCCTTTGCTTATTATAAATGAAAGAAAATAGGCAAATAGACCTTGACGCGAACCGCTTTTCCTAAAATAGTTCCCGGAATCCAGGAAGGCATGGCTTGCAATACCCGCACCGCTTCCTGATCGAGGGAAATGTATACGCCTTGCTCTATCACAATATCGGATATGGATCCGTCTTTGTTGACAATGAAAGAACACCAGACTCGTCCTTGTTTTTTTTGGCTTACAGCCGATGCCGGATATTTTAAATTGTTGAATATAAATCGGTTTAATTCAGTATAACCTCCCGGATACTGCGGCATGATTTCCGGGTCGGCCGATACGACCTCTTCCCTCATTTTTTGTATAGATTCAGAAGAAAGGAAGTCTTCTTTTTGTTGTTCTTTGTTGCTTTCCTCAAACAGTTCGGGAATGGACACTTCTTCAGTAGGCGTTTCTGTAATGTTAAAGCCTTCATAGATTATGTGTTTCTGGGCTTTCTCTTGATTGGAAGAAGGCGGCGTATTTTCGGGTAGCGCTTCGGGAAACGCACTTGGAAAATCTTCTTTTTCAAGCTGTTGTTGTTCAATGTACAATTTGGAGAAACCTTCCCAATTGGGCGACAACGTATCGTCGCTCTTCCATTCCAGCAGAACGAATACCGAAGATAAAGCAACGATCCATCCAATCAAAAAAAATGTGGTTCGTTTATTCTCCAAATCAGCTTGCGAAGTTTTTTTTATTTCCATTTTTTACGCGCAATCATTTTGCAAAAATACAATTCTTTTCACTTTTCTCCGTTATATTTGTATTCTCAAATCGATCCATATGCATCGTTTTTTTCTTATTTTTATATTGTCCCTATTTTTATATCCGGTTTGGGCGCAGGAAGGGAAAGCGGGATTTGAGTATCTTCTTTTGCCCCAATCGGTCCATTCATCGGCTTTAGGAGGCGCCAATATTTCGTTGATAGAAAACGACGTTTCCTTGATTTTCGATAATCCGTCCCTGTTGGGTCCCGAAATGGATTTGACGTTTCAAGCCAGTTATCTGGATTATGTATCGGACATTCGAATGGGAAACGTCGTTTTTACGAAAGCTTCAGGCGAAAGAAGCGCGTGGGGGATTGGCGCTCTTTACAGTCATTATGGGGCGATGCAGGAAACTACTGAAGAAAATTTAGTTTTGGGCAGTTTAACGGCGAACGATATTTGTGGAAGCATTTTTTTTTCACACGATCTGAACGATAAAATCAGAGGCGGAATCAGCGGCAAATTTTTCTATTCCAATTACTACCATAATACGGCAATTGGTTTGGGTGTCGATTTAGGTTTGAGCTATTACGACAGCGATAGGGGATTTTCGATCGGTTTGGTAGGAAAAAATATTGGACGACAAATCAAGGCATACGAAGAAGAGATAGCGGGTTTGCCGTGGGATATCCAATTGGGGATCACTAAAACATTGAATCACGCGCCCGTTCGTTTTTCGATAACTGGCGTATATTTGAAACAGTGGAAATTAAATTCGGTTCGCGGAGGAAACGACTCTTTTTTTAAAACCTTGGGGAAACATCTCATTCTGGGCGTAGATCTTATTCCTTCAGACAATTTTTGGATTGGAGTGGGGTACAACGTCAAACGGGGATCGGATATGTACATGGAAGAAGGCAATAAATTGGGAGGATTTTCGGCGGGAGCTGGCTTGCGGCTCAAAGCCTTCAGTTTTGGTTGCGCCGTTGGAAAATACAACACAGCGGCCACTTCGTTTATGTTCAGCGTTGCTACTTCGTTTGCTGAAATGAAATTATAATACAACGAAATGAAAAAAATTATTATCGCAATCGACGGCCATTCGTCTTGCGGAAAAAGTACGATGGCCAAGGAATTGGCCCGCCAGATTGGTTATATGTATATAGATAGCGGAGCGATGTATCGAGCCGTAACTTTGTTCTGTTTGCAAAAAGGATTTTTTACCGGCGATATATTGGACAGGAAATCACTCGAAAAAGAAATTCAAAACATTCGTATTTCTTTTGTGAAAAATTCCGAAACGGGTCAGTTTGAAACTTTTTTGAATGGGGAAAATGTAGAAAAAGCCATTCGGAGTATGGAAGTAGCCGATAAAGTAAGCATCGTAGCGGCCGTAGATTTTGTCCGCGAAGCCATGGTGAAGCAACAGCAGTCTATGGGTTTGGAAAAAAACATTGTGATGGATGGACGGGATATCGGGACGGTTGTTTTCCCCGATGCCGAATTGAAAGTTTTCATTACGGCTTCTCCTGAAATTCGGGCGCAACGCCGTTGGAAAGAACTGATCGACAAGGGAGAACAAACAACTTTCGATGCGGTATTGAGCAATCTGGCTAAGCGCGACTCCATCGATTCGAGCCGTAAAGACGGCCCTCTGCGAAAAGCGGAAGATGCTGTCGTACTGGACAATTCCCATTGGACGCTCGAAGAACAAAATCAGAAATTGTTGGAATTATATCGGGAGCGATGCTAATCTGTTAGAATATACCTAATATGACTGTTGTTTCGATTCCACAATATCCCCACAATATTCTCAGAACAATGCTATTTTTTATTATCATTTCTGGTTTATTGATATTTGTAAGATGTAACAAATCTGCTGCGAAAGAATATGCAGATTCAGTTAATAAACTATGTCCATTGAAAATAAATAATAATGGAACATTAATGAATGTGGAAACGGTAAATGAAGATACATTGATGTTTAATTGTATGATTTCTAACGTTGATACAAATGCTTTGAAAATGACAAAAGAAGAATTGCTATATTTATGGACGTATGATTCTATTTTTAATCCATTGCGCAATGAAAAAATAACAGGCATTTACAGATATTATGAAAGCAATACAAGACATAATGTCTTTGAAAATGTAATTACTCCGGATGATTATCTTAACTATAAGATGGAAAACCATGCCTATCTTTATTTAAAGGCAATGGCAAATGTAATAAAAAGTCACCAATCTCTGCCTTATCAAATGGAAGATGGCGGATATTTATTAGATGTATTAGCGAAAAAGCCTGCTGTTTTAGAATATAAAATACAGCTTACGGATGTTGATATCAATGAATTGGATACTGTCAAAATGAGAAAAAATGAGGGAAATATTATAAACAAATCGAGTTTATTAGAATCTGTTATTAGACAAAACCCATACGATATGGCTCGATTATATAAAACCACATTCAGTTATTTTCTTTATGATAAAAAAGGTAATTATCTTGGTTCAGTGAGTGTAACTCCAGAAGATTATGAAGATGAGTAAATGTTTAGGTCAATGTGGAAATATGTTGGATAAATTATTTAAAACAACATTTCAATATAGTGGAATTCCTGAGTATGAAAATGAGTATTATTCTTCCAAAATTTGGATTATTAAATCCATTTATAAGGCCCAACAAAACGATAATATTTCTTTTCTGGACAGGGATTTATTATCTTGACCTTGTATTTTGATAAAAATGCCTTTTCAAGAGCATTCACTTCCTGTAGCATAAGCATTGAAATATTCTTGACCAAAAAGCTTATTTCCAGTACATTTCCTGAAGAATCAGAGTAAAAAATCATAGTGATAATCTGTCCTTTCAACTCTTTTTTCCTCTCTGCAGAAAATATTTCATCAAAAATCTTGTCATAAGATTCAATTGTTTCTGCATGCCAAACACACTCATAAGGCAAGTTTTCATTTATTTTATTAAGATGATTCTTTCTGTTTTGAATGAAACAAATCAATGTATCATACACATAGACTTGATCGCCAAAGGATTGCTCGATAAACCGCGCAGGTTGCATATTGGAATTCTGAGCCTGATTGGGGCGGCAGAATCCAAAAGTTAAACAAACGGTAGCGAATAAAAAGATTTGCATTGTTTTCATATCTCGCCTCTCAAAAATTTTCTGTAATGAGATAAAATCAAATTAAAGATCATCCGGCAAAACGATTACCGCCTTGCCGGACAATAAAAACCGTTCTACTTACTTTAAAATAATTAAAGCCATCCCTTGTAAGTTCCAAAAAAAAGATAAGATTTCTTTTCTGGACAAGGATCTATTATTTTGACCTTGTATTTTAATAAAAATTCCTTTTCAAGAGCATTCACTTCTTGTAAAGTAAGCATTGAAATATTTTTGACTCTAAAGCTTACTTCCAGTATATTTCCTGAAGAATCAGAATAAAAAATCATAAGAAGAGTCCGTCCTTTTAATTCTTTTTTTCTTTCTGCAGAAAATATTTCGTCAAAAATAGAATTATAAGATTCTATTTCAGATAGATGCCAGTCACAATAATAAGGCAAATTTTCATTTTTCTCATCAAGATGATTTTTTTTGTTTTGAATGAAACAAGTCAAGGTATCATACACATAAACTTGATCACCAAAAGATTGCTCAATAAACCGCGAAGGTTGCCTATTGGAATTCTGAGCCTGATTGGGGCGGCAGAAGCCAAAAGTTAAGCAAACCAGAACGAATAAAAAGATTTGTATGGTTTTCATATCTTCTCTTTCAAAAATTTTCTGTAATGAGATATACTCAAATTAATGATCGTCCGGCAAAACGAATCCCGCCTTGCCGGACGATCAAAACCATTCCGCTTATTTTAAAATAACTAAAGCCATCCCCTGTAAGCTGCAGTAAAAAGATAATATTTCTTTTCCGGACAGGGATTAATTATTTTAAACTTATATTTCAAAAATGCATTTTCAAGGGCA
>JGI24699J35502_11134139_pt1 | contig 36268 bp, 32 predicted proteins | sample TergutMp193P4_FD_35502 | JGI IMG/M metagenome (IMG submission 35502)
AATATTTACTGATAAGTTTTAATATTTATATTTATTCATTTGCTTATCATTATTTTAAGTTTATAAGTGTGTATTTATTTGAGACGCTTAGTATAGTTCTCTCGCTTGCTTGGATTAAAAAATTGATTCTATGAAGATAATGCATATATTATGGGGATTGAAGTATGGAGGCGCCGAAACAATGCTGGTAGATATCGTCAATCAGCAATGTTTTGAGCATGAAGTAGAATTGATAATAGGGAATCGAGATATTGACGCTGATCTACTATCGCAGATTAATCCTCAAGTCAAAATCATCCAAATTAATAGACCGCCTAAAAGTAAGAACCCGTTCTATATTCTGAAATTGGATTGTATTCTCTTGTTTTCCAAAGCCGATATTATCCACTGCCAAATGGATAATATTATCAAATATTTCCCTCTCTATTTTCTAAAAAGAAATATTTGCCTTACCGTTCATTGTGTCCGGCTTGGATATAAAGATATCCGTAAATATAATCGTGTTTTTGCTATTTCGGAAGAAGTAAGAGAAAGCGTAAAAAAACAAACGGGTGTAGAGGCGCAAGTGGTCTATAATGGAATAGAAATTCAAAAATTTAATCGTGAGAAAAGAAATCGTTCCGACGGTAAATTCCATCTGGTGCAAATCGGGCGATTAGACCATTTGCACAAAGGACAGCATCTTACTCTGAAAGCAATTCACAGTTTGGTTACTCAATATAATTACACTGATATCCATCTGGATGTGATTGGCGAAGGCGATTCGGAACAATACTTGAAGGATATTGCAGATAGTCTAAATATCAATGCTTATGTCACATTCCTTGGAACCCGTACCAAAGATTATATCAGAAAAAATCTGACATATTACGATTTATTAGTCCAGCCGTCTTTGTGGGAGGGTTTCGGATTGACAATCATTGAAGCTATGGGTGCGATGGTTCCTACTTTGATTTCTAATGTGGACGGGATGAAAACAACCTCTTTGAACGGCACGTTTTCCTATACTTTTCAATCCGGCAATGTGGAGGATTATGCGGAAAAATTATACCGCATCATTCAACTTCCTGTTGTAGAAAGAAAAATATTTGCAGAAAAAGCGTATCAATATGCTTATGATCATTTCGATATATCTACTACGGTAAAAAATTATGGAAAACAATATCAACATATTATTTCAAAAAAATGAGGATATTGTTTTTGCCTAATTGGACGGTTGTGCAATCCAATACGAATATCTCAGATTTGCAATCCCCAGATAAATACATATACGGAAAGCCGTATTGGTTTTTCAAGTATTTTTCGGAAGATACTCAAGTGGATGTTATCGACATCCAAGCACAAAGCCCATTGCATGGTATTGAAAAAAAAATAAAATTTTATATCCTGCAAGCTGTTATGGCTTTCAAAAAGTCGCGGCAATACGATGTGGTGATTTCCCATGGCGCCCAAAGCGGTTTGGTATATGCATTTTTAAACCTGTTCCGAAAAAAAGAACGCCGGACGTTGCATATCATTATCGACATAGGAGCAATGAATGGCGGACGAAACAACTGGATAGAAACTTTTGTCATTAAATGGGCTTTGAGGAGTCATCCGGCTATTATTTATCATGCTTCTATTCAGCAAAAATATTATGAGATGATTTATAAAGGATTGATTAAGCAGAGCCGGTTCATTCCATTCGGAGTGAATACCGAAGAATTTTATCCGCTTGGACTGCCTCCGGAAGATTATGTACTTTCATTCGGGTACAGTAAACGAGATTATCCGACTTTGCTGGATGCTTGGCAAAAAATAGACCCTTCTGTCCGGTTATATATTATCGGCGATACCTCTATTCCCAGCATAAATAATATTGTTTCTCTTCCAAAATCTTCCATTTCAGTACTCAAACAATACATTGCCAAAAGTTTGTTCGTAGTAATTCCATTGCCTGTTTTCAATTATTCGTACGGACAAATGAGCTTTTTGCAATCCATGGCTATGGGTAAGCCGGTGATTGTCACGAAAACGCCAAGTTCAATAGATTATCTTCAAAATGCGCAAGGCGCGTTTTTGATAAACCCTTACGACAAGACGGATATGAAAAATAAAATTGAATATCTGCTCGCTCACAAAGAGCAACTGAATGATTTAGGAGAAAAAGCACGAAAAGATATCGAAACCGGTCATTTCGACGAACAAACAATGGCGGAAAGGATGAATGAATTTATTAAAACATTGCTTTAACAAAATACAAATAGAAATACGATGAAACAGTTTCTACTCAGATATTTTTCGATTTCAAGATTAAAAGAGATCAGGGAAAAATACGGCAAATTTTTTATATTTTGCATTCAATGCATCCCGTTTTACGGCAACCTTAATATTTTATCCATGGTTTTTGGAAGCGATAAAAATGGAGGGCACAATTACACGCAACATTATGCCAAGCATTTCAAACAATATAGATTTAAAAAAATTAAACTTTTTGAAATTGGAGTGGGGGGGTATGATGATCCTAGCGCAGGAGGACAGTCTCTTCGAATGTGGAAAAAATATTTTCCTTTCGGGAAAATCGTTTCCTTAGATATTTTTGACAAATCCAAACTACAGGAAAATCGTATCCGGATTTATCAAGGAAGCCAAACAGATGAAGCTATTTTAAATAAAATAATTTCAGAAAACGGTGAATTTGATTTAATTATCGACGACGGAAGCCACATCAATGAGCATATTATTACTACTTTCAATTATTTATTTCCAAAATTAAAGCAAGGCGGTATTTATGTAATAGAAGATATTCAAACTTCCTATTGGGAAAGCATGGGTGGAGATAACAAAAATCTTAACAATCCGGCTACAGCTATGAATTTTTGCAAAAGTTTGACGGATTGTTTAAATTACAGCGAATTTAATAATCCTGAATATCAACCAACCGTCTTCGATTTAAATATTGTAGAAATCCATTTTTACCATAATCTTGTTTTTATTTACAAAAATAAAAATGAGGAGGAATCGAATTTAACGCATCAACTTATAAATGAAATATAAAAAGAAATGTCCAATCAAATAAAAAGGGCTTATCTTTGTTTCAACATGTTAAATAATTGACTCAGAAACGAAACGGGATAATAGAATCAGCAAGTCGCCGACCTCTTAATCCTAACCTTTTAACCCTATGGTCAGAAATAAGAAAGAATATTTTGGAGTACTTGCGTGAGCGCTTTGTATTCACGAAATTAAGCAGTTAGAAAAATAAATAATATTATCAACTTCTTTTCGTTATATAAAACAACGATGAAAAGAATGATCATGAATTTTGTATTTGGGTTCTAAATTAATATGAACAGATGAAAAACATAGTACAAGCCAGTCTAATAACAACTTTTCGTTGCAATGCTAAATGCAATATGTGTAATATTTGGAAATATCCGACCCGAAAAGAGGAGGAATTGGATTCAAAATATTATGCAAAATTACCGGATGGGTTAAGAATCAATATCACAGGAGGAGAGCCTACTTTACGGGATGATATTGATGAAATATTCCGCATCCTGCATCCCAAAGCCTCACTTTTGGAACTCAGTACGAACGGATTCTATACGGAAAAAGTGGTGAACTTGGCCAATAAATATCCAGATATTCTGATTCGAGTCAGTTTGGAAGGTTTACCCCAATTGAACGACGAAAAAAGGGGGACAAAAAACGGGTTTGATCATGCTTTAAGAACCATGCTTGAATTAAAAAAAACAAAATGCAAGAATATTGGCTTTTCAGTGGTTATATCCCAGGATAATTATCAAGATTTACTGCATTTATACGATTTGTGCACTTTATTGGGGGTAGAATTAGGTAATTCAGTCGTCCACAATTCGTGGTATTTCCACAAAGAAGATAATGTACTGGAAGGCGAAGACGCATTGAATCAGCATGAATTATTTATGAAAGCGTTGCTTTCCTCTAAAAGAGCAGGTTGGAAAAACAAGTTGAAAGATTACGGTCGAGCTTATTTTAATAAAAGCATCCACCAGCGCTTGAGAAACGATTTGCGCGGATATCGTCCTCCCTGTGGAGCTTTGAAAGATTTCTTTTTTATAGATCCATGGGGAAATGTGACCCCTTGTAACGGATCGAAGGAGGAATGGATTCTGGGAAATCTGAAAGAGAATAGCTTTGAAGAAATTATAAACTCTCAACGGGCGAAGGATATTTTGCCCCAAATAACGTGTTGCGAACGGAATTGCGCTTTTGTTGTGACCGAACGGCATGATATGGTAAGGCATCCATGGCTGCCTGTTAAATGGGTTATAGAGAATAAATGGAGAATAATGAGAGGGGAAAACCTGAAATTTTGAAGAATGTGAACATTTTTGTTTTTGGTACCCGAGGATTTCCCAATATACAAGGCGGAGTAGAAAAACATTGCGAAGAATTGTATTCCGCAATGCCGGAAAATTTTCATATAACATTGTTTAGAAGGAAATCTTTTCTCAATAGAGATGCGTCGACTCAGCATAAGCAAATACGTTTCATTGATTTATTTTCCACCAAAATTAAAGGATTTGAAACTTTTTTTCATTCTTTCGTGGCTGCGTTCTATTGTATTTTTCATCGGCCAGATATTATTCACGTTCACAACATTGGCCCGGGAATATTTATTCCATTGCTCAAATTATTCTGCCATAAGATCGTTCTGACTTATCACAGTCCGAATTATGAACATGAAAAATGGAACTGGTTTGCCAAACTTATTTTAAAGATGGGAGAAAAATTTGCATTGAACGGAGCCGATGCCATTATTTTTGTGAATAAAGAACAATTAAAAAAATTCAGTAAGAAAATTCAAGAAAAATCTTTTTATATTCCCAACGGGGTGAAATTTCAGGAACGATCGGAACAAACGGATTATCTGGAAAAATATGGTTTAGTTCCCCAAAAATATATTCTTGCCGTAGGACGTATTACCTTGGAAAAGGGCTTTGATTATTTAATCGACACCTTTCTTTCGCTTCAAGATACAACTTATAAATTAGTAATTGCGGGCGGAATCGACCATAAGACTTCCTATAGCAAGTTGATTTGCGAAAAAGTTCGAAACCGAGATAATATTGTGATGACGGGTTTTGCGAGAGAAAGCGAATTGAGACAACTCTATTCTCATGCAAAATTGTTTGTATTGTCTTCGTATAACGAAGGATTTCCTTTGGTTCTTCTCGAAGCGATGAATTACAAACTGAACGTTTTAGTAAGCAATATCTCTGCAACGAGGGGCGTGCAACTCCCTGCGGATTCTTATTTTCAAGTAGGCGATAGAGAAGATCTTTTGCAAAAGTTGCATCAACAATTAGCAGAACCAGATTCATTGGTCGACTATGATCTTTCAGCCTATCAGTGGAAAAATATTGCGGCTCAAACGGCTGATATTTATCAACGGTTGGTAAACAATAATCATTTGTCGCAATAGATATTCATTAAGGAAGTATAATAATTTTCAGACGAATAATCTCTTTGCGCTTTTTGAGCGATAGACGCAGAATCAAAAGTAGAGTGGTACATTTCTTCAATTTTATTTTTCAAGTCGTCCTGATTTCCCGATTCAAACAGTAATCCATTTCGGTTTTTTTCTATTAATTCGGGAATTCCGCCGATATTGGCTCCCAAAATCGGAATGCCTAAACACAACGATTCGATTCCGCTCAAAGGATTATTTTCATAACATTCGGAAGGGATGACAGAAAAACGAGCGTTTTTGATCAACGATTTGACTTTTTCCTGATCCAGATAACCCAAGAATTCGATTTTGTCGCTCGCATATCGCGATTGCAAATCGTCGAATAAAGGGCCTTTTCCAGCTATTTTCAATAGATAAGGCATTTGTTGTGCGGCGTGGAGCAAAGTTTCAATCCCTTTTTCCTCAGAAATCCGGCCAACATAACAGTAATAGTTATCCATTTGTTTATAAGTAGTTGAGTCTTTTTTTTCGGGGAATACAAAATTAGGCAAAACCATCAGCTTGGACTCGCTGAATCCGCCTGCAAGCATTTTAGACTTCATAAATACACTGGGACAAATAAAAACATCGGTATATCTTTCCAATTTTTCTTTGTTCCATTTCAGGGCTTCCCAATAAGCCAAAGTGCTGGCAAATAAACTGTTTTTCATGCATTTGTATTTCAACACATAGATTTTGTTTGAAAAGCAAAGTTGGCAAGGTTGCTCATTTCTCAAACAGTCGTAGCGAGGACACAATAATTTAAAATCGTGGAGCGTCCAGACCACTTTTAATCCTTTTTTATAAGCTATCTCTGCTACAATCGGAGAAATTTGCGAATGAATATTGTTAAGATGAATGATTTCTGGTTGAAAATCATGCAGTAAACAAATGAATTTTTTTTCTACTTCTTTGCTTCCTAATGGACGCCGGATGGTTTCCAATAGATCCAATGAAAAGGAAAATTTCACTTCAGAAGGAAAACTGTATGAATACGGAGTTCCCCAATTATCAGAATGTTGCATAGAAAAAATAGCAACCTCATGTCCTTTTTGCTTCAATAAAGCTTCGAGATTATTTGTGTAAATGCAATCTCCTCCTCGCGGGTAATAGAACTTATTAATCAGTAAAATTCTCATTTGAATAAAAATAGACGTTTTGTAGCCCCAAAATACAGTTTTTGCAATTACAAAATTACATTTTTTTTTGTTTTTTGTGTTTTCTTTTCTGTAATTTTTGCAGATATTATTTCAGAATTTTAAATTAGACTCCAATTCGATTCTCGTAATTTTTTGATTTTTGATAACTACTCTGATTTTTTGTTCATTTTTCTCAGTTTCTGGATAGCGCTTTATTCACTCTAACTGGAGCGGCAAAACACTGATAATGCGGCGCTATCTCTCTGTACTGTTGGCCGTTTTAAAAATAAACTAAAATTTGCTTCATTTTTTAAGAAAATTCGAAGAGGAGTAATTATCTTTGTAGGGCAAACGTATTTTTTTGCATAATGAAAAAATCTTTCGGGTTAGTTTGTTTGTTTTTATTTTTTTTGCTTCATAATATATCTGCCAAATCGGAAAACGACTCTCTTTTTCGAGTGTTTTATTTTGTACTAAATCATAAAACCGATTACATGAAAGAAAGAGAACAACTTATCAGCGACATCAAAAAAATGTTTCAAGTTTCCGATTTGAGCGAGAAACAAGCTTATATTCTTAATAGTCAACTATATGAAGCTTATAATTCTTATCAGAGCGATAGCGCTGTTTGTTATCTGGAAAAAAATCTATTGATCGCTCAAAAACTGAATAATACCGAATATCTTTATCAGACGAAGATGAATTTATCGTTTTTGTATTGGTTGAAAGGCAAATTTTTAGAATCTTTGAGCATTGTCGGAAGTCTCGACCGCAACCAATTCAATTCTTTACCCCAAGATCTTCTTATCACCTATTATGAGGCTTACAAGCGATTTTATTATTACTATGCCGATTCCCAAGGAGATGCAATCATGGATTATTACCAGAAAAGCAGTTGTTACCGCGATTCGCTGCTGAGTATTCTTCCGGTCGATTCGACCTATTATAAGGTATTGTTAGCTGAAAAGTTGACGGATGAAAACCAAATAGCGGAAGCGAAACAGATTCTTCTGGATTTGTTGGATCATTCGAGTGAAGAAACCCACGAAAGAGCGATCATAGCCAACATTTTAGCTAATACCTACAAGAAGGAAGGCAATCGGGAAATGCAGAAAAAATATTATGCAATTTCTTCGATCAGCGACATAAAAAATGCAGTCAAGGAAAATGCATCCATGCAGGCTTTGGCCTTGTTGCTATACGAAGAACAAGATATTGATAATGCCTACAAATGCATTCAGTCGTCTATGGATGACGCTATTTTTTGCAATGCGCGTTTCCGCACGTTCGAGATAACGAAAATATTTCCGATCATCGACAGCGCTTACCAGGAAAAAGCGGCTAAACAAAAGAATGAATTGAAATTGTATTTGTTGCTCGTCAGCATTTTGTCGTTATTCTTAGTGATTGCCATCCTGTTCGTTTCCAGACAAATGAAACGAATTGCTAAAATACGGCAAGAATTATTCGATACCAACGCCAAATTGAATGAACTCAATACGGATTTGAAAAATTCCAATACGCAGTTGCATCATTTGAATGACGAACTGACGGACGTGAATCGGAAATTGTCTGAAACCAATTTAGTAAAAGAAACCTATTTAGTAAAATTTATCGATCTTTGTTCCAGTTATATTGAAAAATTAGATAACTACCGGCGCAATCTGAACAAAATCGCCAGCTCGGGCAAACTGGACGAGTTGTTTGCAGCGCTCAAATCGTCTAAATTTATCGAAGAAGAATTGTTGGGTTTTTATACCAATTTTGATGAAACCTTTTTGCGAGTGTACCCTTCCTTTATTGAAGCCTTTAATGCCCTGTTTCCCGAAGAAGAGCGGCCAACGCTGAAACAGGGAGAATTGTTGAATACAGAATTACGGATTTACGCATTGATTCGGCTGGGAATCAATGACAGCTCAAAAATTGCCGTTTTTCTGCGATGTTCTATTACAACGGTTTATACCTACCGTTCCAAATTAAAAAATAAATCTCTGTTTAAAGAGTCATTTGAAGAACAAGTAATGAAAATAGGAACTTACGATTAAAAAGAATGGAAGATCAGTTTAAAATAAATAAAGCTTTGTTTCCCCTTTCATGGATATATAGATGGGGCGTAAACATCAGAAACAGTTTGTTTGATTGGGAAATTATCAAAGGCGAAGAATTTCCGATTCCTGTAATTTCCGTTGGAAATTTGGTAACGGGCGGAACAGGAAAAACGCCTCACACAGAATATTTGATTGGTTTGTTAGAGAAAAAATATCGAGTGGCGGTTTTAAGTCGAGGATATAAACGAAAAACCAGAGGGTTTCTCATAGCAGGTGAAAAAGCTTCGTCCGCGACGATCGGCGACGAACCATTTCAGATGCATAGGAAGTTTCCCAATATAATAGTGGCGGTCGACAAAAATCGGAAAAGAGGAATCCAGAATTTGTTGGAACTTCCCGAAGACAAACGTCCGGAAGTTATTTTGCTCGATGACGCTTTCCAGCATCGGAGGGTGATTCCTTCCCTCTCTATTTTGTTAACCGCCAGCAATCGCTTGTTTTACGAGGATTATTTATTGCCGGTAGGAAGATTGCGCGAACCGTATAAAAACCATTCGCGCGCTCAAATTGTGATTTGCACAAAATGTCCCGATTCTTTTAAACCAATCGATTACCGCATTATCAACAAAAACATGGAGTTGTATCCTTATCAGCAATTGTATTTTACTTCCTACCGCTACAAAGGTCTTTTGCCGATTTTTTCCAAAACTGGCAAGAGCGAAAGTCTGGAACAATTGCAAAATGAATCGCATTCCTTCCTGTTGGTCACCGGCATTGCTAATCCGGAGAATTTGATCAAATACATGGATAGTTATACTTCCGATTTATATCTGTTGAGATATTCCGACCATCATCATTTTTCCCTCAAAGATATAAATCAAATAACAGAAACATTCGAGAAAATTAAAAATACGAAAAAAAGAATCATTACAACCGAAAAGGATGCGGTACGCTTGGTGGATAATCCGCATATTCCGGAAAAAATAAAAGCATTTATGTATTATTTGCCGGTTGAAGTGGTTTTCAATTTGGAACAGGAAAATATGTTCATACAAAAGATAGAAGATCATGTTAAAAACTTTAAAAGAAACCGTGTTTAGGCTTAGGCCTCAGATACCTACAGAGACAAAGATCGGCATTATTCTTGGTACCGGTTTGGGAGAATTAGTGCACAGTATCACGGATAAAATAGAGATTCCGTATGAAATCATCCCGCATTTTCCGGTTTCGACCGTAGAAGGGCATAGTGGAAAATTGATTGTGGGCCAACTGGGAGGAAAACCGGTTTTGGCTATGCAGGGAAGATTTCATTTTTACGAAGGTTACGACATGAAGCAAGTAACTTATCCGATACGTGTCATGCAATTGTTGGGATTCCAATATTTGTTTGTTTCCAATGCGGCAGGAGGAATGAACGGTTCATTTCAGGTAGGCGACATCATGTTGATTGAAGATCACATCAATTTATTTCCCGAACACCCGTTGAGGGGTAAAAATGAAAAAGAATTCGGGACGCGGTTTCCAGACATGAGCGAACCATACGATAAACAGCTCCGGAATCTGGCTATATCCATTGCAAATAAACACAATATCAAGCTGCAACGAGGGATATACGTGGGTACGCAAGGACCCACTTTCGAAACCCCAGCGGAATATCATTTTTTCAAAATAATCGGCGGAGACGCCGTCGGCATGTCGACCGTTCCGGAAGTTATTGTTGCACGTCATGGCGGATTGAAAGTACTGGCCTTTTCTGTTATTACCGATTTGGGAGTGTTGGGAAAAATTGTAGAAGTAAGTCATGAAGAGGTGCAGGAAGCGGCCAAAACAGTGCAACCCAAAATGGCGCTGATCATGGAAGAAATAATCAAACAACTTTAGATGGAAATATCTTCTTTAGGAAAATTTGGATTGATCGAGCATTTAACGGAAAGCTTGAAAACAGCAAACTCATCCACCATTCAAGGCATCGGTGATGATGCGGCGGTATTGGAATACCACAAAACAGAGGCTCTGTTAAGTTCCCGGCTGTTGATGGAAGGCATTCATTTCGATTTAACTTACGTAGCCTTGAAATTTTTGGGATACAAAGCGGCGAGTATTTGTTTTTCGGATATTTATGCAATGAATGCATTTCCCAAACAATTGACGGTATCGGTGGGCGTATCCAAACGTTTTTCAGTGGAAAATTTGGATGAATTGTTTATGGGCATTGAATATGCTTGCGAACGGCACGAAGTCGACATTGTGGGCATCCATATTACTTCGTCGCTCACCGGACTGTGCATCAGCGCCGCTTGCGTGGGCGAAGCCGGCAAGGAAAAAATCATTTACCGCAAGGGAGCCAAAAAAACAGATTTAATTTGCGTATCGGGCGATTTAGGCGCCGCTTATATGGGTTTGCAATTATTGGAACGAGAAAAGGCGGTTTATCAGGGCGAAAAAGATTTCACACCCGATTTTGCCGGTAAAGAATATCTTTTGGAAAGACAGTTAAGGCCGGAAGCGCGGAAAGACATCATCGAGTTATTGGCTCAGAATCAAATAATCCCTACTTCGATGATTAGCATTTCCGACGGCTTGGCGTCCGAATTGTTGCATATTTGCAAACAAAGCGAAGTAGGCTGCCTGATTTACGAAGAGCGTATTCCGATTGATTATCAGACAGCCATAATGGCTGAACAATTCAATCTGAATCTGACTACGGTTGCCCTGAATGGGGGAGATGATTATGAACTGCTATTTACCGTTCCGCTCGGTTTGCATGAAAAAATTCAAGCGCTCAATGGCATTCAAACGATAGGTCATATTTGTGATGCAGACGAAGGCGCTCATCTAATTGCACGCGACGGAACATATGTTCCTTTGGCAGCTCAGGGGTGGACAACGACGGACGAGGACGAGATGAATCGTTGATCTTTGGCTTTATACTTGTTGCATTCAAAAAAGAATATTACTTTTGCAAAATTGAATTAAGTACATGAATATAATATGATCCACATAACGTTTCCAGACGGTTCTGTCCGCGAATATGCGGAAGGAACCACAGCAATGCAGATAGCGGAAAGCATCAGTTCCCGTTTAGCTCAGGAGGTTTTGGCGGTGGGCGTCAAGGACGAAACATGGGATTTGACCCGTCCTATTTGCGAAGATGCTTCTATCCGTTTGTATAAATGGGAAGATGCAGAAGGTCAGCATACTTTTTGGCATTCTTCTGCTCATTTATTGGCCGAAGCTCTTCAGGAATTGTATCCGGGAATAAAGTTCGGTATCGGCCCTGCGATTGAAAATGGATTTTATTACGATGTCGATTCGGGAGAAGGGGTCGTGATTCGAGATGCTGATTTAGCTGTTGTTGAAAAAAAAATGCAGGAACTGGCTGCGCGGAAATTGCCCATTCGCCGTGAATCCATTTCCAAAGAAAATGCCTTGAAACTGTTTGGAGAAAGAGGCGAAACCTATAAAACTGAATTGATCTCCGAATTGGAAGACGGTTCGATCACGATCTATACGCAAGGCAGTTTTACCGATTTGTGTCGCGGCCCGCATTTACCAGATACCTCTTATATTAAAGCGATTAAACTGACTTCTATTGCCGGAGCCTATTGGAGAGGCGATGAAAAACGCAAGCAATTGACCCGTATCTACGGCATCACGTTTCCTAAAAAGAAAATGTTGGACGAATACTTGGTTTTGCTGGAAGAAGCGAAAAAACGCGATCACCGCAAAATCGGAAAAGAAATGGAACTGTTTACCTTTTCGCAAAATGTGGGACAAGGTCTCCCTCTCTGGTTGCCCAAGGGAACGCAATTGCGCTTGCGTTTGGAAGAATTTTTGAAACGGATTCAACAGGAATACGGATATCAACAAGTGATCACTCCGCATATCGGCAACAAATTGCTGTATGTGACTTCCGGTCACTATGAAAAATATGGGAAAGATTCCTTTCGTCCGATTCAAACTCCGGAAGAAGGAGAAGAATTTTTGTTGAAACCGATGAACTGTCCGCATCATTGCGAAATTTACAAGGCATTTCCTCGATCCTACAAGGATTTACCGATTCGTTTAGCAGAATTCGGAACCGTCTACCGCTATGAACAGAGCGGCGAACTGCATGGTTTGACGCGAGTGAGAGGATTTACGCAAGACGACGCACATATTTTCTGTTCACAAGATCAAGTCAAAGAGGAATTTATTAAGGTAATGGATATTATCCACATTATTTTTCGCGCCTTGAATTTTAGCGAATATGAAGCCCAGATTTCCTTGCGGGATCCAAACGACAAAAGCAAATATATCGGTTCGGATGAAAACTGGCAAAATGCTGAAAACGCCATTCTCGAAGTTTGTCGGGAAAAAAATATCAAAGCAAAAGTAGAATTAGGAGAAGCCGCATTTTACGGTCCTAAACTCGACTTCATGGTGAAAGACGCATTGGGACGAAAATGGCAACTGGGAACCATTCAAGTAGATTATAATTTGCCAGAACGCTTTGGGCTGGAATATGTGGGAGCTGATAACCAGAAACATCGTCCGGTAATGATTCACCGAGCGCCGTTCGGTTCGATGGAACGATTTGTTGCCGTATTGATCGAACATACGGCTGGTAAATTTCCATTGTGGTTAGTCCCCGATCAAGCCGTTATTTTACCCATCAGTGAAAAATTCAACGAGTATGCGGAAGAAGTAGCAAAAGAACTCAGAAAACAGAATATCCGGGTAGTATTGGATGAGCGAAATGAGAAAATTGGACGCAAAATTCGAGACAATGAACTAAAAAAGATTCCTTATATGTTGATAATAGGGGAAAAAGAAGCAGAAAATCGAGAAGTTTCCGTAAGAAAACAAGGGGAAGGCGATGTAGGTTCAATGAAAATTACTAACTTTGCCTCGCTTTTAAACGAGGAAATAGAAAAGCAGATGAATCAGTGGCAGTAAATAAGTTAAAATGAAGAAAGACAATCTAAAAGATCAGTACAGAATAAATGAAAAAATCAGGGTAAAAGAAGTTCGTCTCGTAGGTGAAAATGTAGAACAAGGAGTCTACTCTGCCGCAGAAGCCTTGAAGATCGCACGCAATCAAGGGTTAGATTTGATTGAAATTTCTCCGAATGCAGTTCCTCCAGTTTGTAGGGTATCTGATTACCAAAAATTTATCTATCAACAAAAAAAGCGCCAAAAGGAACAGAAAGCCAAATCGGTCAAAATTGTAGTAAAAGAAATTCGCTTTGGACCGCAAACGGATGATCACGACTATAACTTTAAGTTAAAGCACGCTAAAGGTTTCTTGGAAGAAGGAGCGAAAGTCAAAGCCTATGTCTTTTTCAGGGGACGTTCGATCCTTTTCAAAGAACAGGGAGAAGTGTTGCTGCTTCGTTTTGCTAGCGATTTGGAAGACTATGGAAAAGTGGAACAATTGCCGGCTCTGGAAGGGAAAAAGATGATTATCATGTTGTCTCCCAAAAAAACGGGAGGAGCGCCTAAGCCGGTAGTCAAACCGGTTGAATTGAAAAAAGAAGAAGAACAATAATAAGTCAAATAAAATTCTAAAAAAATGCCTAAAATGAAGACTAATTCCGGCGCCAAAAAAAGATTCGCTCTTACCGGAACAGGAAAAATCAAGAGAAAACACGCTTTTAAACGTCATAATCTCACGAAAAAGACAAAAAAGCAAAAAGACAGACTGACTCAGTTCTCCATTCTTGACAAATCGAACGCCAAGAGTGTGGAAAAAATGTTGGGACTGAAGTAAAATCCGTTTTTTCCGTAGGAAAAATAAAGGAAAAGTGATTTTCAAAAGATTTATTAACAGAAATTTAGCACAAAAGACCGGAAAACGGCGCTAACTTTCAAAACAATTCAATTATTATGCCTAGATCAGTTAATCATGTAGCTTCAAGAGCTAAAAGAAAAAGAATCCTCAAATTAACAAGAGGTTATTACGGTGCGAGGAAAAACGTATGGACGGTTGCTAAAAACACATGGGAAAAAGGTTTAACTTATGCTTTCCGCGACAGGAGAACGAAAAAACGCAATTTCCGCGCTTTGTGGATTCAACGCATCAACGCCGCCGCCCGACTGGAAGGTTTATCATATTCCAAATTAATGGGCGCGTTGCGTCAAAAGGGTATCGACATCAATCGTAAAGTTTTGGCCGATTTGGCAATGAACCATCCAGAAGCGTTCAAAGCCATTGTGGACAAAATAAAATAGTTAGTTGAGAGAATACATATATGAAAAAGCCGCATCCCGTTTGGGTTACGGCTTTTTGAGTTCATACATTATTAGAATAAATTTAAAAGCAATGAAACCGGAAAATACAAACGACATACTCGGTCAATTTACGAATAAAGAGTATGAATACGGATTTGTGACGAATATTCAAACGGATTTTATACCCAAGGGCTTAAACGAGAAAATAATCCGGTTGATTTCCGCTAAAAAAAACGAACCGGACTGGTTGCTCGATTTTCGTTTGAAGGCCTATCAACATTGGCTAAACATGAAAATGCCCCATTGGGCGCATCTCGAAATTCCGCCGATCGACTATCAGGATATCATTTATTATGCCGCTCCAAAAGCGAAAAAAAGTCCTAAAAACCCGGAAGAAGTTGATCCTGAATTGTTGAAAACCTTCGATAAGTTGGGAATTCCCTTGCATGAGCAAAAAATATTTTCGGGCATGGCAGTAGACGCTGTCATGGATAGCGTTTCGGTCAAAACTACTTACAAGGAAAATTTGGCGGAGAAAGGAGTCATTTTTTGTTCGTTTAGCGAAGCTGTTCAATCGCATCCCGATCTGATAAAAAAATACTTGGGAAGCGTGGTTTCGTATCGCGACAATTTTTTTGCCGCGCTTAATTCGGCTGTTTTCAGCGACGGTTCGTTCGTGTTCATTCCCAAAGGAGTTCGTTGTCCGATGGAATTATCGACCTATTTCAGAATCAATGCATTGAACACCGGACAATTCGAACGCACGCTCATCGTTGCCGAAGAGGATGCCTTTGTGAGTTATCTGGAAGGCTGTACTGCGCCCATGCGCGACGAAAACCAATTGCATGCGGCTATTGTAGAAATCATAGTACTCGATCGGGCGGAAGTAAAATATTCAACCGTGCAAAACTGGTACCCGGGCGACAAAAATGGGATGGGCGGCATTTACAACTTTGTGACTAAACGGGGACTTTGTAAAGGAGAATCTTCCAAAATATCGTGGACGCAGGTAGAAACGGGTTCTGCTATTACTTGGAAATATCCAAGTTGTGTTCTGGCGGGAGACAATTCTACAGGCGAATTTTATTCTGTGGCGGTAACCAATCATTACCAGCAAGCCGACACGGGAACCAAAATGATTCATATAGGAAAAAATACCAAAAGCCGGATTGTATCAAAAGGAATTTCCGCAGGGAAAAGCCAGAACAGTTACCGGGGATTAGTACGGGTACAACAAAATGCAGAAAATGCCCGCAACCATTCGCAATGCGACAGTTTATTGTTGAGCAACACCAGCGGAGCGCATACGTTTCCTTACATGGACATTCACAATGAATCGGCTATAGTAGAACACGAAGCCACCACTTCTAAGGTCAGCGAAGACCAGCTGTTTTATTGCAATCAGCGCGGAATTTCTACTGAAGAAGCAATTGGATTGATTGTCAATGGATATGCAAAAGAAGTATTAAACAAACTTCCTATGGAATTTGCAGTTGAAGCGCAAAAATTACTGCAAGTCAGCTTAGAAGGAAGCGTAGGATGAACCGATTGCTCTAATGTCATTCAGTTAAGGTTGGAAACATTTTTTCCTTAAACGGGAGGGTATTGCTTTTTACCTTTTTCCTTTCCTCTTTCTTCGTTTATTTATGTCTTTTTTTGTTTTTAAATGCTAAAATTTCAGGAAAAACGGATTGATATTCAAATTTTTTCTATATATTTGTATGCGGTAATTGGATTACGTTGCTTTTTTAGGAGATAAGGAAGTGCACAACTTTAAAAAAAATATTCTATTTATTATAGGGATTATCGTATGCTTGCCTGTCAGTTTATATTCTCAGGATCAATTTATTTCAGAGCCGGATAGCATAAACGGGCAAGTATTTCATTCTTCCCATGCGGATGGGATACGACAAGATTCTGCTTTTGTAGAAAATGGCGCATCAGATATGAATTTAGGAAAGAAAGCGTTTGTGCCTAATCCAAAAAAAGCCATCTTGTATTCAGCTATTTTTCCCGGTTTGGGACAAATCTATAACCGTAAGTATTGGAAATTACCCATTGTTTACGGAGGATTTTTGGGTTGTGTATATGCAATTACATGGAATAACACTCAATACACAGGATATAAGTCGGCATATAGCGATTTTTTGAATCCAAATCCCGACGCCAATTCGTGGTTAGCGTATAAATATTATGGTTATAGCGATGACCCCGCCGAATGGACCACTCAGCAAAGGGATGCGTTTACTACTGCTTTGAAAAATAAGAAGGATTATTTTAGACGATATAGAGATTTAAGTTACATCATTGCAGTCGGTCTTTACGCGATTTGTATGATTGATGCTTATGTGGATGCTCAATTGTTTGAGTTTGATATCAGCGAGGATTTAAGTTTTCGCCTAAACCCGATGATTTTTGAAAAAACAACAAACAATTCCAGATCTTTCGGATTGCAGTGCAGTTTTACATTTTGATTAATTAAAAATTATTACCAAATGAGACGACTATTTTTTTTCTTTTTTGTATTGTTGGGAACAACAAGCGTTTTTGCTCAAAATCCTCCCTTGGAAACAGAAGGAAGATATGCAGAAAATAACAGTGATGATAATGACACTCTTTATGAGCCGGAAAGCTGGGATGTCGATTTAGATAGCCTCATGAATGCATGGTACGTAAAATATTATGTAGATAAAAACGCGCATCCGGGCTATCAAGAAGCGATTATAGGCAGCGATTCGGTTTATGTCGACAGATTGTCGCGGCTCAACAGTGTTATCGAATTACCATACAACAGAGTAGTACGCAATTGCATCGACTTATACGTCGACCGGCGCAGAGCTACCGTCGAATACATGTTGGGCTTGGAAAACTTTTATTTTCCGATGATTGAAGAAGCTTTAGACCTCAATGGACTTCCGCTCGAATTGAAATATCTGACAATTGTAGAATCGGCTTTGAATCCGGCGGCGCTCTCGCGAGCGGGCGCTTCAGGACTGTGGCAGTTTATGCTGGGTACAGGAAAACAATACGGATTGGAAGTTAATAGTTTAGTCGATGAGCGGAGAGATCCTTTAAAAGCTACGTATGCCGCTTGCGAGTATTTGAAAGATTTATATCGAATTTATGGCGATTGGACATTGGCATTGGCCGCCTACAATTGCGGGCCGGGCAATGTAAATAAAGCCATCAAAAGAGCAAACGGAAGTACCGATTATTGGCAAATCTATCCTTATCTTCCTAAAGAAACCCGTTCGTACGTTCCTTTGTTCATTGCCGCTACTTATGTAATGAATTATTACGCCAATCATCAATTGTATCCGGTTAAAACCAACATGCCGATTGTAACAGATACCGTAATGGTTACTCAAAATGTTCATTTCGATCAAATTGCAGAAATTTTAAATGTTGAAAAAGACTTGATTCGCGCGTTAAATCCACAATACAAAAGAGACATTGTTCCGGGTAGTTCCCAGCCAAGAGCCATCAAATTGCCGGTTCTTCAGGCCTACGCCTTCATAGAAAAGGAAGATTCCATCGTAAATTACCGCAAAAATGAATTATTTGCGAATCGAATGTATGTCGATGTAGGAGGAGACAACGGAGGAGGAGATGGAGCTGTTGCAACGACGGAACGAATTTTACATAGAGTAAAGAAAGGAGAAGATATTCGGAAGATTGCTGCAAGATATAGCGTAAGCATAGCCAGCATTCGTAAGTGGAACCAAATGAAATCCAATCGTTTAACGGCAGGAGCGCGATTAGTTATTTACAGGGACAACGGAGGTTATGCCTCCAATAGCGCGATAACCACATCTTCATCTTCGCCTTCCCGTGAAGCGATTCAGGCAGCCATTGCTTCTGTAAAAATGCAGGGAACTGCAAGTGAAAGCGGCAAATATGGAACTTACAAAGTCAAAGTAGGCGATTCGCTGTATTCCATCGCCAAAAGGTATCCCAACTGTTCCCTTTTCGATTTGATGCGGATCAATAATATGGAAGGAAATCCGGAAGTAGTAGAAGGACAAATTATTAGAGTACCCAAAATTTAATTATTTTATGAAAGAGTTGGAAGACGAAAAAGTACAAAAAGCTTATGAAAATTTGCTGGACAGTTACGACCGCTCCAACCATCGTAAGAAATTTGAGATCATCAATAAAGCATTTAAATTCGCCGAACAGGCTCATAAAGGAGTGAAGAGGCGTTCGGGCGAACCCTATATTATGCATCCATTAGCCGTTGCTTTGATTGTATGCGAAGAAATGGGGTTGGGTTCTACATCCATTGTTGCTGCTTTGCTGCACGACGTTGTAGAAGATACGGATTATTCCGTAGACGACATAAAAAATCTATTTGGAGAAAAAATTGGCCAGATTGTGGACGGATTGACCAAGATTTCGGGAGGAATTTTTGCGGAAGCAGTTTCCACGCAAGCGGAGAACATGCGGAAATTGTTGCTCACGATGTCGGAGGATATCCGCGTGATCTTGGTTAAAATTGCCGATCGTCTGCACAACATGCGGACGTTGGGTGCTCTTCTTCCAGCCAAACAATACAAAATTGCCGGCGAAACCATGTTTCTATATGCTCCCTTGGCTCATCGGTTGGGCTTATTTTCCATCAAATCGGAATTAGAAGATTTAAGTTTCAAATACGAACATCCGGACGAATATAAGCAGATCGAACAAAAATTAATGGCAACCAAAGCCAATAGACAAATGATTTACGAACATTTCGCAGCCCCTCTCGCCGAACAATTGGATCAGTTAGGATATAAATATAAGATACAGGAACGGGTTAAATCTATTTATTCGATCTGGAATAAGATGAAAGTAAAAAATGTGGTTTTCGAAGATATTTATGATATTTTTGCCGTTCGCATCGTTTTTGAACCCAAGCCCGATATTGATGTAAAAAAGCAAGCATGGGAAATTTATTCGGCAGTCACCGATTTGTATAAACCGCGTCCCGAACGTCTCAGGGATTGGATCAGTCATCCGAAAGCCAATGGTTATCAGGCGCTTCATGCTACTGTGATGGGACCAGACGGACAATGGATTGAAGTCCAGATACGGAGCATCCAAATGGATGAAATAGCCGAAAAAGGGTTAGCCGCCCACTGGAAGTATAAACACGACGGAATCGGCGAAAATTTTCCCGAATCGAACGAACTGGAGCATTGGTTGCAAAGAATACAGGATATTTTGGAAGCGCCCAGTCCCAATGCGATGGATTTTTTGGATACCATCAAGTTGAATCTGTACGGCGCCGAAATATTCGTTTTTACCCCCAAAGGAGAAATAAAAACACTGCCTCAAAACGCTACGGCTTTGGATTTTGCTTATGAAATTCATTCTAATCTCGGCGATAAATGCATTGGCGCCAAGGTCAACCACCGATTAGTTCCGCTAAGTCATAAATTGTCCAGCGGCGATCAGGTGGAAATCTTGACTTCCCGTTCCCAATCGCCTAAAGAAGAATGGTTGCTTTTTGTAACTACCGCTAAGGCCAAAACAAAAATCGAATCGTATCTTAAAAAGCAGCGAAAAGCAAAAGTGAGAGAGGGCGAAAAAATGTTGAAAGATGCTCTTCAAAAGGCGGGAATCGAAATGAATATTCAAGTGGTAGATAAATTTTGCGCTTTCTACGGCTATGCGAAAAAAGAAGATTTATTGTATGCTTTTGCTGTAAAAAAGATTGATTTGCCCGAAAATCCCCAAAAAATACTGAGAGAAAAAACGGAAAATATTTTTGTTCGTTACATGAAACAAGCTTTGAATGTAGTTAATCCCAGTAAGGAAGAATCGGCAAAAGCAGCGGACATTGTTTCATCCGCCTATATCCCTGAAATAGACCGAAAAAAAACATACATTTTGCAGGAAGAAGATTTCCAGAAGAATTTCATGACGCAGCCTTGCTGCAATCCTATTCCAGGAGACGACGTTTTTGGTTTTATTCGGGACGACGGACGTCTCGAAGTTCACAAGCTATCCTGCCAACCGGCTTTAACCTTGAAAACTCGCTTTGGCAATCGTCTCGTTTCCTGTGAGTGGGCGGGACATAAAACTTTTTCTTTTCCCGGAATTATTGAAGTGAAAGGAATCGATCGTATCGGTTTGTTAAAAGATATTACAGAAGTGATTTCCGACGATTTTTCTGTAAATATGCATAAATTAACTCTCGAATCCAACGACGGTTTATTTGAAGGACGAATTGAAGTATTCATTCACGACGTAGACGATATCAATCAACTCTCTTCCCGCTTGCAAAAAATAAAAGGAATCAAAAGCGTTTCCCGCATCGAGAAATGAAAAAGGATTCAATCATTGCATGCGCAGATGCATTCCGGCCATTAGCGTATCTAACTTCAGATTAAAAACCGAATTCATTTCTCCGGCCATTGCGAAGCCGCAGTGATCGCAAATTCCAGTCGTTTTTCCCGGACATTCCGGAAGCCGCGTTCCATCGGGCAGAATAAAATTAGAAACCCAGCACTGTTTTTTGAAGCGATTGTTTTTCATCAGTTTCAACCCCGAAACGGAATTCATTATCGGATAACCAGCTTTCTTTTTCCAGATAATCAAATCAATGACTTCCGAACGCTGTGGCCAATCCAGAAACAAATCTTCCGTTCCCGGGTAAGGTGTGTGGAAATTCAATGAAATGGATTGAATATGCGGATTATTTCGTGCAAATTCGATCGTTTCTTCCACCGAAGCGTAATTTTTTGAATTAATCACCATATTTACGCTCAAATGCGGATGGCGGGCGGAAGCGATATTTTTAACCAAACGGTCGAAAGTTCCTTCGCCTCGGATTTCATCGTGATAAGCGCCGATCCCGTCTAAACTTACCCAAATAGAATCGGCTTCAGAACCTGTAAACGGCAACTGTGCATTGGTTGTAATCGTGGCTGTGTAGAAACCTATTTTTTTGGATAAACGAATCAAACTGTTCAAATCTTCTGTTCCCTCCCGCCACAAGGTGGGTTCTCCCCCTTCAAAGTCGACAAATCGCGATCCCAAGCGATAAGAATATTCCAGTTCTTCTTTAATCCGGTCGTACGATTGAATATGCGGATTTTTCAACTGATAAACCGAACAGTGTTTGCATCTTAGATTGCATTGATCGGAAACAAATAAAACGGTTTGCAAAGGTTTTTCCTTTCCCAAAAATTTAGCTTGGAAAAACCACCAAGGAAGATAAAAAAAAGACTTCATGCAGGAAATTACGAAAGAAAAGAAACGACAATAACAATTAAACAAAAGAATGACAATAAATTACGCGCCAATAACCAACGGATCATGAACCACTCCAATTGATTCTTCTGGATGAGAGGCCAGTTACTCATCGGACCCATCCAGAAGCGAGGTGAAAATTTTTTCTGCGGATAGCGGACAAATTGAACCATCAAGTAGAATAATGCGCAGGCCATTGGAAACGCCAATAAAGTAAGCAGATAGTATTTAGACAAATAACCGCTGATTACTCCTGCAATAATGCTTGCAAATGCAGCAAGTAAAAAGAAGGCTAAGCAGCACAGCATGGCGTTCTTATTTTTCAGTAAAACGGCCAGGGTCATTTTGCCAACTTCCTTATCTGGTTCATAATCCATAATGGCATGGGTATAAACAATATTGGCCACTAACAATCCGACCGGAATGGAAACAAACAAAACAGAGCCGTCGAAACGGCCGCAAGCGGAATAATAAACGCCGATCATCAACAACGGTCCAAAAACGATTCCGATAACAAATTCTCCCAGCCCTCGATAAGATAACCGCAAAGGCGGTCCCGAATAGGAAATTCCCAAGATAGCCGTAATAAAAGCCACCGCCGCAATGAAATATTCACGAAAAACAAACAAAACGCCGCCAATGAGCATAGCCGTGAGACTAAACGCACAAGCGGCAGTCAATAAACTGTCTAAGTCTGTAGCGCCAGATGTGATGTAATGGCATTTGGCAATGCGGGAACGAAATCCCTTTTGTGCCAAGACATCCCTGAATTGCGTCCCTTTGACTTTATAATCAAAATAATCGTCAAACAAATTGATTCCCAAATGTCCGATAATCACGCCCAAAACGGCTAATATCCCCAATCCCGCAGAAAAACCCTTTACTTGCGAGGCCATGCATACGGCCAAAACGCCGGGCAATATGCTTTGCGGCAAAGCGGTTGAGCGGGCATTATTGATCCAGAAACGAAAAGTATCCAAGACCCGGTCATTTTGCTCTTTCAACATAGGATCCATTGCGCGTGTCCACCCGGATCATTTCTCCTTCGTTGATGAAAAGCGGAACGCGTATCGTAGCTCCTGTTTCCACCGTGGCTGGTTTGGTCGCATTCGTAGCCGTGTCGCCTTTGATACCCGGTTCGGTATACGTAACGGTCAAGACCACATGAGCCGGAAGTTCCGCAAACAAAATAGTTTCGCTTTCCGAATGTACAACGACATCCGCAATATCACCTTCTTTCAGGAAATCGACCCCATTGATCCGATCTTTAGGAATCGAAACCTGTTCGTATGTCTCCTGATTCATAAAGTTATATCCCATCTCATCCTGATAGAGGAATTGATAAGGACGCCGTTCGATACGTACCTCGTCGACTTTCACGCCTGCGTTAAACGTTTTGTCTATGACGCGGCCAGTTGTTACGTTTTTAAGTTTTGTACGGACAAAAGCAGGTCCTTTACCCGGTTTTACATGCAAAAATTCAACGATGTAGTAGTATTGACCTTCCAAGTCAAGGCACATCCCATTCTTGAAATCTGAAGTATTAGCCATAATTGTTTAATTATTCTTGATTGAGAAGGCAAAGATAATCATTTTGTTTAAATGTACCAATCTCCCTCCTCCTTATAATGGCAAAATCATGGACAAGGAGGTGCGAAACATTCGTAAAAGTATGCTAAAATGTTAACTGATTTCGTTCAACTGCATTTTCATTATTCGCGCTTCTCAGGCAACGAAAATTGAGTTGTTAAAGGTAGGTTTTTTCCCCGCTTCTTCATTCCTTTATCTTTCTTTTCTTGTTTGTCCGTAACTTTTTTCTATCTCTGACTTTTTCACAAATCACGATATACTCAAAAAGCATCGTATTAACCGTCCGTCCGGCTACATTTGTCGGTGAATTTTTGCTGGGCATTGATTTGTTGCTTAATGCACGTTCGTATGTTATTATATGTTTAAATCCATTTTTTTCAAATTTTTCAGCGATAAATTGATCGGTAGGGAGTTGTACATTCTTTACGGTACGGTTGCCAACAACATAAATAGATTTTCCACCCTTGCGGATGCTTTTTGCCACCCTTTGAATAGAATGATCCAAATCGTTGTAAAATGCCGAAACTTCTAATGCTCGTTTATTATCCACTTTGTTGATTTCTGAAATGTAATCGGCAATTATTCCATTTTGAATATTTTGATTTGGTTTTACGCCACCCATTAACATTCCATCAATTTTTCTGGCGTAATCAATTCCAAGCCATTCGTTTGAAAGTGTTGAAAATTGTCCGTAAGCAACCGTTGTACGACTATCGCCATAGGGCGGACTTGTCAAAACTACATCAAAATAGTCGTCTTTTGGTTGAAATGTGGAATATTGCACATTTACGTTTACTTTTTCGTCTAATTTTGGAAAATAAAAATTTGAATACAGAAAAATTGTTTCTCCTAATTTGTTAAAATAAATGCTAAGTACGTCGGGATTAAAGTGCAATAAATCTTCCGATTTCATGCGGAATAACTTAAATTCGTTGTTACGGGTACAGGAACATTCACGTACAGTTTCGGAAAACGGGACTAAAAAAAATCTCTAATATTTTTATCAGGAATTTTATCTATAAAATATTTAATAACTATCAAATGATCAATTACTTCCTCTGAAAACCAAAAATCAATATTAGTAATTTGAGGATACAGTAAGGAATCTATATTTTTTTCGTCCTTCAAGAATTCATAAACATTGTTTCTGAATTCTTTTTTTGTTTCAACAAGTTCATTTATAGATACTTTTGTAAATCTAACTTTAGAAATCAAGACGGCCAGCGGATTTATATCAAAACCGTGCATTTCTGTCAATCCACACTCTAAACCGCTTGCAAACGAAGAACCGGAACCGCAATAAGGGTCAAGTAACTTTCCGCTTTTTATATTTAATTCTTTGAAAACTTCAATTCCTATTTGAGGCAACATCGTTGCAGGATACTTATGCAAGTTTGGATAAACGCTCGCGTAAGACTGACCGGTAAAATCGTATGCTTTATTTCTGACAATCTGATACATAACTATAAATTTTCGTTTACATATTTTGGCAGAGTGGACATTCTCGCAATAAAATCAGCATTAATATTCTTGGCAATGAATGATTTATCAAAGAATTTGAACATTCCTCTATGTTGTGAATTGTTGATTTCGTCGTAAAAATTCACTGTTGCAAAACCTATCAACGGTATTTTATCTGGATTATAATCAATCTTATATTTTTCCTTGATTGGGTTGATTGTTTATCTGTTTTTTCTTAAATGATAAGTTTTTTGTTTCGGTCATAAATAGCAAATATTTTCAACTGTTCTTCTTTTTTTATTTAATAAGCTGGTTATAAGTTGTTTTTTATGTTGAATTCTAAATGCTGTTCATCAACTCATCTATATAATTTACGTATTCGTTCAGGCGTTCCGATTTTTTCAGGGAAACGTCCCTTCCTTTGGGCAGGTCTATATCCACGATCGTATGTATTCGTCCCGGATTGGCGGCCATGATATAAATGCGGTTGCTCAGCAATACGGCTTCGGCGATATCGTGCGTCACAAAAATCACCGTAGGGTCGGGTAGGGTATCATCGTTGAATATCGTCAACAAAGTATGCTGCATATTCGTTCGCGTAGTAATATCCAACGCTCCAAAAGGTTCGTCCATCAACAATATCTGGGGCGAAGCAATCAGGTTGCGCGCAATGGCTACCCGTTGCAGTTGTCCTCCTGACAAAAGCGGATATTTGGCCCATTTGTGTTCATGCCCTGTAAGGCCTACAATCCGTATCATGTCCTGCGCTTTTTCGTAGCTTTCCTGTTTCGAAACGCCTTTCATTAACAGAGGCAGGGCAATATTGTCTAATACCGTTTTCCAAGGTAAAGAAGAATATTGCTGGAAAACCATAGGGATCGTTTCCTTTTCGCTTTTTTCCTTGCCATAGATCAGCACTTTTCCCTGTGTGGGTTGTTGCAAGCCGGAGATGTAACGAAGAATAGTCGACTTTCCGCATCCCGAGGCTCCCATAATAGATACGAACTGACCCATGTTTTCAAAATCTTTGATGTCTAAATTCAAATCCTCAAACAAAACAAAGTCTGATTTTTTCCCCTTATAAATCTGAACGATGTGTTGCAGATTGATTATGTCTACTTTACCATAAGTATAACCGGCAGAATCGAAGCGAATGCTTTCGGACAATTCAGTTTTGGAATTTCGTTCGGCCTCTTCATTCTTGAAAATATTTGCAGTCGAATAGTCGTTTTCCATTAATTTGACGGTTTAAAGAAAAAAGTTTTAAAAAAGCTTTCTTTGTTGTATTTGGATGGAAACAAGATTTGATCCAAAAATTTGAACAGACGGTCTTGCAAAAATCCAATCAATATAATCAAGAACAACAGAGCGAATACTTCCGGCGTCCTTGATTGGCGTCCCAAAGTATAAATCATTGCCCCGATGCCTCCTTCTTTGTTCAACAATTCGGCGACAATGATATAAGTCCACGAAATAGCCGTGATAACGCGAATGTCTTCCGATATTTTTTCGGTGACGTAGGGAAAATAAACATGGAGGAATTTTTGCCAATCGTTCGCGCCTAAGGTAATGATGGTTTGCAAATAGACAAAATCCTTATCATTGGACGGATTTTGCAAATCGTTGATGCGTTGTACAATAATGGGCAGGAGATAAATCAGGATGCCAAAGGAAAGAAAATAGACTTTCATATCGAACCCGATGCCAAACCACGCAATAAAAATACCGGTAATAGCCGTTAAAGGCAAAAACCGAACTGCGTCGATGTATTGACTGAACAAACTCTTAGCGATGGGATACATTCCAATGAGAAAACCCAAGGGCAAAGCCCAAAGAATGGCCGTAAGATAGCCGTAAATATTCAGCTTTACTGAATACCAAGTGTTGCTCAATAAGTTGTAATCGGAAAACAGTTCGCCATACGATTGGACGACTTTAACGGGATTCGGCAATATCTTGCTTGGAATGATATGGCCGCTCACCGTAAGAAAATACCACAATGCCAATAATATAACTAATCCAATAATTGAAATGATGGTGGAAGTCATTTTATCAATGCTTCCACCCATTTTGAAGAGTTCTTTCATTCGTTTATTCGGTAATCAATTGAAAATCAGTTGTCCTGTAATGGATATCCGAACCCGTTACCCCATCGTTTGCCGCATGTTTAGGCCCATTGCCTACCACAATGAAACGATTCCGGTCGAATCCGTATTCACTGATCAAATAATCGACCACTGCCTGCGCCCGGCGTTTCGACAGCGCCACGTTGGAATTGTAATCGCCCGTGTTGTCTGTATTTCCTTCGACCCGAATACGTGCGCCGCTGAATTCTTTGGCAATATTCACAAATTCACGGTCGATGGTCATTCGTGCATCGTTGGTAAGATTCGATTGATTGACTCCAAAATTAATGGTCACTTTTTTGTTGGAAATGGCTTTTTTCGTTTCCAGTTCTGGGCTTGCCTTGCTAAAAGTCGTAGCGCCTTCAGCCAGCTGATTTCCCCTCACATTTCCATCTTTTTCTAATTGTTCTATTATAGCGGGATACGAAATGCGGCGCCAGGGCAAGGGTTTCTTGGTCAATTTCAAGGATTCGTAGATGCGCGCCATTTTGCTGTACAATTCGTCGCCTTTAACGCCCGTGTAATTGTTGTTCAATCCATAAAAATCCAATTCGTCTCCCAAAGTAGCAAAGCGGATATTCCGGACGCCTTCTATACAAAAAGCTTCGTCGGTTCCAAATCCTTTGGCAAAATATTTAGCGGCTTCTGCAACCGCTGCCGGATCGTCGTTCATCTTGGAATTAGCGTAAAGAATTGCGCTTACTATTTTGGCTACGTCTGCTTTGTTTTTATCCAGAAACGATTCTTTGGCAATCAAACCGTCGCAAATGATATGTGTCGCTTGTTTGGTGCTTACTAAAACTTTGGCTCCGGAAACGGCTTCCACGCAATCGATATCGTCGGGCGACCAGGTTACGCAAGCGTCTACCTGCATTGCTTTGAACATTTGAGCCGCTTCAATTCCGTTTTCTACTTTCACAATCGTTATCTCATCCGGACTGATCGCGTTTGTTTCCAACGTATTGATCAACAAGGTATGGGCGGCGGTGCCTTCCGCTACCGCAATCTTCTTTCCTTTCAGGTCGGCCACCGTCTGGATGTATTTATTTACCACAATAGCGTCTGCTCCCCGCGACCAGTTCAACAGCATGAAATGACGAGCATCGGTCATGTCGCCGTTTTCCGACATTTCGGTCGGTAAAGCGTCGGCAGTGCAATAAATCATATCTATTTCGCCTTTTTTCAGACCATTGCGGCCCGCGATAAAATCGTCTTGAATCACAATATTCAAGCGCACGCCATAGTCTTTTGTTATGGTTGATTCGTCGTTGGGCTTTAATCCGCCATTGAGCCAGACAATCGGGGTAAATCCTGCATAAGTGTTTACTCCAATCGTATAAGTGGGCGTTTTGCTGAACAAACCTCCTGCCAAATTCGAGGAGTCGCCGCCTATTTTCCCCTTATCGCGCAAATACATAATTCCGACGGCCACGCCTCCAATCACCAGAGCCGTCAAGAAAACTTTCACCCAAGGTCTTACATTTCCCATATTTAGTTCGTTTTAATATTTAGAAATTTATAATTGATCAAAATAATTTCGATCCGGTATCGATTTTTGATTTCCTTTTGTATTGGATATCTCTATCGGTTTAACATCTACTATCTCGTTTTTTGAGAAGTAAGCCGTTTTGCTTGGATTGATTTTGATGGTATTTTCAAATGTTTTAAAAATGCCTTCAATACCCAGTTCGTTGTAGCGGTTGATCAATTCGTTCCCTTTGAAAGAAGCGACATCGTTATCCGCTTCGAATTGGTCGATCAATCCTCCCGTACTGCTGATTACTCGTTCCATTTCGCCCAATTTGTTTTCGATGTCGGCTCGCATGGCCTCCAAAGCTTCATTGAACAACGCCAATTCGTCTGGATCGCCTTCCATAATCGACATTACCGAACGGAAAATTTTGTGCTGTTGCTTGGCCATTTCATACTCTTCTTTCTGCATGTTGACTTCATTACGGGTATCCAGCACCGTCAATTTGGCCATTTGGCTCAATTTGTCTAACGATTCGTACCAGCGTTTGGAATCCTGCAACAATCCCAGTAGTTTATTGATGTATTTTTCCAAGCGGGCAATCTGGCGTTCGTCGATGACTGCAGCGTCGCGGTTTCCCTTGGCGCGGTAAACTTGCGCGCGTTGCAATAACTTTTCCATTTCTTCTTTTTTGGAATTAATCGAACCTTCTAATTTGCGGATTTGTCCCAGCAAACGTCCCATGCTTTCGTTCATTTTTTGGATAGACTTTTCCATCATGCCCAAACGACGTTCAATGATAGCAATCGGGTCGATATTGACAAACAGGGAAGTTATTTTACGCATGAGGATAAAATATCCGACGCTGACGACTCTGCGGAATTTTTTATCGAAACACAAAAAAGTAATCAGTCCGATCACGCCCAGCAGCAATCCGAAATACAAGGTATTTTCGGCCAATTTGATCAAAAAAGGCAAGATCTTATACAAAAAAATAATTCCCCCGACAATAAGTCCGGCACAAACAACCATTCCCAATTTTCCTCCCGGTTGTTCCCACATGCTTTTTGGGGTGGTATTAACGCCATTCAGTTGTAACATAATTTTAGTGTTTTATGATGGTTTCTATTTTTACTTTATCGTTTTTCAATTGATTTACAATCTGATCGACAGTCGTATTAAAATCGGCCTCCCGGATAGTAAATTCATTTTTTCGGGTGGTAATGTCCATTTCTGTTTCCGCAATGTAGCGCGTCAGCTTTTGAATTTCGGCTTTCATTTTTTCTACGTTTTGAATGGCTGTGTTTAAATCTTTTTCTTTGGATTCAATTTGGGTTACGCGGAGATTATTTAATTGATCCATACCTACCTTGCGTTCATGTTCCATCAACTGGATATACTTGTCGATGGTTTGCGTCAAATATTCTTTGGAAAAAGAAGGGTAGGTCGCTTTTAGCGTGAGATAAGCGGTCGTAAACCGAATATTTTCTTCCGGCTGGAAATCTTTCAATGAATCGACCGATTTTTTGAATTTCAGATAGTCGATCCCTTCACACGATTGTTCGTCTAATACGGCGCAAAGTTTATCCAATAAGGTCTTGTCTATTTTGCCCACGATGCTGTTCGAAGGAATAGATCGATTGCTCCGATTATCCTCCGACGCGGCAGGAGATACAATTGGTTCAATTTGAGATTCCGGTCTTTTCTCCTGCTCTTTTTTTTCTTCTTCTGCTTGTGGCGTATCTTCAAAAATGAGATTTTTCAGCCAGTTTTTTTTGCTCATCAGGTATGTCAAGTTTTAAGGATTAATATTAGCCGGACATCAAGCAAAGGTAATAAAAAAATAGAAATAAATTATCCTTTTCCTAACAATTTATTATATATCTGCGTATTTTCGATAATATCTATGGCTTTTTTCAAGGCTTCATTGTCGTCATTGATAATTTGAAAATATTCGTTGGTATTCCAGACGTCACGGGCAATCAAAGCCTTGATTTGAAGTTTTATCAAAGGCTTGGACTGTTCCATTTGCTTCAGGTCGTCGGCTGTCAGCGTCGCAGAGGTCCTTTTTGATTGATTGTCTTTTTTCGCCGGCGCGTTGTCGGTCGCATTTTCCGTTGTTCCATCCTCTGCCAATTCTTCAAAAGAATATCTCCGGATCATTTCAAAATCTTCTTTTTTAAACATATCCAACAAATCTTTCAACATGAAATCCTTGACTTCAAAATCGCGTTTATATTCCTGAAAATTTTTGTATTGGTTTTGCAAAGACGATCTGTTTTTTTCTACATAACTCATTACAAATTTATTGATTACTCCCGAAGCGATCAGTGAACGATGAATATCGGTAAAGCGAGTCGTATCGATGGGAACAAAATAATCCGGCATAATGCCTCCCCCTCCATATACGATTCGTCGATTTTCCAATGTGCTGTATTTCAATGAATCAGGAAAATGAATGCTGTCGGCGCTTAGCATTTCCCCTCGGTTGTAACGTGTGATCAAATCCATATTATATACATCCTGTTTTCCATTTTCGTATGGTTTTTGAATGGACCGACCGGTAGGGGTGTAATAACGCGCGGTTGTCAATCGCATCATCGAACCGTCGGGGAAAAAAACAGGACGTTGTACCAATCCTTTGCCAAAAGATCTTCGGCCTACAATCACTGCGCGATCCCAATCCTGTAAAGCGCCGGATACGATTTCGCTAGCCGAAGCCGTCGATTCGTTGACCAGAACGATTACTTTTCCTTTTTTAAAGGAACCGTTTGTCGAAGCATAGGCATCATCTCTTTTTTGATGAGCGCCTTCGGTATATACAATCAATTCTCCTCTTTTCAAAAATTCATTGGCAATGTCAATAGCCGAAGTAAGATAACCTCCTCCATTGTCTTGCAAATCCAGAATTAGATTTTCCAATCCTTGCATCTGCAATTCTTTCAAAGCCACTTTGAATTCTTCGTAGGTCGTTGCCGAAAAACGATTCAATTTGATGTAACCGGTTTCCTTGTCGATCATGTAAGAAGCGTCTAAACTATAGATAGGAATTTTGTCGCGAATAATTTTGAATGGGATCAGCTCGGATTGTCCCCCGCGTTTGATTTTCACATTGACCGTACTTCCTTTCGGTCCGCGCAAACGCGCCATGATATCGGTCGTTTTCATGCTCACGCCGGCTATCAGCGAATCGTTGACCGTAATGATCCGGTCGCCAGCCATGATTCCCACTTTTTCAGAGGGACTTCCCGGAATTACTTGTACAATATACAAGGTATCGGTCAGCATATTAAATTGGATTCCAATTCCTTCGAAATTTCCTTTCAAGGGTTCGTTCATCTCCTTCACTTCCTCCGGCGTCATATAATCGGAGTGAGGATCCAATTTTTCCAGCAAAGCGACAATCGCATCTTCCACCAACTTGCTTTGATTGATGGTATCTACATATAGATTTTCGATTGCTGTTAAGGCCATGTTCATCTTTCGCGTGGAAAGATCGTTTTGATTTTGTCCATACGAACAGGATATTAAACAGAGAGACAAGAAGAAGGGGCAAACAACATTTTTCATTATTTTATAATTTTTTAGTAATTGCATAAATAAAACATTTTTTAAAGAACAGGAATAAAATCGTCCACATTTTTGCCGTACGACAGCAATTCTCTGACAATGGACGAACTGATATGCGTATGTTCCGGCTCGGTAAACAAAACAAAAGTTTCTATTCCGGATATTTTTCGATTGATGTCGGCAATATTTTTTTCATATTCAAAATCGTAAACAGAACGGATTCCCCTGAGAATAAATTCAGCGCCTACTTCTCGCGCAAAATCTACCGTCAGTCCTTCATACGACTGAACCGAAATTCGGGGCTCTTGCTCAAAAAGTTTGGAGATTGTTTCGACACGTTGATTCAACGAATAAAATGTTTTCTTATTGGAATTGATTCCTATGGCGATGACGATTTGGTCGACTAATTTCAAACCCCTATTTACCAGCGACAAATGTCCTATGGTAAAAGGGTCGAACGTGCCGGGGAAAATGGCAATTTTGAGAGAATGCAAGGCCTCTGGCGCCGCGCTCTCGCTCTTCTGTATCTGTTTCCTTTCCATTTTTTCTTTTTTGCGCTGTATGAATCGGCGCTTTCATTTCTATGCTCAAATATCTTCTTCTACCACCAAGTTTCTGATGATGAAATTTTGGCGCTCCATTGTATTTTTCCCCATATAGAATTCCAACATTTCTTTTACCGCATCCGATTTTTTCATGGCAACCGGATCGAGGCGCAGGTCTGTTCCGATAAAATGTTTAAATTCGGTAGGGGATATTTCTCCCAAACCTTTGAAGCGGGTAATTTCGGGATTAGGACTTAACTTTTCTATCGCCTGGATTCGCTCTTCTTCCGAATAACAATAAATTGTTTCCTTTTTATTTCTTACCCTGAAAAGCGGCGTTTGCAGGATAAAAACGTGGCTGTTTTTAATCAGATCGGGAAAGAACTGAAGGAAAAAAGTGATAATCAGCAAACGAATGTGCATGCCGTCCACATCGGCATCGGTAGCGATGATTACTTTATTGTATCGCAATCCTTCCACACCGTCTTCGATATTCAATGCGGCTTGCAATAGATTGAATTCTTCGTTTTCGTATACAATTTTTTTTGTTAAACCAAAAGTATTCAATGGTTTGCCTCGAAGGCTGAACACCGCTTGATAATTAGGGTCGCGGCTTTGGGTGATCGATCCGCTCGCCGAATCGCCTTCAGTAATAAAAATGCAAGTTTCGTCGAGGCGTTCGCCTTTGGCATCGGAATAATGGAGGCGGCAATCGCGCAATTTTTTATTGTATAAATTTGCTTTTTTGGCTCTTTCCCTTGCCAATTTGGTCACTCCTGCAATGGCTTTTCGTTCTTTTTCCGAATCAGTAATCTTCCGGAGCAGTATATCCGACGTTTCGGGATTCTTGTGAAGATAATTGTCTAATTCTTTTTTAACAAAATCTCCGATGAATTTGGCTACGGTGGGTCCTTCGGGGCCTATGTCTTTCGATCCCAATTTGGTTTTCGTTTGCGACTCAAATACCGGTTCTTCTATCTTGACGGCGATAGCGGCCGTAATTCCCATTCGGATATCGGAATATTCGAAGTTTTTATTGTAATATTCCTTGATTGCTCTGGAAACAGACTCTTTGAATGCCGATAAATGCGTTCCGCCTTGCGTAGTATACTGGCCGTTGACAAAAGAATAATATTCTTCTCCGTATTGATTGGCATGAGTAATCGCTATTTCAATATCCGCTCCCTGCAAGTGGATAATCGGATACAAGGCCTCCGAAGTCATATTTTCGTTCAGCAAATCCTCCAAACCATTTTTGGAATAAAATTTTTTCCCGTTGTAATAAATAGTCAATCCCGAATTGAGGAAGACATAATTTTTCAACAAAGGTTCTACATATTTATCCTGAAAATGATAATCCTTGAAAATCTCTTCGTCTGGGATGAATTTCACCCACGTGCCGTTGGGTTCATCAGAGGCTTCGATTGGACGATTTTCAATGATATGCGCTCGGTTGTAAGCGACTGCTTTCGTTTCTCCGTCCCGGAAGCTTTGTACCAGCATGTAAGACGACAAAGCATTCACCGCCTTGATGCCGACTCCGTTCATTCCGACCGACTTCTTGAACGCTTTCGAATCGTATTTTCCTCCCGTGTTCATTTGCGACGACACATCCACTACTTTTCCCAACGGAATTCCGCGTCCGTAATCGCGTACCGTCACAACTCCTTCATTAATAGCGATCTGAATAGATTTTCCAAATCCCATCATGTATTCGTCCATAGCGTTATCCAGCACCTCTTTCAACAATACGTAAATTCCGTCGTCTGGATAACTTCCGTCGCCCAATTTACCGATATACATTCCCGGGCGGAGGCGCACATGCTCCCACCATTCTAATTTGACAATATTGGTTTCGTCGTATATTACTTCTTGATTATTCATGTTAAATATTTAATAAACGCACGGCGGGTTTTGATGTGTTCCGCCTCAAAATCATCCCATTGGGATTGCATTTTGAAATTCACTTCCAATTCGGGATTACTTTCTGCATGGGTAAATCCCTTTTTATTGAATATGGGAATCAGATCGTAAAAAATCAAAGCATTCACGCCTGTGTTTTGGTACTGAGGATGAATACCCATAATATACAAATCGACGAGTTTCCCTTTTCCATACAATGCCTTTGCTAAATGAACCCATCCGAAAGGGAGCCATTTGCCTTGGGCTTTCTGCAAACCTTTCGACAAACTCGGCAAGGTAATGCCGATTCCCACTACAGCGTCATCGGCTTTGCGAACGATCAGAGTGATCAGATCCAGACGCAACATCGGAATATACATTTTGACATAATATTGGATTTGTTTGGGCGATAGAGGCGAATAACCATAAAGAGGCCGATAGGCTTCGTTCCATAGTTGAAAAATTCTTTCGGCATACGGCCATATTTCTTTTGTTTTCTTAAACTTTTTGATTTGCAAGCCGTATTTTTTCATGACTATTTCCGAAATCCGTTTGTGTTTTTCAGGAACCTCTTTGGGAACTTTCAACAAAAATTCCTGCCAATCCTGGTCTTTTTCGTACCCCAAGCGTTCCAAGTGTTCCTTGTAGTAAGGAAAACTGTAGGATGTAGCCATCGTTCCTACGCGGTCGAATCCCCATACAAGCAATCCCTCATGATCTAAATCCGTAAAACCCAACGGACCTTGAATGCCGTTCATCCCCTTTTCGATCGCCCATTTTTCAACGGCCTCGAACAAGGCTTTCGAAACCTCTTCATCATCCATAAAATCAACAAAACCAAACCGGGCGTATTGCTGTCCCCAAATTTCGTTTGCATTGGAATTGATCAATCCTGCAATTCGCCCCACGATTTTGTTGTCTTTATATGCCAGATAATAAACCGCTTCGCAAAATTCAAAAGCGGGATTCCTCTCTTTGTCCAAAGTCATCAGTTCATCCTCAATTAACCCCGGAACATGGTAGGGATTCCCCTTGTATAGCTGAATATTGAATTCGACAAACTTCCTAAGTGTGCCTTTTTCGGTTACTTCTCTAATTGTTACAGACATTGATCTTGATTTAAAGGGTTTCAAATGTGCAAATATACGCCCTTTTTTGAAATATTGCAACATAGGAAAAAGTATTTGTCTTTGTTAATGGACAGAGGGGTCGAGTGTACGACGATATCCTTGGCGTCGACAGCTCCACAGATGCCGCTTTTCGCAAACTAAAGCATACGACGGTTCACCAAGTGATGTTTGCCTTTCGTTTTTATTCTTTTTATACGGCTTCCTTTTTATTTTTCCTAAAATTCGTAAGATAATTTGTATGTTATTGTAAATCTTCTTATTATAAGAATAGAGTTAATGTAAAATAAATTTTTTATATTACGTGCGCGTGCGTACCTTTGTAGCATGAAATATAGCGAATATCAAAACAACGAAAAGAGCT
>JGI24699J35502_11134138_pt1 | contig 36202 bp, 33 predicted proteins | sample TergutMp193P4_FD_35502 | JGI IMG/M metagenome (IMG submission 35502)
CTTCGCTATATTCTCCGTCTTTTTGTCCGGCTTCGTTGTAGTAACTCGTTTCGATGAAGTCTCCGGTAGTGCTGCTCACATAGCGAACTTGCTTACCAACTTGTTTGCCGTGTACATAATTAAATTCTGTTTTAAGTTTGCCGGTTTCCCAATCATATTTTTTCTCTACGCCGTGTTGTTTACCGTTTTCATCAAAGTTCCGTTCCATTTCCACTTTACCGTCAGTGAAATAAGTGATTCGTTTCACCACATTTCCATTTTTAAATTCTTCCGTTGGTGAAGGAGTGCCGCTTTTCTTTTTGACCTCCCATACTCCTTCTTTTTTTCCATTAAGATACTTCCCTTTCGTTTTGACTGTACCGTCTTCATATATTTCGGAATAATCACCATCTAATACACCGTTTTTGTAGTATTTGGTTTCCGTATAAGCATCTGGATAACCGTTATTAATGATTGCAAACGATTTGCCTTCAGCTTTCCCGTTTTTGTAAATCGTTTCGGCAATCAGTTTTCCAGTTTCGTCGTAACGGCGTTCGGGACCTTCGTCAATCCCGTCTTTCATTCCCTTTTCATACGTCAATTTTCCGGTTTGCGAATAAGAGTAAACCATTCCGTCGGCTTTTCCATTTTTGACCGTAGCTTTATCCTTAATCGTTTTCCCATCGCCATAATAAGTGATTTTTTCTCCGTTAAGATAACCCTTAGAATAATTCATTACTTCCGACAAGGTATTCTGTTTGTAATATTCCCATTTACCGTCGGCATAACCGTTGTCGAAGCCAGCATCAATATATTCAGTAGTGTACCCCGTAATAATGCGGACTCTTCCGTCAATCGGCGGTTTTTCATCTTTCAATTCACGGGCAAACAAACGTCCGTCGCCCAAGTTAATCATTTCAATGTCGCTGATTTTCACTTCCTGCGCTTGAATAGACAATGTGGTCAGGAATAGCAAGGCAATTGTAAATAGATGTTTCATAATTTATATTATAATAAAGAATTTAGTATTATTTTAATTGCAAATGTAGGTAATATTTGTGAAATTTATATAAAAATAAAAATAATGTAGCAAAGAATCCGCAATTTTTTTGTAAGTTTGTCCTCTTGAAATATTTTATTATAAACTAAAATAGATAAGTATGAGAAAAATACGAGCAGCTATCATTGGTTATGGCAATATTGGAAAATATGTATTGGAAGCAATTGATGCATCTTCTGATTTTGAAGTTGCAGGTGTTGTACGGAGAAATCCAGCCAATAAACCGGTGGAAATAGCGCATTTGGAAGTTGTAGATTCCATTCAGAAGTTGAAAGATGTTCAAGTTGCTTTTTTATGCACTCCTACGAGAAGCGTTGAAAAGCATGCTAAGGAAATATTGTCTTTAGGAATCAATACGGTAGATAGTTATGACATTCACGGCAGTATAGTAGAACTTCGTCGGAAATTAGACATTGCCGCAAAAGCTGGAAAAGCAGTGGCTGTAATTTCTGCCGGATGGGATCCGGGAAGCGATTCAATTGTCCGAGCTTTGATGGAAGCCATTGTTCCTAAAGGAGTGACTTACACTAATTTTGGTCCCGGCATGAGTATGGGGCATACAGTGGCAGTAAAAGCGGTAGAAGGAGTGAAAGCCGCTCTTTCGATGACTATTCCGACAGGTACGGGCGTTCATCGCCGGATGGTTTATATCGAAGTAAAAGATGGGTATGACTTCAAAAAAGTGGCTGCCGATATTAAAGCTGACGACTATTTTGCGCACGATGAAACCCATGTGATGCAGGTCGAATGTGTGGATAATTTAATTGATATGGGACATGGAGTGAATCTGGTCAGAAAAGGAGTATCGGGTAAAACCCAGAATCAACGAATGGAATTCAATATGCAGATAAACAACCCGGCATTGACGGCGCAAGTGTTGGTAGCCGTTGCCCGCGCAAGTTTCAAACAGCAGCCGGGCGCTTATACCATGATTGAATTGCCTGTCATTGATATGATTTATGGAGATAAGGAATCGCTTATCCGAAAATTAGTATAAATATTATCTTTAGACTGTCTTCTTACTTTTTAAGAGAATATGTTTTCCGTTGGCGAGGGTGGTAGCAAAAATATAGATTTCTCCACCCTCGCTTATTTTTAGTTTTTTACGCAGTCCGACTACCGAAAGCGGAAAGTTGCGAGCCGCAAGAGAGGCTTTGTCAATTTCGCGAAGGAAGTTATTCAATTCTTGCTTATTAAAAGAAGAATAACTTTCAATATGGAAAATCCGTCCGGGAAAATCGGAAATAAGTTGATCAGAAGTATAAAGATGGCTGTCGGGATGAAATTTCAGGATGGGATATAAATCCGTCAAGCTTTTATAAAATCCGGCTTTTAGCAACGAGGCGTTTGGTTCGTAAATATATTGCCTTACTTCAGAAGTATAATCGATTTGCCTTGCTTTTTCTTGCGATTGCAAAAAAGATATTTCAGGCTGATTACTTTTTTTACTCAAATTCACACAAGTGATTAAAGGCTCTGGCGGAAAATCTTTTTTAAGGAGGAAAAGCAATTCTTTGCATTCATTTTCAACGCTTACGACATGCACTTCAGCAACGTTTTTCAGCAGCTTCAAAGCTCGCGAAATATCGAGCATCGGCGAAAGTTTGATTAAAACTTTTTCAGCTTTTTCGAGAAGCAAATCCTGTATTTTCAATAAATCAGGGTCTGCGTCTTCAATTGCAAATACTTTCTTTCCGGAAATGGAACGCCGCGCCGGATCTATAAAAATCGCATCAACGGTCGGCATTTTTTCCAAATAATCGGTTGCATCGGCATGAATAATCAGGGAGGAAGTTAATCCTAAAATCTTAAAATTAAAAGCAGCTATTTCACATAATTCTTTTTGCTTCTCGACATAACCTGATTTTTGAAATTTGCGTGAAATGAAAGCGAAATCCACGCCGAAGCCGCCTGTCAAATCAGCGAATGAATCTCCGGATAATAATCCAGCTTTGTAGCGGGCGGTTTGTTCCGACGAACATTGTTCCAATGCAATGTGTGAAGGATAAACAATTTCATCGGATTGAAACCAAGTTGGAATTTTATTTTCGGCTAACTGCCGACCTTCGATTTGGGTTAAAGCCCAAGGAATATCTATATCCGAGCTCGTAAAAGACGAGGTTTGAAGCGCTAATTTGCGAACATCGCCGAACCGGTGATCCTGAATAAATTTTCGAGTCGCATCATTCTGCATTTTCGATATTGATTCGTTCTACCTCGATTTTTTCTTTTAAAAAACGTGAAGCCATTGCAATAAAAGGCTGTTCCGATTCAGTAGTATAAAAGCGGCAGGTAGCGTTTTTAGAACAGCGAGCTTCCATTTCAGGATGACGATGCAGATAATCTTCCAAACTTTCCGCAGCTAACTTGCCTTGAGCCACTACATGGATTGATTCAGGCAGAAAGGCGCGAATTTTCTTTTTTAATAAAGGATAATGCGTGCAAGCCAAAACAATTGTATCGATAAGTGGATCTCTTGCAAGAATATTATTTACATGCTGTTGAATAAAATAATCAGCTCCCGGCTTATCATATTCATTGTTTTCGACTAAAGGAACCCACATCGGACATGCCTCGCTTTCAACAATTATGTCGGGATATAATTTTTTAATTTCAAGCGTATATGAATTAGAAGTAATCGTACCAATCGTACCTAAGATTCCCACATGCCGAGTTTTCGTTATTTGCCCAATATTTTCAACGGTTGGGCGAATTACGCCTAACACTCTTCGTTGAAAATCAAGTTGTGGAAGGTCTTTTTGTTGAATTGTCCGTAAGGCTTTTGCTGAAGCAGTATTACAAGCAAGTATAACTAAGGGACAATTTTGTTTGAACAGCCATTTAACGGCTTGGAGAGTAAATTCATAAACGACTTCAAACGAACGGTTCCCATAAGGTGTACGTGCATTATCACCTAAATACACATAATCATATTCTGGCAATCGATTACGCATTTTTTCCAATATGGTAAGACCGCCGTATCCGGAATCGAAAATGCCTATGGGAGCGTCCATTTTAGTGACGAGTGACGAGTAATAAGCGACGAATGACAAGAGGTATTTACCCGTTACTCGTTACTTGTTACTCGTCGCTTATTTACTGTATTCCTAATTTTTTCTTTATCAACGGTGTTGCATCCGTTGCATTGGGTGACATATAAAGAAAAGCATTTGCATAGGCAATATAAAGGAAATTATTTTCCGCTCCTACTTCGTTAATTGCTTTTTGCAATTTATTTCGAATAGGAATAGCCAATGTTTGCTGTAATTCATCTTGTTCCTGAGCCGCATGTTGTTGAAAATTTTGGGCACGTGCCTGTAAATCTTCAATTTCTTGTTGTCTGCGAATTTTAATGCTTTCTGGAAGCGAATCTTGTTTAGCAACATAATCGGAATATTTCTTTGTAAGATCATCCCGCATTAATTGTATTTCCTCCATGTAAGCGCTTTCTTTTTTCTGCAACGAATCCATCATTTGCTTATATTCAGGCATAGCAGCAATCAGCTCATCATAATTAATGAAAGCAATTTTTTGAGATTCCTGGGCAAAACTTATTACAGGAAACATCACAAGAGCAATTAATACAATTTTTTTAATCATAAGTTATTAAGTTATTAAGTTTATATTTAAATTGGGGACAAAGATACGTAATTATTTTGAATATCCGAGTTTAGTCAAAATTTCATTACTAATATCAATCTTTGGAGTCGCATAAATAATGCTCATAGCTGAAGCCCTATCGACAACTATGGCATATCCCTGTTTGTCTGCGATTTCTTTGGCAGCATTGTAAATTTCATCTTGAATCGGACGAATCAAACTTTCGCGTTTTTTGAATAATTCTCCGTCAGAAGCGAAATATTTCCGCTTTAAGTCTTGCGCCTCTTGTTCTTTAGCTACAATTTCCGCTTCTCTCTTGGTTTTCATTTCCGCAGAAAGAAAGACTAAATCAGCTTGATAGGTTTTATAAAGATTTTGCGCTTCTTGTTGCACACTTTCTACCTCAGCCTGCCATTTTTTAGAAATCGAATTCAATTGTTCGTTTGCCATTTCATACGCCGGAATATTTTTCAGAATATATTCCATATCAATCAATGCAAATTTTTGCGCTTGTGCTCCTATTACTCCAAGAGTAAATAGAAACGCTAATACCATCATTTTTTTCATCATATTTTCTTTCATAAAAAATAGTTAATATTCTGTTGCTTATAACACTATCTATATTTAAAATTCTTGACCTAAGATAAAGTGAAATTGACCTTTTGAAATAGGAGAACTTGGAGTAGGCCTATCGAATCCGTAGCCCCAATCAATTCCCATCAATCCTATCATAGGCAAGAAAATGCGGGCGCCGATTCCGGCAGAACGTTTTAATTCAAACGGATTGAATGTCCGGATATCATTCCACGCATTTCCAGCTTCTAAAAATGCCAATACATAAATAGTTGAAGTTTGTTCGAGCATTAACGGATAACGAAGTTCCATAGCAAGGCGCGAATAAGCATATCCTTCTCTTCCATTTGGCGTTAGTGATCCATTTTCATACCCGCGCAATCCTATGATTTCGGTAGCATAAATGCTTGAATATCCTGTCATGCCATCTCCTCCCACATAAAACGTTTCAAAAGGCGTCCGCTTGTTAGGATTGTATGACCCTAAAAATCCGTATTCTATCCGGCTCATTATTACCGGTGTCCTTTTTACAACTTCCTTATTTGCTAAAGGAATAAATAATTTGCCTTTAAATTTCCATTTATGAAATTCAATCCATTCATATTTTCTCGGATCATTTGCACTCATGGAAGCATAATCTTTATTATCAAGCAAAGAGTATGGAGGCGTAAAATTGACCGAAGCTATAAATTGCGATCCAGAGCGGGTATAGAGCGGATTATCCATAGAATTTCGCGATAGGGTTAATCCCAACGAAAGACTATTGGCATTTCCATTCGTAATTGCAAAATAGCTCCAATTTTTCAGCATGTACCGCTGATAAGAAATTTCTGCCATGAAATTAAACAGGTAATCAGGCCATGAAAGCCTTTTCCCGTATCCTGCCGAAACCCCTAATATTTTCATCGATTTATTTGTATCATAAGCGTAAGCGCCACCGCCATAATCTCCTCCTCCATAACCATATCCACTATATGCGTATGGATTATAAACGCTACTGTAATAACGGTCGTCCAATTGGGTAGTTATCATATAATATGCGCTGAGTTGGAAAGAGTTGGGACGTTTTCCGCCAAACCATGGATCTAAAAATGAAATGCTATACGACTGATAATATTTTCCATTAGTTTGTCCGCTTAAAGTTAAAGTCTGTCCCTCTCCTTGAGGAATAATTCCTTTATAAGTGCTTGGGTGTAAAAGATTATTGACAGAAAAATTTGAAAATTTCAAGCTCATTCGTCCTATTACGCCTGTTGCTCCCCATCCTGCTGAGAATTCCACTTGATCGTTCGCTTTGGAAGCTAACTCGTAAGTAATATCGACTGTTCCGGATTCCTGGTCAGGAACAATGTCCGGTTTCATATTTTCCGGATCAAAATGTCCCATTTGAGCAATTTCTCGCAAGGAGTTCATAATCGCTTCTCTACTGAACAGTTGTCCTGGTTTTGTAAGTAATTCCCTGCGGACGATATCTTCATATACCCGATCGTTCCCTGTAATGGCTACTCGCTTAATTGTTGCCTGCGTCCCTTCGGAAATACGAACCTCAATATCAACGGAATCATTTTCAAGATAAGTCTCGACTGGCACCATTTGAGCAAAAATATACCCGTTATTATAATAAATATTGGATACTGCATCATCGTCGGTATTCAATCGTTTCTCTAATTTCTTCATATTATATACTTCTTTAGGCTGCATATTCAATACATAATCCAAATAGTAAGAAGGATACAATGTATTCCCAACCCAATTTATATTTCGGATATAATATTTATTTCCTTCTGTCACATTGATATAAAGAGAAACGCGTTTATCATCGACTTGCACTACGCTATCGGAAAGAATTTCCATGTCACGATATCCTTTTTCATAGTATTTATTAATAATATTGTCCAAGTCTTTTTGATATTCTTCCTGAACAAATTTTTTTGTACTGAAAAATTTGAAGACACTTAATTTAGGATGTTTTCTCAAACTAAAACCTTCGTTGGTTTTTTTCATTGCCATTTTTATATCGAAATCCGACAGGTTTTCATTTCCTGTAATAAAAATTTCTTTGATTTTGGTTTTTTCATTTTTATCAACTATTATATCAAGAATGGCTTTCCCTTCTTCAGCTAAATCGTCGCGCTGACGAATGGTTACGTCCGCATTGCTAAAGCCTTTTTCATCAAAATAATCTTTGATTCGTTTGCGTATGCGGTTAATGATATTGGGCGTAAGCTGAGAACCTTTTGCTACACCTATTTTTGCTTCAATATCTTCACGTTCTCCTTTTTTTATTCCGCTATAATTGATTATAGATATAATCGGAGTGGGTTTTAAATAAAATTCTATCCATACGCTGTCGGCAGTTTGTTTTGCAGCCCGCACCGATACATCGGAAAATAATCCATGCTTCCAAAATTTCTTCATCGCTGCCGTTAACTCCTCACCCGGAACAGTGACTTTTTGTCCGATAGATAAACCGGAAATGCCGATCAGTAGATAATCTTCATATCCGCGATTTTCTACTCCCAAAACTTTTATACCGGCTATTGTATAAGTTTTATTATTATTAAGCGAATAGGAAATAACCGGAAGTTCTTCATCGGGTATCTCTTCAGCAACCGGAGCAGATATTGTATCCGAAACCGCATTATCGCTTATTGTTATACTCGTATTAATACTATTATCCTGCGCTTTTACAAAAGACGCTGTAAAAACCAAAAGGCAGAAGAGTAAAGTTTCTTTATACATGTTTTGTTTAGAATGCATTCTTTTAATTTTTTACCTGTATTTGTTCCCCTGTTTTCCCGAACCGTCTTTCTCTTTGTTGATAATCTATAATTGCCGCATACAGGTCTTCTTCTCTGAAGTCGGGCCAATAAACATCTGTGAAATATAGTTCGGCATAAGCTAACTGCCACAGCAAGTAATTACTGATTCGACGTTCTCCGCCTGTACGGATTAGCAAATCCGGGTCGGGTGTACCATAAGTAGCTAAATTCTCGGAAATTGTATTTTCATTAATTTGTTCAATATTCAGCGATCCGTTTTTCACAGCAACTGAAATTTTTTTCACAGCTTCCGTTAATTCCCACTTTGAAGAATAACTAAGCGCCAGCGTAAGATTTAAGCCGGTGTTTTTGCTTGTTCTTTCAATTACATTTAATAAACTTTCACAAGTTTCCGGCGGCAAACGTTTAATATCTCCGATTACTTTTAAACGAACATTATTTGTCATCAAGTCTTCGGATTCGTTTTTAATAGCCGTAATCATCAACAACATTAACGAATCGATTTCTTCTTTGGGACGATTCCAATTTTCGGTCGAAAAAGTATATAAAGTCAAATAATCAATGCCTAATCTACCGGTGGCTTCCGATATTTTTCTTACGGAAACAACGCCTTCTTTGTGTCCCATAAACCTGTCCATTCCGTTTTTCTTAGCCCATCGCCCATTACCGTCCATAATGACGGCAATATGTTTTGGAAGCCGCTCTAAATCAATAGTTTCTTTTAATGACATATTATTCATTTGTGCATTTTCTGTCATTTGGACCGAAATCCCATGTAACAGAGAACATCAATGTGTTGTACCAATCTTTATTTTTAAATAACCCACTTTTAATTTTATATGGATTATCCAAATTAAATCCTTCTTTATCCGGAGCATCGAAGCTGTCGCCAAACAATTTATGAACTGAATATTCCAAGCCCAGATTTACCCGGTTTTTAATTTTGTATTTTACCCCTAATCCTAACGGAATATGTATGCCTCCAAATGTTTGATTTTTACCGGGAGCTATCGTAAGTCCTAATCCGGTCAGTAAATAAGGCGCTATTTTACTAGTATTCAAATAGGCATACTTATCGCTGTACGGTAAAAAATTAAATTCGATCTGTCCTCCCAGTTTGAAAAAACTACGAGCAAACGCCGCTTCACCTTGATTAGGAAATACATTTTCGGCATTTTTAGTATCGCCCGTTATCCTTCCTACCATCAGATCGGTTTTTAACGCCCAGCGAAAATTAAAATTCCGTCGAAAAACCACGCCGCCTGCCGGATTAAATCCTCGAAGCAAAGCGCTTTGATTAGCATCGCCCATATACATCGACACACCAACCATTCCTCCGATTTCGTACTTATATTCTTGCGCAACCGCTGTTGTGCAAGTAAAGCAAACAAGCATTATGAAAAATGCTTTTATTAGGAATATTTTCTTGAAGCACATCACATCCAAAACTTTAATTCTAAAATGAAAACGCTAAAAATGCTTCAAAATTATATTCTTATTGCTTAAATTCCTTTTTAGTCAAAAATCCTTTCAACACTTCGGGTAACAAAGAAGCATTATTTCTTCCTCCGATAATGTAAAAATATTTTTTGTCTTTGTCCGTAACCAAAGAAGCTCCATAACGCAAGGAATAATCTTCCGGCAATTGACATTTTCCCGGCTTTGTATTCCACGTAACACCTCCGTCAGCCGAATAATAAACCTCTCTACTATAGCTATCGTTCGATTTACCATTTATAAGCCAAAATTCATTATTGTAATAAAAAACATTGGCGCCTTTCAACGGCGGAAAAACATTTATATCATTTGTGAATTTAGCCCAATAAAATCCGTTTTCTGTTGACCACACTGCATTTTGCACAGTTCCATCCGACGAAACTCCTCCAAAAATGGTAATACGCTCTGTGAGCATCACTGGATAACTGTAAGTTGAAAATTCAGACAATGGGAAATTGTCGGGAATAGACTGGGAGCTATCATACTGCCATTGAATCAAGTCGCCAGTAAAAGCAAAAGTATATTTCCCTCCCGTCTCTATCACCAAACTCAATCCTTCCGTCTGTTTAGGTCCTGAATTCAAGTAACCCAAGATGCTTTTTACTTTTATCGACGATGGCTTGTTTGCCAGAATCCATTGATCGACAGTCACATCATAGCGGACATATAAATCGCCATCTTCCGTATAAGCAAACAAACGGTCGCCGGAGCTTTGAATTCCTTTGATAACCGTATTGCTGGGAAGTCCCGAAAGGGTTTCATACGTCCAGTTTTCCGCATCCTGTGAACTGTAGAGCTGAATTTTATCATCTATCCTTGAATAAGTCAGAAAACGATCGTTAAATGTAACTGTTTTATTGTCTTCGGTTTCTAAAAAAGGTAATTCGGATGCTATCCGGTTGTATTGCACCGAATCGGGGTCTATTTGATGAATATTTAGCTGAGCCCTATACAGTTTCGTGGTTATTCCGTCCAAAGCATAAACTTTTAAGGTCAGAGGAAGGGAAATATCAATCGAATCGCCGTTTTTTATCCAAATCGAATCGCCATTGGTAATGTTTAAAACATTATCGATTCCGGCTCCGCTGACATAACCTATGAGTACTTTTTCCGGCAATTCCGTCATATAAGCCATAGAATCATAATTATAAATTAAGCCAACCGTACCATCATGGTCAATAGAAAAAACCACTTGCTGCAATTCCGGTAGAGAATCGTTATATAACCAGAATTTCACCAATTCAGCATCGGTTAAAGGATATGTATCTGTATAGTTATCATTACTTCCTAAACACGAAGCCATCAGGCTTACTAATGCGGAAAAACTAAGTAAATACAGTCCCTTTTTTATCATTGCCTTCATAAAATTAATCCTAATTTAACCTACAAAAGTAGAAACATTTTTGACTTTAATCACTATGCCGTATAATATTTATGTTTTTTTATAAGTTATAGCTATTCTTATAGTGGAAAAGTACAGAATTTTCACATTTTTGAACATTCTGTAATATTCCATTAGGGATTGGAGCTACAACACCATCCTTTATTGTAATCGACGCAATTTCTATCTGAATTTCGTCCCACAAATTTTCATTTAGGAACGATTGCAATAGTTTTGCCCCGCCTTCTACCATTAACGATTGAATTTTCCATTCATAAAGCGACCGGATTTGCCATTGGAGCGATTGTTTGCTATCGACTATTATTTTTATCGGATCATTTCCTATCCAATATCTGACATTCAATGCGGGTTTATCCAAAAGCAAAGTTCGGGTTCCGACCATAATAGCCGATTCTTCAGCCCGTGTTTTATGAACAAGCATTTGAGTAAAGTCATTTGAAAATTTGACTGCCGATTTTCCGTCATTTTCTTCCCTATGCCCATCCATAAATCCGTCTGCCGATTGCGCCCATTTTAAAATAATATAAGGTCTGTGTAGAAGCGTGTAAGTTAAAAAGCGCTTGTTCAATTTTTTACATTCTTCTTCCAAAATGCCGCAAACAACTTTTATCCCTGCATCGCGAAGTATTTTTATTCCCCGCCCTGAAACTTCCGGAAAAGGATCTTCATGACCTATGACGACTTCGGATATTTGCTTTTCACGAATCAAATCGACGCAAGGCGGCGTCTTTCCATAATGCGAACACGGTTCCAAATTAACGTAAAGAATCGAGTTTTTCAAAAGTTTTTCATCTTTTACAGAAGCAATGGCTTGTACTTCAGCATGAGGACCTCCATATTTATTATGAAAACCTTCGCCGATAATCCGGTTATTATGAACAATTACAGAGCCTACCATCGGATTCGGAGCTACTAATCCTTTTCCGTAGGTTGCCAACTGCAAGCACCGGCGCATGTAGAGAATACTATTGTCGTTCTGATTCATTATGATTACTTTTGCATTATGAAGACTATTTTTCATTTCATACGGGAACAATTACAGGATTATTATCCTGATGCCGAAATCAAATCGCTTAGTTATTTGATGTTAGAGTCCGTATGCTTTTTGGATAAAGCATCCATTTTGCGGGGCAAAGATAAGCAATTATCTTTAAATGAACGATTTCGAATACAAGAGATTATTGAGGACCTGAAAAAATATCGTCCAATTCAATATATTTTAGGTGAAACTGAGTTTTACGGTTTGAAATTCAAAGTCGATGAAAATGTTTTAATTCCGCGTCCTGAAACGGAAGAATTGGTTGAATGGATAGTCAGAGAAGAAAAGTCACAAACAGGATATAAATTATTAGATATAGGTACGGGAAGCGGCTGTATTGCAATCGCTTCAGCTAAATATCTACAAGGAGCGGAAGTATTTGCTTTAGATATTTCGAATAAAGCATTAGAAGTCGCCCTGCAAAATGCAATAAAAAATCAAGTCGATGTGAATTTTTTTCAATACGATATATTAAAAGACGAACCCTTTGCATTTCCACTATTTGATTGCATTGCGTCTAATCCACCGTATATCACATTGAAAGAAAAAGAAACAATGGCAAAAAATATATTGGATTATGAGCCACACCAAGCGCTTTTTGTTCCCGATGAAAATCCTTTGCTTTTCTATGAGCGGATTGCTGATTTTGCCTGTAAACATTTAAAAGAAGCCTGTTCGATTTATTTAGAAACGAACTCGCTCTATGGACAGGAATCTGCAAAAGTGTTTGAAGATAGAAAATTTCAGTCGGTAAAATTATTGAAAGATATTTCAGGAAACGACCGTATAATAATTGCAAAATTATGAATAAGTTAAGTTATGAACAAGCATTACACCGCTTAGCAGCTTATTGCAGCCGCGCCGAACGATGCATTTTTGATGTCAGCCGGAAAATGGACGAATGGGAAATTCCATCGGAACAGCAAAATCAAATCATTCAAAAACTTCAAAAAGAAAAATTTTTAGATGAAGAACGTTATTGCAAGGCTTTTGTCAATGATAAAACCAAATACAATCGCTGGGGAATCCATAAAATACGATTTGAGCTTAAGAAAAAACAAATTCCGGAGCCTTTAATCCGGGAAGCATTGAAAAATCTTGATCCGGAAGAGAATCGCGAACGATTGCGGCTGTTAATTGATCAGAAAATGAAATCGGTTAAAGGGAAAAACGAATGGGAAATAAGGCAAAAACTCATGAGGTTTGCATCAAGCCGAGGATTTTCACAAGACGATATTGATGCTCTTTTTAACAGGTAAATTTATAATTCAAATTTTGGCGATTATTAAAATATCTATTATCTTTGTACTACCAATTCTTTATTACGCTAACGAAAATTAACAATTTTGTGAAGGGGTTAGTGTATTCTATTCGTGAAACTGAACTGCGTAGTGTGGAATTGGGCAAATAAGCATTATTAAAATTAAAGATGTCAAAAATTGGAGTATTTGTCTGCCATTGCGGTGAAAATATCGCAGCGACGGTTGATTGTGAAAGAGTAGCAAAAGCAGCTTCAGAAATAGAAGGCGTAGAGTTTGCAACCGACTATAAATATATGTGTTCCGAGCCTGGGCAAACAAAGATAAAAGACGCTATTCGCGAAAAAGGATTAGATGGCGTTGTTGTTGCCGCCTGTTCACCACACATGCACGAGCCGACATTTCGTAAAGCCTGTGCCGAAGCCGGATTGAATCCTTATATGTGTGAAATATCAAACATCCGCGAACAATGTTCATGGGTGCATGAAAAAAATGAACAAACAACGGAAAAAGCCATTGATTTGGTTCGCATACTTGTCGAAAAAACAAAACGCAATAAGCCATTGCAGCCGATTAAAGTGCCTATTACTAAAAAAGTGTTAGTGATTGGAGGTGGAATTGCCGGAATACAAGCCGCTCTCGATATTGCGGACGCCGGACATTCTGTTATTTTAGTCGAACGAGATCCGTCGATTGGTGGACACATGTCGCAATTATCGGAGACTTTTCCTACGCTCGACTGTTCGCAATGTATCTTGACGCCGCGTATGGTTGATGTAGCTCAACATCCGAAAATCACGCTTTATACTTATGCTGAATTAGAAAATTTAGACGGATTCATAGGTAATTTCAAAGCAACTATTCGGTTGAAAGATAAAAGTGTAGATTATAAAACCTGTACTGGTTGCGGCGAGTGTACAACCAAATGCCCGACTAAAAAAATTCCCAGCGAATTTAATGAAGGCTTGGGAAACCGCACGGCTATTTATACCCCTTTTCCGCAGGCTGTTCCAAACAAACCGGTTATCGACAGGGCTAATTGCCGCTATTACCAAACAGGGAAATGCAAAGTATGCCAAAAAATATGTCCGACAGGCGCTATTACGTTTGATCAAGCCGATAAATTTATCACGGAAGAAGTTGGAGCTATTGTGCTTGCTACCGGCTTCGATGTGCTTAAAACTGATTTCTTCCCTGAATATGGATATGGAAAATATCCTGATGTCATTACGGGATTGCAGTTTGAGCGCTTGGCGTCCGCTTCAGGACCAACATTAGGTGAAATTCGCCGGCCTTCAGACGGAAAGATCCCTCAAAAAATTGTATTCATTGCGTGTGCCGGCTCTCGCGACCCAGCTAAAGGTTTGCCTTATTGCTCTAAAATATGCTGCATGTACACGGCTAAACACGCCATGTTGTATCAACACAAAGTGCATGAAGGAGAATCATACGTCTTTTATATGGATATTCGTGCCGGAGGAAAAAATTACGAAGAATTTGTCAGGCGCGCTATTGAAGAAGACGGTGCAAAATATATCCGAGGACGGGTTGCCCGTATTTACGAAAAAGACGGTAAATTGATAGTTATAGGAACAGATACGTTGCTGGATGCAAAGCCGGTTGAAATTGAAGCCGATATGGTTGTTCTGGCTACTGCCGGCGTGTCGAATAGCGGAGCGGAAGAATTAGCTCAGAAACTGCACGTTTCTTATGATTCTTACAATTTTTTTGCTGAGGCGCATCCGAAATTGAAGCCAGTAGAAACCAACACTGCCGGTATTTATCTTTGCGGAGCCTGTCAAGCGCCTAAAGATATTCCTGATACGGTTAGTATGGCATCCGGTGCGGCGGCAAAAGTAGCAGGATTGTTTTCAAATGCCGAACTGACTCGCGAACCAAGCATTGCGATAGTCAATCGTATTCCTACTAACGATATATCGACTTGCGTTGGATGTTTCCTTTGCGAAACAGCTTGTCCTTATCAAGCAATCACGCGCGAAGAAATTAAGAACCGTCAAGGCGAAGTGATAAAAACCGTAGCGAAGATCAATCCCGGATTATGTCAGGGTTGTGGTACTTGCGTATCGTTCTGTCGTTCAAAATCAATCGACATCGAAGGATTTTCTAATGAGCAGATTTTTGCTGAAATAATGGCTTAAAGGGATAAATGAAACTTGTAGTGCATCCAGAATACAATCGTTTGAGCGATTGGTTGAAGGAAATTCCAGTTTTTTTTTCTACTCAAGGCGAAACTATCTACAAAGCTCGAAATGAAATCCGAATTTTTGATACAGATTTAGGAAGAATTGCCGTCAAGTCGTTCCGGATACCACACATCATCAACCGATTTGCCTATTCATTTTTGAGACTCTCCAAAGCCGAACGCTCGTATGCTTATAGTTTAGAAATCAATAAAAGAGGATTCGAGACTCCTCAACCCATTGCTTATATCGAACTATTCAAAATGGGATTGCTATCTGAAAGCTATTATGTTTCCGCTTATTCGGATTATTTGCTGATGAGGAATTTCAGTTTCACTAAAAAACTGACGGAAGAAGATAGGGGAATACTAAAAGCATTTGCTCGCTATACCGCCCAGTTGCATGAAAAAGAAATTTACCACACGGATTATTCCAACGGAAATATTTTGTATAAGAGGGTAGGCGAAAATATTCTCTTTCAATTGATAGATGTCAATCGCATCAAATTTAAAAAAGTAACGGAAAAGATGGCTTATAAAACGTTCCATCGATTGGATTTGTCAATCGAAATGCTTGAAATCGTAGCAAGAGAATACGCTTTGCAGCGTCAAATGGATGTAGAAAAGAGTATTGTAGAAATAAAGAGACAGAACCTTAAAACGATGCGACCGATACAAATCGGTTCATAAAAGAATTCTTGCTCGGAAAAATAAGGCATCTGGACAATTTCCTGAAGTAATCGTATAAATAACAACGGAAATACTCATGATTCAATGATAAAGTGTTTGATAAATATGGATAAACTCAGATGCAATTCGCTCATCATCAAATCGTTTAACATATTCTTTCCCTGCTTCTTTCATTCGGTTTGCCAGTGATTCATCGGTTACAATTTCTAATATCCGGGCGGCTAATTCACGGTCGTCTTCCGGATTAACATAAAAGGAATCCGGTCCGCCAGCTTCTTCTAAGCAAGAACCAGTTGCTGCAATGACTGGAACTCTGCAGGACAGGGCTTCAATCACAGGAATACCAAATCCTTCAAAAAAAGACGGATAAAGAAAAACGGTCGCCGATTGATAAACAGCCGGTAAGTCGCTAAATAGAAAATTGTTCCGGATATGCAGCCGTGATTCTAAACCTGATTGTCGGGCATAAGCTTCCACTTTCGTTTGATAAGGCGTAGCTTTACCAATGGCGACTAAATGAATGTCGTCTGGAAGGCTGCTTAGCGCTTTGACAGCTAATAATAAATTTTTACGCGATTCTATACTTCCAACGGACAATAAAAAACGAGAAGGAAGTTTATATTTTTCACGAACTTCACATTTTTTCTCGTCTGTTACTGATTGACGGAATTGCGGATGGCAACCTTGGTAAACCACAATTATTTTTTCTTCAGGTATAGAGAAAAAAGAAACGATATCTCGCTTGGTACATTCGCTTACGGCTATGATTTTATCGGCAATTTGGCAAGCATGTTGGAATTTCCATCGATAAATCCACCGATCAATTGAGTTATAAAATTCGGGATATCGCAAAAAAATCAAATCATGAATACTCACGACCAATTTTATCTTTGAATGCCGTATGCCTAAAGGTAATTCGTTGCTCAGTCCGTGAAAAATAGCCAATTGTTTATTCTTCAAATCTTTACGAATACCAATTGTTCGCCAGATTGTCGGGATAATCCGGAATATACCGGAAGGAAAAATAAACGAAACATTTGCCTGTGCATAAAGTGGGGTTAATCGTTCGTTTTTTTTCTGTTTCGGTGCAAAAAGAAGATAATGATTATCTGGATAAAAACGGGATAATATTTCAATCACATACCTGCCATAGTTTCCCAAGCCCGTATTGTTTTGCACTATTCTTTTTGCATCAAATCCGATATTCATCGATGTTGGGATTTATGTTTTGAAAATAATCTTCTCCAATAAATAACAAAATACAAGCGCAAAAGAAACTTATATCTTTTCCAACCTCTATCCATTTCTTTAATAACGGATATATTTTCCCGTAACCCTCGTTCACGATCGGCATTGGAAAGACCGGATGTATCATAGGTTACAATGGGAAAATCCATGCGAACAAATCGTTTATTCTCAGAATAGCATTTCTTGAAAAATTTCAAATCAGACGATAGTCGATACTTTTCGTCAAACGGATATTGACGTAACAAAGTCAAACGCACAAAAGCGCTCTGGTGGCAAAAATACATCCGGTGACTATTGCGAGGTGATTGAGCTATCCGTTCGACAAATCCGCCATTTGATTTCTGTACTAAAACACTTCCGTATATTATTTCCGGTGGTTCCGGTGACAGGTAAGCCTCTTCCGCCACTTGGCGAATAATTCCGCTGTTGACAAATACATCACCTGCATTGAGGAAACAAACCCATTCGCCTGATGCCATCCTGACGCCTTTATTCATAGCCGAGTAAATACCATCGTCTTTTTCAGATAACCATTTGGAAACAACCGAAGGATATTGCCGGATAACATCAATGGAGCCATCCGTTGAACCACCATCAATTACAAGGTATTCAATTCTGTCGTAATCCTGTTCAGCCACGCTCCGGATCGTTTTTTCAAGATTCGTTTTCGCTTCGAGAACAACCGTAATAACTGTAATCAATGGAGAATCGTTCGTATGTTCCATGAATTTCGATTAATAACCCCAAAAATCTAATTAAAGAAAATGCTTTCTATCAGATTGATTAGAAAGCATCAGAATTTTCTTTTAATTTTCAATTAGAGCGAAAAACGGGACTCGAACCCGCGACCCTAACCTTGGCAAGGTTATGCTCTACCAACTGAGCTATTTTCGCATTAATGGGTGCAAAGATACAATGTATTTTCGTTTTTACAAAAAAAAATGTAAAATATTTTTCACTCACTTCCGGTTGTTTAAGAAATTACGAATTTAGCCTTTAGAAAATATATATGTAAATGTTTGCTATTAAGATTGTTTTACGTTAAACAATAATGTTTTTTTGTATTAAGAAGGCTACAATGAAGTGCGATAGGAAACACTATCTTTATGCTTTATGTACCTGCAATCATTTATAATTAAAAAGCAGATTTAACTAATGCAGCTTTCTTTTCTCCGATCAAATCGGCGATTTCCGACTCAGGAGCTTCTTTGATTCGTTTCACGCTTTTGTATTTTTGCAAAAGCTTTTCTTTTATCATAGGTCCTATTCCTTTGATGTTATCTAATTCCGAAACAACTTGCTGCTTACTACGTTTATTCCGGTGAAACGTTATTCCGAAGCGGTGCGCTTCGTCTCGTAACTGTTGAATCAATTTCAAACTTTCCGAATTTTTGTCTAAATATAAAGGGATAGGATCGTCGGGGAAATAAATTTCTTCCAAACGTTTAGCTATCCCGATAATGGAAATTTTACCATATAAATTCAATTCTTTCAATGCATCGGTTGCAGCATTCAACTGCCCTTTCCCTCCGTCAATTACAATTAACTGCGGCAAAGGTTGCGATTCTTCCAACAAACGACTATAGCGACGATAAACCGTTTCGTACATCGATTGAAAATCATCGGGACCAGTCACAGTTTTTATATTAAAATGGCGATAGTCTTTTTTAGCCGGTTTTGCCATCTTAAAAACAACGCAAGCCGAGACTGGATTAGTTCCTTGAATATTGGAATTATCGAAACATTCGATATGAACGGGTAATTCTTTTAAGTGCAAATCATTTTGAAGTGTTTTCATAATTCTGGTTTGCCGTTGTTCTGGATTTAATTTTTCAGACTGTTTTATTTGATCCAATTTATATTGCTGTACATTTTTTTCCGAAAGAATCAGTAATTTTTTCTTATCTCCTCGTTGAGGTATGACAAATTCGACATCTTGCAATTCAATATCTGGAATGAACGGAACAATGATTTCTTTTGCTTTGCTTTTGAAGCGAGTTCGCAATTCAATAATGCCCATTCCTAAAATTTGTTCTTTCGGTTCTTCCAATTGTTTTTTATATTCAATCGTGTAACCTTGCACAATAGCGCCGGAAGAAATATGCAGATAATTGATAAAGACGGAAATGCCGTATTCATCGTAAGAAAAGATATCAATATTATGCAAATCCGGATTTACTACAGTTGATTTGGCAGAATAATTTTCTAAAGTGCGATATCTCTCTTTCAATAATTCGGCTGTTTCGTATTGCAAATTATCTGCAAAATGCATCATCTCTTTGTATAGTTGCTTACTAACCAAACGAACATTTCCTTTTAAAATTTCCTCAATTGATCGTATATTTTTATTGTAATCTTCTTCCGTTTGATAATTCACGCAAGGACCCAAACAGCGCTTTAGATGATATTGCAAGCAAAGACGAAATTTTTTCTTTGCTATATTTTCAGCCGAAAGATAGTATGAACAATTCCGAATTGGATAAATAGTAGTCAATAATCGCAAGAGAAATTTAATATCGCCTACGGAAGTATAGGGTCCATAATAATGTGATTTATCGTCCAGTTTTCGTCTGGTTAGATAAACACGAGGAAAAGGTTCATCGCGAACAACAACCCACGGATAAGTTTTATCATCTTTCAATAAAATATTATAGCGGGGCTTATGTTTTTTTATTAAATTATTTTCCAAAAGAAAAGCTTCCTCTTCCGATTCAACGACCAAATAACGAATTGTATTAATTTTTCGCACCATAATCCGAGTTTTCGGATCGTCGATTGTTCGATTGAAATACGAAGAAACACGTTTCTTTAGGTTCTTGGCTTTACCTATATAAATGATTGTTTCCGTTTCGTCCAAATACATATAACACCCCGGATTTTCCGGAATGGAGGACAAAATAGCTGCCAGATTCGTTTCAGATATCATACTTTATAATTGAATCTACTTGAATGTCGGAAGGGAACCCTTCCCTACCCTTCAGGTCTTCAAGTTCTATCAAAAAATTCACATAAATCTTTCGAGGATTGAATTTTTTAACCAACCGAACTGCAGCTTGCATGGTTCCTCCCGTCGCTAACAAATCGTCATGTAATAAAACTATATCATCGGAATCTATTGCATCCTGATGAATTTGAATTGCATCTGTCCCGTATTCTTTTTCGTATGATTCCTCAAAAACTGTAGCTGGCAATTTTCCGGGCTTACGAATCGGAATAAATCCGGCATTCAGACGAACTGCCAAAAGCGGACCTAAGATAAATCCACGCGATTCGATTCCCACCACTTTTGTAATTCCTTTGTTTTTATAAATCTCATACAAGCCATCTACTATTTCGTGTAGAATAGCCGGATTTTTAAACAAAGTTGTTACATCTTTAAACTGAATCCCCGAAATGGGAAAATCAGGAACATTACGAACTATGCTTGTTAATTTTTCAATATTCATATTTTTATATTTATATTCTATAAATTGTTCCACGTGGAACAATTTTTATCTTCCCAATAATATCAACAAAACATTTATGTCGTTCGGAGAAACTCCGGGAATACGGGAGGCTTGAGCAATTGTCTCCGGGTTAATCGTAGTCAACTTTTGTTTAGCTTCCGTTGATAGCGATTGAATTTCGTTATAATCAAATTTTCCTCGTATTCGTATATTCTCTAAACGATTAATTTTCTCTGCTATGATTTTCTCTCGAGCAATATATCCTTCGTATTTTATTAATATTTCGGTTGCCTCAATGATTTCTTCTTTTCGATTTGGTATAATATCCAATTGTTCTTGAAAATCCGGAATCAATTCGGCAAGCTTTTTAATATCCAATTGAGGACGGAGAATTAAATCAATTAATTTTACACTATGCCGTAAAGGAGTTGTTTCATAGAATTCCAAAGCAGCATTAATAATACGCGGTTTCACTGAATGATTGCGAACAAAAGAAACAAGACGCTCTATTTCACTTTTCTTTTGTTTTAATAATTCATATCGTTCAGAATCCGCTAAGCCCAAACGATACGCCTTTTCCGTTAAACGCATATCGGCATCATCTTGGCGGAGAAGGATACGGTATTCGGCGCGAGAAGTAAACATCCGATAAGGTTCATCAACACCTTTGGTCACCAAATCGTCAATCAGCACACCAATGTATGCTTCATCACGACCTAATACTAATTCATTTCCACCATGAACTTTTATATGTGCATTGATTCCTGCAATTAATCCTTGCGATCCAGCTTCTTCATAACCGGTTGTTCCGTTGATTTGTCCTGCAAAAAATAAATTATTTATCCTCTTGGTTTCCAGAGTTGGATTCAATTGAGTCGGAGGGAAAAAATCATATTCGATTGCATAACCAGGACGGTATATTCTAACATCTTTCAACGCCGGAATTTGTTTTAAAGCGTTCAATTGAATTTCAAGCGGAAGTGATGATGAAAAGCCATTCAAATAATGCTCGTTAGTTTCCTCTCCTTCTGGTTCAAGAAATAATTGATGTTTTGATTTATCGGCAAATGTAACAATTTTTGTTTCAATGCTCGGACAATACCGGGGTCCAATACTTTTAATTTGTCCGTTATACAAAGGTGAATCCGGCAAACCATCTCGTAAAACGGCATGAACTGCTTCGTTAGTATAAAGCGTCCAACAACTCATTTGCTTGAGCGTACGAGGAGAAAAATCCAAATAAGAAAATTTATGGAAATCATTATCTCCTTTCTGTTCTTCCGTCAAAGAGAAATCAACGCTCCTTCCGTCAATACGCACCGGCGTTCCGGTTTTCATTCGGTCTTTTTCAAATCCATAATGAACCAATTGCTCGGTAATACCGAACGATGCTGGTTCGGAAATGCGTCCTCCCGAAAGTTGGGTTTTTCCAACATGGATAAGTCCATTCAAAAAAGTGCCGACGGTTAAAATTACAGCAGAAGAACGGAATGTAACATTCAAAGAAGTTTTAACGCCCCCTACCCTATTCTTGTCAATGATTAGTTCTGTAACGACATCTTGCCAAAGAAACAAGTTAGGAATACGATCCAATGTTTTTCGCCATTCGCGGATGAAGTGCATGCGGTCGCTTTGAGCGCGAGGACTCCACATAGCAGGACCTTTGGAACGATTCAACATGCGAAATTGAATAGCAGACTTATCGGTAACAATACCCATTTGGCCACCCATCGCATCTATTTCCCGCACAATTTGTCCTTTTGCAATTCCTCCTACTGCCGGATTACAACTCATCTGGGCAAATTTATTCATATCCATTGTTATTAACAATGTTTTCGAACCCAGATTCGCCACAGCCGCAGCTGCATCACAACCAGCATGACCTCCACCGACAACTATTACATCATACTCAAATGTCATAATTTTACATCTATTTAACAAATTTGTACAAACATCAAATATAAGAGTTTCTAAAGCATCTACAAAATTTTATTACTCTTTTCTATTAACTCAAGAGCCTCATTTTCTTTTGCGTGCATGATTTTCTTTTTCGCTGCCGTTTTATCATCATAACCGCAAAGATGTAATATCCCGTGAATCATAACTCGGTGCAATTCTTCATCAAATTTAGTCTTGAATTTTTCCGAATTTGTTTTTACCGTCTCTAAAGAAATGAATAAATCGCCTGACAATATATCTTCTTCTGAATAATCAAAAGTGATAATATCAGTATAGTAATCATGATTTAAATACAATTTATTAATTTGGAGAATTTCTTCATCGGAACAAAATATATAGGTTATATTTCCTAACTGTTTATTAAAATGTTCAATTATTCGTTTAATCCAACGAGTTGTTTCTCTTCGTTTTATCTTCGGAAATGAAATATCTACTGTTTCATATACAATCGCCATGTTCCTAAATATCTTTTAATTAAAAAACAAATAAGCTACAAATATAGCCGTCAAAGTACCTACCAAATCTGCAAGTAAAGCAGCAGGAATGGTATAACGGGTATTTTTTATATTTACTGCACCATAATAAACGGCAACTAAGTAAAAGGTAGTATCAGTTGAACCTTGAAAAATAGAGGCTAAACGACCAACAAAAGAATCAGCACCAAAAGTTTGCATTGCATCAATCATCATACCTCTTGAACCACTTCCGCTTAAAGGCTTCATCAGTGCAGTTGGAAAAGCATCCACCCAATTAATAGGCAATTCGAAAAAAGATACAATATAAGCTATTCCATCTGTTAAAACAGCCATTGCGCCTGATGCACGAAATAATGCAATTCCCACTAAAATCGCAATCAAGTAGGGAATAATCATTATAGCAGTCTTAAAACCTTCTTTTGCTCCTTCAATAAAAACTTCATATACATTTATCTTTTTTCTAAATCCAGAAATAATAAAACTTATTAATATACTAAATAATAAACAATTAGCAACTAAAGAAGAATAAACGGAAATTTTTTCCTGCGGTAGCGATTGAACCCAATAAACAATGATAGCTATTATCAAAACCGTTCCACCGATAAATCCAAGTAATACTTTGTCAAAGAGATTTATTTTCTGTTTAATACAAACAAATATCAAAGCGGCTAATGTTGCCATTGTGGTTGAAATAAGTAAAGGAATAAAAATATCCGCAGGATTAGCAGCTCCCATTTGTGCTCTGTAAGCCATTATAGTAATTGGAATTATCGTCAAACCTGAAGCATTTAGAACCAAAAACATTATCATTGGATTAGTTGCGGTATCTTTCTTTTTATTCAAACTCTGCAATTCTTGCATTGCTTTCAACCCAACCGGAGTTGCGGCGTTATCCAGATTCAACATATTAGCAGCAATATTCATAAAAATAGAACCAATTGCCGGATGCCCTTTCGGAATATCAGGAAATAAACGAGAAAAAACAGGCGCACCCCAACGGGCTAAGGCATTTACAACCCCTCCCCTCTCCCCTATTTTCATAAATCCCAACCAAAAAGATAAAATTCCAGTCAAGCCTATTGAAATTTCAAAACCCGTTTTTGATGCAGCAAAAACAGCATTCATCATATCTGTAAAAACATTATAATCGCCTGTAAAAATTATTTTACAAATACCTACAATGAAAGCAATGACAAAAAAACTAATCCAAATATAATTTAAAACCATGAAGAATAATTATAATCGACAAAAATAATATAATTTTGCGAAAGATTATGATTGAATGGATAAATAAAAACTGGATTGAAATAACAGGAGCTGTTTTAGCTCTTATTTATTTGATTTTAGAAATCAAACAAAAATGGATTTTTTGGATTGTGGGAATCGTTAGTTCTGCTTTTTATGTATATATCTTTTTCAAAGCTGGATTATATGCCGAAATGGGATTGAATTTTTATTATATCCTGATGTCGGTTTATGGTTTATATTGCTGGAAGTTTTCTTCTGAAATAGATTATAAAAATCTTGGCTTTCATCATATAACGATTAAAACACTGTATGTTCTATTGATTATATTCGCTGTTTTGTTTGGGTTTGCACTCATTGCTTTAAATCAATTTGATAGCGCTCAAGTACCTATACCTGACGCATTAATAACTGTACTAAGCATTATAGCAACTTGGATGGCAGCAAAGAAAATTGTAGAATGTTGGTATATCTGGATATTCGTAAATTTTTTTGCAACCTGCTTGTATATTCATCAAAAACTATACCCTACCGCTGTTCTTTTTACCGTTTACAGTATTCTATCTTTTGTCGGATTAATGGAATGGCGAAAATCTATTAAAAACAATGATACCTCTTATTCAAAAATTTAAAACAATTATTTTAGCTAACGGAAATTTTCCTAAGCATGAAATCCCGCTTGGATTTTTATATGATGCCGAACAAATAATTTGTTGCGACGGCGCTACGCAAAATCTTTTAAACGTGGGATTAAAACCCGATTTTATTATCGGCGATTTAGATAGTATTTCAGAAGAAGTAAAAAAACAATTCGCTAACATTCTTTTATATCGAGCTGAACAGGAAACCAACGACTTAACTAAAGCCGTTCAATTTTGTTTAGAAAATAATCGAACGGAAATTACCATTCTGGGAGCTACCGGAAAGCGGGACGACCATACTTTAGGTAATCTTTCCTTATTAACAGATTATGCAGAAAAAGTTAATGTACAACTACTCACTGACGACGGCGTTTTTACTCCTTTATTAAAAACAAGCACATTGGAAAGTTATCTCGGAGAGCAAGTCTCAATTTTCAGCTTAAATTCCGAAACTTTGTTTACTTTTCATAATTTGCTTTATCCGGTCGAGAACAGGAAATTGACTTCCTGGTGGCAAGCTTCTTTAAATGAAGCAGAAGCGGATAGTTTCACAATCAGCTTTGACAAAGGAAAAGTATTGGTTTTCAGGGAATATTAGTTATAATTGTTATAAAGCTTTGTAAGAATCAATTAAAAAAATTAAAACACTGCCGCCGCTTTACGTATTTCGGCAAGGCGTTTATTCAACTTGCTATCTGTTTGCGCCACTTGCAGGTTATAATCGGTCTGCATACGCAACAACAAACCGGGGCTACACCCAATGCCACTTCCATAATCATTGCAAAATTGAGCTGTACGCTGTCGCACACGGCTATAAACGCACAAGCACTACGTGCTTTGCCACTGTCTCGTGAATGAGCCGATGTTCTTATTATTGTGGAATTTTTAAGTTTCTAATAGACAACATCAATTAGGAAAGGTTATTTATTATCAATATTCTACAATATATGACTACCTTTGCATCATTATTTCACTTTTGAAAGTTAATAACTTGTAAGTGTATGTTGATTACTTTTGATAAAAATAAACAATGAAAATTTTTCATATAATTATTATTGACTATTTATTATTTTGCAGCCGTTTTTTATGCAAATCATACGAGCATAATTTTAACTATCAGTATTAATAAAAATAAAAGAAAGTTTTTAACGTTATATTTTATCAACAAATAGTAGAAAAAAAATTGAAATGCTTTTGTAGCATTAATTTAACATTCAAAATAAATGTTGATAACAGATGAGTAAAAAAATGTCTTAGTTTAATAAACAAAAAAGCAAGTTTTTTATTTAAAATTTATAAGACTTTTCAACAGTCTATCATTAGTAATAGAAATATTTTTAAAAATTTAAATTATAAATAATATAATAAATATGGATAACTTTAAACCAGCAGGATTTTTGAATATTCCAGTTCCTAAAAATATGGATTTGGTTAAGGCTATTAAGGATTTGAAAGATGAGAAAAATGCCGTTATTATGGCGCATTATTATCAAAATCCTGAAATTCAGGATATAGCGGATTATATTGGCGACAGTTTGGCCTTGGCACAACAGGCTGCAAAAACGGATGCCGATATCATTGTTTTATGCGGAGTTCATTTTATGGGAGAAACAGCAAAAATTCTTTCACCTGAAAAAAAAGTATTTGTTCCCGACTTAAATGCAGGATGTTCATTAGCTGACAGTTGTCCTGCCGATAAATTCAAGGAATTTATAGAACAGTATCCGGGTTATACGGTGATTTCGTATGTTAATACAACTGCAGCCGTGAAAACTTTGACGGATGTAGTAGTGACATCTTCTAATGCCCGCCAGATTGTGGAAAGTTTTCCATCAGATGAAAAGATTATCTTCGGACCGGATGAGAATCTTGGAAATTATATAAACAGCATCACAGGGCGAAATATGGTTTTATGGAAAGGCGCTTGTCATGTTCATGAACGTTTTTCGTTGGAAAAAATAATAGAGTTGAAAAAAGAATATCCAAAAGCTTTGGTATTAGCACATCCGGAATGTAAAAGCGTAATTTTGAAAATCGCCGATTTTGTAGGCTCTACTTCTGCTTTGTTGAATTATTCTATAAAATCGCCTGCAAAAGAATTTATTGTCGCTACCGAATCGGGAATTTTACATGAGATGGAAGAAAAAAATCCGGATAAGACTTTTATTCCGGCTCCTCCGAACGACAGTACTTGCGCTTGCAACGAATGTAGTTTTATGAAACTGAATACAATGGAAAAATTGTATAATTGTCTGAAATATGAAATGCCTGAGATTTTTATTGATGATGAAATAATACGGAAAGCGGTTAAGCCAATAAAAAGAATGTTGGAATTGTCGGAGAAATTGGGTTTATAAGGTTGATTAAATCATATCTTTCTATTCTGCCATTTTGCATAACGGAAGTAAATAAAGCTGAATAATCCTAAGAAGAATGCATAAATCCATTCGACAATCCAACAAACGGCTAATGGAGCTTTTAAATGGATTGCTACAAACCAAACCCAAATCACGTAGATGACTAAGGTAGAACTTTCGATCATCAATGCTGAACGGGTATTTCCTGTTCCGGATACTGATTGAAAAAATACATTTCCAATCGAGTAAGTCAATAAGACAATCAAAATAACATTAAATGAAGGAATTGATGCACTGATTAATTCAGGATTGGAAGTATAAATTCTTAAAATCGGTTCAGGGAACAAAAACAAGAGAATTACGAAAAACAAGCTGATTGTTAGAGTTAACCGGGAGATTTTCCAGATTAAAGCAATTACTTCGTCGGATTTTCCAGCTCCAATGGTGTTACTGACTAATGTGCTGGCAGTTGAAGATAAAGCGAAAATAGGGATTCCGAAAAGCATATAAAAACTGCGTATAATGTTGGATATTGCGAGAGAGGTTTCTCCCATTCCTTCAATAGCTAAAAAGAAAAATAACCAAGTGCTTAAAGAGAGAAAATATTGAACCATTAAAGCTGTTGAAACATTTAAAATGTTCATAACAACACGAAAATTTTTCAAAACTATATTGGTAAAGCCGTATTTTTTCAGGTCAATTGAAACTAATAGATAAATAATGAAGAATGTAGTTGAAACTGCTTCCGAAATAACCGATGCTAATGCTGCGCCGCTTATGCCCATTTCGGGAAATCCCCATTTTCCAAAAATTAATACATAATCGAGAAAAACATTAGTCAATGCCATAGATATTGCATTGAAAGTTAAAACTTTTGTCCTGATTGTGCCAACAAAAAAAGCGCGGAACATAACATTGACGGATGCAAAGAAAATACCGCCAATACGCCAGTTTAAGTATTCAATAGAAGCATTTAAAATATTTTCGGAATGTAGGAGTTTAGCTAAAATAGATTCCGAAGACCATCGGGTGAAACAAAAAACGAATAGTGCGATAATCCATAAAAATAGCGTCCCGAATAAGAAAATTTCCCCGATTTGGCTGAAGTTTTTTTCTCCATTCCGCCTTCCAATAAGAATTTGCGCTCCCATGCTAAATCCAAAAGATATTGTAAAAATAGCGATGTAATAAATACCTGCAATAGCAGAAGCTCCTAATTCCACTTCCCCTACATGACCCAAAAAAGCCGTATCAGTTGCTTGAATCAAATTTTGAATCAGTATTGATAAAAAAATAGGGTAAGCAATTTTTCCGATTTGAGCGTATGTATAAGTCGTTTTCATGGAATTATTTAATCCAGCATCATACCCATATATAGAGAGGTTATTTCTTTTGCTTCAGGATTGAGTCGTTTAATTAAACCTTTATGTTCGACAGGGGGGAGAAGTTCGTTTTCTAACCAAATATCGTTTTCATCAAAATGAACCTGTTGTATATCAGCCCATTGTTTTGGAGATTTCAACACTTTGTTTTCCGGTGGATAATAACTTGGTTCACAAAGGCGAAAACCATATTTCGCATACACTCGGATAAGCCATTCTTCCTGAGGAATCAAAAAGGTATAATCATAACCTTTTTTTATCATTTCATCAAAAGAAGCATATAAGAGTTGCGACATATACCCTTTTTTCCGGTAATCAGGATGAGTCATTGCGCCGGAAATATACCCTCCCCACGATAAATTATCACCGGCTTTTATTTGATAAGGAATCATTTGCAGTGAAGCAACCGGCTGATTGTTTTCTACATATACCAGCGTTTCATCATTTGCATACACATTATCGAAATAAAAGCTAATAAAACGTTCTGTATCTTCAGGAAAACAACATTTCCATAATTGCCTCAAGCTGTCTTTGTCCGTGTCTTTTCCTTGTCGAATCATGAATTATATTATTTTAGTTTTACTTCTCCTTTTTCAAGAAGAATAACTGGGTGATACGACAGTTTCGCTTGTCTCAACGAATCGAGTCCTAAATCTTCTTCCCTATTTATATAAGTATAATTAGAACAATTATGTTCGGCAAATTCCCTGTTTATCATAGTAAATCCGCCGTCTATTTCGTACAGACATTTTTCGGCATGCACGCCGAATATATCTTTTGTCAATGGTTGACCGTAAGAATACGCCAAAATTTCGTCATTAATCTTTAGCGCTCCGCCGATTAATTTTAATTTTTCATAATTTTCGAAAGCAGTTTGAGTAGTAATTCGTTCTTCTATCAATGATTGTTCACTATTGCAACCGCCGTTTTCGATGCACCAGCGTTCATAAAGATTCAAACAATCAGGGATAATTTCACGCGTTATTGGAAGATATTCCCATTTATAAGTCCGTTTGAATTTATTAATATGATTTCTTTTAGCTTGATATTTTTTCCCCACGAGCGTAATTAAATCTTTTGAAGAATAGATGTATTCATACCAATCCCGTTCTTTTTCAAAAATAAATTGCCCAGGCATCGTTTCCTCAAGCAAATCGAACATTTTTTGTGTAATGGCATACAAATGAAATTCCGTCTCTCTTTCGTTAGCATCTTGAATTATACGTTCAATAGCTATCTTCAGGTTTCCTTCACCCACCGGAAATAAATATCCCGGTAAATTGTTTGCCGGCTGAAAACGAATATACAAAAAATCGTTTTCTACTGTAAAAGTTGTATTGTATGAATGTTTCCAACTAAAAATGTTGGAAAAGGAAAAATCACAATTACCAAAAGAAACTTTGTTAAAAAAAGTTTGTATTGTCTCTCTATCATTAATTGTAACAGGTTGAAAAGGAAGCATATATTATAAATTTTGATGAGTCAGCAATTAAAAATTTAGCGGCAAAGGTACATATTTTTGAATAAAAATAAAATTTGTATGTTCAGAGAAAATGAAAAATTAAAGTTGCAATCTGATTTTTTAAAAATATTTATCTACTTTTGTAAATTATTAGATATTATGAAAATTTTGATAGTTTGAATACTAAATTACTTATATATAAACTTGTACAAAAACCAAAGATTAAAGATTTATGACTACAAAAAAAATTACAAAAGTAAGCGGCGGTGAAGATGACGCCCCGCAGCAAAGAACATTTGTACCTACGGTGGAAGCAAAAGGTCGAGCCACACAATTACGTCTATTTGCTGTTCTTTTATGGATATTGGCAATCGTTGCCGAAGTAGGCGCAATATGGGTACTTGTGAAAAGCGCGAAACCTATCGCAACAAACACATGGATTTGGATGATTGCTTTTATCGTGATCGACCTTATTTTGGTCATCATCGGCTCGCAACTGTGGAAAAAAGCAAATCGCTTAGATCCTGCATCGAGAAAAGATAGTGCGAAATTTTTCTTGCAAAACCAATTGGGAGTTATCATTTCTGTTATCGCATTTTTACCGTTAATAGTTTTTGTTTTTACTAATAAAGATTTGGACGGAAAACAGAAAGGTATTTTAGGAGGCATTGTTGCTATTGCTTTGGTTGCAGCTGGCATTTCGAGTGCTGATTTCAACCCGCCCTCAGTAGAAGATTATTCAGCGCAAACGTCACGGGTAGAAGAACTGACTGGTGGAAACAACGTTTATTGGACAAAATCAGGGACGAAATATCATATCTATGAAGATTGTCCGCATATTAATACTAACCGTACCGATGAGATTTTCAACGGAACTGTGGCTCAAGCTCGTGAATTGAAGAACATTACCGAATTATGTAAAACATGCGAAAATAGAGCTATAAAAGAAAAAGCATCGACCAAAGGTATAATAGATGAAAACGATGCTTCAGCTTTAGATGGAGAAAAAGAATCAGAATCAAATAAATAATAACGATTTGAAATTTAATTTATTATGGCAAATGAAATTGTAAAAATGGTGGCTAAAAAAGCCAATTTATCAGAACCAATAGCTCAAATAGCAGTAGATACGGTTTTGAATTTTTTGAAAGGTAAACTTCCCCCTGTTGTAGGAAACACCTTAGATTCTTTCTTAGGTTCCGGCTCTACTACGACTTCCTCAAGTACCAAATCTACTTCTAATAGCACTAAAAGTAGTAAAATTACCTCAAGCAATAAAAAAAGCGATAATCCATTGGGAGACCTTGGTAATATTGCCGACGCAATTGGTGGTTTGTTTGGAAAAAAGTAGATAAGATAGCTACATTCGACCGTGAATTTTACGATATTATACTAAAAACAGTAGTAATGTTGTGAAATTCACGGTTTTTTTTATTATCTTTGCACTTAATTCCAAAGAATTACTCTTAAGAAAAGAATGGTTGCTAAAAAAATATTGTTTGTTACTACGGAAATCTCACCATATATTCCAGATACAGAGATGTCGTTGATTGCCCGTTATCTTCCCCAAGGAATACATGAGCGAGGGAAAGAAATAAGGACATTTATGCCAAAATTCGGCTGTATCAACGAAAGACGTAATCAATTGCACGAGGTAATAAGGTTATCAGGGATGAATCTCATAATTGATGAGACCGATCATCCGCTAATTATTAAAGTGGCTTCAATTCAATCTGCCCGGATGCAGATTTATTTTATCGACAATGAAGATTTCTTCCAAAGGAAATATTTAATGCATGATGAAAACGGCGTTGAATTTGAAGATAATGATGAACGTTCTATTTTTTACGTGCGCGGCGTGATGGAGACTGTAAAGAAATTACGGTGGGTTCCTGATTTGATTCATTGCCATGGATGGATGACTGCATTAGCTCCGCTTTATATTAAAAAACATTATAAAGGAGATCCATGCTTCAAAAATGCTAAAGTAGTTTATTCCATATATGATGACGAATTTGTGAAACCTTTTCGTGACAATTTTGCCAAAAAATTAAAAATAGAAGGTGTTACGCAGAATGATATCAAGCATCTCAAAGAAGCTCCGAATTTTGTTAATTTAAGCAAATTAGCTATTGATTTTTCAGATGGTATTATTGCAGGAAGTCGGAATATTCGCTCCGATTTAATTGATTATGCAAACGAGAAAGAAGGTTTGTATTATCTTCCTTATCAGGAAGAAGATGTTTATGTGGATGCATTTAACAAGTTTTATGATCAGATTTTAAACAAATGAGAACAAAAGGATTTGTAGTTTGCCTTTTATTAGGCATAATTTATATGGCGTGTGATGATACGGTTGGTCGCGTAGGCCTCGGCATTCAACCCGATGAAGATAAAGTCAATGTTTTCGATACAACGGTTTTTATTGAAGCCAGAACTATTGAAGTCGATTCGGTTTATGCTAAAACTAATGACGGTTTTTTAGGCGAATTATACGATCCATCGTATGGAACCATAAAGAGCAGTTATATTTGCCAGTATTATCCTGCTATTGGATTTCCTTATTTGGATAGTATTGTGAATAATAAGATTGATTCCGTCAGATTATTTATTGATTATTATTCGCTTTTCGGCGATACGTTGGCTCCTATGGAAGTTACGATTTATCCCGTTGTTGAAGCATTAGGTGAGCATTATTACACAAATACAGATCCTAAAGATTATTGCGACATGAATAATCCCTTAGCTAAATATGCTTATACGGGACGAAGTTCAACTTTAGTGGCATACTTAGATGGGAACCCATATTATAGCATTCCAATTCCATTACCAAATAAAATTGGACAAGACTACTTAGATAAAGTTTTAAACAATGAACTTAAAACTACAAAGGATTTTTTGAATTTTTTCCCGGGCACTTATATAACAACCACTTTTGGTACAGGCAGCATGCTGGTTGTGGAAGGCACCTCTATTGCGGTATATTGTAGTCGTGAAACAACGTTGAAAGATGTTGATGGAAACGATAGTTTAGCAATAAAACCTATGAGTGCTGTATTTTCCGTAACAAAAGAAATTATTCAATTAAATAAATTTGAAAATAAGAATCCAGATTTTCTTTACGAAGACAATCCCGATACAACATACGTAAAATCGCCAGCAGGCGTATTTACCGAATTTACAATTCCTATCAAAGAAATTGTGAAAGGAATCGGCAAGAAAAAATTTAGCAGCGTAAAACTTTCTCTCAAAGCTTATCCTTCTAATAATGAGGTATATTCGTTGGGATTTCCGGGTGTGCCTACTGCAAATACAACAAATGCTACGAGTGGATATAGCGCCAAAATGCTTTTAGTTGAACCAGATTCGGTAAAGAATTTTTTCGAAATGAAGAAAGTCGCAGATAATCAAACCTCTTTTACTACGCAATTCAATTCATCTACCTATACGTATGATTTTAATAACATTGCAAATGTTGTTCAAAATGCAATTGACAAAGCGCCGGACAAAGATTTGAAATTATGGCTTATTCCTGTTTTAACTACTCAGTATTCAGAACAGAATATATACACCGGTCAACTACTTCCTGTTGATTATATGACTTCTCATTATCTGTATCCCTCGGGAGTGGCATTGAAAAAAGGCGGCGATAACTTGAAAGTTCGAGTGGTTGCAACTGATTTGAAAATTAACGATTAAAACGGATGATTCGCTTCTGTTGCCGCTTTTATTTCTTTCAAATCGTTGACCGGGCGCTCTAATTCATAAGGAATCGGTTGGCGGGAAAAGGTTTGAAAGTAGAGTACACAAGCATCTTTCCATTCAATAGCGTCTTTTAAGTGAACTTTGAGTTTATATTGCACATCTTCGAAGCGATTCTTATCGACAAAAGGAGCTGCTTTATCCCAGATTTTTTGAAATTGTCGGACGGAATCAACACCATTCTGATAATGATAGCACAATTCGTCCCATAAGGTTTTTCCATTGTGCATACGATAATTCCAAGGGACGTGATGAAACCAGAGAATCAAATTTTCGGGACAAGTTTCAATGAGGTTATATGTATCGCGGAGCGGAGTAAAATATTGACTTACAGCGTTGCTTCCGTTGATCGTCCGGTCGAAGCCTAAACCCAAAGAATCGGCTTTGTGGTAATATGACGGCATCCAATCGGGACGTGCGTTCGGAATCTCACACCAAGGTTCGGGTCCATAATGATGTCCCCAAGCAAATAAATGTGCTAATCCGAGCGGCATCATATAATTGACGGCCGCTTCCCGCGATGCGAGCATCATTTGTTTCACCGGTTCAACAAAATCAGGTTCAGGCGAAAATGTCATTTTCAACCATTCATCAGCGATGCTTTCTGATGAAAGTTCATGATTCCAAGCCAAACGTCCGAAACAATACCAATTCGCCTGCGCGAAATGATGTCCTGTCCAATTAACGTCACTTCCCGTATTGGCTACTCCGGCAATAGCTGTAAACGATTGAAGGAACAAAGTTCCATCGGTTACTTTAGCTATTGTGCTTCCTTTGCCTTTAGCATACGTATCCGACTGTAAACATTCTTTATAAAGAGGTGCTAAATACACTAATTGTTTTGAAAAGCCCAAATATTCCTGCGTAATTTGAAATTCAATCATCAGAGGCGTTTTTTGCATTGCTCCGAACATAGGATTAAACGCTTCACGCGGTTGAAAATCAATGGGTCCGTTTTTCACCTGAAGAATCACATTTTTATGAAATTGTCCGTCCAATGGCATAAACTCTTCATAAGCCTGTTTGGCTCGATCCGTAGATTGAGGGTTATAGACAAAAGCTCGCCACATTACAATTCCGTGGTAAGGTTCCAATGCTTCGGCAAGCATGTTAGCGCCATCGGCATGAGTTCTGCCGAAATCTTGCGGACCGGGTAAACCTTCCGAGTTGGCTTTTACTAAAAAACCTCCAAAATCGGGAATTAAGGCGTAAATTTCTTTAACTTTTTCCTTCCACCATTGACGAACATTCGGATTCAAAGGGTCGGAATCGGGTAGGGCGCCCAATAAAGCTGGTGAAGAAAAATTGACGGAGAGATAGACTTTTAATCCGTAGGGTCGAAAAATCTTTGCTAATTCAGCCGTTTTTAATAAATATTCATGAGAAATAAATTTCGGATTTGCATTAACATTATTCAACACGGTTCCATTTATCCCGATACTGGCATTTGCACGAGCGTAGTCTATGTATCGAGGCGAATGTTTTTCTGGTAATTCCTCCCAATTCCAGAGCGAATTTCCGGCATATCCTCGTTCGATTGTTCCATCTATATTATCCCAATGATTCAAGATTCGCCTATCATAAGAAGGTTTTTCGCTAATATTCAGATGATCAATATTTTCATTGCTTTGTATTAAGCGTAACAAATGAAAAATGCCATACAAAAAACCTATATCATCGGGAGAAGAGATAACCGTAGTATTCCCTTGTGAAGATTGCCGGGTCTGGATAGTATAAGCAACATTTATTTTCTTGTTTCGCTCTAAAACCAAGCTATTAGCTTGTTTTTTTGTGGAAAACTGCAATGTTTGCCCTGTCATTTTTTGAAAAGCCGAAATAAATTCATCAACGGCAATCCGGGTGGTCTCCGTTTGAGGATTCGCTTCAATGCTACGTATTGTTTCTTTATAATGTTGTGCAACAGACGAGGATAATGGTTCATACCGCAGCCATAAACGGCTTCCGTCTTCGGCAAATACAGTGCTTGCAATAAAAAATAAAATAAACGGGAATATGTTTTTCATATATTTAATAAGTTAAATTATTTACTAATGTTTCGCACCTCGTTCCGCCCATAAATTAAAGGTAAAAAAAGTAGCATATTTTTTTGCTAATGTCATTAAAAATGACTAATTTAGCGGT
>JGI24699J35502_11134137_pt1 | contig 35566 bp, 19 predicted proteins | sample TergutMp193P4_FD_35502 | JGI IMG/M metagenome (IMG submission 35502)
AATTTCATTTGAAGTTTTGCACCGAGTATGCTATTATAACAAATACTATATCAATTATATACAAGTAAAATTTTCGCAAAAATTACTTCATTAGAAAAAAATTTTATATATCAAAACAAATTTGTATTTTTCTTCTTCATTCGCTATAATGGTTTTTCTATTTGTAGTAAGAAAATCTTTAAATTCCGAAATAATTGTTTTACTTTTGTATGTTTGTAAGAAAATAACGTGAAAATGAAAAAGGAAATAATATGCAATATCGTACAGATTTAAAATCAGGAAATAAATTATCAATCATGGGATTTGGGTGCATGCGCTTTGCCAGAAACCTGACCCAAATAGACATAAACAAGGCTGAACAATTGATAGTAAAAGCCGTTCAAGAAGGCATCAATTATTTCGATACCGCATACGTTTACGGCGGAAGTGAAGATGCTGTAGGGCAAATCCTTGCCAGAAACAATTTGCGGGACAAAATTTTTCTCGCAACAAAACTACCGCTCGGCAAGTGTAGAAAATATGAGGATTTCGATTTATTGTTCAAAACTCAACTTGAGCGCTTGCATACCGATTATATCGACTATTATCTTATGCATAATCTGGGTGATACTCATTTATGGAAAACGCTTTGCGAATTGGGTATTGAAAAATGGATTAAAGAGAAAAAGGAAGCTGGTCAAATCAAAAATGTCGGATTTTCTTTTCATGGAATTCACGCCGAATTCTTAAAACTTTTAGATGTTTATGACTGGGATTTTTGCCAGATGCAGTACAATTATATAAATATCAATTACCAAGCAGGCATGGACGGGTTGAAAAAAGCGTCTGCAAAAGGTCTCCCTGTGATTATTATGGAACCGTTGCTGGGCGGAAAACTCGCAACCGGATTGCCTAAAAAAGCCGTTAACCTATTGAAGACAGCGAACAGTTCATTGTCGCCGGCGGCATGGGCTTTGCGCTGGCTTTGGAACCAAAAAGAAGTGACCGTTGTCCTATCCGGAATGAATGAAATCTCGCAATTGGAAGAAAATCTCGAAACTGCAAAAGATGCCGTACCCAATATGCTGACGCCGGAAGAGGATAAAATTTACGATTCGCTAATCAAAGAAATCAATGCTACTTACAAAATACCCTGCACCGGATGTAACTATTGCATGCCCTGCCCGCATAATGTGAATATTCCCGGCTGCTTTTCGGCTTATAATGTGTCCTATACCGTTGGACTGGTTTCCGGCATGCAGCAATATATAACAAGCACGGGATCGCTAACGGAAAAAAAATATGCTGCAAGCAATTGTCAGGAATGCGGAACTTGTGAAAAGAAATGTCCTCAACATATCCCTATCATACAATCGCTCAAAATGGTCAGAAAAAGAATGGAACCGTTTTGGATAAAACCCTTAGTAAATATTGCTCTTAAATTAAGAGGTTAAATAATGGAAAACAGCAATTAAATTTCTATATAATCCTTTTTACCGACTTTTTTAGTTTCATTTGAGGTTTCAGAAGTACCTGTTGATTACTGTTTTCTTCTTTATTAATCTGCGAAAACAGAAATTTAACAGCTAATTTACTAATATCGCTAACCGGTTGTGCAATACAAGACAACGGAGTTTCCAAATATTCAAGATAAGGATGATCGTCGAAAGTTATCAAGGAAATATCTTCAGGAATACGAATATTCATTTCTTTCAAAGCTTTCATACAACCCAGCGCAATCGTATTACTTAAAGTAAAAATAGCTGTGGGTACTTGGTTTTGGTAAAATAATAAGCGAGTTTCCAAATATCCATTTTGTAAACTGAAATCGTCGCCGGTAATAATATAATTATGAAATCCAGCTTCTTCCATAGCGTCTTTGAACCCTTTTACTCTTAATTTATTTGGCGTAGAATATTGAATTCCTTGGATGCAAGTGATAAGTGAATGGCCGTTCTCGATCAAATACTTAGTCGCATTATAAGCGCCGTCATAATTATCGGTTGATACAAAGGGTATTTCCAAATCCTCAAAATACCGGTCGATACAAATAATCGGAAGACCCAGATCATAAAGATATTTAATGTGATCCCATTGATTGCCGCAGGGTACAATAATTAAGCCATCTACATTTCGCGATATCATTTGTTGTAGCTCTTTCTTCTCAATTTCAAGGTTTTCATCACTGTCGCCTATCATTGTCGTGTATCCGTATTTTCTAATTTCTGCATTGATATTACTGGTTAATTCAGCAAAAAATGGATTCTGTATAGAAGGAACAATAAGTGCAATCGTATTGCTTTTCCCTGTCCGAAGGCTTGCCGCGAATTGATTTGGAATATAATTCAGTTCTTTGGCTGCTTCATAAATCTTTTGCTGCGATTTTTTTCCAATTCTAAATTGCTCAGCTTTCCCATTAAGCACTCTTGATACAGTCGAAATCGATAATCCGGTTTTTATTGCAATATCACTAATATTAATCTTTTGATCTATCATTACTTTTTGAATAAATGTTTGGCAGTATCATAAATAGTATGATTTATGATACTGCCAAATGTTTTTACAAAAGTAATTGTAATTTTTTGATTTTGAAAATTATTTTATACCCGAATTCTACATTAACACATTAAAATTTACTTATTAAAAAAGCAATATTGATCTCTATTTGTCTTTGAATGACTGGCCATTATTATATTGATCATTTAAAGCAAACCAATAGGAGAGACAGTTATTCAGATAGTATCTGAATGTGCCCGCCTTTATAAAGGGAGCAACTTGTTCCCCTATTCTTTGAGACTCGGAGAAGCATTTTACGATTTACCTGAATGGCTTATAATAATAGCAAAATATAAGTACCTTATTACAACCTGCATATTTTTAATAAATGAATGCTGAATTTTTAATTACAATACAAACACATTAAATGGCAAGTAAAAACACAAACGTTTGCTTTTATTTACTTTATTTTCTGTTCTTGCAAAAAATTAAACTATTATATAGTTTTTTATATCTTTATTATTAGAATATTTTATATTTATAAATAGTTAAATTATAATATTTTACTAATACATGTCAAAACAAAACAAAATAATTCCTTCTTAGATTTTTTCTTTAGTTTTAACGAATAATTAAAAAAAATCAAAAATATTTGCACAAACGTTTGTTTTATTAAAATTTGTTTTCTACTTTTGTCCGAAATATTTGTTGTATTACTTCCTGCTTGCCATAGCTGGATTAAATTTATGCCAATGGATGGGAATAATAAATATTAAAATAAAAATGTAGAAAATTAATCTAAACATGAATCATTATGAGATGTAGAAAAAAAAGTAAAGTTGTAAAACCAGCAATTATGTTCCTTCTCTTAGCATTTGCCGGGGCAACAACAAGTTTTTCGCAATCCATCAGTTCGAACCATAATGAAACCCTCCAACAAGGGATCGTTGTTACCGGAACAGTTGCCGACAAAAGTGGTCCATTGATAGGGGTAAGCATCGCAATTAAAGGTACGACGCAGGGTACTGTAACTGATATTGACGGAAATTTTACCATTACTGTACCGGATAAAGAATCCGTATTACAATTTTTCTTTGTCGGATATACCACACAGGAAATTGTGGTCGGAGATCAAAAAATCTTAAATCTCACTATGTTCGAAAATACCATGGCTCTCGAAGAGTTCGTGGTTGTTGGTTACGGTACACAGAAGAAACAAAGTGTGGTAGGAGCTATCTCACAGGTCAAATCAGAAGAGTTGATGCGTACCGGAGGCGTTACGAGTGTCTCCAATGCACTCACAGGTCTTGTTCCTGGCCTTACTACGCTTGACTATTCGGGTAAACCCGGCTCGGATAACTCGGAAATCATCATCCGAAGCAAATCAACATGGAATGGTTCCGATCCATTGGTCTTAGTTGATGGAGTGGAGCGCAACATGAATGATATTGATATCAACGAGGTAGAGAACATTTCCGTCCTCAAAGATGCTTCTGCAACAGCAGTATTCGGTGTAAGAGGAGGCAACGGCGTTATACTTGTTACTACCAAACGCGGAAGGGAAGGGAAACCAATTCTATCCGTATCTGCAAACGTAACAGCCAAGACTATTTCAAAGATTCCCCGGTTCCTCAACTCATACAACGCATTGTGGCTTCGTAATCAAGCGCTTGAAAATGAACTTGGAGCTGCTCCTTCCAGTCACTGGTCTTCTTACATAACCCCTGTGGATGTACTTCGACAATACCGAAACCAAACCGATCCGGAAATCTATCCTGATGTGGACTGGCAAAAGGAAATGTTGCACGACTGGTCATGGTCGCAGCGCTACAATATGGATTTGCGGGGCGGTACAAAATTTGTTAAATATTATGCTGCATTAGCCTATACCTACGACGGAGATGTCATCAAAGGACAGGATTTCGATCAGGGATATATTCCTAAGAATGATTATTCGCGTTACAATTTCCGACTTAATCTTGATTTTCAACCTACAACGACTACCACTTTTGGAGTTGATTTAGACGGAGCGCAGGGCATCGAGCGTACCACAAATTGTACGCCTGCTTATCTTTGGCTTGGAATATATGGCAAAGGACCTGACCAATACCCGGTACGTTATTCGGATGGAACATTTGCAAACAACGTAGCAGGTTATAATATGTACAATCCTGTGGAATACTTCAATTATGGCGGAATAGTAAAGGAAACGCGCACTGATATGAACGCTAACTTCTCTTTAAACCAAAAACTTGATTTTATTACCCAAGGGCTTTCACTCAAAGGATTGGTTAATTTCCGCAACTATTATATTGGTAATGGCTCCAATATCGGCGCTAACAGACCAATGACTAAATATATTGATTGGCGTACTGGAGTTACGACTTGGAATATTCCTGTGAGCGATCAAACAGGTTTTGAATATGTTCCCAATCCGCCTGTAGTAACAACCGAAACGATTGAAACTCAAAAAAACAGCGATGGAGTAGATATAGTACAACTCTATAAAAATTTGATGTACCAACTCAGTCTCAATTACTCCCGCGAGTTTGGCAATCACAGAGTTGGAGCAATGGGCGTATTTAAGCGTGTGGAAAATTCTATGGGACAAGAATTTACTTCTTATCGTGAAGAGTGGGCAGGACGTGCTACATACGATTATGCGGGACGTTATCTGTTCGAAGGAAATGTTGGTTATAACGGTTCGGAACAATTTGGTCCAGGTTATAAGTTTGGATTTTTTCCTGCTTTGGCTTTAGGCTGGGTGGGAAGCGAAGAGTCTTTCTTCAAAAATCTGAATATTGAAGACTATCTGAACTTTTTCAAATTACGTTATTCATGGGGTAAAATCGGCAACGACAACGTCAGTACAGATCGATGGCTTTATGTAACCCAGTGGAGTAGCATTACTAACAGTGCATGGCTGGGAAGTCCTATTCAAAGTACCCCATATTATCCGGGGTATAGTATTGCTACCATTGGCAATCCCGATGTTCGATGGGAAACGGCAATAAAGAATGATATAGCTCTTGAATTGGGATTCTTAAAAAATAAACTTACAGCAAATTTTGATTACTATTGGGGACGCCGTTATGACATTCTTATGGATGCAGCACAACGCCACATTCCTGATTGGTTCGGTGCCAATCCTGTTGTTGCAAACTTAGGACGCACATCGGAAAAAGGATGGGAATTAGAGGTGCGTTGGAATGCAAACACGGCTTTTGATCTCAAATATTATGCCTCAGCTATGCTATCCAATGCTCAGGACAAGATTGATTATATTGAGGACCCTGAGCTTACTCCTGATTATCAGAAATTAGCAGGTTATCCAATCGGACAACAGCACGCTTATATTGACAACGGTCCCATAACCAATTGGGACGAAATGTACACTGGGGTTAAAGGAACAAAAGAACCTAATAATTTCATTCCCGGTATGTTGCAACTTGTGGACTATAACGGCGACGGAGTAGTTGACGAAAATGATTTGGTCCCTTATGGTTATTCCAATCATCCGCGCTATTCACTAAACTTTACTTTGGGTGCTGAATGGAAAGGATTCAGCGCGATGATACAGTTCTACGGCACTACGGGAACTACTTTGCAACAAGCCGATTACCTATTCACCGGACCGCATTATTATTCAGTCGTGGACAAGAGCATCGTAGATGATCTTTGGCTACCAAACACCAATCCTAACGGCAGTTATCGAGTGCCTGTTTACAACTTGGGAGGTGATGTAAATAATTCCGGTACTTACAATATGGTTGATGGAACCATGTGGAGACTTAAAAATGCAGAAATTGCCTATCGTTTTTCTCCTCTTTCCCTCAAAAAAATAGGTATTGAGAGTTTGCGCATATTTATAAATGGCAACGATTTATGGCTTTTTTCGCACCTGAATGAAGACAGGGAAACAGGCGATGTGCGCGCTAACGATAATACACAAAAATATCCTATGACCAAAAGGTTCAATATGGGTATGAAAATTGAGTTCTAACTATGTTAAATAAAGCAATTATGAAAATAATAATAAAATTTTTATATATTTCTGCAATATTATTCTTTGCAGCTGGTTGTGAGGATTACCTCGAAAGAACTCCTGCTTCGGATGTTAACGAAGAACAGGTGTTCAGTTCCTACCGTAATTTTCAAGGCTATCTTGATGTACTTTATGGCGACGGACTTATCGTTTATCACGTGCAGGCTTATACTTCATCGTTTGATTTCGCCGACGATGTGGATTGTAACCGCGATTTCCCATCGGGATACAACATTCCACGAGGAAATTATATGTGGTTATGGTCTAATCTCGATCAAAATCCATTCATAACCACTACACAATCTGCACATTTTGGGCTTTGGGATCAGGGATGGGCGAATATACGTACTTGCAACACAGGATTAGAGCATCTCGATATGCTTAAAAACGCTACACAGGATGAACAGAACAGACTCAAAGGACAGATGCTCTTCTTTCGTGCTTGGAACCACTTTGAAATTGCCAAATACTGGGGCGGATTGCCATATATCGCGGAGGTATTAAATCCTGATTCGGAAATGAAACTTCCACGACTTAGCTTTAAGGAAACATTGATGGCGATCGTGGACGACCTGACAGAGGCAGCCGATTTGCTTCCGGAAACATGGGAAAATCCTGCGGTCAATACGGGGCGTGTTACCAAAGGTGCAGCGTTGGCGCTCAAATCAAGAGCATTGCTCTATGCGGCAAGTCCATTAACTACCAAATTAGAAACCGGAAATGCCATATATGATACCGAGCTTTGCAAACAGGCTGCTCAAGCTGCTTATGAGGTAATCAAATTAGCAAATAAAGGTGTTTACAGTCTTGTTCCTTGGAGCGATTATTCCTACCAATTCGCTGATTGCCGTCCAACTTCGACATATAGAGCTATTTATACTACAGAGACTGTATTCGCCAAACTCAAACCTGCAACAGCGTATGGAAGTCCGCAAGTACTCAACTTTGGAATAGGCCGTTTACACAACAGCGGACGCTTCGGAGGCAACTCCGTAGTAACTTCTCCTACGGCTAACTTCGTTGACCTTTACGAAACGGCTACAGGTTATTCCATTGCCGATGCTCCATCTGGCGACTACAATCCGCTTATTCCTTGGTCAAATCGTGATCCGAGACTTTGGAAAACCATTCTTGTAGATGGTGTGAAATGGGTGGACAATCCAACAACCATACCTTTGTCTGAAAGTTATATACAGCTTTATACCAATGTGGGGGGAAGTACCACAATCGGCCTCGACAGAGGAAGTGCTGCTTCGCCTCAATCCAAGACAGGTTATCTGATCCGCAAGTACATTCCATTCAAAGTCAACAATAAAGAAGGCGGTGCAGGAGGAACAGAGTATAACAGCTTCCGCTTCAACTGTCCCTATATTCGCTTAGCCGAAATGTATCTTAATTTTGCAGAAGCTGTCAATGAAGTCTATGGTCCAACAGTATCGCCGACAGATTTCGACGCACAAGGACTGACTGCGCTCGAAGCCGTTAATATCCTGCGTCGCAGAGTGAAACTTCCGGCAAGCGAAGATTTGACTGTTGCCGAACAGGTTTATGGAAGCGAATCGCTGCCCGACGTGAAGCCGCAATATTATGCCAATAAGGAAATCTTCAGGGATCGCATCCGTAATGAGCGTGGCGTGGAACTGGCTTTTGAAGGACAGCGTTTTGTTGACCTTCGCCGCTGGTATTTATCTCATCTATCACAGTACAAGCGGCGTTACGAACATCAGTTCAACAAAGAACATACCGTTTGCAACGAAGTGTTGCTTTTTGAAGGACAATTTGAAGAAGGAAAACATTACTGGTTCCCGTTTGAAAGATCATTGGTTAATCAGTATGAAGCTTTTAAACAGAATCCTGGGTGGTAATATGTAAAAAAATAAAAATCATGAATAAATTACACATAATAATTACAATTATTCTCAGCCTGCTGTTTTTACCCGTATTATCGGTTGCTCAGCAGAAAGAAGAAGCAAATGAAATATCAGCGAAAGAGGCAGATGCGTCAGATGCGTCTGATTCGGAAAATTACATAGAAGGCAAGAACGATCAAGTGAATGTCGCTTTTGGAACCCAATCCAAACGGCGCATCGTTGGAGCGGTATCCAATATTCGATTAGATGATTACAAGGATATCTATAACGACCGCAATTTCTGGACATTGGTCAATGCCAGCAGTCTGGGTAACTTTTCTGCTACAGATGTACGCGGAGCTGGCAGCGTCATCCTTATCGACGGTTTAGTACGGGATTCAAGAAGTGCAATTGCAAACTTGAGCGATATGATTAACGCCGACGAAATAGAAGAAATAACCATACTCAAAGACGCAGCCTCCAAAATGCTTTATGGTGCATTAGCCGACAAAGGAATCATTATGATTAAGACGCGCCGCGGTGAAGCGAATAAACATAAAATGAATTTCACTTATGAGTGCGGACTTGGCTCGCCCATCAGCTATCCAAACTATCTCAAGGCAGCTGACTATATGATTCTTTACAATGAGGCGCGCCAGAATGACGGACTTACTCCGTTTTATTCTTATACGGATATAGAAAATACCCGCAATGGAGTTGATCCGGTCGCCTACCCTGATGTGGATTATTATCGGGACAAAACGTTTCTCCATTCATTAGTACCCCAACAGCGATTTCAAGGCGAGTTTATAGGTGGTAATGAGGTGGCGCAATATTACCTTAATCTTGGTTATATGAATACCCAATCGCTGCTCAAGACAGGAGAAGCAAACAGCCAATCAACCAATCGCTTTAATGTGCATGGTGCAGTGGATGTTAAGTTAACGAACTTTATCAAAGTAACACTCGATGGTACAGCTATCTTCAATGCATATCATGGACCTTATTGGAAAACTTTAGATTTCTGGAATCTGACAACATCCGAGCGTGTCAATGCCTATCCTTTACTGATTCCTATTGACCGTATCCGTCCGGAAGATGCCGAAATCATAGACGAAGCCCGCACCCAGCGTTCGATTATTAATGATGCATACCTTTTGGGCGGCTCTTCGGGTTTTACGCAGAACAACCGTCAAAATATTTACGGCGACCTCAATTTGGGCGGCTACGAGAATACTATGGATAGATTGATGAATGTTAATATAGGCATCGATGTTAATCTGAAAGGCATTGCGGATGGATTAAGCTATCGTACTTATTTCGGTACCGACCACTATAACCGGTATGTTACTTCGCAGACAAATGAGTATGCCGTTTATATTCCTGAGATAGAAAGCGACGGAAGCATCAAAATTTCTAAAGAAGGAAATAACAATTTCGTCGGCAGTCAGAATATGACGGGAGTCAGTTTTAGCCGCCGTTACGGATGGACGAATGCTTTCACTTATGACCGCACATTTTCAGACAAGCACCAACTGAACGCTGAGCTTACTTCCTTATATTATACTTATCAGGAGAGTGATACAATATATTCTGATCGGAATATGAACTTTGGTTTCCGAGCCAACTATATGTATAACAAGCGTTATGTTGCCGAATACAGTTCGACTTATATAGGTTCGTCTTTTTTAAAAAACGGGAACCGCTGGGGATACGCACAAGCTTTAGGCGCTGCATGGATTGCATCCGAAGAAGACTTTCTTAAAGATATCCACGGATTGGATTATCTCAAAATCAAAGCAAGTTGGGGCAATACCAAAAGCGATCGCAGCGACGGCTATACCAACTATCATCTCTTTGAGAATACTTATTTAGCAGGTGCAGTATATAATTATGGCGACGGCAATGGGAAAAACAACATGATGATCCTCGGTAGCGGCAATCCTAATCTTACGTTTACCCAAAGTAATGAATTAAACGCCGGTTTTGAGACTTCGTTGATTAAGCATAAATTATTTATTGAAGCTAATTATTTCAATAACTTACGATATGGCATTGTGGAACGCCTGACCAGTTCTTACCCTGCCTATTTAGGCGGCGAGAACTTTATTCCTTCAGATAATTACGGACGCAGGCGGGAACAGGGGGTTGAAGTAGGACTCAATTTCCGTAAGAAATTCGGCGAGTTTAATATTAACGCAGGACTGAATGCGATATGGGCATCTACTAAAATACTTCGTACCAACGAAGATAACTATGGTCCGAATATGGCATATCGCCAGAGCGTAGGCAAATCTTATTGGTCGGTATGGGGCTTACAGGCTGACGGACTTTATACTCAAGCCGAAATTGATCAAATCAATGATCCCAGCGCTAATGTGGTACGTCCTACCTACGGTATAGTACGCGCAGGCGACATCAAATATCTCGACCAGAATAACGACGGTAAGATAGATGACAATGATATAACGGTAATAGGTTCATCTCATCCTACATCTGCTTATTCGTTTACCATAGACGCTTCGTGGCGCAATTTCAATCTTTGGGCATATTTTAATGCTCAATTAGGATGTAAAACTGTTGATGGTAGTAGTGCAGGAAACGATTATTACTGGGTGAATGGTGAGATGAAATATCCCGCTCACCTTTTTGAACGTTGGACAAACGATAATCCCAATGCAACATATCCGCGTTTGACTGTGAGCGAAACAGGAAATAACTATCAAAATTCAACTTTCTGGGTAAGTAATAAAAACTATTTCTCTATGCCTTCTATCCAACTTACCTACTCTTTTGACGAACATATTGCTAAGGCAGTATCCATGAAAAAATTGATGGTTTTCGTCCGAGCTAACGACCTATTCAAAATAGGTCCTAATGCGGATATTCTACAACTCAATGTAGGATCGGAGCCACAGATGAGATGGTATTACATAGGTGTCAAAGCTCAATTCTAAATCGCTAACTTATAATATTATAAAGACATGAAAAATAGTATAATAAAAATAATATTGATTTTACCGGTAGTATTTATATGGGGATGCAACAGTCTCCTCGATCCCGATATGGATAATGTTTACGTCGAAGATGACCTGCTCTCAAGAGCAAAATTTGCAGAAGGCGTTTTGCTTACTGCATACAACAATCTTCCCGGCTTGACATTGAACGATGTCGGCAGCGACGATGCTGTAAGTAATCAAGACGGCGGCGCTTTCCGCAGGGCGGCAACAGGAGAATGGTCATCATCTTCCAATCCTTTCTCTTGTTGGGACTATTATACAGCTATCGGCTACCTCAATCTATTTTTGGATGAGATAGTTGACCAAACAGTTTGGTCCTCGACAAACACATGGCTACAAGAGAATTTCCGCCTAAGGCTTAAAGGTGAAGCACATGGTTTGAGAGCATATTATTACACCGAATTATTGAAATGCCATGCGGGTATCGGCGCCTCATCAGGCACATTGCTTGGCGTACCCATGGTATTGACATCCGACCGTGTTGCTCAACCCCGCGCTTCATTCGACGAGTGTGTAAAACAGATACTTGCCGACATTCAATTTGCTGTTGATTCGTTGCCCGATCTTTATGCAGCAGCTCCGACTACCGATCCACAAAAAGCCAGCAAGGATGCCGTCTATGGTCCCAATTTCAAAAACCGAATGTGTGGAAGAATAGCTAAAATGATTAAAGCCCGTGTTTTGTTGCTGGCTGCAAGTCCAGCTTTTAATCCGACGGATGACGTTTCAAAATGGGTTGCTGCAGCTGATGCCGCCGCGGAAGTAATTGATGCTTTTGGAGGGATTTCCGCTTTGTCAGCAACACGATTGGATTATTATCTTACTGCTGAAAACTCTGATCATCTCTGGCGTAAAGATACTCAAAGCCCCGGTAATACTTGGGAACAGAACAATTTTCCTCCTTCATTATACGGCAATGGCAATACCAATCCATCGCAAAACCTGATTGATGCCTTTCCGGGATTAAATGGCTACCCTATTGAAAATTCCAATTCAGAAGTTGTTGCGTCAAATCCCTATGCTAAACGAGATCCGCGTCTTGCCAAATGTATTATTCGCAATGGAACGTCTTTCAAAAACGTAACAATAAACACGATCGACGACATGCAGGATGGCATCGGAAAAATTACTAATCGTTCGACACGTTCAGGATACTATCTGCTCAAATTTATGAATCAGGGTGTTTCCTTAGTGTCAGGTTCACAAATCAACCAACAGCATACTGTCAACTTGATGCGCTACACTGAAGCTTATCTGATTTATGCCGAAGCGGCAAATCGTGCGTGGGGTCCTGATGGCAAAGGCAGCCATGCTTATTCGGCAAGAGATATTATTGCACAACTTCGCTCTACGGCAGGTATAACCGCAGGAGATCCCTATTTAGCTTCGCTCACAACCAAAGCTGATTTTGAAACGCTTGTGCGTAATGAGCGCCGTATAGAGTTGTGTTTTGAGAGTTCGCGATTCTGGGATATACGACGTTGGAAAGATTTGGCTGCAATGAAGGCTGAAGTCAAAGGTACGGCTACAGGAGGCGTTACTTCTTTTGTGGTGGAACAGCGTCCTTTTGCCGACTACATGATATACGGACCCATACCTGTTGACGAAGTTCGCAAAGGACTTGAACAAAATCAAGGATGGTAATCAATAATAATAAGAAAATAAAAAGAAGATAAAGATATGAAAAAGATAATTTTTTTATTGATGTTAACTGCAATAGGCTTCTCATGTAAAAATGCATCCATCACATTTGATGATTTTGAGAAACAGACAATCTATTTTCCAATACAATATCCGATACGTACTATTTCGTTGGGTAATGATCTGGTGGACAATTCTCTTGATAAAGAACACAAGTTCAATATTGGAGTATGTGTAGGCGGTTTCTATGACAACAACGATCGAAATTGGGTAGTCGATTTCGAGGTTGATCCATCTTTAGTCCCCGATAGTTATCTCAGACGAGATGAAGGTACACTAAAAATACTCCCATCGAATTACTATACGCTTAATCCCACAGGGAATGTAACAATACCCAAAGGTTCGTTCACCGGACTGATTTTAGTTCAGCTTACAGATGCTTTTTTCGAAGATTCGTTGGCAATAACTGGCAGATATGTTATTCCGCTACGATTAACAGGTTCATCCGGTTCCGACAATATCTTGCATGGACAACCGGCTTCAGGTGCGTCAACTCCTCCAAACGTTTATATTGCTTCACAATGGGAGGTGTTGCCTAAGGATTATACACTTTTCGGAGTAAAATATGTTAATCCCTATCATGGCAAGTGGCTCCGGAGAGGGAAACTGACTGTGCGCAACAAGGACGGAGAAATAGTGGACACGAAGGTTTACCACGCCCAATATGTGGAACAAAATGAAGTAATTTCGCTCTCTACGATTTCGCTTAAAGCTGTTACTTCCTCTATGAATATCGATACCGAAAGATTTAATTTGAGATTCGATATTGACGACAATGGAAATATAGAAGTCAGTTCTCTTGCCGATTCGCCGATAACACTTACGTATGGTACCGGGTTTTATAAAGAAAATGGCGATACATGGGGAGGAACGCCCGAAGAGCCTACTCTAAGGGATGCAATATACCTCGATTATTTCTACAAACGGACTTCCGGGTTGGACAGTTATACCTGCGAGGTATCTGATACATTAGTATTCCGCGACAGAGGCATTGCTTACGAGGATGTTAGTCCAACGATTGTGACTCCATAAATAAAAATAGGTTCGTAGATTGTCATAATTAATAAATTATATGAAAACAGGTTGGGTTTACATCTTATTAATAGTATTGATTGCTGGATGTACAAAGAGTTTAGATTATCTCCCTTTAGATAATCCTTCTTCTGGCGACACAAGTTCGACATTGGCAATCTATACCGACCCCGCGGGATTTCCTGGAGTGCCGCAATCCTCTATCTATGAGGTAACGCTTGTTCAGGGAACGAATCGGGTAAAGATTCCTGTTTTCCAAAATACCTGTCCTGCTTATCAGGCAGGCTACATGGATATGACTACTGCAGATAGTAATCCGTTGGGTATGTTTGCAGGGCGAAGCATCAGTTGGGTCAACTTCTCTTTTGCCGAAACAGTTACTGTAGAAGTAAAAGTATTGGATGAAGGCAAAGTACCAGTGGACGCTTACAACATTAAAATATTGCCTGCGCGCTATGGCATTACGCCTTCGGTAAGCGGCAACATCATAACCTTTACAATAACTCAACCCGGTCAATGTTCGGTAGAAATTGGAACTAATGGTTTTAAAAACGGATTGATGATCTTCGCTAATCCGATGGAGACTAATGTACCTGATCCGATGCAGGAAGATTCATATTCTGTTTTGGAACATGCCACAGCTGAAAGCATTGCCAATGTATCTGCAAGCAAATCCGGTCTTTATTTTAAAGCCGGTGTTCATGACATTGGTGTATATGCAGTACCAGCAAATATCAAAAATATATATCTTGAAGGCGGCGCATGGGTTTATGGCGCAATTCAACTCTCCGGAACCCGGAGTAATGCAGATGTAAAAATATTTGGACGCGGAGTGCTTTCTTCAGGACGTTTGAAATACCGTGAATCCTATTGCATAGGTGTACCTCAAGATGGCAGCACTGCTGCCGATAGAATTACAGTTGATGGAATCACAGTGGCAGACCCTAAATATTTTGCTATTCGATTAATTGGAAGTAGTAATACAGTTTCCTGGGCTAAAGTGATTGGCGGTTGGACTTATAACTGCGACGGTATTGCCGCATTCGATAATTCGACCGTCAAAAAATCGTTCTGCTGGGCTAATGATGATAATATCAAAGTATATCGTGATAATATCACGGTCGAAGATATGGTGCTTTGGCAACTGAATAACGGAGGACTCATCCAGATGGGTTGGGACGGAGCGCAAGCAACCGGTGTTACAATCAGACGGGTTGATTTACTGCATGCTGAATGGAATAATTCGGCAACTAACCGCGGAGTGCTTAGTTTTGTGGGCAATCGCTATGCCAACGCCAATTCAAACTGTTGGCAGAAAAACATTACTATTGAAGATTTGGTGACTGAAACTCCGGTACGCCTTATTTGGCGTATTTCACCCGAAGAACCTATAGCTGGAGTAATCACCCCTGCTATGGTCGATGGACTGACGATGAAAAACTGGACAGTCCTGATGGACAAGGCTCAAGGCTCAAATAATTACATTGAAGGCGTTTCGACTAACTACATCATGAAGAATTTTATATTCGACAATGTCATGTTGAACGGCGTGAAGTTGACCTCAGATAATTGGATGACGCAAGGCGTTTTCGAAGTTAAAAACTTAGAAACTCCAGTTTTTAAATAAAAAATAGAAAGTTAAAGATATAGAGTAAAAAAATAAAAATATCAACGATATGAAAAATATTTTGAAATTATTTATCGCAGGTGTCTTAGTCGTATTTGGTTCGTGTGAAAAGGATAAACTTGAGCAGGAACCATTTGAAACTTCGTTTTCGGTGCCGGCACAAGTAAACAAAATCAATTCTGCTGCCGAAGGTTATATTATTTCCGTTGAAGCTTCTACTGATGTTTCATGGAATGCAACAATATCTGCGGGGAGCGATAATGATTGGATAACCCTCGAATCAACCTCAGGAAAGGGCAACGGTTCAGTGATTTTCAACCTTAAAGCCAATGAAGAGCGGAACAGCCGTTCTGTTGAAGTAATATTCACAGCTTCTTCCGACCGTTCGTCAAATCCTATACAGTCGCAGACATGTGTTGTGACTCAGATTGGAACAGCTCCAGCTATCGAAATTTATCCTGACAATATGGTCTCCATTCCCACTACGGCAGACCCGGATTATACTATTGTTGTAACGTCAAATGTTGAATGGACAGCTTCGCTGGAAATCACTTCAGGTAGCGAGGGATGGATCAGTATAACGTCTCCTGCAGGAACTTCTGTTACCGGCGAAGGCGTAGTTAAACTCAATATCCTCGAAAACACCAGTGTGGAAGACCGGGTAGCTGTTGTTACTATCGTTTCAACAGAAAATCCGACATTAAAGAAAACGCTTACTATTACTCAGCCCGGCATCATACCTTCAATCGTAACTTCACCTGCAGGCACAGTAGCAATACTTGCCAATGCCGATAATGCTTATACGGTTATAGTAACATCAAATATCGAATGGCAACCCTCAGTCGAAATCACTCCCGACGATGAAGCTGATTGGATTACTATTACGTCTCCTTCCGCTGCGTTTACGGGTAATGGAAACATTATCCTTAACATAAAAGCCAATAATAGCACAGCTATGCGAACAGCACAATTGTATATCAAATCAACTGCTTTTCCGACTGATAACAATCTCAATAGAACGCTTACCATTTCCCAGATCAATGCAGGTGCAATATTTACCATATTCATACCAAATTATACAGATCTTCCATCAGGATCGGCAACAATGAATATTTCACCCTATCCATCAGGGACAGCACAAGATATAGCTGTTGAGGTTACTTCTGATGCTTCAGGAGCAACAATAGAGTTCGCTACAATGTTAACTGCAGGCAACTACATAATCAATTCGATCACTTCCAATGCAAATCAGGTTGCTAATGTTGGAGCACTCATAACAACAAATGCAGCAGGCATAGTTACATTTGTGGAACATTGGGATGCAGCGTTCAACTGTTTTGGGGGCAATCTTGTCGATCGTCCTATTACCATTAAAAATTTTGCAGACCTCAACACACTGCGTACAGCCGTAAACACAGGCAATAAATATGCGGGTATTATTTTCAAGCAAACGAGCGATATTGCTCTGGCGGAAGACTGGGAACCAATAGGTAATGCTGCTTCTAATCCATTTGCAGGTATTTATGACGGTAATAATTTGAAAATAACCAATTTGAATATCTCTTCAGGTACAGAAAAAGCTCTTTTTGGAAATATAGGAGGCGTCAATATCGATTCAATAGCCGTGATTAAGAACCTTACCATAGGAGGATCAGGCGGTAGCGATGCCGACGTTACAGGAAATGATGCAGCAACAGTTGCGGGTATTGCAGCAGTTGTTACAGCCAACGTACTTATAGAAAACTGTACCAATAACGCCAATATTACGGCGCCGGGAGTCGGCAATGTTGGTGGTTTAATAGGTACATGCACAGGAAATAATATTACTATAAAAATGTGCAAAAACTATGGTAAGATACTTGGCGCTGCCGGCAGCAACGGCGGAATAGTGGCAACCTTGACTTCAACAGAAAGCGAAAATATCTATATAACTAATTGTCATAATTATGCCGATTTACCCATTGCTTCTGCGGCTTCAAGTACCACTGGAGGTATCGCAGGACGTGTTTCCACTTATGCCAACGTAGAAATTAAATGGTGCAGCAATCGGGGTAATATAACCATTCCGGTAAATTCTACAGCAGGCACAGGAGGCATCATAGGATTCCTTTTAGGTACCAGCGTAGTGCGGGAATGCTTCAACTTGGGGAATATTAATACTTTGACCAACACAGGCGGTATTGTAGGCCTCTTGAATCCGGGTGCTGGTATAGTTAGCAGTGCAGGCGTTTATAACTGTTATAACAAAGGTACAATTATTTATGCTACGCGAACAGCTGTTAATAATGCCGGTATTGCAGGAAACTTAACTAATTATTGGACTGCTCCTGTAGAATATTGCTATAACGTAGGTGCTACTAATTTACCGGCACAAACCGGAGACAGATATAGCGGAATAGCCAGCGCTAATACCATACCCAATGGTGTTCTAACTGCTTTTACAGGTGTTAAGGGATGTTTCTATGAATCAAATCTAGGTTATGTAGGTGGACTTGGAGGAAGCGTGGCTCCTGGAGACGTAGCAGGCGCAGCTGAGGGGAAAACTACTGCGGAGATGCAAACAGCTACACCTTACACTAACAGTTGGGATACTTCTATCTGGCAATTTACCGCCGGACAATATCCGTCGTTGAAGAATAATCCTGAATAATATGATAATGCAATGATGAAAAAATTGGTTTTCCTATTTCTTATAATCGGTGCATTCGGATTTTCCGGATGCACCGCCAACCTCGATTACAATGCAGATAATTTGGGAAATAATGGCTGGAAACCTTATGAACCGGTAACGTATTATGTTGATTCAAAAAATGGAAATGATGGAAATACGGGATTATCGCAGGATCAGGCATTGCAGTCATTAGAAAAAACAGGAAACTTGAAGCTGTTTCCGGGAGACAGCGTTCGTTTCAAACGCGGATCGGAGTTTACAGGTGCTTTATATATCAACGATTCTGGAAATGCAACCAATTATATTACCTTGACTGATTACGGCGATCCGCTACAACAGGCACCATCATTTACCAATTCAGTATTCGATCCGGATAATAATGGTTTCGGAAACTGTGTCAGGTTGAAGGGCAGTTATATTTTGTTAGAAAATATCTATTGCCATCATACACTTGCCGAGATGCCCCCAGAGGGAGGATGGTTTGAGATTATATGGGAACTTGGCGCCATTTATATCGACAAAATGGCAACATATTGTATTGTCCGCAATAATGAAACCTATGATTGCGGCGTAGGCATCAAAAGTTACGGAGAACATACGCTCATTGAAAATAATTATATCCACGACTGTAACAGAATATTGGCAAAATGGAACTGGGGACCTATTGGTATTTGGTTGGGTGCCGATTATCAAGAAGTCAGTCATAACCGCATTTTTAACTACAGTGTTGTTGATCCAAATATCTATTGGGGACCGGATGCTTATGGAGGAGGCGCTGATGGCGGTGCCATCGAAATTGACGATGCACGAAACTTCAAATCCAATATTTCTATTCATCACAATTATACTCGTGATAATCAGGGTTTTTTAGAAATAACTTGGAGCGATGTATTGCCCAATCCTGAATATGTCAATTTTGAGATTCATCACAACGTGAGTGATGATTATCAAGAGTTTGTAGCAATGTGGCGCGGCGCAAACTGTCGAATTGAAAACAATACCATTATCCGGCGGAAAAGGAATGTCAACGATTGGGGTGTTTTTAATATTACACAGGCAGTTTCAAAAAACTTGATACGAAACAATATAGTGGTAGTTGAACAGGACATTGTCATTTTTAATTATGGAAAGAACGGTACAGCTCAACCGCAAAGCATCGTTGAAAATAATCTGTATTATGCAGCATCAGGCGCTTTTGAAATTGGAAGAGACGGTTCCGGACAATCACCCATAATTGCCAATCCGTTGTTTACAAATTATCAGAGAGGAACAGAGGCTACCGATTTTTCAATTACAGCCGAAAGTCCAGCCCGCAATAAAGGTCTCGATTTAGGATACATACTGGATTTTACAGGGACATCAATTCCTCAGGAAAATATTCCAGATATTGGTGCATTTGAATATAAATGATTTGAATATAGCAAAATGAAAAAAGTTCTAATAATTCTTCTTGCGTGCTTGCCGCTTATGGGTGCCGCTCAGCCTGTTTTATTGCGCGCGCCCTACGGCATCACTAAAGGACGAGTCCTCTATACTATAGGCTATACACACTTAGATACGCAATGGAATTGGGACTATCCTACTACTATCGACCAGTATATCAAGCGTACAATGATTGATAATTTTGCCTTAATTGAAAAATATCCCGATTTTGTTTTCAATTTCACAGGTTCAAGACGCTATGCAATGATGAAAGAATACTATCCGGATCTCTATTCTCATGTTAAAGATTATATTGAAGCCGGACGTTGGTATGTAGGCAGCGCCTGTGTGGACGAAGGTGAAGTCAATATTTCTTCTTCTGAATCTATTCTGCGGCAAGTACTATATGGTAATTTATTTTATAAACGTGAGTTTGGAAAACAGTCAACGGGTTATATGCTTCCCGACTGTTTTGGTTTCGTGGCTACTCTGCCAAGCGTACTTTCGCATGCCGGAATATTGGGATTTTCAACCCAGAAGCTCACATGGAAAGCGGCTGTTCCCATTCCTTTTAACATAGGTCTTTGGGAAGGTCCTGATAAGAAAAGTATAATTGCCGCCCTCAATGCCACTAACTATGCAGGACGTGTCCCTGAACGCCTTGATCTTGATTCGGCATGGACAGCAAGGATTGATAATGATATTCGTCAGTATGGACTCCATTTCGATTATCGCTACTACGGCATAGGCGATCGGGGCGGAGCGCCTCGCGATGAAGATGTGCGAAACCTTATGGGAAGTCTGCACAACAAGGATAGCAAGATTAGAATTTTACTCACTTCTTCTGATCAAATGTATAACGACGTTACTACTGCTATTCGTAAAAAGATGCCTGTTTATCAAGGAGATCTGCTTTTGATAGAACACAGTGCGGGAAGCCTCTCCTCACAATCGTTCCTAAAACGCATGAACCGCAAGAATGAAATTGCAGCAAAAGCCACTGAGCAAGCAGCAGTAATGGCAGATTGGGCAGGAGCAATGCCTTATCCTTTTGCAAAAATAAACGCTGCTTGGGACTTGATACTCGGCAGTCAAATGCACGACATCCTTCCGGGAACTGCAATCCCCAGTGCTTATGAATATGCATGGAATGACGAGTTTGTCGCTGCAAATCATCTTACTTCATCACTTGTTGGGGCAGTCAGTGCTATTTCTCGAAACTTGAACACTCATGTCGAAGGACGTGCCGTTGTTGTTTATAATCCGGTTGCAAGCGCTCGAATTGATGTTGTGAGCGTATCGCTTCCTGTTTCCGGCGAGGTCGGCAACATTCTAATTAAAGATACGGAAGGTAATATTATTCCTTCGCAAATTACGAAACAAAACACAAGTTCAGTAGATTTTATTTTTATAGCTTCAGTCCCAGCATCATCGTTAACTGTTTTCGATGTGCAACCTGTTTCAAATGTTCCAACATCCATACAAAAAGATTTGAAAGTAACAGTATCTACTTTAGAAAATGAATATTATTCTATAAAGATTGCAGCTAATGGGGATTTTACATCTATCTATAACAAAAAAATAGGGAAAGAACTTTTAGCTCATCCTGCTTCGCTTGAATTTCTACGTGAAAGTCCTAAACAATGGCCTGCATGGAATATGGATTGGACTGACCGGCAAAAACCGCCAATAGGAACAATGAATAACAACGTTTTCATAAAAGTTGTCGAAAACGGTCCCGTTAGAGTGGCGTTGGAAATCAGTAGAGAAGGTGAAAATTCAAAGATTGTACAAACTGTTTCATTAGCTTCAGGTCAAGCCGGTCAACGTATAGAAATTGCAAATCGTATTGACTGGCAGTCGCGCGGAGTGAGCCTCAAAGCCGCTTTTCCGCTTACAATATCGAATCCGGAAGCTACATATTCCTTGGATAACGCAACCGTTAAACGTAGCAACAATAATGAAAGAAAATTTGAAGTTCCTTCACGCCAATGGTTTGACCTCACAGATAGCACAGGTGACTATGGAGTAACAATACTTGAAGATTGCCGCTATGGTTCCGACAAACCCGATGACAATACTCTGCGTTTGACGTTGATGTACACTCCCGAAGCCAATGTTGACAGATTCTCTTATCAGGCAACTCAAGACTTTGGCATCCACGATTTTAAATACGGTATCTATTGCCATTCTGGAAACTTAAACAGCAGTTCTCCATGGCAGGCTAAATTTCTGAATCAGCCATTGTTGGCTTTTGAGGCAACAAAGCACGCTGGTTTGTTGGAAAACAGCGTTGCAATGGTAGCGTCCTCCTCGCCTCAAGTCGATGTGATGGCTTTCAAAAAAGCTGAAGAGGGCGATTATTATATTGTACGCCTGAATGAACTTACCGGTCACGAAGCTAAAGGAATAAGTTTTAGTTTTTTCGCACCGGTGATCGAAGCTTTTGAAGTTAACGGACAGGAAGAGCGCATCGGCAAAGCAATTGTGTTGAATAGTAAATTAATAATAAATATGGGAGCCTTTGCTATGCGTTCTTTTGCTGTCCGTTTTGCTCCACCTGACATACTTGCTATACCTAATGAGCAGAAACAATTAACCCTTGATTTTAACATAGATGCAGTAAGTGCCAATAGTAATCGCAGTGACGGTAAGCTTGATAATGAAGGCTATACTTTACCAGCAGAACAACTCCCTGTACAAATATCGAGCGAAGGAATTATCTTTACTATTGGCAATACTAAAGATGGAGCTAATAATGCTTTAGAGTGCCGTGGACAAACCATCAACTTGCCGGCGCTCAATCAAAATGGCAAACTCTTTCTGTTGGCAATGGCGGAAACAGATTCGCGCGCATGGTTTTCCATAGATGGCACTCGCTCCGAACTTGACATACAAGCTTGGAGAGGTTTCGTAGGACAACACTATGGACAGGTGATTGTAGAAGACAGTACTCGTTACAAAATTCTTTCAGTCGAAGATCCTTACGTCAAGACTGACAACATTGCATGGTTTGCTTCGCACTATCACACTTTTAAGGGTGATGCCTCTTACAAATATTGTTATATTTTTAAGTATTGCCTCGATTTGCCGGCAGACGCACACACTTTAACTCTGCCCGACAATCCTGCAATAAAAATTATGGCTATCACAGTATCTACTACAGGCGGCGAAATTAGACCATTGCAAAAATTGTTTGATGATTTTGCCGACTATCCACGTTTCAAATTGCGACGCACGGAACCTAAACCGTCCCAAGCGCATATATAATGAACATTTAAAATAACATAAATAAAATAGATATATTACTTTAATTAATAATTTTTTACTTTCTTAATAATTTGTTGTATGAAAAAAAATTTTTACTTTAAAATGTTGATGGTAGCAGTTATACTTTGCATACCATTGTTGAAATCATGGTCGCAAAATATAGAGATTGCGACGGTAGCAGACCTGCAAGGTATTGGAATTGATGCTGATAAACCACTGTCCGGTAGTTATGTATTAATGAATGACATTGATTTGTCAGATGTAACCAATTGGGTGCCGATTGGAATGAATACAGGTCATACTTTTAATGTTGCTGGCAATCAGCTTACTAATTTTCAGGGAACTTTTGACGGTCAGGGACATGCTATAAAGAATTTGACCTATACCTTTAATGGTACTTATGTGGGAACATTCGGTACAGATGAACTTACAGGAGGTATTTTTGGACGCATAGCTGGAACGGTTAAAAATTTAGAACTGAGAAATCTTACAATCACAGGCAACTGTGCCGGTGCATTAGCTGCTGCTTTAGCGCCCAGTAATATAGAGAATGTATCTGTGATTGGTTGTACTATCTCCGGTGGAAGTGAAATAGGCGGTGTTTCCGGAAGAACAAACAATAATGGACAGGCAATCAAAAATTGTTTTATAGATCAGACAACTAAAATCATTGGAGGAACAAAAGTGGGAGGATATATAGGAAGTATTGGACAAGCTATTGCTTTAGTCATGACGAATTGCTATATGGCTGCAACTATGGAATGTACAGGCGACGGTACTGTATATGGCATAATTGGAGATTTTGCAGTACCTGCCAATCCTGGAAACATGAGTTATACATCTGTTTTTGTGATGGCTCAAGCGGCAGCTGGAACTACATTGGAACCGTTTACTCCTGATAATGAAAAAATAGGAATTGAAGGGTCAACCTATTTTGCCTGCAGCGACTATTTTCCTTCGGTGGCTGCCGAGAATGCAAAAACTTTATCAGAATTGCGGCAAAAAGCTACTTATGTCGATGCCGGATGGGACTTTGATACAATCTGGCAGATTAAAGACGGTCAATTTCCTATATTTCAATGGCAAGAATATACTGGCATAATAAACGTTGTGAAAGCCGGACTGTTATATAATGTATCTACTTTGAATAACCGCATTGACGTAATGGTTTTTGAACCGCTATTCTTATCAGTATATGACATAACCGGTAAAGCGCTATTTTCGGCACACATAAATACTTCCGCTTCAATTCCGGCATCTTCGGGAATATATATTTTAAAACTGAAAAGCACAGGAAAAGAAACAGTACAGAAAATAATAGTGAAATAAACTCAGCAGATATCAGGTGCGGTATAGAAGCTGCCGCACCTAATGCACAAACGTTTGTTTTATTAAAATATTTCTTCTACATTTGTTGAAAATTAGCAAATAGATTATTATGGAAAAAAAGATGTTTGAAAAAAATCTTCCTGTATTATTACCCGGAGTTTGCATGATGGGAGCTTTGGGAATATCTACTATGGCTTATGGCGGAACTGACGATTCCTTAGAAAAAGAAAAACAGGCACCCAATATTGTTCTAATCCTTGCCGATGATTTGGGGTATGGAGACCTAAGTTGTTATGGTGCCACCAAGATTCAGACTCCGGTACTTGACCAAATGGCATCCGAAGGAATGCTATTTACCAATGCTTATGTCTGTTCGTCTCTTAGTTCTCCTTCACGGTACGGTATTTTGACTGGAAGTTATCCGTGGCGAACCCGCTTGGAATATGGAGTATTAAATAGTTATGAAAAGCCGCTAATCGAACCGGAACAAACTACAATTGCGTCTTTACTTAAACGCCATGGTTATTATACAGCTTGCGTTGGAAAATGGCATTTGGGTCTGAACTGGGCGTTAAACGACAAAGCACCTGAAGATCCGGAAAAAAATGTTTTCAATTCAGCCAAAGACAATCTACAGATATACATCGACTTTTCTAAGCCGGTAAAAGGAGGACCCATTGAACGTGGCTTTGATTATTTCTTCGGAATGTCAGGATCAAACAATATGCAGCCTTGGGTATATATTGAAAATGATCATGTATTGCAACCTCCATCCGAATACCAGAAACCCTATGATTTTATTGCGGAAAATGTAACAAGGGCTCCGGATTGGGATATGAAAACAGTAAACCAAGTGATTACCCGCAAAGCTGTGGAAGTTATCAATAATCATTTTGCCAATAATAAGAATCAATCGCTTTTCCTGTATTTACCGACGAGCGCTATTCATCGACCCTGCCTGCCGACATTTACTAAAGGGAAAAGTCAAGCCGGACTAAGAGGCGATATCGTTGTTGAACTTGATTGGACGGTAAACGAGGTTATAAAAGCGCTAAAAGCTAATGGTGCGTATGAGAATACTTTACTAATTTTTACTTCCGATAACGGACCGCGACCCGGAGATCCTGCACTTTGGATTAATCGATATAAAAATGAAGGTTATGAAGAATATCAGGAATACTTTGGCAATTACAAACCTGAATATATAAATGAGAAAGGAAATGCGATATGGAAGAGCGGATGGCTAACCTATGATCATCGCGCTTCAGGTATTTTTCGAGGATTTAAACAAGACCCATGGGAAGGTGGACTGTGCGTGCCGTTCATTGTTCATTGGCCGGGTAAAGTAAAATCTGCGACAGTAAATAACCACTTGATTTGTGCCGGGGATATTTTTGCAACATTTGCCGATTTAATTGGCGATCAATTAAAAGAGAACGAAGGAGAAGATAGTTATAGTTTTCTTTCAAATATTCTTGATGTCAAAGCTCCGCAAGTTAGAAAAACAGCAACTTTGGCGAGTGGCAGCAGTGGTGCATTAATCATGATTCAAGACGGTTGGAAATACATTGAGCCGGCGAAACCGGGACGATGGCCGGAAACATATTATCCGGATAGTCCCGGAGATAAAGTTCCTCGATTATTTAATCTGAATGAAGACCCGTCGGAAAGTATTAACTTGTACGACAAAATGCCCGATAAGGCTGCGGAATTAGTGAAAATTATTGACTATGTCCGGATGAACACAAAAAGTGAATCTAATAAAATGATAGGGAATGAGTAAAATATTAGTAATTGGGAGTTCCAATACCGATTTGATAGCAACAGTGAAAAACTTCCCAATAGCAGGAGAAACGATTATAGGAAAATCATTTCTTCAAGTTATGGGAGGTAAAGGAGCCAATCAGGCAGTGGCTGCACATAAATTGGGCGGCAATGTGAAGTTTATTACTTGTTTGGGAATAGATGCCAACGGGCAGAATACATTGAAATATTTTAGGGAAATAGGTTTGGATATTTCTTCTGTGTTGCTTGTTGAAGAAGCCTCCTCTGGTACAGCAATTATATTAGTTGATGAAAACGGAGAGAATTGTATCGTGGTAACACCGGGAGCAAACAATCTGTTATTACCTGATTATATCTATAAAATAAAGGACGAGATCGCTACTTGCGATATGGTGTTACTGCAGATGGAAATCCCCTATGGCACAATAAAAACAGTTTGTGAACTCGCATACAAGCAACAAAAAACAATAATGCTCAATGTTGCTCCTGCCCAGCATTTAGATAGAGAGTTAATAAAAATGATTGATATTCTAGTGGTTAACGAAATAGAAGCGGAAACTATTTCAGGAGAGAAAATGGAGGTAATCGGAAAAGAAGCCGTAGTAGATAAACTATTGAACTTAGGCGCTAAAACGATTGTTCTAACTTTAGGAAAGCAAGGGTGTTTATTGAAAAACGACAGGGAATTTTACTCAATTCCTGCATTCTGTGTGAAAGCAGTGGATACCACTGCCGCCGGCGATACCTTTTGCGGAGCATTGGCAGCCGGATTAGCTCGTGGAGAAAAATGGAAACAAACGTTAAGGTTTGCCTCTGCTGCATCAGCCATTTGCGTTACCAGAATGGGAGCTCAACCTTCTATCCCTACAAAGGAAGAAGTGGACGAATTTTTATGTAAAGACATAAAACTTATTGAATAAGTAATATAATTATTTTAGAAAAGAGAGAGATTATAACTATTAAATTTTTTATACTCATGAGAAAATATGTAATTTTTTTAAGATTTGTATTGATAGTCTTTTGTGGCATTTCATTTTTTAGTTATGCAAAAGCGCAAACATACAATTTTATCAATACAGGCGATATGGAGAATTCGAATTGGACCGGAGTAGCCGGAAATACGAATTTAACGGCAACTTTTGAAGCGTCGTCTGGAATAGATGGTTCTACATCTTACAAAATTGTAACGACCAATATGGGAGGCGATAATTATTACATTTTACGATGCGAAGATCTTTTCCGCATGACCAAATCTGATAAAATTACCGTAAGCTTCTGGGCTAAAGGTTCAGTTGATAATATGCGCCTGCAACCATGGGTGCAAGAAGCAGACGGAAATCAGTGGATGGATTTGGGAGATGCTTATCTGACAACATCATGGAAACAATATCGTTTTACAGCAACAGTATCAACGCAAACTTCGAATAACTATAAGTTGAAGTTCAGGGGATATAATGCTGGAACATTGTATATCGACAATGTACAGATTGGTCCGGTTGATTATGATGATGTGAACCAATCAGGGATTTATGAGATATCGGTTAGCCAAAACGGGATGACTTGGCCCTTAAATGTATTTCGGAATAGTTGTCCAAGTTATCAAACCGGTTATCAAAATATGGATGAAAAAGATAAATATCCATTAGATTTATTTGCAGGAAGAACTATCAATTGGACAAAATTTTCGTTTAAGTCTCCTATAACAGTCCATGTAAAAGTAACAAATACAGACAAAGTTCCTGTTAATGGACAAACAGTTAATATTTATCCTTCCCGGTATGGCGTAACCTCCACAACGAATGGAAATGTTGTAACATTTACCATTACAGAACCAGGCCAATACTCGGTTGAAATCGGAGCCAATGGATACAAAAACGGATTGATCATTTTTGCTGACCCTCCTGAAACTGACATTCCAAGTAAGTCAAATCCAAATTATCTGGTTTTGTATGGAGCAAGCGCTGCTAATGTAACTTCTATTCCAACTTCTTATTCTGGCGTTTATTTCCGGCGCGGCGTTCATAATATAGGCATCTGGAATATCCCAAGCCATATAAAAAATATATATTTTGAAGATGGTTCATGGGTTTATGGAGCTTTATTAATGGACAACAATCCGGATGTACGAATTTACGGAAGAGGAGTTTTGTCGTCATATAAAATGAATTATCGCCAGACTCATTGCGTGGAAGCAATCAACGGGAGCAACCGTATTACAATTGAAGGCTTAGTGGTTGCCGATCCTAAATATTTTTCCATTCGCTTAATAGGAACAGATAATAACATCAGTTATACAAAAGTAATAGGAGGATGGGTGTATAATTGCGATGGAATTTCCGCATTTGCACGTTCAAATATTTCAAAATGTTTTATTTGGGCAAATGACGATGCAATAAAAGCATATAGAGATGATATAACTTGGTCTGATATAGTTGTATGGCAACTGAATAACGGCGGAACTATCCAAATGAGTTGGGGCGGTGCAGTTGGAGGTTCAAGAGCGAAGGGAGTAACAATTAAAAGATTAGATGTTTTGCGAGCAGAATGGAATGTCGATCGTTTCAATGTCGGTCTTTTGAACTGCATTGGGAATCATTATCTGGAGCCTGGAAAATCTGATTTATTAGAAGATTGGTTGATTGAAGATGTGGTTACTGAAACTCCAATCCCAATAGTATGGAATATAGCTCCTGATCCCTTTACTCATTGTCATATAAATGGTTTAACAATGAAAAACTGGACTGTATATATGGATAATTCATCAGGCTTTGAGAATATAATTAAAGGTGAAGACCCAAATAATTTTATTAGTGGACTTGTCTTTGATAATGTTCGGTTCAACAATGGCCTTTTAACAAATGAAAACCGTATTACTTCAGGAGAAATGGATAATGGCAACTGGGTTTCTGTTCCCAATGGCACAGACCACACTACAACCTTTTGCTCAACATGTGGCAGCGGCAACGATTGGGGATTATTGTCGAAAACAACAAACATGAATGGCAAACCCTACTATACAAATGTATGTAATGACGAGTTTCATATAAATAATAATGAAATGATTACTGTTAGTTTTTGGGCAAAAGCTACTGCTGAGGGGAAACTTTTAACGCCCTTTGTTCAAGATGTAGTTACTGGAGATATGAAAGAGTTTCCACAAGTAACCTTAACAACTAATTTTACTCGATATTCCAGTACGATACAAGTAGATAAAACCACTTCAGATCATTACAAATTGAAGTTTAGAGGATTTTCAACCGCATGGATTTATATTGATAAAGTGCAAATTGGTCGAAAAGATTGGATTACTCTTACAAACATAAAAAAACAATATTTAAATACGCCGTCTTTTTTGCCCGAATCGAATATGGCTAAATCTGCTCAAATATTAACGGGCATTCAACCTCTCATTAAAGAAGAATTCTATGCATATCCGAATCCGGTTTCGAATGAATTGTTGCTTCATGGAGCGACCGAATATACACACTACAATGTATATTCTCTGAACGGAACCATAGTATTAAGTGGTCAAGGAACTCATGTTGACGTTTCTAATCTTAGTACAGGTATGTATATACTAATAACTGATAAAAATAACAAAATAAAATTTGAGAAAAAATGAAACATGTATATGCCTTAATTGCATTATCAGCAATATTATTTGTTGGATGTTCCTCTTCTACAAAAACAACTGAAAAGAGTCGCAATGACAAAAACATTACTCTTTCAAAAGAGCTATTAAAAGACAAAATAAAAGGAGCTTGGGCTGCTAAAACGATTGGTGTAACTTTCGGAGTGCCGTCCGAATTTAAATACAACACTACAATGATTCAAGACAATCAAAAACTTGTTTGGAACGATTCCTCAATGGCGGTAGAATATCGGGAGCGGCCGGGAACGTATGACGACGTTTATATGAATTTTTTGTTCATGAAAGTGATAGACGAAAAAGGATTGGATGCTTCGGCTCAAACATTTGCCGAATCATTTGCCAATGCCGATTGTAAACTTTGGTTTGCTAACCAAACTGCCAGATATAATATTTTAAACGGGCTGACTCCTCCGGAATCTGGGTATTGGTTAAATAATCCATGTGCTGATGATATTGATTTTCAGATTGAAGCCGACTTTATTGGCCTGATGTCGCCCGGAATGGTAAATTCTGCTGTTAAAATGTGCGACAAAGTGGGGCATATCATGAATTACGGCGATGGCTATTACGGCGGTGTGTTTGTAGCATCCCTTTATTCTTTTGCTTTAATCTCAGATAGCACTAATCAAATTGAATCTATCGTGGAAAAAGCATTGAAAGTAATTCCATCCGAAAGTAAATTCGCACAATGCATCCATGATGTTATTAAATGGCATAAAGAAGACCCCTCCGACTGGAAATCCACTTGGTTCAAAACCAGTAGAAAATGGGCTGTTGATACGGGATCTCCTTTAGGAATTTTTCAACCATTTAACATTGATGCAAAAATCAATGCAGCTTGGGTCGTCTTAGGACTGCTTTATGGCAATGGCGATTTTACCCGTACTTATGAAATAGCAACCCGATGTGGCGACGATGCCGATTGCAACCCCGGTACAGCAGGCGCTGTTTTAGCTGCGATTGTTGGCTATAAAAATATCCCCGATTATTGGAAACAAGGTCTTGATAAGGTAGAAAAAATTCCTTTTATGGGAACATCCATTTCATTAGTTGATGCTTACGATATATCTTACCGCCATGCCGAAGAAATGATTCGGAGAAACAATGGAGATGTAAAAGAAAATGAAGTGGTAATTAGTTTTCAGGAGCCTGAAACCATTCCTCTTGAAGTGGCTTTTGAAGGACATTATCCTATTGCAAGAGTAATTCCCCAGACGATTAATAATGAAATTGTATTTGAGTTTGAAGGTATCGGTTTTGCACTGGCAGCTCCGTCTGATGGCAAGGAATACAAAAAAAATCATGTGTTTGAAACCGAAATGTATATCGATGGCATATTGATTGAAAAAGCAAAACTTCCAACAGAAATCAACAAACGGAGATTTACTCCATTTTGGCGATACCAATTACCCATGGGAAAGCACAAAGTAGTAATCAAAATCTTGAATCCTGTTGATTATGCTAAAATAGAATATTTTTATGCCATTATATATGGAGATAAGCCATTTGAGATAAAATTATAACTAAAGTTTAATATTCGAAATTTACCCTGATGGACTCAAAGTTATTTATATCAACTGCAGCCGTTGCTTTACTGGGTACGGGATTGACGCAGTGCAAGCCAAAAGAAGAAAAACCCATGAATGTCGTTTTCTTTTTGGTCGACGACCTGGGGTGGGCAGATATAGGATGTTATGGCAGTAGTTTCTATGAAACTCCAAACATTGACAGTTTTGCAAAAGAAGGCGTTCGATTCACAAATGCGTATGCAGCATGTCATGTAAGTTCACCTTCGCGGGCAAGTATATTAACGGGAAAATATCCTGCATCAATCAATCTGACCGATTGGCTTCCCGGCCGGCGTGATTTTTCGTTTCAGAAGCTAAAAAATGTACCGATTAATCAGCATCTGCCTTATGATGGAACTACTATTCCGAAAGTACTTCAAGAAAATGGATACCGGACAGCGATTTTTGGAAAATGGCACTTGGGCAAAGATTCATTATCGACGGCAAGACAAGGTTTCGATTTACATGTTCCGGAAGGTTGGAACGAAGGTTGGCCTAATAAAGGTTATTTTTCGCCATACGGATTGGAAGGACTGGAAGACGGACCGGAAGGAGAATATCTTACTGACAGGCTGACCACCGAAGCGCTCAAATACATGGAGGAAAATAAAGACCAGCCCTTCTTTTTGTACTTATCACATTTTGCAGTACATGATCCTATTGAAGGACGTCCTGATTTAGTTGAAAAGTATAAGAAAAAATTGGAGCAAACACCGGAATTTCAAGGTGCTCCTTTTGTGTTGGAAGGAGATCCTGACAATCCGGCAGAAGAAACGTTGACCCAAGTAACGCATGAAGGATACCGTGTCTTTCCCGATCGGACGGTTAAAATTAAACAACGACAGGATAATGTAGAATTTGCCGCTATGGTTGAGAGTATGGACGAAAGTTTTGGACGAGTACTCGATAAGTTGAAAACACTCGGCATTGACGACCGCACCATCGTGATTTTTTATTCCGACAATGGGGGAATGGCTGCAGCTAATTTTTATAGTCCAGATCGGGTAATTAAAGAAAATGAATTGGATGAAGCTTTTTCGACGTCCAACTTGCCATTGCGAGGAGCTAAAGGTTGGTTGTACGAAGGAGGCATCAGGGTTCCGTTAATCGTAAAATGGCCCGGTAAAAGCTTGCAAGGGCTCGTTTGTGATGTTCCTGTCACAGGACCTGATTTTTTCCCGACTATTCTTGATATGTTAGGAATTCAGGTAAAATCAGGAATTAAAACAGACGGAGTAAGTTTTACACCATTATTGAGAGGAGAAACCAAAATTGATCGTGACGCAATTTTCTGGCATTTCCCTCATTATAGCAATCATGGTATGCAAAGTCCAGGAGGCGCTGTACGTTGTGGAGATTATAAATTGTTAGAATATTATGAAAACAATACGGTTCAGCTATTTAATCTGAAAAACGATATAGCAGAACAACACGATCTTGCTAAATCTGAACCGGAGATGGTGAACAAATTACGTGATATGCTTCACAATTGGAGAAAACAAGTAAATGCAAAAATGATGGATCCTAATCCGGAATATAAAGTCACAAAATAAAATTAAATACTAACTAAAATTAATTTGTTATGTTTATTGTAAATAATTATCCATTGGCAATTATCTTTTGTGTAATTACCATGCTTTGTTGGGGTTCCTGGGGTAATACTCAAAAATTAGCCGGGAAGACTTGGCGTTATGAATTATTCTATTGGGATTATGTGATTGGAGTGCTGCTTTTGGCTCTAATCTTTGCATTCACACTTGGAAGCAACGGCAGCAGCGGTCGTAGTTTCCTTGCTGACTTGGCTCAAGCCGATATGAAGAATATGGGCAGCGCTTTTCTCGGAGGCATCATTTTCAACGCAGCAAATATTCTTTTATCGACAGCAATTGCTATAGCAGGAATGTCGGTTGCTTTTCCGGTAGGCATTGGATTAGCGCTTGTATTAGGCGTGATTATCAATTATCTTGGAGCACAAAAAGGCGATCCGTTATTCTTATTTTTAGGCGTTGGTTTGATTACTATTGCAATTATTATTAATGCCATTGCTTATAAAAAAGCCTCATCCGGCAATCAGAAAGTTACTTCGAAAGGGATTCTTATTTCCATTATTGCCGGATTATTGATGTCGTTTTTTTACCGTTTCATTGCAGTTTCAATGGATCTCGACAACTTTGAATCACCTGCAGCAGGTTTGATGACTCCCTATACAGCCATGGTCATATTCTCTTTGGGTATGGTTATAAGTAATTTAGTTTTCAATACAATCCTGATGAAAAAGCCAATTAGCGGCGAACCGACCAATTATAAAGCTTATTTTAGCGGTAAATTTTCAACGCATTTAGTCGGTGTTTTAGGAGGAATAATCTGGGGCATTGGTAATTCTCTGAACCTAATTGCTGCAGGAAAGGCTGGTGCGGCTATCTCCTACGGATTGGGACAGGGAGCAACCCTTGTTGCTGCATTGTGGGGTGTCTTTATTTGGAAAGAATTTAAAAATTCACCTAAAGGAACAAATACCATGTTAGCAACGATGTTCATCTTTTTTGTGATTGGCATTATTTTAATTATTTATGCCGGACAGTAAACAAAATCTATTTTTTTAAATGGTTCAAGTCACTTCCGTGACTTGAACCACAACTTGTTGCGGAATATTTTTATCACTTAATCATTAAAGTAAATTGCAGGTTTGTATCTGTCAAATTTATTTTATAACTGTTTCTTCACGAGTTGTACGATTTCAGGAAGAACCGCCCGTATTTCCGGTGAAAGGTCGGTTCCTACTTCGTTGATATTCGCTGCGGAAATCACAATCAGTCGGATTTCGGGTAGATTATCCATAAGGCTCATGGCTTCGATCATATCGCGCAATCCGATTTCGTGAGCGCTCATCAAAATCGGGAAATCAGAAGCATAGCAAGGCTGAATCAAACGTATGGTTCCCGGAGGATTATCGTCAAGTGTAGCATCAATCATGATAATACGGTCGTAATCTTGCAGCCAGCTGATTAAATAAAGTCCGCCCGTTCCTCCGTCCATCAGGTTAACGTAGGCTGGAAGATTTTCTTTTTCCAACTCACGTATCGCATGTATGCCAACTCCCTCGTCTTTCAACAGAAGGTTTCCAACTCCGAGAATTAACGTTTTCATAAAGCTTTATTTTTGTTAATTTACCAGTATTTTGTACTTCTTTATAAACTCACCGGCAAATAAGATACAATAAGAAATGATGAAATTATTATATATATGTGATCTAAATGTGCAAAGATACAAAAATATTTACTTTCAAAATCACTTGCTGATGTAAGGAAAATTATGCATTTAAAAAATAAACTGTAAATTTGGTTAACCAATATATTTACAATCGCTCCTAAAAACTATTTCGATTTTTCAAGGAATCCCGCGTTAAGCGCGGGATGAGAATTTTAAACGCGGGCTTGACAGTCTTTTTTGAATACTGTTAAGCCCGCAATAACAAGTGTTCCAAACTACCTATGCTTTTACAGCGATTTCTTCATCCTCTTCAACATAACCTTCTTGAGCAGCTACTTCTTCCTCGATAAACTTCCAACCTCCTATCATGGAAGACATAATGCCTCTGCGTTCAACGTAATCATGATAAAATACCAAATATACATGAACAAGAACAAAAATAATAAAGAACCACATCAAAATATGATGAATGAAACGAACTTGCAGGTCACCTCCCAACAGAGGTACCACCCAAGCAAACATTTTGGGTAAAAACGCTTTACTCATCTGAGCATACAAACCGAAGCCGGTAAGACACTGCAACAAAAACGCCAAGAATAAGCCAAAATAAATAATTGAGGCTAACGCGTTGTGGCCAATGCTTTCGATCGGTTTTTTATTCAACTGTAAAATATCTACCTTAATTACGTCTAAAATTTCTATCCACTGCGACTTGCGATAAGGAATAAAATTTTTCCAACTTGAAAAGCGATTCCCTACGAATCCCCAATAAATTCGAAACATGAAATTAAACAGGAACACAAAAGCCGTAATGAAGTGGATAAAACGCACCTTGCCGAACCAATAGGCAAAAGTAGCTTCATTCCCGCTCATGATGGCAGGAGGATTTGCCATGATAAAGCCGGTAAC
>JGI24699J35502_11134136_pt1 | contig 35551 bp, 20 predicted proteins | sample TergutMp193P4_FD_35502 | JGI IMG/M metagenome (IMG submission 35502)
ATTGATCCAATGAATAAATCCGGTTCGTAAGATTTTTTGTGTAATAGAAATCAATGCCGTTTTTCAGCGTTTCTTTTTTGATTACATTATTGAAATCAATGAAAACCGGTTCAATGGGTTCCGGCTTTTCAGCCAGCAATTTCTTTGCAAAATCCGATTCTTCGTCGCGATTGATTTTAACCGGAGTGATAGCCGGTTTCTCAACGGTAACTTTTTCTTTGTTTTCACCGGTGCGTTTATAAACGGTGACATAGTTTTCTTTAAAAAACTCGTTAGCGAAAGCGACAACATCATCTTTGGTTATCTTAGCCATTTCATCAATTTCCGAAACGCAATCTTTCCAATCCCGTTCGTTACTGAATGCATCTAAAAATTCATAGCAAGAATAATAGCGGGCATCGGTCATTTGAATGATTTCCAACTTTTTATTGTTGATAATCGCTTTTAATAAATCGGCGTCGAAATCGCCGGCTTTCAATTTTTGAATTTCTTCTTGAATCAAAGTTCCGACTTCTTCAAGGGTTTGATTTCCGCGCGGAGTCCCCATAAATACAAATACGCCGTAATCTTTCAAAACATCGGCATCAGCAGATAATTGCAATACTTTTTGTTTTTGCAGCAAATCCAGATCTATTAAACCGGCTTTTCCGTTAGAAAAAATAGAAGAAATCAGTTTCAGATATAAAGCATCTTTCGATTTAGCATTTTCAAAGCGATAGGCTACCACGATACGTTCTTGGTCGGGAGTAGATACTTCAAAGGTTTTTGCAACCGTAATCGGCTTTTCAACAACCGATTCAGCATGTTTTAAGTTTTCGTTCGGTTTCATCTGACCGAAATATTTATCAACGATTTGGATTGTTTTTTCGAAATCCAAATCACCGCTTAACAAAACAGCCATATTATTGGGAACGTAAAAATATTTTTGGTGGGCCATAACGCTTTTCATAGACGGGTTTTTCAAATGTTCGGGTAACCCGATAACAGCTACTTTATAAGGATGTTCGGCAAATAATCCACCTAAAACCTTATTCCATAAAACATAATTGCCCGCATCTTGATTCATATTAAATTCTTCATAGACGGTTTCCAATTCCGTGTGAAACAGGCGTAATTGCATATTGGAAAAACGATCGTATTCCAATTGAAAAAATCTATCCAGTTCGTTGGCCGGAATGTCGTTCACATAGGCCGTAAAATCGAAGCTTGTAAACGCATTGGTTCCCGAAGCTCCGAGAGCGCCGATGATTCTGTCGTACTCGTTGGAAATCGCATACTTTGACGCTTCTTGAGAAACGGCGTCAATCTGCTTGTAAATTTCTTTCTTTTCTTTATCTGTTGCCGCAATTTTATGGGCTTCAAACAAATCGGCAATACTGTCTAAGAGCGGTTCTTCCGCTTTCCAGTTCGCTGTGCCGAAATGATTTGTACCTTTGAACATCATGTGTTCCAAATAGTGAGATAATCCCGTATTGTCTCGCGGGTCGTCTTTACCGCCGACTTTCACGGCAATCATCGTCTGGATACGCGGCTCATCCGTATTTTTCGACAAATACACTTTCAAGCCGTTGTTAAGCGTATAAATTCGAGCATTAAACGGATCATTGGTGACTTCTTCGTAAGCGTATCCGTTTGCGTCTTTCTTGGATAGGGTAGTATGACCTTTTTTTTCCTGTGTACATGAAATAATCAACAGGAGCAATGAAAATAAAAAAATTGTTTTTTTCATGATTAAAATGTATTTTTGTAAATAAATTCAAATTTGAGTCAAAGATAATATAAAGTTTTCGAAACGGACAATTATTAAATGAATTTTTATGAATCAACCGTTAGCAGAGCGGATGCGTCCCACATCGTTGGATGATTATGTCGGCCAAAAGCAATTGGTGGGGCAGGGGAGCGTGCTTCGAAAAATGATTGATTCGAGCCATGTCCCTTCTTTTATTCTTTGGGGACCGCCGGGAGTCGGAAAAACCACTTTGGCAAAAATTATTTCCAAGCAATTGGATATTCCTTTTTATACGTTAAGCGCCGTCAATTCGGGAGTGAAAGACGTTCGGGAAGTAATAGATAAAGCAAAGTCAACAACTTTTTTTAACAACAGACGTCCCATTCTTTTTATTGATGAAATTCACCGGTTCAGTAAATCTCAACAAGATTCTTTGTTGTCGGCCGTCGAAAACGGAACGATTACTTTAATCGGCGCTACTACCGAAAATCCTTCGTTTGAAGTAATCACTCCCTTGCTTTCCCGTTGTCAGGTATATGTATTAAAAAGCTTGGATGAACAGGACTTATTGGCTTTAATGCATAAAGCTTTGACGGAAGATTTTGAATTAAAAAAGAAATCGGTAAAAGTTTTGGAAACGGCCGCTCTGATGCGTTTTGCCGGAGGCGATGCCCGAAAATTGTTGAATATCTTGGAATTGGTTATCGAATCCGATGACGGTTTCGATAATCCGGACGGAACGATTTTTATCACCGATGCCAAAGTGATTGATCGTTTACAGGAAAATCCGGTGGCTTACGACAAGGGAGGCGAAATGCACTACGATATTATTTCGGCTTTTATCAAATCCATTCGGGGAAGCGATCCCGACGGCGCTATTTACTGGTTGGCGCGGATGGTTGCCGGAGGCGAAGACCCCAAATTCATTGCCCGTCGTTTGGTAATTTCCGCTTCGGAAGACATCGGTTTGGCGAATCCCAACGCTTTGCTGTTAGCCAATGCCTGTTTCGACGCTCTGACTAAAATCGGATGGCCCGAAGGTCGGATTATTTTAGCAGAAACGACGGTTTATTTAGCGACCAGTCCCAAAAGCAATTCCGCTTATATGGCTATCGAAAACGCATCGGCTGAAGTAAGCCAATCGGGTAATCTTCCCGTACCGCTTCATTTACGAAATGCTCCCACCCAATTGATGAAAGAATTGAATTACGGAAAAGGTTATAAATACGCCCATAATTATGAGGGAAATTATGTGAAACAAGATTATTTACCGGAAGAAATAAAAGATAAACAATTCTGGTTTGCCCAAAATAATCCCCAAGAAATGAAAATACAGGAACATTTAAGAAAATTAAAAGAGTAAAAAATAGCTGTCATTCGAATGAACAATGTCAATACAAATGCGGTTAAAATGAACAAATTTATACCGACGGCTTAAATTTATAATCGAATCGGTATTCCGTTATAAAAGTCCAGAATTTTGGCTCGCAAGATATATTCGTATTTTGCTTGAGCCTGTTCCAATTGGCTGGTTAGCAACCGTGTTCTGGCTTCGTTAAATTCGAAAACGGTAGCGTTTCCCAATTCATAACGCCTTTTGGCATATTCAAATGATTCGTTTGCCGAGAGGACTGCCTTGTCCGAAGCGCGATATTTTTCCCGAGCTGCCACCGCATTCTTGTAAGCGGTTTGAATTTCTTTGTATAATGTCTTTTTGTTATTATCCAAGATTAATTGCTGGTATAAAATATCCACCTTGGCGCCGCGCACTTGATTGCGTATCTGGAAACGATTGAAAATCGGAATATTCAGAGTGAGGCCGATAAATTCGGATCCGTAATTTCGAAGCTGGTCCGAGATCGGAGTATTTAACTCCATCGTAGTCTGACCTGCCGGGTCAGCCGGATTGAGTTGTTTTCGAGGTCTGTAAACATGTTGGAAATGAGTTCTGTATCCCAAGAAAAGGTCTAATTGCGGATAATATCCCGCTTCCGCTACTTTCAAGGCTTTCTTAGCGCTTTCCACTTTGAACTCCTGCCCTTTAATAACCGGCTTCGCATTCAAAGCGTTTTCGTAGATCAAATCCGGAGATTGTAAACTGCCCATAAACATAGCAACTACATTGCCGGTAAAATCGGGAACATAAATATCGAAATTCTTATCTTCTTCCAATTCGAGATTTTGTGCAAGGTCTAATAAAGCCAGATCCACATCGTTTTGAGCGTTAAGAACAGCTACCGAGTCTTTTGCTACCTGCGCCTCAATATCATATATCTGGGATTTGGGAACGCTCCCCGATTGTACGAGCTGTCGGGTGCGTTCAATTTGTGTGGAACTTAATTCCAATTGCTTTTCATTGATATTGTATAATTCTTTATTGAAAAGAACTTGCAAAAACAAGGAAGTTATATTTAAAGATAAGTCATCTTTCGCTTTTTCCAGATTTTGGGTAGCCACTTGAAATTCTAATTTGGTGCGTGCCATTTCATTCGGAATCCGAAATCCGGTAAAAATAGGTACGACGCTTTGGATGTTAGCGGCAGTAGTTGATTGATTCCAAACATCATATCTGTTATCTTGCAACTTAGCCAGCAAATCCTCTGTTCGTTCGAAATCCCATTCTTGATTGATGGCCGCATTCAAATTCGGTAAGCGGCTGTTTTTTGCCGTGTTTTGCTGTATTTCGGCGTCTTCTTGTTGAAGTTGAAGCAGTTTGACGTTAATATTGTGATCAATGGCGTATTGAATGCAAGATTCCAACGACCATTGAGCGGGTTGTCCGATCGGTTTTCTTTGAATATTTGTTTCTTCTTGTTGAACGGTTGATCGGATAACGGGACCGATCGAGTCGGGCGAAAAGTCGGGTCCGGCGTTTTGTATTTTCGACTGCGCAGAATCGGCCGGTTGCGTTTTGTTAAACAGCTCGCTTTGTCTGCGCGTTTGTTCCCGTAATTCTTGCAGTTCTTCTTTTATTGTTTTTTCTTGGGCATGCACTAAACCGTTAAAAGCCGTCAACAGGCTGAATACTAAAAGCATTATCTTTTGAGTTTTCATCAATGTCAGTTATAAGTTAATTAGTTTTACTTTGTTTTTTCGATTTTTATTCCTCTGATTTGGTCGGATACGGTTAAACCGGAAACAACTTGCAGATTCACTCCGTCCGACAAGCCGATTTCGATCGGTCTTTTTACGAAAATTTGTTTTTGTGAATTATTGCTTTTCAAAATATAGACATAAGTTAAACCGCTCTTGCTAAATTCAACCGAACTTTCCGGGACGGTAATCACATCCTTGGCTTCTTCGGTAACAATATTTGCATTGGCGCTGTAATTTGCCCGGATAAGTTCCGTTTTCGGAGTTTTTACGGCGGCTTTTATTTCATACAAAACCGAACCGCTCTCTTTTTTCCCTCTTGGCGCTATGTATTCCAACGTGGCTTCAATCGTTTCGTTTGTGATTGCTCCTACGGAAATATCGAGATGCATCCCTTCTTTAATTTTACCTATTTCGACTTCATCAACGGTTCCACTGAAAATCAAGTCGTTCATATCCGCGACCACAGCTATGGTTGTACCGTCGGTAAATCCGTTGCTGTTCATTACGGAGTTACCCACTTTGACCGGAATGTCTAAGATGGTGCCTGACGTTCTGGAGCGAACCTGCGTATTATTTGCAAGATTGGGATTTTTTGATGAACCGGTTCTTACGATTTGCAATGCGTCTTGGGCATTTTCTTTTTCTTCTATCGCTTTTTCATAGGAAGCCTCAATGACTTCATAGTCGTTTCTGGAAATAACGTCTTTTTCATATAATCCTTTTTGACGTTCATATTGTTTTTCTACTTGTTCCAAAGTAATCTCAGCAAGTCTTACGCGGGATTCGGCTGAACTCAACTGCGCGGCATCCGGAATAACCCTCAATGTAGCGATAATTTCACCTTCTCGGACTGCATCTCCGACTTCTTTCCGAATGCTTGAAATAATGCCGGGTATTTCCGGTTTTACCGAGATTTCGTTTCGCGGTTCGATATTTCCGGTAGCCGTCGTTGTGTTTTTAATATCTCCTATTTTGGGAGATATAATTTCATACATCGGCGTTTCGGGACGAGAACTATCCCATAAAAACTTAAATGTCGCTATTAAGATTAATACTCCAATAACCAATAAAAAAATTCTAATTATCTTTTTCATATATTTTTATTTTTTCACTATTCATTTTACTCGTCACTCGTCACTCGTTACCGGTTTAACCTATTCTTCGCGGATCGCATCAATGGCTTTGATTCGCAAAGCTCTGGAAGCTGGTATTGAACCTGCCAATAAACCACATATTATTAAGATAGTAATGGATGTTATGGCCGCTCCGAAAGTAATCATCGGTTTGTAAAAAAAGACATTGTCTAACGTTTGTATCCAATATTTATCCGCAAAATACAAGACATAAACTCCCAGACACAATCCCGGAATCCCGGCCATGGAGGTTAAAACTAAACTTTCCATCAATATTTGAGAGATAATGGAACGAGGATTTGCTCCCAACGCCCGTCTGATTCCGATTTCCCGTGTTCGCTCTCGGACGGTTACCAACATAATGTTGCATATTCCGACGATACCGGCGATTAATGTGCCGGATCCGATGATCCAGATCAAAACGTCAATCCCGGCAAACAGATTGGTGAATAAGTTAAATTCTTCTTCCAGATTAATGCTCCAAATCGCTCTCATATCGTCCGGATGAATATAATTTGTTCTTTTCAGCACTTCCGTAATTTGTTTTTCCACCCGACTTACCGGAATTTTATTTTTCGATGTTACGGCTATCGCATATATAATATCTCCTTGATTGTTTATTTGTTGCATCGTGGTCAGTGGAAGCAGTATCGAACTTTCCAATTTGGAGTCTCCTACGGTGATATCCGAAATACCGTAGGTAACGCCGATCACTTGGTAATAGATGCCGTCAATGCGAACGTTTTGTCCCAACGAACTTTCATTGGGAGGAAATAATTCTTCTTCGACTTTGGTACCTATGACGCAGACTTTTCTTTTCTGCTCAATATCTAATTCATTGACAAACCGTCCTCCCGTTAAATGTTGTCGTTCGATTTCTTCATAATTCGGGTATATGCCTCGCACGGAAAAAGTGGCCGATCGTTCTCCGAAGACGACATTGTTGGGAAGTACCGGCAGAATGAGCATCGGGGAAAGAAGGTCAATATCGGGTATCGAATCCGTCAAAATTTTTAAATCTCGGTTGTGTATATACCATCTTCTCCCTTTTTGAAATCCGTGATAAGGGATGCTGGTCACGGAGGATCCGAGAAAACAGGAATTACCGGCAAATCCGTCAATACCGTGTATAAACCCGCGTTTCAATCCGTTTCCGGTACCGGTCATGATGGTTAACATAAAAATTCCCCACAGTACGCCGAAAGCGGTAAGAAAACTGCGCAGCTTATTTCGGCTGATCGTGATCCATATTTCCTCTATTCTATCTAAATCAAACAGTCCCATTTTTTATTCCTCCCTCATTGCTGCAACAGGCGTAATTTTAACCGCTTGTCTTGCGGGAAAATATCCGGCAAGAACCCCTGCAATAATTAATACAATCATAGCGATCAACGCTACCCCTAAGTTAATCGAAGGATTTTCAAAGATAGCAAATTCCGTTGAATTCGGATGACTTTTCAGATACATACCAAACAAATTGCTGACAAGCATCCCCATAAACAGACCGAAATACCCGAACAACGAGGTAAGGCAAACGGCTTCCATAATGATTCCTTGTAAGATAGAAGCCGGTTTTGCTCCCAGCGCTTTCCGGATACCAAATTCCCGGGTTCGTTCTCTGACCGTAATCAGCATAATGTTGCTGACGCCGATCATACCGGCAAAAAGCGTACCTGCGCCAATGATCCATATAAAAATGACAATTGTGTTGATGATGCTGACTGTTTGCAGATATACTTTTAACTGGTTGAACAGATTGACGGCAACTTTATCGTTCGGATCAAACTTGTGCAACTCGGCAAAATTTGCCATCATCCGATCGGTAAACGCTTCGTTTTCTTTATTCGTGTTCAAATTTGTAACAGTAAGAGCAATACTCTTGAGTCCGCTTCCGCCGTTGAACAGGAGTTGGGCCGTCGAAAACGGGATGTATGCCTTTTCAAAACTGATAATTGCATTTTCCCGGTAAACTCCGATTACCGTAAATTTTGAGTCGTTAATTAATATTGCCTTACCTATCGGATCCTCATGTTTATACAAAATATCTCTCAGTCGTTCATTGATAACGGCTACTTTTCTCTTTTCTATGATGTCCAAGTCGTTAATAAGCCGTCCTTGGTTTTCGATAATTTTTATCCCGTTGATATTGTTATACTCGGCATTAATTCCGGTGCAGGCGCCGATGGTAGAATTATTTTCATAACTCAATGTGGCTTCAGTCGGAATCAAGGCGGAGATATATTCTTTTTCCGAAAAACGATTGTTTAACCGGTCATAATCTTTCATATTCAAGTTGATTTTCCTTCTGTCCGGAAGACCTTCGTAAGGCATGGAAGTCAAACGTCCTTGTATTTGTATGATATTGGTGGTTCGTTTTTCAAAAACCACCGATATTCCGTTTTGTGCGCCGTTGGATGTTGCAAGAAGAATAACAAACATGAAAATACCCCACGCAATGGAAAATCCCGTCAGAAATGTTCGCAATTTATTCTTTCTTATAGAACTGAATATCTCCGCCCAATTATCAATGTCAAACATTCGGTTTTTGTTTTTTAACTGTTTCTAATACGGAATATTGTTTTCGGAATCAAGCAATGTTTCCCGTATAATTTCGGTAATTCTTTGTTCTTGTTCCTGTCCGAACATGAAAAAATGACCGCCCGTAAAGTAATACATCCGGAAAACTCCGGTGATGTAATTCGCCCATTGTTTTACATATCGGTAATCTACCATCCCGTCGTCTGAAGCGAAGAAGAAAGTGATATCTACCTGTAATCGTTGCTTTTTCTCCTCGTAATGATATAATTCCGAAATGCTTAAATCTGCTCTCAAAACAGGAAGAAACACATTTGTCAATCCCGAAGTTTCAAAAAAATCGGCGCTTACGCCCCCCATTGTTACTACTCTTTTAATAAATTCGTCATCAACGAGTTGAGATATAGGCTTATCAACCAATATATTCGGCGGATTTTTTCCGGATAAGAAAACATGCGCCGGCATCGGAAATTTCATTTCCGATAATTCGTGCAATAATTCATAAATTAATAAACATCCCATACTATGACCGTAAACAGCATATTCCTCCTCCTCGTAATTAACTTTTTCAACTACCTGCTTTTTTACGTCAACCATCATTTTTTCGATTGTGTTACACAAAGGTTCTCTTATTCTGGTGCCTCTGCCCGGAGGATCAATCGCTATTATTTTTATTCCGTCGAGGTATTTATTCCATCGTTGGAAAGTTACGCCGGAGGCGCCGGCATAAGGAAAACACAACAGCTTCATTTTATATTATTTAAATTGTCCATCCAATGATAAAATCGTCCCTATATTTTTTAGTTGTTATTACTGTGTTTTTAATTTTTAAATCTTCTCCCGTTACCGATTCGATCTCATATTGCTTGGGGTTGCCTTGTAAGCCCACTCCGAGCATTTTCACGTAGGCTTCTTTGGCTACCCAAAAACGGGTAATCCATTCCGTTTCATCTTTTTTCGTTTTCAGTAAATCCAACTCATGCGGAGTAAATGAGATTTCCGTAAATTCTTTATTTCGGGGTTCGATTTTTTCAAGATCTATGCCTACCGGTTTATCCGATATGATAGCAACCGCTCCATTTCCTTTGTGAGCTACGGATACTTCAATTCCTTTCACTTTTTCATGTCCGAATACATAAGGCTTTCCTTGTTCATCGTGTCGGACGGCTATTTCTATCGGATAGATAAGGTCTCCGCCCTCCCTTTTTTGGATGAATTTTCTTACGCCGTCTTTCAATGCGATACGGCTGATCAGATACTCTCTCGCTTGATTGGGGTACAAGGATTGAAAATAGCGTCTCTCTTCAGAATTAAGAACCCGTTCGTAAAAGAAATCCAAGACGGAAACCTTTCTCCGGGTATCGAAAAAATAAGAAAATACGTTATCATACGGTTCATCAGCTAAAATAAATTCTTTAGGGCGTATGATCAGATTCATTGATTCCGCCGAATAATCGAAGCGACGATTATGCCAACCGTTTGCCACACACCAAACTTTACCGTCTCGTTTGATTATTACGTTACTGATTACATCGTATTCTTTGATTTCTTTAACGACCATTGTATAATCAAAGACGCCCTTTTGATCTCGAAAGTCCTGATAAAAAATCAGTTCGTCCAAGCCCATCGGAAATGTAGCCCGACTTTCCTTTAAGACCATATAACAATAGAAACCCAATAATTGTCCGAGATTATCTAACATGGATCCTTTTCCTTCCGTTTTGCAGATACGGGCGCGAAGGCCTGTTTTTGTCAAATTCAGTATTTCTAAGATGGATTGATATCGCGGTTCGTGAAACAGAAAATAAGAATAGATTTGCTTTCTTTGCGGTAAAGCCGGTAAAATATTATCACCCAAGTCAATCTCTTTGGTATATTCTTCCGGAACCGGAGGAAATGTATCGCCTAAGGTAATATCTCCGAAAACATGGTCCGGCAGCATCCATGAAATACAATCGTCTGTTTTCCATTCTCCGGTTATTTTTGCCTCAAACGGTTCTTTCACCGATATCCATTTTTGGACTCCGGCCGAACTTACGCGCAATACTTTCTTACCCGGAATCAGCGCTTGAGCCTGTTCACATAATGTTTCAACCGTCATGGCGAAAGGAACAACTGGATTTTTTTCTTCCAACGGACAATTCTCCGGTTGGCGGACCACCATGTGGTCAAGCAGGTAGGGATGATCTTCCAAGGTGAAGCGAATGATTTGTTCGATTTTAGTACCTGCTCTTCGCCGGTTGCCGGAATCAACCGGCGCCGGATAACTTTCGCTTTGTATTTTTTGAACCGGCCGACCGTTGGTTTGATACCATTTTAACATGCTTTCCTGTAAGGCGGCAATTTCACGTAAATTTTCATTTGCTTCTTGCAAGACAGCATCTCCTTCTATCTCTTTTACCGAAAAAGCAGGAGCGGATACAGTCGAAATTTGGGCAGCCTTCTTTTCTATTTGCCGATTCATTATTCTTTGCATAGCAGGAAGTTCTTGTATTTTTCGAACGCTGAAATCCAAAGTTATCTCCATTTTATTTTGTTTCAGACTGCTTTCCTCTTCTACGATTCCTATCAATTCCTTATTTACTGGTTTTCCTTCGATAAACATCAAAGCTGCAATGCGCCGGATTTGTTCCAAGCCGGAAAGGGAAGGATGAACGGTAGAAATTACAGCCGAATTTTTCTCTTTTAAAATATCTTCCGTAAAGCCGGTCAAAGGCCCGATGCCCACTTGGACGAATACCCGTATATTTTCTTGGTTATACAGAATTTCAATCAATTCCCGAAATCGTACGGTTTCTCTTAAATGACGGGAGAACAAGGCAAAAATATCTTCTATGTCCTTCGGGTATTCTTGAAGAGTGGTTGAAGACCACAAAGGAACAGCGCCTCCTCTGATGTCTGGTTCCAACAAAGCGGTACAAAGGGACTCAAATCGTTTTGTAAATTCTTTAGGAAATAAAGGGGTATGAAATCCCGATTTAAAAGGTAAAATCCGGTAAGAAATCTGTTCTTCTCTCAATCGTTCCGTAAAGCGGTTGATCGAATCTTCCTTGCCTGCAATCAAGATTTGGTTTCGGCAATTATCGTTTGCCAAATACAGACCTTTAATTTCTTTGCACCATGGTTTAACTTTGTCATATCCGCATTCTACCGCTATATAAATGACATCTGTCAACGCTTGCTTTTCCGGATCGTAATCTTCAAACAGTCGTTCAATGGAATTGAGCGTTATGTAGCGTGCCGCTCCTGCTGCAATCCATTCTCCCGTACTGTGTCCTATGTAAATATCCGGAGTTAATCCTATTTTTTTCAGCGCTTCGTCCAACAACAAGGAACGACAGAAATGATTGATCGAATGTCCGGCCAACGAGTCATTTTTGACAACTACCTGTTTGAGAGGAATACCAAAATAATCGCTGACGGATTGTATTTCCATTTTGCCGTTCGGATCAAATCCGGCAAACATAAACGCTACTTTTCCGCCTTCACTCGACATCGGTTGACCGGAAAACCAGATGTCTGACTTTCCTCTCCAAGGTTGGTCTTTTTGCACCAGCGATTTTGCTTTTTCTAATCTGTCGGCTGTCGGATTAAATACGACCAAACGGTAATTTCCTTTCGAAACGGTGTAATCTTCTTTTCCCAGTTTGGAAAGAAGTTCTTCTTTGGTTTGAGCCGATAAACAGATTACTTTATCTTTAATCAGTTCTGCTTTATTGATATGAACGCTTGTTTTTTCCTTCTCGCGATACGGCTCCAGAATGGCATGCGTATTGATACCTCCGAAACCGAAAGCATTAATGGCTGCTACTAAAGGATATTTTTCTTCATCCCAATCGGTTAATTGCTGTGCCGGCATGAATCGGGATTCAAACATCGCTTTCATGGGTTTTTCGCAGTTTAGGGTAGGGGGGATTTTCCTGTAATACAACGCTAAAGCCGTTTTTATTAAGCCAGCGATACCGGCGGCGGGCATAATATGTCCGATATTGGCTTTTACCGAACCGAGCAATGCCGGCGGCGCCGTTTTATCGCCGAAAAATTCGGTGATCGTATTCATTTCCGCCCAGTCTCCCGCTTGGGTTGCCGTTCCGTGCGTTTCTAAATAGCCCAATTTTTTCGGATCCATTCCCGATTTCGCCCAAGTCTGTTTCAAGGTTTCCACCTGTCCTTTGGAAGAAGGCGCTAATATACTGACATCCGAACCGTCGCTTCTCGAACCGTAGGCTTTGATAACGGCGTAAATCCGATCGTTATCGGCTATCGCTTTGTCCAATTTTTTCAAGACGACAATACCGGCTCCTTCACCGATCAACAAACCGTCGGCAGTTTCACTGAATGGAGCCATTACTCCCTTACTCGTAGCCGCTCCGATCACATTAAATACGCTCCAGAAAGAAACGCCTTGTCCCAAGTGCATGCCGCCGGCCAATGCGATATCGCATTGATCGCTCAGCAACAAGTTGGCGGCATGTTCAACGGCGAGTAGCGAACTGGCGCAAGCTCCGTCTATGGTATAAGCCGGTCCCTTCAAGTCAAATTTATTCGCTACCAACGACACGACTAAGTTTGGCATGGAGCCGGCGGCGGTATCTGCTTGATAGCGACCTAAAGTTGCTTGATATTCTTCTCGAATGGCTTTCATATCCTCTGCTGTTAATTCCGGAAATAAATACTTTGCAATACTTTCTATTACGGCTGAAAGGAATGTATATCCGCCTATTCGGGTTTGAGCGACGCCGGCGTAATTTCCTTTGCCCAGTATAAAGCAACAATTTTTCAGAGGGATGTTTTTTTCATACACTCCGGCGTCTGTCAGCGCTTCTTTTACTAAATGCAAAGCAACCAAATGTTCCGGATCAATCCCCTGTGCAGCCAGCGGAAGAAGACCGTATTCGAGCGGATTGATTTTAATCGGAGATACAAATCCGCCTTTATTGAAATAAAAATGATCAATATCTCCCGGTTTGCCGTTGATAAAGAAAACCGGATCAATACGATCTTCCGGAACATCGGTAATCGAACAGACGCCATTCACCAGATTGTTCCAAAATTCTCCGATATTGTTTGCTCCGGGAAAATAACAGGACATCCCTACAATGGCTATATCGTTACTTTTTCCCATTTTCCAAGCCTTTAAAAAAGTTTTCTACTTCTTCTTTTCCTCCCATGACAATGATTCTGGGAGCTTTTCCGTATTTCAGTTCTTGTACGAAATAAGCGCCTCCTTCTTTCAACGGAATCAACGATACGCCTCTACGGGCAAATTCGGCTTCCAACGATTCGGAGACCATTCCGGCGCCTTTCCATGGACCCCAGTTGAATGCTACGATTCGCAAGCCCGGTTTTATTCCGCTCAAAGAAGCTGTGAAATCGAATACGCTGTTGGCGGCCGCATAATCCGTTTGTCCGATGTTGCCGTAGGAAGAAGCTACGCTGCTGAACAATACGAGCAGTTTCAGATCGTCGTTCATTTCTTCCATGATGACATGCAAGGGATTGACTTTCGTCTGATATACTTGTTCGAACGTGTCTTTGGTTTTATCCGTAAAGAATTTGTCGTGTAACAAGCCGGCGGCATGAATGATTGCGTCAATTTTTCCGTATTCTTTCCGAACGGATTGCAGGAAAGCCCTGAAGTTTTCCCGGTCGGTTATATCTATTGACCGGTAAGTTACTTGAGCGCCTGTTTCTTCTATTTTTGCAATCGCTTCCGCTATTTGATTGGATTTGAATATTCTTTGAATTCTTTTTTCAATTTCGACGGGTTTTTTCATTCCTTCCACCGAAATCAAATGCTTCCGAATATCCACCTGCGTTTTCAATTGGGTATATACGCCGGCCGGATCGTCTATTTGTTCCGAACGTCCGACCAATATATAGCGGCAGGGATATTCCGAGGCTAATTGTCTTAAAAGTTCGGGCGATATTCCTTGCGCGCCGCCTAACGCGAGTACAACCGAATCTTTGTTTAATTTCAGATTCGTACTTACTTCGGCTTCGTCGGGAATCAGATCTTCCATCTTGATACCGTCAATGAAACGTTCGGTTCCTTTGTATATGGCTTCGGGAAAAGCGCCATCCACCGTAAGTTCATCCAGTACCATTTGAGGAAATGTTTTCGGGTTAAAGGACGTATAAGAAAGAACGGAACGGAATATCATTTCCGGATATTCAAGTTGTAAACTCTTGAGTAATCCCGAAAATCCCTGTATTTGCTCGACGCCTTTCAAGTTTTTCTCGTTTTCGATTTTCACGATTATATCGCTGAAAGTGAAGACCCATTTCAAATGTTTCAGCTTTGTTCCCTGTATCAGGGTAAAGAGATCGTGTATGGTATATTTGTCGGGCGAAGCCGCCGCGTTGATAAGAATCAATCCGTCGTAAGAAGTAATATCCGCATCCGCTCGGATAATATCCGCTTGTGCGCCGGCTTTTTCCAGAAGCGACTTGGTTTTCGTTGCCAATGAACCTCCGTCGTCGGTTATGGCAAATCGTTTTCCTTCGATGAAAATTTTTTCCGGTTTCAACGGATAAGGTTGTAATTGAAACAATATACGGGACAGTTCAACTGGTTTTTGAGGAGCTTCTTTCTGTTTTTCAACAACTTCGACGGTTTTTGTCGCCGGTTCGGGAACAACGGTTTCCGCCGGTTTCATTAATTCTTCAATCCAGTTGATTAATTCATTTAAAGTTTTGAGTGAAGCCATTTTTAAGAATGCATCTTCCGTATTTTCGATATTGTCTCCCAGATTCATCTTATCTTTCAAGTCGCCGATGATTTCCATGCGTTTGATGGAATCAATGCTCAAATCGCCTTCCAGATCCAAATCCAAGCCGAGCATTTCAGCCGGATAACCGGTTTTGCTGCTTACGACATCTAATAGTATATTTTTAACATGTTCTAAATCAATAGATTGAAGTTTATCTTGGCCGCTTTGAGAAGTTGTCGCGGTTGCCGTGGTCGGCGCTACGGCTGTTGCATTTGTCGGACTTGATTGGACGTTTAATTCATCCACCCAAGCAATCAATTCGTTCAATGTTTTGAGTGAAGCCATTTTTAAGAATGCCGCTTCCGTATTTTCAATATTGTCGCCCAAATTCAATTTATCTTTCAAGTCTCCGATGATTTCCATCCGTTTGATGGAGTCAATACTCAAATCGCCTTCCAAGTCCATATCCATACCGAGCATATCTATCGGGTAACCCGTTTTATTGCTGACTACGTCCAATAGCGTTGTTTTGATTTGTTCGGTAGTCAGAGTCAACGCAGCAGCCGGAGCCGACAAAGTTTTGGAAACAACCGGTTGGGGCGCTTCTGCTCTTTCAATCGTCTGAACCGTTTGCGCTTTTGTTTCAATAGCTCGCGATGCCTGCGTTTCAATCGCCATCGAACGGATTTCATGCGGATTCTGACCGAAGTAAGTCAGCATCACATCGCGTTGATTTTGAATCATCGAGCGTACGCTTCCCAAGTATTCCATCATGATTTGATCGGAATGATAAGCTGTTCCGTTGGGAGATACCGGCGCAAAATTGGAGGTCATCGAAGTTAACTCGGCTTCTGAAACGAGTTTCAAGCCTAAAGGTTCCGTGAAAGGCATTCCACCTATATCCGGAAGTTTACCCTCGATAGGATGAGCATATTGTCCGTTTATCTGCCAAAGCATTTTTGGTCTTCTGTATTTTTCCGGCTCATCAATATCAATGACTTTAGCGCCTCTTCCTTCGAACAGTTTTCCGATATTGAACGTTTTGCCGGCTGCGAGGTATTGTGCCAAAGCGCTAAGCAGGAATTTGATGCCCTCTTTTCCGTTCGCTTCGGTTTGTATTGTTGTAATTTTTTTACCTAAAATGGATTGAGCCAAGCTTATCAATATATTTCCGGGTCCGGCTTCAATGAAGATGCGAGCGCCGTCGGCATACATTTGTTCGATTTCTTTGCTGAACAGAACCGGTTGGACTAAGTGTTCCGCCATACGTTTTTTGATTGCGCTTCCGTCTTCCGGATAGGTTTGGGCAGTCGTATTTGACCAGACCGGTAATTTTATTTTTTCAAACGGAACCTCTTTTAATACCTCCGCATAGAAATCTTTGGCTTTAGCCAATAAAGGACTGTGAAAAGCGCAGGCTACGTTAATTTCCTTATATGCAATATTTTGTTTACTGAGCTTTTCCGTAAATGCATCCATTCCCGATGTAGTTCCCGCTAAGACCGTTTGTTTCGGTGAATTGAAATTTACTGCCCAGACTTCTTTTTCTCCTTTTAACAAGGCATTTAATTCTTCTACCGGAATACTGACCGCGACCATTTTCCCTTTATCATCTTGTATGGCATTCAAGATGGAAACGGCTCGTTTTCGACTTAATTCAACCAGTTTTTCGGAATCGAAAGCGCCGGCAAAACAGAGCGCCGGCAACTCGCCGTAGCTGTGGCCGGCTACCATATCGGGTTCTATTTCCAAAAAGCGCAAAAATTCGGCAATGGCATAGTCAACAATACCCAATACGGGTTGTGCATTCTGCGTATCGGTAATGGTTTTATTTCCTTCTCTTTTTTCCGGTTCACTGAACAAGGTGTGGGGAAAAAGAATTTTCTCGTATTCCTTGTTTTGAATCAGCAAACGTCTCATGGCGGGAAACGCCACGAAAAGATCGCGTGCCATGTTCACTCGCTGGCTTCCTTGACCGGAAAACAGAAATGCTACTTTTCCTTCTTTTTCCTGCCGGAAATACAATTCTTGATGCGTTTCGTTGAAGAGAGCTTCCAGTATTCGCTGGGACAGGTCTGCTACCGAAGACGCCAGCGCAATGATTTGTACCGGTTTGTCGCTTTCAATAGCTAACGAGTAAGCTAAGTCTTTTATAGATAAACTATTATTAATGGAAAAAAGCCTTTGGACTTTTTCTAATCTTTCTTTGGCTTCTTCTAATGTATTTCCTCTGAATACAAGTAATTCGGTTGGAAATACGTTCAATGTGCTTCTTTCAGAAATTTCCGGTTTATAATTTTCTATTACCACGTGACCGTTTGCACCTCCGAATCCGAAAGCGCTGACGCCGGCAATTCTTCTTTCCGAAGACCAGATACCGGCTCTTGTGTCGAAAACAAACGGGCTGGTTTTACCGTTATACAGATCAAGCGGTTTTTCGAGATGAAGGGTGGGGGGGATAACGCCGTGATAAACCGATAGAATGGCTCTTAACAATCCGGACATTCCGGCTGCGCATTTGGTGTGTCCGATTTGTGATTTTACGGTTCCCAAAGAGGTTTGTCCCGGAACAGCTCCGCCGTCCCAGAAAACGGAAGAGGTGGAGCGAAATTCGGTACGGTCGCCCACGACGGTTGCCGTTGCGTGAGCCTCGATCAATTCAACTTCATCGGGAGAAATACCGGCCGCACGATAGGCTCGTTCCATTGCCAAAATTTGTCCTTCTTTGTTGGGAGCAGTCATTCCCAATCCTTTTCCGTCGCTGCTGCCTCCGACTCCTTTAATTACCGCATAAATCTTATCGCCGACCCGTTCCGCATCTTCCAATCGTTTCAAAATAATCACGCCGACCCCTTCGCCCATCGTCATACCGTCGGCTTTGGCATCGAACGACGCGCAATAACCGGTAGCGGATAAGGCATGGGTGGAGGAAAACATGAGGTAATCATTCAACATGCTGTGAAAATCTTCCGCGCCGAGTACCACTATGTCGGAATCGTAATTGGTCAATTCCTTACAAGCGATATTCAAGGCGGTCAGTCCGGAAGCGCAAGCCGAATTAACCGTGTAGTTACGTCCTTTCAAATTCAAGCGATTGGAAATTCTTCCCGGAGTACAGTTAGACAATAAGCCTGCAAACGTATCCGTAGTAACTGTCGGCAACCGTTTTTTCAACTCTTCGGGAAGTTCGCCGACATACTGACGATAGGAAGAACGAAATCCGATTCGGGTTGCTAAATCCGTTAAACCTTCTCCGCCGAAAATCACGGATGTATTTTCCGATTCGTCAGCAGATATATCGCTGTAACCGGCATTTTCCAACGCCCGTTTTGCAACCAATAAAGACAATAATTGCAAGGGTTCTATAGAAGCCAATGATTGGGGAGTCAAGCCGAATTCCATCGGATCGAAATCTATTTCCGGAACGAAACCTCCAGTTTTACAGGAGAGGTAATCGTTATCTGTTGTTTCGGCTCTGTAAAAAACGGATTTGTTCCATCGAATATCCGGTACTTCCACTACGCAATCTTTTCCGGTAACAATATTCAGCCAGTATTCTTCGATATTTTTTGCTTCCGGCAGGATACATTCCATGCCGACCACTGCAATATTCACTGGACGAGACAAGGAAGCCGGCAGCGGAATATTCGTTAATTCCGAAAGAATCTTCCGGTTGTCTATCGCAACGGCCGTATGCAGTTTTTCAAGCGTGGTTGCCTTATGAATTAATATGGAAACATCGCCGATCAGAAACATTCCTCTTTCGAGTTGTTCTTCTTCGCTTCGCTTGATTAATTGATCACCCTGCGCTTCCTGCCCTTTCGCAGCAATTCGCAAACGTCCGACCATGATGTTTTCCAATGCAACTCGTCGAGTCAAGGAATTGGTTTCTTCGGAAAGGATGCGTTGTTTTTCCTTAAAAAAGTATTTTGCAAAAGGAGTCGGCAATACTCGGCTCACTTGGCCGGGTACGCTTTCCAAACAAATGGTTTTTTTATTTTCGATAGACAATTTTTGATATAACGGCGTGATCGCGCCTGTTTTTACGATTTCTTCCGTATAAAGGTAGGAAGTTCCCATCTGTACGCCTATTTTTACGCCGCGAACAGCTAATCCGGCTGCCATAATAGAAACAAAGGCGGAAGAAAAAGCATCGTGAATGCCTCCGGCAAAGAAAACGCTGAATTTGCTCAGATCCTCTTCTTCCTTCATTAAACGGTTAATTTGTTTTTCCCAGAAGAATGTACTCCAATACGGTCCGTCGTGTCCGCCGCTTTCTCTTCCTTCAATAATAAAATTGGTAATTCCTTCTTTGAGATATTGGTTCATCAATACATCGGATGGAGCGTGAAAAAAGGTGGTGATTCCGGCTTCTACGAATTGTTTTGAAAAAGCGGCATGACCGCCTGAAATCAAGACGACCTTGGGCTTTATTTTCAATACAAAGTCGGTTTGTTCACGAAATACATCCGGCAGGTTGTAGCCGAGAAGACCGATGCCCCAAGTTTGATTTCCCAGTAATTCAGCGGTTTGTTTTACTATATCGTGCATTGACTGTTCTCTCATCACACTCAGCGACAAAAACGGAAGGGCTCCGGAGTCGGCGACTGCTTTGACAAATTCCGGAACATCGCTGACACGCGCCATAGGTCCTTGTGAAATAGGGTATTTGATTCCCAATTCTTTGGCTAACGGACTGTCGGGTCCGATTATATTTAATTTTTTCGCTTGAATGATATGACCATGTACGGCTTCATGGAACGCAAAAACGAAATCCCGCAGTTTTTTATGTTGGGAGAACAAATCGCCGGATAATGCGACGTCTTGTCCCATAGGTAAGTAACAGGTTGAAAGATCGTATCCTTTCAAAAAAGGAAGCAAGTCCTCGAAACGGGGATTTTCGGGAAGCGCCGGAGAATTTTTCCGTACCAATACTCTGAAATCGTCAATCGCGCTTATTTCGCTCCCGCTCAACTTGGAACAAAGCTCTTTCACTTCTTTGGGCGCGCTGCATTCCGGAAAGGCGACCATTTGAGAATCAAAAACGACTCCTTTCGCTCCCAGCGCTAAAAAGGCGGCGGATGTGTGGATTCCGGCTCCTCCTTGTATATATACTTTTATGCCCGCTTTTCGGCAAGTATCCATAATTCCTTGGAAAAGAATAAAAGAAGATTCTTGCGCTACTTTTCCGGCTCCTTCTCCGCCTTTGATGACAACGGCGGAAACCTTTTCTTTAATTGCTTTTTTTGCTTCTTCTAATGAGTGAATTTGATGCAGAATTTCGACCGATTTATTCACCGGACTCTTCATACCGAAAGGTAACAGAATTTTTGTTACTTGATCCGGAAGTTCTATGTTCGTTAATTCGTCGGAGGCGATACAGATTCCGAAAGATTGATTCGTTTTTGAGGATAATTCTTCTACACTTTTTTCCGCGTCCTTTTTATCCCGACCCAAATGCAGGATGGGGAAAGCTCCCGCTCGGATGGTTTCTACGGCCAGCCTTACATCCGGTAATTCGAATGGACTTAGAATCAGTAATTCTTTGTTTTCAGTTTCTTTTGCCATAAATATTGTTAATTAATGTTATTATTTTATTCTAATGTCAAGCTTTATCTAATATAAAGGGAGGGGTCGTCGTATATGAAATATAAGGCAGCGCTTTGGAAAGTTCATTTTCTTCGGAAGGAACAACCTCATTTCCGTTTATCAACCATCCGGTCGAACTTTTCTTGTATTTTTCCGGTTCATCAATGCTGAGAAATGTAACATGTCTTCCTTCAAATAATTTTTCAATGTGAAAATCTTTTCCTAAAGATAAATACTGTCCCAAAGCTTTCAGGTAGTAACTAATGCCTTCGCTGCTTTTATTCTCGGTTTGTATGGTAGCGACTTTTTTCCCTAAAACCGATTCGACAAGGCCCAGTTGTACTCTTCCCGGTCCGGTCTCAATAAATATACGGGCGCCGGCTTTATACATATTTTCGATTTGTCGCGTAAATTCGATCGGTTGATCCAGATGCTTCGCCATATACATTTTGATTGTATCCGTTTCTTTGGGATAGATTTCTCCGGTCATGTTCGACCATACCGGTATTTCGGGCGATTTGAAATCATAAGCCTTCAAGGCTTCGGCGTATAATTTTTCGGCTTTGGCCAGCAACGGACTGTGAAAAGCGTATTCGCCGTTAATTTCTTTGCAGATGATATTTTTTCCGGCCGCCTTTTTCAAAAATGATTCTATCCCTTGCGCGGTACCGGCAACGACAATTTGTTTGGGAGAATTGTGATTTACGGCCCATACCTCGGTTTCGCCTTCCAATAAAACTTTTAATTCTTCTTCGGTAGTGATTACGGCTACCGATTTTCCTCGATTTTCTTCTCCGATAACATCGTAGATTGCTTTGGCTCGATCTTCGCTTATAGCGACTAAATTACGACGGGAAAAGGCTCCGGCAAAACAGAGCGCCGGTATTTCTCCGTAACTGTGACCGGCTACCATATCGGGAATTATTCCCAAAAATCGAAGGCATTCGGCAATGGCTATATCAACGATTCCCAAACTCGGCTGGGCAACGTGTATGTCAATCATTGTTTTTTCCTGCGCTTCTCTTGTTTCTTCGTCGAAAGCGGTTTCTGGGAAAAGAATCCGGATGTATTCGCTGTGTCGTTTCAACAGCCATCGCATCGGCGGAAATGCAACGAAGAGATCGCGCGCCATGTTTACGTATTGGCTTCCTTCTCCGGAGAACATAAATGCTATTTTGCCTTCTTTTACGCTTCGGCGATAGATTTTAAATTCCATTCGGTCTTCCATTACGGCTTTTATTTTTGTCAATAATTCCTCGACCGTATCGGCGACAATAGATACTTGAACGTCCTTATTATTATAAAGCGCCAAACTGTATGCAATATCGGCTAATCGAAGCGTATTGTTCAACTCCAGCAGTTTTTTTACTTTTTGCATTACGGCTTTTGCTTCATTCAACGAGTCGCCTCTGAATACAAATAGCTCGGAAGGCCATACTTCAAAGACGGATTTTTCCGGAGGATTCGGCGAATAGTTTTCGATAACGGTATGGAAATTGGTCCCTCCGAAACCGAAGGCGCTGACGCCGGCAATGCGTTTTTCGCTGTTCCATAATCCGGCGCGTTTATTAAATACAAACGGACTTGTTTGGGGGTTATAGAAAGCATTCACCGAGTCTATGTGAATGGTAGGAGGAATGATTCCGTGATAAACCGAAAGAACCGTCTTGATAAGTCCGGCAACCCCCGCGGCGCATTTTGTGTGTCCGATTTGCGTTTTCACGGATCCGATAAAGGTTTGTCCGGGTAAAGCTCCCGATTCTATAAACAAGTCCGTTAAAGCATTTAATTCCACTTTATCGCCGACTACCGTTCCGGTTCCGTGCGCTTCAATCAATCCTACTTCGGCAGGAAAAATACCGGCATTTTGATACGCTCTTTCCAGCGCTTTGCCTTCTCCTTTCCGGCTGGGCGCCGTTACGCTCAAGTTTCGTCCGTCGCTGCTTCCGCCGATGCCTCGAATGACAGCGTAGATTTTATTATTGTCTCGTTCCGCATCTTCTAATCTTTTTAAGATTAAAACGCCTATCCCTTCACTCACGACTATTCCGTCGGCGGAAGAATCAAATGCCGCGCAGCGACCTTTGGGAGATAACAGGTGCATGTGTGAAAACAACAGGTAAGGACCGTATGTATTCGTTAAATCGGAACCTCCAAATACCACCATGTCCGAATGACCGGAGGATAATTCATTGCAAGCAATGCTGAGAGTGGCCAAAGAAGAAGCGCAAGCGGCATCCACCGTATAATTTTGTCCTCCGAAATTCATGCGGTTGGCAATCCTTCCGGTAAGAAGATTCGGTAAAATTCCCGAAAAAGAATATTCGGTAATCGGTGGAAGAAACTTTCTTATTTCATCCGGAACCCCTCCGTATATTTGTATAAATGCAGATCGTCCGAGTAATTTGGAAACGAGTGAGTTACCCATTCCGTTAGCGCCCATGAAAACCGATGTGTTTTCGAAATCGCATTCGGCAAGATTTTTGTAACCGGCATCTTTCAATGCGCGTTTTACTACAAGAATACTCAATAAATGAGAAGGTTCGGTCGAAAACAGGGTTTGCGGCATAATTCCGAATTCTACCGGATCGAAATCAATGGTTGGAATAAATCCGCCCCACTTGGCTAAGCTGAAATCCGTATTTGCTGTTTCGGTTTTGAAAAATGCGTCCTTGTTCCAATGCGAAGCGGGGATTTCGCTGATGCAATCCTTTGCCAATAAGATATTTCTCCAATATTCATCCAAATTGGCGGCGGCGGGATAGATACATTCCATACCGACGATGGCAATATCCAACGGTTTAGCAGCCGGACAAACGGGAGAAATGACCTTTAATCCGGATAACAGGTTTTGAGTATCGGATTGCAATTTCTGTTTTTCTCCGGAAGTAGAATCTTTCGGAACGGATACTTTGACTTTTATTCCTCTTACCGATACCGGAGCCGCCATAATTGAAACAAAAGCCGAAAAGAAGGCATCGTTGACGGAATCTGAAAATACAAGACTGAATTTTGAAAGGTTTTTTTCTTTTCGGAGCATCTTGGTAACTTGCTTTTCCCAAATGGAAAGCTTGGGAAGCGATCCGTATTCTTCTTTCGAATCCGTTTCCGCCGTTTCATCGTAACTGACTATTTCCAAGCTTTTTGCTTGGTGAAGGTGTCCGTAAGAAGCTTCATCAACCGCAGTAATAAACCATTTCAAATTCCGGTAATGTTCAACAAAATCATTAGCTAAACTAAGATCCCAGCCATCGGGAACCGAAACGCTGCACTCCGGAAATAAGGCTATTTGAGAATCAAAGATGACTCCCCGTGCGCCTAACGCCAAGAATGCGGCCGATGTATGAATGCCGACATCGCCTTGTACATATACCTTTACATCGTTCTTTAACGATTGATCAATCACTTTCCGGAAAATATCAAATGAATCTTCCGTTGCTTCCGTCCCTCTGATAACAATAGAAGAAACTTTAGCAGCAATCGCTTTTTTTGCATCTTCTACAGAACCTACCTGACAGAGAATTTCCGCCTGCGTGTTAATTTTAAAATTATAGTCGAACGGAACAATGACTTTGGTCACATTTTCAGGTAAAACAAAATCTAAAACAGTCGAAGGACCAATCCATATTCCAAAAGGTTTTCGTGCTTTCTTAGAAAGAGTTGCGATTAATTTTTTTGCCTCTTCACTATTTCCCCCCAAATATAAAACCCCAAATGCTCCTGCTTTTATTGTATTCAAAATTAATTGAATATCAGTACTTTCAAATGGAGAGAGAATTAGTAACTCTTTTTTTTCTTTCATTGCAATCAATTTTTTTCAAATAAGTCTTTTTTGTCAATTAGTATAGTTATTTTCAAAATATCAAGTATTTTTGAATAATACAGTTCAAACAAAATAGATAAACGATTTTTTATCATCATATTTTACCGCAAAGATAAATATTCTTTCACAAATGAATAAAATATTATTAAAAACTCGACAATTTATGTGATAGGATTCGTCATATTCTTTTGAGTTATTATAGTATATATTCGTTTTCCAATTCTTTTTGTCGGTTTAGTTCTTTTCGTTGAAAAGCAAGAATAATTATTGCCAATAAAGCAGATGAAATTTCCGTAAAAGGAACAGCATACCAGATTCCTCTGGTTTGCCAAAAAAGCGGAAAAATAAACATCGCCGGGACTAAAAATACCAATTGCCGAGTGATGCTCAATGCAAAAGCTTTGCCGGCAGAGCCGATGCTTTGAAAAAAAGAATTAACCGTCAACAGAAACCCGGATAGTGGTAAGCCGATGGCCAGAATCCGAAGGCACCGGACCGATTCCTCCGCAATAAGTTTGTCGTCCGGAGAAAGCGCCGCCGCCAACAGATACGAAAAGAAATAGGCGATTATCAAACCGGTTATTCCTATCAATACGGCGGCACTGCCGGTTATTTTTAATGTTTTTAATACCCGGGTTATTTTTTTTGCTCCGTAGTTGTATCCGATAATCGGTTGAACTCCTTGGGACAGGCCGCTTAATATCAATCCTACAAATGTCATGAATGTATTGGATATTGTATAAGTACTTATGGCAAAAGCGCCTCCGTAAGTCATCAAGCGATTGTTAGCGATAAGGGCAATGATTGACATTACCGAAATAACCAAAAAAGGAGAAAAACCGATTTTGCTTATCATTTTTACAACAGCTCCGTTTAATTTTAATGAACGCATTCGCAGCGGTAAAGAATTGCCTTTTTTTAAAAAATGCCACAAGGTGGGAATAAAAGCGACGAATTGGCACAAAACCATGCCTAAAGCTACGCCTTTGATTCCCCATTTCAAAACATAAAGAAAGATGGGGGTTACCAAAATGTTTAACGAAAAACCGAACAATATCAGCATCATGGATTTTTTCGGGTGCCCGGCCGCACGCATAATGGTATTCATGCAACCGGTTACAATAATGATGATAACGCTCGGAATATAAACAATCATAAAATCCTTTACGTATTGATAGTTTTCTTCGGAGGCGCCGATCAATCGCAAGATGGATTCAAAGAACAGAAAAAACAGCAAGGTAAATGCTAATGACAAAATAATTGACAGCGTAACGGCATTTCCCAGCAAATCGCAAGCGGTTTCTTTGTCTCCTTGTCCCATACAAATGGAAATGTGGGCAGCGGCTCCTAAACCCGTAAACGTACTGATAGCAATCAATAAGACCATGATAGGCAAACAAATACCTATTCCTCCCACCGCATGAACGCCTAATCCGGAACCATGCGCTATGTAAATCTGTATAATAATTATGTATGATGCAAAGACAATCATCCCTATAATATTCGGAAGCGCATATTGCAGAATCAATTTGCCTATTTTTCCGTCTTTCAGTATTTCCGCTTTGTCTATGGATTCCGTTTGAGTCATCGGATCGGTTGCTTATTAAATTTTCCAATAATGATACCGCCCGACTCGCGCCGCCTGCTTTCTTGAATGAAGCTTGTATCTTTCTGGCGTTTAATCGGATTATCATGCCCGTCTAAAGGTGGAACCGTAAATGCAAATTTTGCCATTTTTTAAACTTAAATAGAACTATTCTCGTTTTTTACTATATATTCTTTGATTAACTCTTTGACAGACTGTTCAAATTCAGATCGAATCGCTTCCATCTTTTCGCGGGGAATAAAACTTTCATTGGAGGCAAAAATAAATTCATGAGTCATGTTGCGGTCGCTTCCCACCCCGAAAAAGGTGGAATTAAACCACGGACTGCGGATTTCCGGCGGCGCTAAGGAGGAGATTATTTCAAATTCCGGATTTTTTAGCGGAGTAGTAAAAACGCCTAAATTGATAAAATTAAAATCCGAGCCGTCGTTTACGGTCAAATTCCGCTTGACCATAAGTTTAATAACCCGGTTGAAATATTCGCTGAAAACGATTCCGGTGGTTATGGAACGTTTTATCGGCAGATTCTTCTCTTTTTGTTCTTTTAAAGCCCTCTCAACCACTGATTTTTCAAAAGAACGCGCTTCTTCCAAAACATCCGTATGGTCCGACGTCTGAAATAGCAGGCGAATCAACGGAGCGAACGCCCAAAGCATATCTTTCTTTAAAGAGGTGGTGTAACGTCTTAAATCCACGGCCAAAGAGATGATGCATTTCGGCTTTTGCGGGTGAATATGTTTTATAAACAATTCAGCGACAATGATACAGAAAATGCTGCCGACAGATACTTTACTTTTTTCGGCGATTTTGTTCAACGCTCCACTCGTTTCTCTGTCCAATACTAAAGGAAGTATATATCGCTTGTAGTGTTGTATTTTTTTACCCCGCACAGAGGAAAAAAGTTGCCAACGCATATATTCCGTATATACATTTCCTATCAGTTTTTGCTTCCAATTGAGCGTGACTTCCGGCAGAAGTTCTTTCATGGATAGTATCGGCGGATACGGTTTCATTTCTCTATCCGGTTCATTGATAAGGATGTGAAATTCTTTTAGTAGTTCATAAAGCGATTTTCCGTCAATGATCACATGAAGTCCGATAAATACAAATTCCGAGCGTTCTTTCGATCTTACCCAAAGTAAACGGACGAACGGCCCTTTTTCGAAAACAAAAGGTTCAGCGATGAGTTTTTCCTTTTCGGTTTTCCACGTATTATCGGAAACCCGTTCTGCAATCCGAAGAGGAATCGGCGGATAATCCGTGTCTTCATAATGAATGTATTTCCCTTCGGTGATTCGTGCGCGAAGCGCCGGATGCCTTTTCTGCAATTTATCTAATGCGAGTCTTACTCTTTCTTCCGGTATATTTCCGGCAAAAGCTGCATGAATGATAAGCGTTAAGGGGTCAACCGACCGGATACCGTTCAAAAAGAGCATTCGTTCGATATAAAATAACTTTCGTTTGATTTCCATAATATGAATAATTCAATTTTTGTCAATGTGTTAATTATTATTATTCTCTATGTAAGAAGCGAACTTTCCACACTCAAGGTGGGACTCAAATGTCCGAAAAATTGCATATTTGTGTTTTTTACTCTTAAATAAAAATTGACATGCACTATTTTGGCGCAAATTTAATAATAAATTTTAAATAATATTGCACTATCTGATTTTTTTTGCAAAAACAGCAAATCAACGAGTGAGTTACTAAAAAATAGTTCGTTATATTATCATAAAATGATTATGTTGTTATTGAATGTATTATAAATAACTGTTTCGATTTTTTTAATTGTCTGAAAAAGTCCTGTATTTTTGGTAATGCGTTGAATTACTATTTTGGTGACATAAAAAATAACGGCCGTAACTTGAATAAGATACGGCCGCTACTTTTGAAAATTTTTTTATAATTTTACGCCTGCATCAGTGATTTTTTGATTGCATTAACGTAATCGAGTTTTTCCCATGTGAATAGTTCTACTTCTATTTGTTTAGACGGCTCCGATTCGTATCGGGAAGCAAATGTTTTTACGACTTTACGGGGCTGACGTCCCATGTGACCGTAAGCGGCTGTTTCCAAATAGATAGGGAAACGGAGTTTGAGCCTTTCTTCAATCGCTTTGGGACGCATGTCGAAAATAGTCGCTATTTTTTCGGCAATTTCGCCGTCGGTTAATTTGACTTTGCTTTTTCCGAAAGTATTGACAAAAATATTCATCGGTTGCGCTACCCCGATCGCATAAGCCACCTGTACTAAAATTTCATCGGAAACTCCCGCCGCTACTAAGTTTTTCGCAATGTGACGGGCGGCATAAGCAGCCGAACGGTCCACTTTCGAAGGGTCTTTTCCCGAAAAAGCGCCTCCTCCGTGCGCGCCTTTTCCGCCGTAGGTATCAACGATGATTTTTCGTCCGGTCAATCCGGTATCTCCGTGAGGCCCTCCGATTACAAACTTGCCGGTCGGATTCACGTGGTATTTGATACTGTCTTTAAATAAGTCTTGAACGGATTTCGGATATTTGGCTTTTACTCTTGGAATTAAAATATTTTTAATATCTTCCGTAATTTTTTTCTGCATGGCTTCATCCGAATCAAACTCATCGTGTTGAGTTGAGATAACAATGGTATCAATGCATTCCGGAGTTCCGTCGTCATTGTAGCGGATAGTGACTTGCGATTTAGCGTCCGGACGCAGATAAGGCATCAAGCTAAGCTCTTTCTTCCGAATATGCGCTAATTCAATCAGCAGATTGTGAGAAAGATCCAAAGCCAAAGGCATATAGTTTTCGGTTTCGGCGGTAGCGTAACCGAACATCATGCCTTGATCGCCGGCCCCTTGATTAAGCGGATCTCCCCGCTCCACTCCGCGATTAATATCCTCGGATTGTTCGTGGATAGCGCTGAGTACGCCGCATGATTCCGCTTCAAATTGATATTCGCTTTTCGTGTATCCGATTTGTCGGATGACGCGACGCGCCACGTCCGGAGCGTCCACATACGTTTTGGATTTAACTTCGCCCGCTAAAATGACTTGGCCGGTAGTGACCAATGTTTCACAGGCTACTTTCGAATCCGGATCATAAGCTAAAAACTGATCCAGAAGCGCGTCGGAAATCTGATCGGCGACTTTGTCGGGATGTCCTTCCGAAACCGATTCAGAGGTAAATAAATAACTCATAACATTTACTGGTTTTAAAATGAAAAATCTTTTTATTAATTTTCATCGAAAAGCAGGAATGATTTGATTGATTTGCAGAAGTGAACCGGACCGAACCGGTTTTTAGCATTTTTTACTGTGGTTGCAAGCATACAAATCTTTCCACTTTCGTATGTGAGTGCAAAGGTAATCAATAATTATAAATAATGAATGATTCGAAATGATAAAAATACTTAAAAACTTTTCTTAATTCGAAGAGATTCGTTACTTTTGCAGTCAAATTAAGTTTTGCATGAAACGATTGAATTCAAAAGTGATAGGCTTTTTCCTTATTGTCTTGCTGTTTACCGCTTGCGGAGAATATAACAGGATATTGAAATCTACGGATTTGAATGTTAAATTTGAATATGCCAAAAAATATTTTGATGAGGGAAAATACAACCGAGCAGCTACTTTATTGGAAGATATTGTACAACTGACGCGAACAACTTCGCGAGGTGAAGAAGCGTTATACTTGTTGGCGCAAAGCTATTATAAAATGAAAGATCATTTAACGGCGTCCGAATATTTTAAAACTTATTATACCACTTATCCGAAAGGCGAATATGCCGAATTAGCGCGCTTTTATTCCGCCTACGGATTGTATCTCGATTCTCCGGATCCTCGTTTGGATCAGTCGGACACCTATAAATCCATGGAGCAGTTTCAAGATTTTATTGAATTGTATCCCCAAAGCGAACGGAAAGAAGAAGCGCAAGCCGCTTTGTTTGAGTTGCAGGAAAAATTGGCTTTTAAAGAATTAATGGCTGTTCGATTGTATTATAATTTAGGTAATTATACCATTATCGCATTTCCGGGCGGAAATTATCTTTCGTGTGTAATCACCGCTCAAAATGCCATTCGGAACTATCCGTTTTCCAAATACAGGGAAGAATTTATGTATTATATGTTCAAAGCGAAATACGAAATGGCTACTAAAAGCGTGGAAGAAAAGAAAGAGTTTCGTTATCGCGATGTTGTGGATGAATATTATTCTTATAACAATGAATTTCCGGATGGAAAATACAGCAAAGAGCTTAAAAAAATGTACGATAATATTGATAAAGAATTAAAAAAACAATAAATATAAACTATGGATTATAAGAAAACTTCAGCTCCGGATAATACGATTACCCGAGATATGATCAAACTCGGAGACGCAACGGGTAATATTTATGAAACCGTGCGTATTATCGGCAAACGTGCGAATGAAATAGCCGTAGATATTAAGCAGGATTTAAGCAAGAAATTGCAAGAATTTTCTTCAAGCGTGGACAGCTTGGAAGAAATTTTTGAAAATCGGGAACAAATAGAAATTTCCCGTTATTTTGAACGTTTACCTAAGCCGACATTGATTGCTCTGCAGGAATTTCTGGATAATGAAATTTATTATCGCAATCCGGCAAAGGAAAAAGAAAAAATGGAAGAAATATGATTCAACGCATTCAAACCGTTTATTTATTTTTAGCGTTTTGCTTAATGGCGGCTGTCGTGTTTGTGCCGTTCTCTCCTTCGGGGGTGATCTTGTCAACGTCGGGAACAGTTGCCGTTTTAGCGTTAATTACTATTTTTCTTTATAAAAAGCGCCGCTTGCAGATTAATATGTGCTATGTTATGCTGCTTTTATCGGTTTTAGTATATGCGTTTTATTTTATTTTTGATCGGCAAAATTTGTCGCGCGGAGAATTTTTCCCGCACCTTCAATCTACTTTTGTTTTTCCTTTTATTGCAATCATTTTCCTTTACTTAGCTATCCGTGGAATAAAAAAAGACGAAAAATTGATTCGTTCGCTCGATCGCTTACGGTAATGAACAAGAAAGGCGTTATTTGTACAGGAATTGCGATACTTGTTCTTTTCTTTTTCCTTGTTAATCTTTTTTACGGTTCCGTGTCTATTCCCGCATCGGCAGTGATTGACAGCTTGTTGGGAAAAGAACTCGAAAGGAGCGTATGGACAAATATTGTATTGCAATCCCGTCTTCCGCAGACCATCACCGCTTTATTAGCCGGGTCGGCGCTGGCAGTTTGCGGATTAATGCTTCAAACCCTTTTTCGGAATCCTTTGGCTGGTCCATCTATTTTAGGTATCAGCGACGGCGCTAATTTGGGCGTTGCTTTGGTGATGCTTTATTCGGGAGGAATCATGGCCGTCGGCGGCGAACGTTCGCATCATCTTTCCGTCATTTTCTCGGCTTTCTTGGGCGCTTCTTTGGTTCTGCTTCTTTTGCTTTATTTTTCGTCCAAAGTGAAAAGCAATGTTTTGGTTTTAATTATCGGAATCATGATTTCCTATCTGGCTTCATCCGGAATATCCGTTCTTAATTCGTATGCGTCGGCCGATAATGTGCGTACCTATGTGATGTGGGGGATGGGCAGTTTCTCCGGAGTCCCGATGACGCAAATCCCTTATTTTTCATTCGGTATTCTGATCGGATTATTTTCGGCGGTTTTGTTGATTAAACCTTTGAATGCCTTACTGCTGGGAGAAAATTACGCGACCAATCTCGGCGTTCATGTCGGACGAACGCGCACCGCTGTATTATTGACAACCGGATTCTTAACAGCATTGGCGACCGCATTTTGCGGACCGGTGACATTTATCGGTTTGGTCGTACCGCACATTGCCCGAATGTTTATCGGAACTTCCAATCAAAAATGGCTTCTTCCGACAACGCTTTTGATGGGAGGAGTCATCGCTTTGCTATGTAATTTACTGACAACCGTCCCGTTTGGAAAAGGAGTTTTACCGTTGAACGCCGTTACGCCTCTTATCGGAGCCCCAACGGTTATTTATATTATTTTGAAGAATAGAAAAAGTTTTTGAGAATGAAAAAAATAATTGTAACTTTGCGACAATATTAACCTAAAAAATATTTGACATATGAAAATGAAATTTGTTCTATTTTATTTATTATTAGTTGCTTGTGTATTTGGAGCGAATGCTCAGAAAGTAGAAAAAGGATGGGCGCGCGTGTATGTGAATGGAAAGTTCGGTATTATCTCTAAAACCGGAGCTGAAACAGTCAAACCGGAATTTGATTTCATCGGTAATTATAACAACAAGTCGGTTCCCGTTATTAAAAACGGAGAGGCATACGCTATCAATGAAACCGGTGATCGAGTACCTTACACGTCCGAAGCCAAAGGAAAAGCTGTTCCGTTTATAGAAAACAGTAAATGGGGATTGAAAAGTGATAAAGGAGTCGTTTTGGTTACTCCCAAGTATGACTTTATCGGTAAATTCAATGACGGAAAAGCGCCTATTTCGTTGGATGGTAAAATGGGATTGCTTTCCGATAAAGGACTTGAAATAATTCCCCCTACCTACAATCTTATTTATGATTTTGATAAAGGGAAAGCCATCGTGCTTCGGGACTCGCTTTACGGATTGATTGACGACAAAGGCATGGAAGTTGTAGCTCCTCGTTATCACCGGATTGAACGGATTAAAGGGAACAATTATCTGATTATGCAAGGCGGCGCGTGGGGCGTGTTAAACTCCAACGGGAAAGAATCCATCACTCCGAAGTATTCGGCTGTTTTCTCTTGTAAAGACGGATTTCAAACATTCTTAGGCGGTAAAATCGGTATGCTTGCCGACGATGGAACTTTGATGTTCGAACCGACTTACGACGAAGTCGGAAGTAAGGATAACAATGTATATATTGTTGTTTTGAACGGACTTTACGGCTTGCTGAATAAAAGCGGGAAAAAAATAATAGCGCCCACTTATCAATATATTGATAAATTCGACAGCGGCCGGGCGTTTATTTTGCAAAACAGTTTGTGGGGCTTAATCAATACCGATGGAAATGAGATAATTGAACCGCAATACAATGCAATAGAAGAAACGAAGGATAATTGTTATAAGGTGTATAAAGACGATAAACAAGGTATTTTAGATAAAAGCGGAAAAATAATTGTTCAGCCGATTTATCACGATATCAGCATTTTCTGAAATGTTATGAAGATTGCTTTTCATGGCGCTGCCCGTACTGTTACGGGCAGCAAACATTTAGTGACTTTAAATAACGGTAAAAAATTTCTGTTGGATTGCGGGATGTTCCAAGGAATGGGACCGGAAACCGAACCGTTGAATCGAAATTGGGGTTTTGATCCGGCAGAAGTCAGTTATGTATTCTTATCGCATGCGCATGTTGATCATTGCGGATTGTTGCCCAAATTAGTGAAAGACGGATTTCGCGGAACGATTTATGCCACGCCGGCCACTATTGATGTCATTCAAGTGCTTTTACTGGATTCGGCCTCTATCCAACAACAGGATACCTATTTTTTGAACAAAAAACGTCGGGAAGAAGGTCGGAAATTACTGGAGCCGCTCTACACGGAAGAAGATGTGCGGAATATTTTTCAATATTTGAAGCCGGTACATTATTATCAAGCCGTTCAAATAGATAAAAATATCGTCTTACAGCTTTTTGACGTGGGACATATTGTCGGAAGCGCTACGATTTTTCTGACTTTGACGGAAGACGGAAATACAACTACATTGGCTTTCAGCGGAGATGTCGGTCGTTACGGCGACCCGATTTTGCATTCGCCCCAAACGTTCCCTCAAGCCGATTTTATCGTGATCGAATCAACTTACGGAGATAGGTTGCATGACCGCATTGAAACCTATGCCGATGATTTGCTTAAAAATATAGAACACACTTGTTTACATAAAAAAGGAAAACTGATTATTCCCGCTTTCAGCGTAGGACGTACTCAAGAATTATTGTATGCGCTGAACGATCTGGAGTTGGATGGTTGTCTTCCGCCGCTTGATTATTATGTTGACAGTCCGATGTCTATAAAAGTGACGGAAATTGTCAAACAACATCCGGAATGTTTCAATCGGTCGGTACAAAAATTACTTCGTAAAGACCTCGATCCGTTCCGGTTTGAAGGGTTGCATTACATTTCCGATAAACGGGATTCGCAAGCGCTCAATACGGATTATCGCCCGTCGGTCATTATTTCCGCTTCTGGAATGGCTGAAGCCGGACGAGTGAAGCATCATATTGCCAACGGTATTGAAAATTGGCGAAATACCATCATGATTATCGGTTATTGCGAACCCAACTCTTTAGGCGCTCGCTTAAAAGAACATCCGGATACGGTCGGTATTTTTGGGATTCCGCACAATGTAAAAGCGGATATTGTTACGCTCAATTCGATGAGCGCTCACGCCGATTACGGTGATTTATGTCAATACCTTTCCTGTCAAGACGCTCAAGAAGTGAAACGTGTTTTCATCGTTCATGGCGAACCGGAGGTACAGGTTGAATTTAAAAGGCGTCTGGTAAGAAAAGGATTTTTGGACGTTACGATTCCGGAATTACATCAAGAATTCGGGATAAGGTAATTTTATCTTGTTCCAAACCTTGAGGAATCAAATTCTTTATACGTTTTATCATACCCGCCGAGCTTGAATATAAAAGATAAAGAGATAGCCCGTGAGTCGGGAATAATATTCATTCTCAAGTCTTGAGTATTGTATTTCATGTTCAGATCGGGCGACCAGCTGTTAAACAAATCAGAACCTCTCAATCTTAACTCGGCATGGTCGTGAAAGAATGTCCATTTTAAACCGGCATCCAGATTCCACAAGGAAGTAAGTTCAGCAGGTCCCTGTATGTTTTTTGAAATATAAGCCCCGTTAATTTCCATCGTAATATTGGGCTTCGACGAAATATGAATAGTATTGTCCAATCGTGTATAAAACACAACTTGGTCATTGGTAAACGAAATATCATGAAACCGGGAACTCTTGACCTTATCATAAAACCCTATGAGCGTAAGGCGTGTATTTAAAACATGTTGAATATTGAAAGGGAGTATAAGATTTAATCCGGCCGACTGCTTGTAATCAAAATTCAAAGTTTCATAAATGAGAATCAATTGATCCGGCGCTTGATAGGGTAATTGTACAAAATATCTGTCCTGATAATTAAAAAATGCAGTAAGGACATATTTACTGTTCAGTATGTAATTCAATTGAGTAGAATAATCCCGGTACGGCTTCAACAAAGGATTGCCGTGAATTTCACTGTATCCGTTCAAGTAGCTTATTGCTCCGTGCATTTCCCAATAAGCGGGATATATTTTGTCGGAAGAAAAGGATAATTGCA
>JGI24699J35502_11134135_pt1 | contig 35221 bp, 31 predicted proteins | sample TergutMp193P4_FD_35502 | JGI IMG/M metagenome (IMG submission 35502)
AGTCGACGGGCGTCCAGCCCGTCTCCCTCGTCCGCCTTGTGATCCACCACGTCTGAACCGATTTCTTATGTGCCGAACTTACGGTGCAGCACACTAGGATATTCGATGATGGTCACCATATGCGGAAAGTTGCGATGTCAATCCATCGTCGCGATGCTCGTCGTTGTCATCCTCATGCTGGCAGGATGTGACGCCCATGGAGGAATGACGACGAGAACGCCGGTCAACGCCGAGAAGACTGGAACGGGAGAACGCCGTGTCGACACCGATCCCCTGACACGCAGGTTCCCGTTGATAGGAGACCCCGTCCAGGTCGTGTGGTACTCGGGAACGATGGGCTTGGACGACGCTCCGGGGCCGAGCACCTACTGGATAGACGCGGTCGTCACTGTGGATGCGACAACGTCGGCTCAAATCGAGGATTCCTATGACCTGCAACCGACCAACGACGTACCAGATGTCGTCGCTCCGTTGAGCCCCGACATCCCAAGCGGGCTGTGGACCAGCGACGAATTCGACAAGGCCTTGGTCCAGGGAGGCGACCCGCAGTTCTCTGCCACGGCGTACTACTCCCCCGCAACCCACCAGATCGTCATCTGTGCTGTTGGTGGGTGACCGCTGCCCTGCGCCCTATCGGCGTATACCCTTGAGAAGCGGGCAGTTGACCAGGTCTGTTTCGTCAATCCCATCAAGCAGGACGTCCAAAACTTCTTCCACAGTGGGCCGCCTGGTGGGCGTCACCACCTTCTCAGCCGCCTGCTTGGCGGCACGCACGACGAAAGAGGACCGGGATTCACCCAAGGCGTCGGCGGCTTGGCTGATCAGATCATCTGTGGTGGGGTCGAGACGAGTCTCGAATCTGCGTGTACGCAATTGTTGAGCCATACCAGTAAGTGTACGGCTTCTGTACGGAAGAATCATAACAGGCCATCTTTGCTAAGACTGAGCGGGGGTATCAGTACACCATGTGCATGGCCGTGCGCACCTCAGTCAGGGTCTGTTCGGCGATCTGGTTGGCACGGGCATTCCCCTCGGCCAGGACGGATTCCAGGTATCCGGGATCTGCGGCAAACTCAGACCTGCGCTGCCGATGAAGCAGCAGGCGCTCATTCAAAGCCTCGGTGACAAGCTTTTTCAAGGTCCCCGCTCCCCCATCGCCGATTTGTTCGGCGATGTCAGCCGGGTCGATGTCCAGGCACAATCCAGCCAGGGTGAGCAGATTCGACACCTCTGGACGGTTCACCGGGTCGAAGGTGATGTGCCGGTTTGAATCGGTCACAGCCTTTTTCAGTGCCTTGGCCGTCTCGTCGGCGGTCATTCCCAATTCGATGACATTGCCTTTTGATTTGGACATTTTTGTGCCATCCGTGCCCAAGATCAACGCACCCCCGCTGCTGAGCAGGGCCTCTGGGCTGGGGAACACCGGTTGGTCGGGATCCACCCTTCCGTACCTCTCGTCGAAACGTCTGGCAATCACCCTGCACATTTCGATGTGGGGGATCTGATCCTTGCCGACGGGTACCAGGTTGGCTTTGCAGAACAGGATGTCAGCGGCCTGATGGACAGGGTAGGTCAGCATCAGTCCGGACATGGGGCGGTTGCCGGTGTCTTCCAATTCTGCTTTTACGGTGGGATTGCGGCGCAGCTCGGCGTCGGTGACCAGCGACAGGAAGGGCAATAGGAGTTGATTGAGCGCGGGTACCGCCGAATGAGTGAATATCACTGATTTGGCAGGGTCGATCCCAGCCGCCAAATAGTCTGCCAGAAGGGAAAACACTCTCTCCCGGATCGGTCCGACCCCATCACGATCAGTGATGACCTGATAGTCAGCGATGAGGACGAAAGTTTCCACCCCGAGATTCTGCAGCCGTACCCTGTTGAGCAGAGACCCGAAATAATGCCCGATGTGGAGGTTCCCGGTCGGCCGGTCGCCAGTCAGGACACGGAATTTGGCCGGATTGGTTTCCAAATCCTTCTCAATTTCCTGGCTGCGAGCCTGCGTGCGCTCCCACGACGCCGACTGATCCGGGGTTTGGCTCTCATCTGTCATAACTGTCCGCCTCTTTCTTCAATCTCAGTTTTGATCTTCTCGTACACATCAGGAGGTGTGGTGCAAACACCGAGAGGGTTTCTGGTCTTTCCAGTCCCGTGGTAGTCGCTTGACCCTGTGGCCACCAATCCTAGATCATCGGCCACCTCATGCAGAAGCCTTCTCTCCTGCGGCGTGTGATCGATGTGATCGGCCTCGATCCCGAACAATCCGTACGATTTCGCGTCAGCCATGATCTCAGGAGTCACCATCGGTCTATTCCCCCTGCCCCAGGGATGGGCGATGACTGGCACTGCCCCGGCTCTGGTCACCAAACCGACCGCTTCATTCAGGCTCGGGGTGTACCGATGGACGTACGCGGGTCCCGAATCATAAAGGTAACGTTTGAATGCTTCGTCTCTGCTCGTCACGTACCCTTTCGCCACCATGGCGTCGGCGATGTGGGGCCGTCCCGTCGATGAGGCCCTCACCGATTGCGCCTCCACATCCTCGATGTCGAGCGGCATTCCCATCCCCGCCAGAAGTTCCAGCATCGCGGGCACCCGTGTTCTTCTCGCCTCAAGGACCGCCTCCAGCATGGAGGTGAGGTCCCTGTCGTCGGGGCGTGCGCCGTACGCCAGCAAGTGGACAGGCTTGTTTGCACCGTCCACGACGATGTGGGTGGACATCTCCATGCCTCGCAGCACCTCGACACCCGCACCCACACCGTAAACCTTGGCCTCGTTGACTCCGGCCATCGTGTCATGGTCGGTCAGTGACAAAACAGTGATGCCCTGGGCTTCTGCTTTCCCGATCAGTTCCGGTACGGTGTCGGTGCCATCGGATATTGCGGAGTGAGTGTGCAAGTCGATCATTTTTTCCCTTTTAACGTCCAGATTCAACAATACACTCGTCAATCTTCACTCCCCTGAGCCACCCCGGGATCCTGCCGCTGACTTCAGGTTAGGACTAGTGTTGCTGTATGACATCAACAACATTGACCTTTCTGGGCGGGGCTGGAAGTGTGACAGGCTCGAAGTACCTTGTGGAGACGGACACACAGAAAATACTGGTCGACTGCGGCCTGTTTCAAGGCGACAAAGGGTTGCGAGAACTCAACTGGAGCGAGTTCCCCATTGATCCCGCATCCCTGACCGCGATCCTCATCACCCATGCGCACATGGATCACACCGGGTATCTGCCCCGGTTGGTACGCCTGGGATTCTCCGGACCGATCTGGGCCACCGACGGCACGATCCTTCTCACCGACATCGTCCTTCATGACTCGGCCCATCTTCAGGAACAAGACGCCAAAGACGCCGCCAAAGGAGGGTACTCCAAGCACAATCCGCCAGAACCCCTCTACACCACATCCGATGTGGAGGCCACGATGAAGCTCTTCCGTTTCATCGATTTCGACACCGATCTGGATCTGGGCGATCAGATGTCTGCGAGGTACTCTCGGGCCGGTCACATTCTGGGGTCGGCGTCCATCCGTCTCACCACCCCCGACGCCGAGGTGGTCTTCTCCGGGGATCTGGGCCGCCACGACCACCCCGTGCTGAGATCTCGGGAGATTCCAGCCGGGGCGTCCACCGTACTGGTCGAGTCGACGTACGGCGATCGCGAGCATCCGGAGTGGGAATCTGATCCTCACGAGGAATTCGCCGACGCGATCAGGCGTACGGCCCATCGCGGCGGCTCGGTCCTCGTACCCGCTTTCGCCGTGGATCGTACGGAAATCCTGCTCAAAACCCTTGCTGAGATGAAGCAGGCCGGGCGCATCCCGGACCTTCCCATCTATGTCGACTCCCCCATGGGCGTCAAGGCGCTCGCCGTCTACGAGTCACCCGAGCAGCGAGACGAGTTGCGCGACGAACTGCAGGGCCGTGATTTCGAGGACCTGGCGGATGTGCGAGAAGTGACCAGTGTCGAGGAGTCGATCCGGCTCAACAAGCCAACAACACCATGTGTCATCATCTCTTCATCCGGGATGGCCACCGGGGGCCGGGTCGTCCATCATCTTGAACACATGCTTCCCGATTCTCGCCACACCGTGATTTTCACCGGGTACCAGGCCCACGGGACACGCGGACAACAGTTGGTCGACGGGGCGAAACAAATCAAGATGTACGGACAGTACATCCCTGTTCGCGCGGAAGTGCTCATGGATGACGGTTTCTCCGTCCATGCCGACGCCTCCGATCTTCTGGACTGGCTGACGGCTCTTTCTCCCCAGCCGAAGATCGTCTACTGCGTCCACGGCGAACAGGGAGCCCCCGCGCTGGCCGAAAAGATTGAAACCGAGTTGGGCATCACCGCCGTCGCACCCCGGATGGGTGAAAAAGTACGCCTGCTGAAATAACATCGGTTGTCATTCTTATGCTTCCGGAACATAGCCGTACTCACCCCCGGATTCACCGATTCGGGCTAAACTAACCCCGTACCCCATCGAAGGAGACACCATGGCCACCCCCCACATCAGCGCAGAACCGGGAGATTTCGCCCCCGCAGTTCTCATGCCCGGAGATCCGAAACGTGCTGAGCGCATGGCATCCATGATCCTGGACTCTCCTAGGCTTGTCACCGATGTACGTGGAATGCTGGGGTTCACCGGCACCTATTGCGGTGAGGGCATCCATCATGGAAAGCCCTTGTCAATTATGGGTTCCGGTATGGGGATGCCCAGCATCGGCATCTATTCCACAGAGTTGTACCGCTTCTTCGGCGTGGAACGGATCATCCGTGTCGGCACGGCCGGAGGGATCTCCCCCGATGTCAGCGTCGGTGATGTGGTGATCGGCGTCGGAGCCCACACAACCTCCTCGATGAACGAACTGCGCATCCCCGGCACACATTTCTCCGCTGTGGCCGACCTGCGCATGGCGGCCGCCGCCCTGGCCGCCGCGAATGAGACAGTCTTCGCGGGCACGATCATCTCCTCCGACCATTTCTACTTCGCCATCCCCGGCCAACTGGACGCCATGGTCGCCCACGGGGTCCTCGCCGTGGAGATGGAAGCAGCATGTTTGTACGGTGTTGCCGCCGAACACCACAAGGGAGCGCTGGCAGTCCTGACCATCTCCGACCACCTGACCAAACCCGGCGCCGACATGACCTCTGTGGAACGTGAAACCCGCTTCTCCGCAGCTCTGGACCTGGCAGTGGCCGCCGCATTCGCCTGACTTCAGGGACCAACCCCTCATGGGGCGGCAAATGAACGAAATATCGTTAGAAAACGTTCATCTCCCGCCCCACAACACCACAGTCGTACGCAATGCTTCTTGGCTCATGGACTACTGTGGACTAAAGGACCTTGTCGGCGAATTCGTGAATGCGTTTCATCTGTGCCCGGCTGATGCCGTACCGTTCGTCGGGAGCTAGGGTGAGCACGGAAGTCAGGCCACCCTCGTCCAAGCAATCGCGTACGAGGGTGGTGTAGCCGAAGTCTGCGTGGAGACAATCGTCCACCCAGCACACGGCCGTGTCGGACGGCACCCCGTCCATGAATGCCGCGAATCCCGCGGGTTTTCCGATCTGGTCGTCATATCGCCGTATGGCATAGTCCACGACCACTGAACTTCTGGTGGGACGAAGACCGATCTCAGGTTCCACGTACAGGATTTCTTGCTTCCATGCCGTGAGCCACAACAATTGGGTCTTCTCATCGGCCATGATGATGTTCAGTTCGGCAATCATCTCTTTGCTGTAGTTGAGGATGTAGGTACGCCGGGAGCCGCCCTGAACGATGACATGTTTCACTGTCGTCATCGGCCAGAAGTACGCCCGTTGTACCTTCCTTGACGGTTGAAAAGCGTTCAGCACCCCGTCGAAATCGAGGACCATGAACAATCGCACACCCTTGTCATAGAGCACCTTTCCCCGTCCGGTCATGGTGTGCCCGATCCATCGCGGAATGACTTCAGAGCGTCGACGCCTGAGCGAATCGCGCCCCAATCGGGGGATGTGACGTTGCCATGTGTGACATCGTTCAAGATTCCCCAGAAATCAGCCTTCCTTTGGTCATTCTCCGTCACCAGGTGGTCTCGTCCAGCTTCACGGGTACGATCATTGAAGGTTTCGTCGCTGTAGGTGTCATCATTCATGAGGAGTTCGCCCGCGTCCTGGACCTGTTGATCCATGTCATGGAAGAATCGGACCAACAAATCCTCCACTTCGCCCATGAAGTCACGCCATGAGATGTCGTACTGCCCGCATCCGGCAGACCACGGCGGCATCCCATATGCGTTCGTGTCCCTGAAATCGTACATAATACGCATCGTGTCGCCCAGACGGTAGAACCGGCAATCGGCCCGGTACCGCAAGAATCCTGTGTCTAGTTTGTTCGCCCACAACAGTGTCCCGATATTGTCATACATCGATTCTTGTTGATCGGTGGGATCGTCGATTTGAGCGTACCAGTCTGCTTGCTGCGAGAAGAGAGCCTGCCGTTTCGCCGAGGTGTCGATGAGGCTGAAAATGTCTGATGGCAGAGGAGCTGCGATCGCGGGCAAGATCTCGAAGAAGTCTTCGAGGAACCGCACGAAGTAATAATCCAGGTAACAACCAGTTTGTCTTTGCTCAAAAAGTTTGACGCCTCCACAATCAATGTAGTACCAGCTATCAGTGAGCCAGAACCATGCGAGACGCTTTCTCCCGACACTGTCCAGGGGACACGCGCACTGGTCGATCGGTTTCAAGGCGAAGTTGAACAGTGCCATATCAGCTCGCCAAAACCTGGTCCACGGCCTCGCGGAGATGGGCGGGGGTGGGGCCGGCGTTCAGGACTTCACGGCTGACGGAGGGGAGGACGAGAGCCTGCGTATAAGCAAAAATCCTTGTCAGTGAGGAAATGGTGCCGCCCTGGGCGCCGATGCCGGGGACGAGGATGGAACCGGAGTACGACGTGAGGTCCACGCCGAGGGATTCATGGGTGCCTCCCACGACCAGACCGACGGCATTCGTTCCTGAAGTACGGTTGCGGGATGCGGCATGATCGACAATGGATTGGGCTATGCCAGTTCCCCCGGTCGTACGGCCCAACTGGATCTCGGAGCCCTCGGGATTGGAGGTACGGGCCAGCACGTAGACTCCCCTGTCGTTTTTTTCGGCCAATTCGATGGCGGGGAGGAGAGACCCAAAGCCGAGGTATGGGCTCACGGTGATGGCGTCGACGCTGAGCGGACCGTCGGCCAGATAGGCGCGGGCGTACGCTGCCATCGTTGATCCGATGTCACCGCGTTTCACATCCAGGATGACGAGGGCGCCTGTGTCATGGATGGCGGCAATGCATCGTTCGAGTACGGCGATCCCGGCGGAGCCCCACTGTTCGAAGAAAGCCGATTGGGGTTTGAAAGCTGCCACACGATCAGACAAGGCTTCCACCGTTGTCAAGGCCATCTTTTCGACGCCAGACACATCATGGCTCACTCCCCAGGCATCGAGGACCGTGGGGTGCGGATCGATGCCCACACACAATGCCCCCACCGCATCGACTCTGGCCATCAGGCGATCATAGAATGTCATGGCTGCTCCTGCAATGAGTGTTGATGTCGGCGACCAACCCGGGTCCGTGATAGATGAATCCGGTGTACACCTGGACGGCGACCGCGCCCAGATCGAACATCACCTGGGCGTCGGCGGCAGACATGATCCCGCCCGACGCGATCACGGGAAGGTTGGACCGGACGACGTGGGCGACGATTCTGCGCGCTCGAAGGGTCAGCGGGGCGCCTGACAATCCTCCCGGCTGTCTGGCGTACCTCAGGTCCCTCCCCCGGATCCCATCGCGGGCGACAGTGGTGTTTGTGGCGATCAGTCCCGAGGCGCCAGCATCGATCGAAGCTTCCACCAGGTCGTGGAGGTCGATGTCGTCCAGATCGGGTGCGAGCTTGACAAAGATGGGGACCGGTTGAGTCGTCGGAAGGGAAATCCCATTGTCATCCTGATGAACCCCGTTGTCATCCTGGTGAAGGCAGGATCCCCGCGACCGCTCAACAAGGGCTTTGACCAGGTCGTGAATCTGGGACTTCCCCTGGAGGCTGCGAAGCCCCGGGGTGTTGGGACTGGAGACGTTCACGGCGATATAGTCGGCGTACGGTTCGACAGCGGCGAACGACTGGAGGTAGTCCTCCACAGCGGCATCCACATCGACGATCTTGGTCTTGCCGATGCTGATCCCCACAGGGATCCCCAGTGTGTCCTCCCCACGGCGTACTCCCCATCCTTCCAACCGGGAAGCCACCGTTGCTGCACCTTCATTGTTGAAGCCCATGCGATTGATCAGCGCCTGGGATGAGGGCAAGCGGAAGATCCGGGGCTTGGGGTTGCCGGGCTGCCCCTGAGCGGTGACCGTGCCCAGTTCCGCGAATCCGAAACCCAGACTCGCCCAGATCCGGGCTGCGGCACCATCCTTGTCCACACCCGCCGCCAAACCGACCCGGCCAGGAAACCGCACACCTGCCACAGTCACAGGATCATGCGGACGGCCGATCATCCATCTCAGAAGTGAGGACACAGGAGTCCCGGCACAACCGTTCAGAATAGTGATCATCCGTTCATGGATCTTCTCCGGATCGCCGCCGTACGCATGAAACAGCACGGGCCTCACCACACGCTCATAACCCGTTGTCACAACAGATGGGATCATGGACGGGGCCTCATCAACGGCCCCCACTCCTGCAATGAGCGTACGGTGATGGTGCCTTTCCTTGCTGCCGCGATACCCTGGACGACCGCGATCAAGCCCTGGATCGTCGTCACGCAGGGGATGTCCGCCATGACAGCGGCCGAGCGGATCCCGTACCCGTCACGCCGGGTGGATCCAGAGCTCACTGTAGAACGGTCTGATCCAGTGTTTACGCCTGCCCCTGAAGTGTGATCCCCTCCTCTTGACGTAGAGCTGATCCCGGAATAGGGAGTGTTGATGACCAGGTCGACCTCGTGGTTGAGGATCATGTCCACCACGGTCTCCTCCCCGTCCGGGCCGATGCCCTCCGAGCGTTTGCGCACAGTACGGGCGTCGATCCCGTTGCGGCGAAGCACCTGCGCGGTCCCCGACGTGGCGAGGATCTCGAAGCCCATGTCGGCCATCATCTGCATCGGCAGGATGGCATGTCTCTTGTCCGAGTTGGCGACTGAGACGAAGACCGTCCCAGAGATGGGCAGCGATCCGTACGACGCCGTCTGGCTCTTCGCGAACGCTATCCCGAAGCTCGAATCCAACCCCATGACTTCCCCTGTTGAACGCATCTCGGGTCCCAACAAGGTGTCCACGGAATGGCCTTCCGGGGTTTGGAACCTGTTGAACGGCATGACCGCCTCTTTGACAGCCACCGGCGCCGATGGTGCGGGCATGGCCCCGTCCGAAAACATGTTCAGCATCCCCTCGGTGCGCAGTTGTCCGATCGTGGACCCCATCATGATCAGAGCCGCCGCCTTGGCCAGTTGTACATTGGTTGCTTTGGACACGAAAGGCACGGTACGCGAGGCGCGCGGGTTGGCCTCCAGCACGTACAACGTGTTGCCCGCTAAGGCGTATTGGATGTTGATGAGCCCCCGTACTCCGACGCCTTCGGCGATGGCCCGCGTGGAGGTACGGATCCTGTCGATCACCTCCGAGCCCAGGGTGATGGGTGGAAGGGCGCACGCCGAATCTCCGGAATGGACCCCGGCTTCTTCGATGTGTTCCATGATCCCACCGATGTACAAATCCTGCCCGTCAAACAAAGCGTCCACGTCGATCTCGGTGGCGTCGTCGAGGAACTTGTCGATGAGGATCGGGTTGGACTCGCTGGCCAGCGTCACCGTTGTGACGTAGGTCGTCAGCGTGGCATCGTCGTACACGATCTCCATTCCGCGCCCGCCGAGGACATAACTGGGACGCACGAGCACGGGATAGCCGATCTCGGCGGCGATCTTCAGCGCTTCAGACGAACTGGTCGCCATACCGTACCTCGGCGCCGGGAGATGCCCTGCCTCCAAGACGTGCCCGAAGGCGCCGCGTTCCTCAGCCAGGTCGATGGCTTCCGGCGAGGTGCCGACCAGCGGGAGTCCGGCCGCTTTCAAACGGGCGGCGAGTTTGAGGGGGGTCTGACCGCCCAGTTGGACGATCACCCCGGCGACGGGACCCGCGCCGGCCTCGGCTGCGTACACCTCCAGGACGTCCTCCTCGGTCAACGGCTCGAAATAGAGTCTGTCGGAAGTGTCGTAGTCGGTGGAGACCGTCTCAGGGTTGCAGTTGATCATCACCGTCTCGTACCCCGCCTCGGCCAACGCCATCGACGCATGGACGCACGAATAGTCGAATTCGATCCCCTGCCCGATGCGGTTCGGCCCCGAACCCAGGATCAGCACAGCTGGTTTGAGGCGCGGTGCGACCTCGGTTTCCTCGTCATAGGTCGAATAGTGGTACGGGGTTTTGGCGGCGAACTCTGCCGCGCAAGTGTCCACTGTTTTGTACACCGGACGGACGTTCAATGCCCAGCGCAGCGAGCGGATCTGGGAGTCGCTCATCCCCCGAAGCTCACCGATTTGTGCGTCTGACAAGCCATGACGCTTGGCCATGCGCAACAGGTGCGCATCCAGGCCGGGAGCGAGCGACACCTCATGGGCGATGTCGAGGACCATGACCAACTGGTCGAGGAACCACGGGTCGATCATGGTCGCGTCATGGACCTCTTTGACCGTGGCCCCCGCCCGAAACGCCTGAACGACATCCTGGAGGCGCCCGTCATGGGGACGGGAAGCCGCGGTGAGAGCTTCCTGTTTGGCCATGACCTCACCTGTGAGCCGAAGCGGGGCACGGGCGTCTTCGAGGGATCGCAACGCTTTGCCCAAAGCTTCGGTGAAGCTGCGTCCGATGGCCATGGCCTCCCCCACCGACTTCATATGGGTGGTGAGGGTGTCCTCGGCGGTGGCGAACTTTTCGAAGGCGAACCGCGGGACCTTGACCACCACGTAGTCCAGGGTCGGCTCGAAACTGGCCGGGGTGACACCGGTGATGTCGTTGGGGATCTCGTCCAGGGTGTACCCCACGGCGACCTTGGCCGCGATCTTGGCGATGGGGAATCCGGTCGCCTTCGAGGCGAGCGCTGACGAGCGTGACACACGGGGGTTCATCTCGACCACGATGACCCTGCCGTTGTCTGGATTGACGGCGAACTGGATGTTGCACCCCCCGGTGTCCACCCCGACGGCGCGGATCACGGCGATCCCGATGTCGCGCAGGCGTTGATACTCCCTGTCGGTGAGGGTGAGCGCCGGTGCGACGGTGATCGAGTCCCCGGTGTGGACCCCCATGGGGTCCAGATTCTCGATGGAACACACAATGACTACATTGTCTTTGCGGTCGCGCATGACTTCCAGTTCGAATTCTTTCCATCCGAGAATCGACTCCTCGACCAGGACCTCGGTGGTGGGTGACGCCTCCAGGCCGATCTCAGCCATCGAGCGTACTTCCCGCTCGTCGTGGGCGAAACCGGAACCGACCCCGCCCATGGTGTACGACGGGCGCAGCACGACCGGATACCCCAGTTGGCCCGCCGCCGAGATCACCTCGTCGACCGAATGGCACATGATGGAGCGGGCCACCTCGGGCGCCCCTCCGGGAAGATCGGTCAGGGATGTGACAACGTCTTTGAATTTCTCGCGATCCTCGCCTTTTTCGATGGCCTCCAGATTCGCGCCGATCAACTCGACTGAATACTTATCCAGCACGCCGGTCTTGGCCAGTGTCACCGCGGTGTTGAGGCCGGTCTGCCCGCCCATGGTCGCCAGTATCGCGTCGGGGCGCTCAATGGAGATGATGCGTTCCACGATCTCGGGAGTGATGGGTTCGACGTAGGTCGCGTCGGCGAAGCCAGGGTCGGTCATGATGGTCGCCGGGTTGGAATTGACCAGGATGACCCTGTATCCCTCCTCACGCAGGACCCGGCACGCCTGGGTGCCGGAATAGTCGAATTCGCAGGCCTGTCCGATCACGATCGGGCCCGACCCGATGACAAGGATAGAGGAAATGTCTGTTCTCTTAGGCATGGTCCCTCGCTTCGGTCATCATGGCAGCGAACCTGTCGAAAAGGTACGCCGCGTCGTGCGGCCCGGCCGCCGCTTCCGGATGGTACTGGACGGAGAATCCCGCAAGCCGGCCTCCCCGGCGAAGTTCCAACCCTTCGACCACCTGGTCGTTGAGGTCGATGTGGCTCACGCGCGCCTCGCCGTACGGGGTGGCAATCTCGACTCCGACCGGCGCGTCGACCGCGAAACCATGGTTGTGGGCGGTGATCTCAACGATCCTGGTGCCCAAGTCCATGACGGGCTGGTTGAGGCCGCGGTGGCCGTATTTCAGCTTGTAGGTGGAGAATCCGAGGGCCAGTCCAAAGATCTGGCTGCCGAAGCAGATGCCGAAGTACGGGATCCCCGCCTCGAGGACGTTTCTCAGCACATCGGTGGGACCCGCTGCGGTGGCGGGGTCGCCCGGCCCGTTGGAGAAGAACACCCCGTCTGGATTGAGCGCCCGGATCTCGGCGAACGTGGTCGTTTCCGGCAGCACGTGCACCTCCATGCCGCGTTCGCTCATCAGATGGGGCGTCATGGATTTGATGCCCAGATCCACGGCTGCGACCGTGTACTTCTTCTCTCCCACAGGTGGGACGACGTACGGCTGAGAGGTGGTGACTTCCCCGGCGAGATCAGACCCGGCCATGCGCGGGATCTGACGTACCTTCGCAGCCAGAGATGTCGGGTCCAGATCGGTGGTCGATATCCCCACCCGCATCGAGCCCGCCTCGCGCAGGTGGCGTGTGAGTGCCCGCGTGTCGATCTCACAGATGCCGACGATCCCCTGCGCTGTCAACTCATCGGACAATGAGCGTTTAGCCCGCCAGGAGGAGGGCCTCGGGCTGGGGTCGCGGACGACGTACCCGGCCACCCAGATTCGGCTGGATTCGTCATCTTCGTCGTTCCAGCCGGTGTTTCCAATGTGAGGAGAGGTGGCGACGACCACTTGGCGGCAGTAGCTCGGATCGGTGAGGGTTTCCTGGTACCCGGTCATGCCAGTGGCGAACACGGCTTCGCCGAAGGTTTCGCCCTGGGCGCCGAAAGACTGGCCTGCAAATGATCGTCCGTCCTCCAGAACAAGGAGTGCGGGGACGGTTGATTCCATGTGAAAAAGCCTATCCTGTCTGGTCGGCTGTCTCTACTTCTGTCCGCGGAATCAACGTGGCCGCCTTGCCGAGCACCCCGGTGAGGAAGGCGGGCGAAGAGTCGGTGGACAGTTCCTGGGCCAAACTGACCGCTTCCGAGATGGCCACCGCCGCGGGAGTGTCCGCGTACAACATCTCATAGACGGCCATCCGTGCCAAACAGCGGTCCACGACCGGCATGCGTTCGATGGTCCAATTCTCGTTCAGGCTGGGTGCGAGGTACCCGTCGATGAGATAGTCGTAGTGAGCGACCCCTTCGGCGAGTTTCCGGGAGTACGCCGGGATCTCATGGTCGGACATGGTGGCGTACGTGGTCATCGCCTCGTCGACTGTGGAACCCGTCAGGTCGGCGGAGTACAGGATGTCGAGCGCGTACTTGCGCGCCTTGCGCATCCGGGAACGTTTGGGCGAGGGCTCAGACACGGGAGATGTACGAACCGTCGCGGGTGTCCACCTTGACCCGCTCGCCTGTGGTAATGAACAACGGCACCTGAATTTGGTAGCCGGTCTCCAGCGTCGCCGGCTTGGTGCCCGCACTGGAGCGGTCGCCCTGCAAACCCGGTTCTGTGTAGGTGATCTCCAACTCGACCGATGCCGGGAGTTCGATGAACAAGGGATTTCCCTCGAAGATGGCAACCGACGCGGTACCGTTCTCCAACAGGAAGTTCTTCGCGTCGCCCACGACCTCTTCTGGGATGATCATCTGGGAGTAATCGTCGGTGTCCATGAACACATACGCCTCCCCGTCGTGGTAGAGGTACTGCATCTCGCGGCGGTCCACCTGGGCATCCTCGATTTTCACGTCAGAGTTGAAGGTACGGTCGACGACCTTGCCTGTCAAAACATGCTTGAGTTTGGTGCGTACCACCGTGTTTCCCTTGCCAGGCTTGTGGTGCTGGAACCAGATCACCTGCCACAGTTGTCCGTCCAGGTTGAGCACCGTCCCATTGTGGATGTCATTCGTCGAGATCATTCGAACCCTCTCTTTCTACTCCTCATTGCCAACAAAGAATCATACCGGACTTGGCCAACCACGTGCAGACGTTGTCATCCCCAACCACGTGTCCTCCTGCCGAAGGCCGGATCTCATGAGGGTCCTCTACCGCACAAGGACTTATCTGTCTTGAATCGGCTTTGTCCACATAGTTCTCAGGTCCGATCGTACGACGCGATCGCCCGGTTGAGTCTCACACGGCGTACCCTCTCTTCCCGTTCGATGATGTGGGGCAATGACACCTTCGTCATCCGGGAGGCCAGACAGGGGCATGAGTCACCCAGATGGTCGATGATCGTACGGACCTCAGATTCACCACGGTTCTGGGAGAGTTTGGACTTGGCCTGGATCTCAGTAATGATCACCTCGACACCCACCACGGAACGGGATTGGATCTCCAGCCAGGCTGGATCATAGTCGTCGAGAGTACGGTTCGAGAAGCGTTTCAGCAAGCCGGCCCAGGAATCGAGGATCCAGCCCAAGTCGGTGTGCACGTGGTACCGCCCGTACACATGGACTGTCTCATAGTCCCAGGTCGGGGCCGCCCCGCCGGTCATCCACTCGTCGGAAATGTACGCATCGGCGCCCATGAAGACCACCAACGCCTCACCCGTGTGGTGGGATTGGGGATTGATCGTACCCATGTGAGTGATCAGGCGTCCATCCATGACGACCCAGGGAAGGAATGTGGCCAAAGGACGACCGGATTCATCGACAGTGACAAGGTTGCCGCCGCGTACGCTCGTCAAAAAAGCCTGAATATCCTCATCTGACATGCGGAAATGCTCAGGAATGTACATTCATTCCACTCCTCCGACGGCCAGGAAACTGTCGCGCAACAGATCCTCGTCCACATCCGGGACCACTCTCACAGATCCAATCCCCTCCAACAGGACCAGACGCAGATGGGATCCCCTCGCCTTCTTGTCGACGCTCATCGCCTGGCGTATCTCGGCCCATGGGGCGGAGGAATACTGGATCGGCAAACCCACAGACGTCAAAATCTGGCGGTGGCGGGCGACCACATCCTCGTCGATCATCCCCAACCGATGGGCGACTTCAGCCGCGAAAACCATGCCGACGGCCACCGCGTACCCATGAGACCAGGTGAAACCCTCCACCTTTTCGATCGCGTGGGCCAGCGTGTGCCCATAGTTCAGAGCCTCGCGTCCCACCCCAGTCGTGGAATTCTCCCGGAAATCGGCGCTCACGACCTCCGCCTTGACACTGATCGCCCGACGCAGTGCTTCCGCGAAATTCTCCGTACGTGTGTCGGACAGCCGGGAGGGGTCCCGTTCGGCGATGTTGAGGATTTCAGGGTCGGCGATGAACCCGCATTTCACAATCTCCCCCAGCCCGGAACGTACCTCCTCGGCAGGCAGGGTGTCCAGCAGATCCAGATCGCACAGCACGGCGCGCGGCTCATAGAAGGCACCCACAAGGTTCTTGCCCTGGCTGAGATTGATTCCAGTCTTGCCGCCCAGGGATGCGTCAGCCATTCCCAACACGGTCGTGGGGATGGACAGGTACGTCATGCCGCGCAGCATCGTCGCAGCCACAAAACCAGCCAGATCGGTTGTTGATCCCCCTCCGAAGCCGATCACAGCGTCCGACCGTGTCACTCCCGCCTGGGCGAGGGTTATCCAGCACCAATTCAGCACATCGGCTGTTTTCGCTTCTTCCCCGTCGGGCACCTCGACCCGGATCGGACTGGGCATGGTTGTCGCCAGACGAATAGCCTGGGGATTGAGCACCGAGGGGTAAAGGATCGCCGTACGAGACACACTGCCGATGATCTCGGCGGCCTTCGAGACCACACCATGGCCAATCAGGACATCATAGGGATGGTCGGTTGTCACGTGGATGGTGCGAGGACCATCTGCCATCGACGAGTCGACGAGGTCCCCGTTTGTTGGGGGGTCGACGGGATCCCCGTCCGAGATGAGGTCGATGATCTGGGAGACGACGACATCGACGGGCGACTCCCCGTCCACCCGCCACGTGGCGACCTCTTCGTAGGCAGGCAGGCGTACCTGGGCCAGACTGGTCAACTGGTCACGGATGTCACCCAGCAGAAGCGGACGAAGTTTGTTCATCCCCGCTCTTCTGGTCAGTGTCGTCACCGACACGTCCAACCACACGACGGGAAGGCCGGCCAGCAACTCGCGTATCCGGGAGTTCATGATCGCCCCACCGCCCAGACAGACAACCCCGGTTTCCTGCAAAGCCGCGACGGTCGCCTCTTCTTCAAGAGCCCTGAACGTCTCCTCCCCCTGGCTCGCGAAAATCTCGCCTATGCTCTGACCGGTGGCCTGTTCGACCATGTGGTCCGTGTCGACGAAATCCACCCCGAGTCTGGCTGCGAGCGCCATTCCCACGGTTGTTTTCCCTGAGGCCGGCAGTCCAACCAGAACAACGCTCACCATGTTCCCTCCATTCCGCCCACTTCCAGGCGGGTACGGTAATGCTCCACGGACGCTCGTACATCCGGCAGGGAATCGGATCCGAACTTCTCCACACATCCGTCAGCGATGACCAGCGCCACCACCGCCTCGGCGATGACCCCGGCTGCGGGCACAGCGCACACGTCCGAGCGTTGATGATGGGCGACATCGTCAGTTCCGGTGGCCACGTTCACAGTTTCGAGGGAACGAGGCACTGTGGCGATCGGTTTCATGGCCGCTTTGAGACGGATGACCTCACCATTGGAGATTCCGCCCTCGATCCCCCCGGCATGGTCGGAGGTACGAACGATGTGCCCGTCACGCATCCTCATCTGGTCGTGGGCCGACGATCCCGGAAGTGACGCCAATTCGAAACCGTCACCGACTTCGACAGCCTTGATCGCCTGAATCCCCATCAACGCCCCCGCGAGACGCGCGTCGAGGCGCCGATCAGCCGACACATGGGAGCCAAGACCGGGGGGGCATCCCCACACGAGGACCTCGACGATCCCTCCGAGCGTGTCACCCTGTTTGACCGTTTTTTCAATCAGGTTCTGCATCTGTTCACTGGCCACCGGATCGAAACAGCGTACGGGGTCTGCGTCGATGAGATCCATGTCCGCGGACGTGGGCCACTCCTGACGGGTGGACGAGACGCCTCCGATGGACGTCACATGGCTGACAACCTCGATCCCGAAGCCTTGGCGCAGGAATTGACGGGCCACCTCCCCAGCGGCCACTCGTGCCGCTGTTTCCCGGGCCGACGCTCTTTCCAGAATCGGGCGGGCATGGGAGAAGTCATATTTCTGCATCCCAGCCAGATCCGCATGTCCCGGCCTCGGCCTTGTCAACGCCTCGTTGCGGGCGAGCCCCTCGAGGATCTGTGGATCCACGGCGTCGGCGGACATGACCACATCCCATTTCGGCCATTCAGAATTACTGATTTCGATGCACACTGGAGATCCGATGGTCTCGCCCTGGATCACCCCACCGGTGACGCGAACCTCGTCCTGTTCGAAACTCATCCTGGCGCCCCGCCCAGCGCCGAGGCGCCGTCTGGCCAATGCCCGGGCGATGTCTGAGGTGGATATCCGGACATGGGCGGGAACACCTTCGACGATGGCTGTCAGAAGCGGTCCGTGGGATTCTCCTGCTGTGATATATCTCAACACAGACAACATATTACTTCAGCCGGGCCATGGATTGGTCCGCCGCTGATCTCAAAACGGAGAAATCGACATGGCTGCCGGTCATCAACTCCATCTGGCCGACCGCCTGGGCGGCCAGCAGATCCAGACCTGTCGCCGTGGTCAGCCCGGCCGCACGTGCTTGGGTCACCAAGGGGGTCGGCCATGGGTCGTAGAGGACGTCGAAGACTTCAGATGCCGATCCGATGCCCCAGTCGGCTGCCACATCGGCGGGCACAGTCGACACGAGCACATCCGCACGGGGGCCGGGAGGTACCACCTCGATCCCCCACCTGGCAGCGTCCGCGGCCAAATCATGGGTGGCGTCCTGGTTGCGGGCTTTCACCTGCACCCTTGGCACCCCCAGACCTGACAGAGCATAAACACACGACCGGGCGGTCGCCCCGTTGCCGTACACAAGAACTTCCGAGCATGGATCCATCCCGCCCAGCACCGTTCGTACCCCGCTGACATCGCTGTTGTGGATCCGTGTGGTCGTACGGTCCTGCGGATGCCCGTCGAAGATGACCGTGTTGCCCACCCCCAGGGCGGTGACGACCTCGTCGGGGATTCCCAGATGAACGATGGCTTTCTTGCAGGGCATCGTCACCGACAATCCTCGCCACTCGTCCCCGAGCCCGGCGATGAAACCGTTCAAAGTGTCGGGGGTGACCTCATGTCGTTCATAGACCCAATCCAGCCCCAGCCATTCGTACCCCGCCTGGTGCAAGGCCGGTGACAAGGAATGGGAGATGGGCGAACCGATGACGGCGCAACGCCGCATGTCTACTGGCACCCTGTCGGGTTGCCGTTGTCCGAGCACCACTGGTTGAGCTCTTCGACCAGTTCGTTGAACTCCGCCTCAGTCGTGGCGAATTTCGTCTCGCCCGTGTCGAGGTTGACTGTCACCCAGTACAGCCAGTCCCCGTCGGTCGGGTTGAGGGCAGCGTTGATTGCGTCTTTACCTGGGCTGTCGATCGGAGTGGGGGGCAGTCCCGGGTTGATGTAATAGTTGTACGGCAGGGAGGCGTCATTTTGAGAAGCCTTCGTGATCGGGTCGTCGTACGGGGTCCCATCGGTGATGAGCCGCCCGTAGCGGAAGGCGGATTCCACCTGGAGCGGCATGCCGTTGCTCAAACGGTTGTAGATCGCACGTGCGACTTTCGCCCGGTCCGCGTCATTGTTGACCTCCGCCTCGATAATGCTGGCAACGACGATTACTTGTTGCGACGTGTACCCCAGGTTGGCGGCATTGGTGTCCAGGTCCATGTCGATGGCGATCTGGTTGAATCGCGCCGCCATCATCTTGAAGACGCTCACGGCATCTGTTTTGTACGGCGGGAACAAGAAATATGTGTCGGGGAACAGATATCCCTCAGGGTTGCCTCCCGCCGCCGGGTCGAGGCCGAAAAGATTCCCGTCCGGGTCTGCTTGATTGGCAGCCATGGCCTGATCGATCTGATCCTGGGTGATGCCCACGTCCTTGATGAGGATCGCCTCGATGTCGGTCAACCGCCGACCCTCGGGAATCGTGAGGACGATCTTGACCTGATTCGTTGAGTCGGTGAGCATCTCTGCGGCTGTTTTCGCCGGCAGATGCGTGAAAAGGTTCCAGGTGCCGGGGGTCGGGCCGTCGGAGATCTCCAGTGCTTCCCTCTCAAACAGACTCGGGTCCCGGATGACGTCGTTGGCCACCAGGTTGTCGGCGACCTTCGCCCACCAGTCCCCGTCGTTGACAATGATCTGGATGGGATCGTCGCCGGTGCCGATGTAATCGTCCTGCTGGACCCAGTCCATGTACAGCCCGTACCCCTTCCAGGAGACGAATCCCATCCCGCCGAGCAGGATCACCAGGCTCAGGGCGACGGCGACCGCGCTCTTCGCACGCCGAACCGGCTCGGGCGCTATCCAGCTAATACGGTTGCGATCAGCCATGGGACTCCTCCGTTTTCAGTTCCTGGCCAATATCTCGGCCTTGTTCGAGAGCATATAACACTAATTCTAGAATACCCACCGCTGCCTGAGCATCGACCACACCCCGCGCTGTTCGAGAATTCTTGCCAGTTTCCCTCAGACGCTTGTGGGCCTGTGCGGTTGTCATTCTCTCGTCCACGAGCCAGACCGGTACGTTCACCTGCGCGGCCAATTCCAGGGCCTGACCCTTGATCTTCTTCGCGGCGATCCCCTCCGTCCCGTCCAGGGCGAGAGGATATCCGATGACCAGTCCCACCGCATCCATCTGGTCGATCAGGGTTTTCACTCGCCCTGACACCTGCGCCGGCGATGCGATGACCTCCACGGGGTACGCCAAGACTCTCCCCGAGTCGCAGGCGGCCACACCCACACGGGCTGTGCCAAGGTCGAGAGCCATCAAGACCCCATGATCAGGCAAGGGCATGGGCCACCGTGTCCAGTGCCGTGTTCGCCTGTGCGGGATCCGTGCCGCCGCCTTGCGCGAGATCGTCGGAGCCGCCTCCGCGGCCCCCCATCACGGACGCGGCCAACGACACCAGGGCCCCGGCTTTGAAACCCTGCTCCCTGGCCGCAGATGTGGTCGCGACGACCACAGAGGGTTTGGGCGAAGTGGACACGAGGCACACAACTCCACTTGTGGATCCCAGGCGGCCGCGGATGTCCACAGCCAAAGCACGAAGGTCCATGCCCGGTGAGGGATCGACGGCGCCGACGAACCTTGTGGCGCCTATGGTTGTGCCCTGCCCCACCAATGTGGACGCCAGCGCAGTCACCTGTCCGGCTTTCAGATCGGCGATGGTCTTCTCCGCCGCCTTGAGCTGGACGAGCAGTTTGGCGATCCTGTCCTCGATCTGTCCCGGCTGGACTTTCAGCGAATCAGCCAAAGAGGAGACGATCGCACGTTCGGCGGCCAATTGGTTGAAGGCGTCGGTGGACACCAGAGCCTCGACCCGTCGTACTCCCGATCCGACGGAACCCTCGCTGACAAGACTCACCAGGCCGATCTGGGAGGTTGAGGCCACATGGGTGCCGCCGCACAACTCCCTCGACCAGGGACCGGCGAATTCGACCATGCGCACGATGTCCCCGTACTTCTCACCGAACATCGCCTGGGCGCCCAAAGCCTTGGCCTCGGCGATCGGCATCTCGGTGGCGGTGACCTCCCAGTCGGCGCGGATCGCCTCGTTGGCCACGCCTTCGAGCTCCTGTTTCATCCCGTCGGACATTCCCGTGAGCGCGTTGAAGTCGAAACGCAGATAACCCGGCTTGTTGTACGACCCGGCTTGGTGGGTCTGGGGGCCGAGCAGTTGGCGCAAGGTGGCGTTGACAACGTGAGTCGCTGTGTGGGCCTGGCATGATCCGAATCGGGCCTGGGCGTCGACCTGTGCCAACACCTCGGCGCCGACCTCGGCGGTGCCGTCGGTGATGACCCCGCGGTGGACGATGAGCCCCGGGATCGGTTTCTGCACATCCACCACGTCGATGCTGAGCCCGGCGGCGGTGATGGTCCCCGTGTCGGCGTCCTGGCCGCCCGCCTCCGCATAGAACGGAGTCTGGTTGAGGACGATCTCCACCTCGTCGCCGATCGACGCGGTCGCCGCGGGGGCGCCCTGTTTGAGCAGTCCGAGGATTGTGGACTCGGCCACAAGATCCGTGTACCCCAGGAATGTCGATTCCCCCTGTTTGCGCAACTCGGAGTAGACAGCCGGGGAATGGATCGTACCCTTCTTGAGTTTGGCGTCAGCTTTGGCTCTGGCTTTTTGTTCCGCCATGAGGGTGCGGAAACCGTCGGTGTCCACAGATATCCCAGCCTCCTGTGCCATCTCCAACGTGAGGTCGAGGGGGAACCCGTACGTGTCATGCAGTTGGAAAGCCTTGTCACCGGACAATGTCGTGCTGTGGGAATCTTTGAGCTGGGTCACAGCCATGTCGAACAGTTGTGTGCCTGAGGCGAGTGTACGGGTGAAGCTCTCCTCCTCGGCGCTCGCCACAGTGACGATGCGTGCCCACTGGTCGTCGATCTCAGGGTAGGAGGAGATCATCTGGTCACGGCTGACACCCAACAAGTCCACGAGGACGGGCTCATGCACACCCAACAGACGCATGGAACGGATCGAACGACGCAGCAGCCGCCGCAGAACGTAGCCGCGCGCCTCGTTGCCGGGGGTCACGCCGTCGGTCATGAGCATCAGCCCGGAGCGCACATGGTCGGCGACGACCCTCAGTCGTACATCATCTGCGTGGTCTTTGCCGTAGTGGCGACCGGAAATCTCGGAGGCGCGGGCGATGACCGGGAAGACCTGGTCGATCTCGTACATGTTGTCCACACCCTGGAGCAGGTACGCCGTCCTCTCCAACCCCATGCCTGTGTCGATGTTCTTCGTCGGCAGTTTGGCGCGCACATCGAAGTCGTCCTTCGCGCGCACCACCGCGAGGTCCTCTGTCTGGAAGACGAGGTTCCAGATCTCCAGGAAACGATCCTCGTCGACTTCGGGGCCGCCGTCGGGGCCGAACTGGCGGCCGCGGTCGATGTAGACCTCCGAGCAGGGACCGCCGGGACCTGGGACCCCCATGTTCCAGTAATTGTCCTTCAGCCCCCGGTATTGGATGTGAGAGGCGGGAACCCCGACCTTCATCCAGAGGTCTCTGGCCTCGATGTCCCCGTCGGGGTAGTCGGGATGGACGCCCGGTGCGAGGACGGTGACCCAGATTTTATCCGGCGCGAAACCATAGTTGCCCTCGTCCTGGGATCCGGTGACGAGCTCCCAGGCGTACTCGATCGCGCCCTGCTTGAAATAGTCGCCGAAGGAAAAGTTCCCGTTCATCTGGAAAAAGGTGCCATGGCGCGTGGTCTTGCCCACCTCGTCGATGTCGAGGGTCCTCACGCACTTCTGCACGCTGGCCGCCCTCTTGTACGGGGACGGCTCGACGCCTGTGAAGTACGCCTTGAAGGGCACCATCCCGGCGTTGACGAACAACAGTGTGGGATCGTTGTACAGCAGGGAGGCGGAGGGCACGATGTCATGGCCGTGCCGGGCGAAAAAGTCCAAAAAGCGGCGGCGGATCTCAGCGGTTTCCATAGTGTCCCTCATTCATCGTGTCATGTGCATTTCGCGCGGATCGGTCACCCCGACCCGCGGCTTCACAATTCTAGTCCAGGAAACCACATCAGTTGGAATCACCTGAGGATCTGCGCCCCAGAAGTTCCTCGATGACTGGCATCCGTTCCTTCACCTGGGCTTCTGCGCCGTGGTCGGTGGGCACATAGTACTCCGCGTCCTTGAGGTCGTTGGGGAGGTACTGTTGGGGGGCGATCCCGTGGGGGAAATCGTGGGCGTACTGATAACCGACCCCGTGACCGTACGAAGAGGCAGTTGAGTAGTGGGCGTCCCGCAGATGCGGGGGTACGGGGCCTCCCTTGCCGCCACCCACATCGGCCTGGGCGGCGTCGATGGCGCTCACGACGGCGTTGGATTTGGGGGCGGTCGCGCAGGCGATCACGGCATGGGCGAGGATGATCCTGCCCTCGGGCATCCCCACCATCTGCACCGCCTGGGCCGCGGACACGCACAATGTGAGTGTCTGGGGCGAGGCCATGCCGATATCCTCGCTGGCGAGGATCATCAGCCGCCTGGCGATGAAACGCGGATCCTCCCCCGCCGAGATCATTCTTGCCAGGTAGTGCAATCCTGCCTGGACGTCGGAGCCCCGGATGGATTTGATGAAAGCGCTGATCACGTCGTAGTGCTGGTCGCCGTCCGCGTCGTACCGCACAGCCGCCCGGTCCACTGCCTGAGACAGGATCGAGGCGGTGATGGTGTCGGATCCCACAGCGGTGGCCGTTGCCGCGGCTTCCTCCACATAGGTGAGCACCCGCCGTGCGTCCCCACCCCCCAATTGGATGAGGTTGGCCCTGGCGTCCTCGTCGATGTGGAACAACCCACCCGACGGGGTCCTTACTCCCCGCTCGTCGGTCAGGGCCCGGTCCACCAGCACCGCCATGTCGTCGGCAGTGAGCGGATTGAGGGTGAGCAGGAGAGAGCGGGAAAGAAGCGGCGCGATCACGGAGAAAGAAGGATTCTCGGTTGTCGCCGCGATGAGGGTCACGATCCTGTTCTCCACCGCGGGCAGCAAAACATCTTGCTGAGCCTTTGAAAACCGGTGGACCTCGTCGATGAATAAAACTGTCTTGACACCTCTCGCCAGCTCGGCGCGGGCCCTGTCGAGTTCGGCGCGTACCTCTTTGACTCCGGCAGTCACCGCGCTCAATTCCACGAATCTGGACCCCGTCGTGTGGGACACCACCGCGGCGATGGTCGTCTTCCCGACCCCCGGGGGGCCCCACAAGAACACTGACATGGGCTGTCCCTCGGCTAAGCGACGCAGCGGGGAACCGGGGCCGAGAAGGTGTTTCTGTCCGACGATCTCATCGAGGGTACGAGGCCGCAGCCGTACGGCCAGCGGTGCGTCATGGGGCACGTTGGCCAGGGACCCACCTTTGGACGGGGCCGGGGTGATGTTGCCGAAAAGGTCCTCTGTCATGGCAATGTGCGGGTGGCCAGGAACTGTTGGTACCACCTGGCCGAATCCTTCCACGTCCGCTCCAGCGTGTCGTAGTTCATATGCAGAATCCCGAACCTCTTGGAGTATCCGTGCGCCCACTCGAAGTTGTCCATAAGCGCCCACAGGTAATAGCCCTTGACAGGCGCCCCCGCGTCGAGCGCGTCGTGGACGGCCCGGATGTGGGAGTCCAGATAGTCGATGCGGTCCTGGTCATGGATGATCCCATCCTCTGAGACCTTGTCGGGCATGGCGGCCCCATTCTCACTGACGACGAGATCCACGTCCGGATACCGCTGGTGGAAGTCGGTGATCTGGTCGGTGAGGCCGTGAGGGTCGATCGGCCATCCCATTTGCGTCAACGGCGGGCGGGGCGCGACCCACTCCACGCTCTCGGCCCCGACCCAGGGTGTGGGCTCGGTGGACCGTGTCTTGCCAGCCCTCAGAGTGGAGGGGAAATAATAGTTCAAACCGACCATGTCCAGGTCCTGGTGGATCAGGTCCATATCACCGTCGTGGACGAACTCCCAATCGGTGTGGGGTCTCATGGATTCGATCGTCAGATCGTCGTAGCAACCCTGGAGCATGGGATCGGAGAAGATCCAGTTGGCCGCCGCCTGAGCTGTACGACAAGCCTGCACGTCTTCGGCGGAATCCGACTCGGGATAGATCTGGTGGATATTGAGCACCACCCCGATCTTGCCCGTCGTACGCGACCTCAGAGCCTGGACAGCCAAGCCGTGCGCCAGATTGAGGTGGTGGGCCGCGGCGATCGCCTTCGCAGGTGAGTGCAGTCCTGGGGCATGTTCCCCGGATGCGTACCCCACCATCGCCGTGCACCAGGGTTCGTTGAGCGTCGCCCACATCGCCACCCTGTCCCCCAGTGCCTGGGCGACCAAATCCGTGTAGTCGGCGAAACGGTACGCGGTGTCGCGCGCAGGCCAACCACCCTTGTCTTCGAGGGCTTGGGGGAGGTCCCAGTGGTACAGAGTCGCGAACGGGGTGATGCCCCGCTCCAAAAGCTTGTCCACCAGGTGCGAATAGAAGTCGATGCCGGCTTGGTTGGCGGGACCCGTCCCGTTCGGTTGGATTCTGGGCCAGTCGATGGAGAAGCGGTACGAATCCACGCCCAACTCGACCATGGTGTCCAGGTCCTTGTCGACCCTGTGGTAATGGTCGCAGGCCACGTCCCCTGTCTGGCCCCCAAAGGTCTTGCCCGGTGTGTGCGAGAAGGTGTCCCAGATCGAGACTCCTCTGCCGCCCTCATGCACTGCGCCTTCGACTTGGTACGACGCTGTCGCCACCCCGAACGTGAAGTCCGGTCCGAATTGAATACCCATAGTTCCTCCTAAAGCCTTTTCCATCTTAGTCCCGACGCACACTGTCATCCTGACTTCCCTCAGGATGACGCTTAGATATCGATCCGGTCCGCGTCCAGGGTGTACGCGCCTTCGATGATGAGGTCGCGGCGCGGTCCCACGTCGTTGCCCATCCACACCTCGAAGGATTTGGCTGCTGCCTCGGCGTCCACGATACGCAATCTGCGCAGGGTACGGCCATGTGGGCTCATGGTGGTCTCCGCCAATTGGTCGGCGTCCATCTCGCCCAACCCCTTGTAGCGCTGGGGTTCCTTGAACTTGATGCCCTTCTTGGTGAGTTCCGCCATTTTTCGTTGGTACTCCGGGTCGGAGTAGGTGTAGATGTACCTCTCCTGGCCCTTCTTGGGGTTGATGATCTCGAAGCGGTGCAGGGGCGGCACAGCGGTGTACACCCGGCCCGCGTCAACCAGGGGACGCATGTACTTGAAGAACAACGTGGCCAGAAGACACCGGATGTGGGCGCCGTCGGAATCAGCGTCAGCCATGAAGATCACTTTGCCGTACCGGGCCTGGTCGATGTCAAAGCTGCGCCCGGAGCCCGCCCCGATGACCTGGATGATCGATGAGCACTCGTTGTTCTTCAGCATGTCGGTCACCGAGGCTTTTTGCACATTGAGGATTTTCCCCCGTATGGGCATCAGCGCCTGGAATTCGGAGTTCCTGGCCAACTTCGCCGTGCCCAACGCGGAATCACCCTCGACGATGAACAATTCGGTTTTCTCGGAATCTGAGGAGCGGCAGTCGGACAGTTTGGGGGGCATCGAGGAGGAGGCCAAAGCGTTCTTCGCCCGTACCGCCTCACGGTGGACGCGGGCCTGGACGCGGGTGCGCGAAGCCTGGACGACTTTCTCCATCACCGCTCTGGCTTGGGATTTGACCGCCGCCTTGGTGGAGGTGAGGTAATCGGTGAGTTCCGATTCGACCACCTTGGCCACCAGTTTCGAGACAGCGGGGGTTCCCAGCACTTCCTTGGTCTGGCCCTCGAATTGAGGCTCCGCCAGCCGTACGGTCACCACCGCGGTCATGCCCTCGCAGATGTCGTCTTTGATGATCTCGTCTGAGGCTTTCGTCAGACGTGTGCCGTCCAGCACCTTGGTGAAGGCTTTCGTCAGCCCGCGTTCGAATCCCTGGACATGGGTACCGCCCTTGGGCGTGGAAATGATGTTGACGAAAGAGGCAACATTGGCATCGAAACCGGTGCCCCAGCGCATCGCGATGTCGATGCCCAGATCCCTGGTCACATCCGACGGGGTCATCTGGCCGTCGTCGTCCAGCATGGGCACGGTCTCAGTGAACGTCTCGTGCCCGCCCAGCCTCAGTATCTCTGTCACGGGTGGGTCTTGCGCTAGGAATTCGCAGAATTCGGAGATCCCGCCCTCGTGGCAGAAGACCTCTGTGTCCTCTCCCCCGTCGCGCTGGTCGGTGACGGTGAGCTTCAGGCCCGGGACCAGGAAAGAGGTCTGCTTCGCCCGGTCCTTCAACCGCGGCAATGATAGTTGGGCATCAGCCAGGAAGATCTGGCGGTCGGGCCAGTAGCGTACCCTCGTGCCGGTGACTGTTCTGGCCAAACGGTTGCCCTTTTTGACCAGTCCCGATCCGGGGGTGAATGAGGCGTCGGGACCCGGTCCGGAGAAAACACCTGGGATGCCCCGGCGGAAGGACATCATCCACGTCGTGCCGTCTCGGTCCACTTCGACGTCCAACCGTGAGGAAAGGGCATTGACCACCGAGGAGCCCACACCGTGGAGTCCGCCTGCGGCGTTGTACATCCCTGTGCCGAATTTGGCCCCGGCATGCAGTTTCGTGAAGACGACCTCCACACCCGACAAACCAGTCTTGGGCTCGATGTCCACGGGGATCCCCCGCGCGTGGTCGTCGACTTCGACCGAGCCGTCTTCGTTCAAGAACACCTCGATGTTCTTCCCGAACCCCGACAGGGATTCGTCGACACAGTTGTCGATGATCTCCCACAGGCAGTGCATGAGTCCTTTGGTGTCGGTGGACCCGATGTACATCGCGGGGCGTTTGCGCACAGCGTCCAGTCCCTCCAGCACCAGCAGGTGCCGGGCGTCGTACTCCACTGAGCCGGGCGCACGCCGACGCCCGCGAGATGTTTCTTCCGAGATCATTGGATGAAGTTTATCGTCCCCGCAGCCGCAATCGGCGCCTCACACGCCTGGCGGGGCCACAATCGGTTCCATGTGGTCGATGCGGCCGGTCTCGTCGATGGTGATGTCCAGCCCCTCCCCATCCTCGAACATGAGTTTCACACCGGTGGGGGTGTCCTCCATGTCGAGTTGGTGGAAACTCGCGTACACCGTGACAATGTCTCTGACGTCCGCGAGTCCGTATGCCGCCGCGCCCTGAATGTGCTTGAGGGCGGTGTACGGAGATGGGGCCTCCATGGTGAGCCGTGGGTCGGTGATGACGATGTACGACCGGCGCCCGGGGGAGACCCCGCAGAAGATCGCACCGCCCATGATCTGGGGGCTGGCCACCAGAGTCAGGGTCGCTCCCGGCGTCATCCCCAGGTCCACAACCCCGTCGAGTGAGAAGGTGGACTCGGTGAACTCCCACAGCCCGGATTCCTCACCGAACAGTGGCAATGATTCAGTTCGTGCCACGGCGACGGACGTCGGGTCCAGGTTCTCATCAGCCCAGGACCACACCCATGTGTCGCTCCCATCCTCGACGGTTCCCAGAAGAGCACAATGAAGATGGACCCCGTTCAAGGTGAGCAGTCCGGTTGCCGTGTTGAGTTCCCAACTGGGGGAATCCGATCCGACGAGGGTGCTCAATCGGGACTGGCCCTCAACGAACAGTGCCAGATGCGCGCCCGCCCATGAATTGAGCAGGCTGTGGTCGGTGTCCATGGTCAGTCGAGATAGTCGCGCAGGACCTGCGAGCGGGATGGGTGACGCAGTTTCGACATGGTCTTGGACTCGATCTGGCGGATCCTCTCACGGGTGACCCCATAGACCCGGCCGATCTCGTCCAACGTCTTCGGCTGGCCGTCCGTGAGACCGAATCGCATGGAGACCACACCCGCCTCCCTTTCGGAAAGGGTGTCGAGAACGTCGTGGAGCTGCTCCTGCAACAACGAGAAATTGACCGCGTCGGCGGGCACGACGGCCTCGGAGTCCTCGATGAGGTCCCCGAACTCAGAATCGCCGTCCTCACCCAGCGGGGTGTGCAGCGAGATGGGCTCACGGCCGTACTTCTGGACCTCGATGACTTTCTCGGGGGTCATGTCCAACTCGTGGGCCAGTTCCTCGGGCGTGGGCTCGCGCCCCAGGTCCTGGAGCATCTGACGCTGGACGCGGGCCAGTTTGTTGATGACCTCGACCATGTGGACCGGGATGCGGATCGTACGGGCCTGGTCGGCCATGGCGCGGGTGATGGCCTGCTTGATCCACCAGGTGGCGTACGTGGAGAACTTGTACCCCTTGGTGTAGTCGAATTTCTCAACCGCGCGGATCAAACCCAGGTTGCCCTCCTGGATCAGGTCGAGGAAGAGCATCCCACGCCCGGTGTACCGCTTGGCCAGGGAGACGACAAGGCGGAGGTTGGCCTCCAACAGGTGGTTTTTGGCACGCCTGCCGTCCTCGGCGATCCATTCGAGGTCCTCACGGTCGGCGTCGGAGATCTTGGCGTCGGGATCGTTGAGTTTCTCCTCTGCGAACAGTCCCGCCTCGATCCTCTTGGCGAGGGAGACCTCCTGCTCAGCGTTCAGCAAAGCAACCTTGCCGATCTGTTTGAGGTAGTCCTTCACGGGATCGGCTGTGGCGCCCGCCGCCAACACCTGCTGCTCGGGCTCGTCGGTCTCGTCGGCGTCCGACAAGGAGAAACCCTCATCTTCAGCCAGTTCGGCCTCTAGCTCGGCTTCCTTCTTGGGCTGGAATTCTGTTTCGTCGACATCGTCGAGGCTGCGCTTTTTCGCACTGATTTTCACCTCGACGGAATCTCCGTCCTCGCTCATGTCGAAATCGGCGTTGCCGTCCACGGCGGCGAGGATCGCATCTTCGACGGTGTTCGCGTCTGTTTCGGTGACAGTGACGAGATCCGCGACTTTCGCAGCGGTGTTCTTCTTGCGCGCGACGGTGGCCGCAACCGGTGAATCGTTCTTTTTCGAAGATGTACGGGGCTTAGTCGCTACTTTGGTTGTTTTCTCACTTACTGTTGAATTTTTGCTTGCCATCATCCACACACCCTTCGCTTTTCAACTGCCGCAAACTTGAACGAGGGTAAAAAAAAACCCGCTCACGTCAAGTCCGCATTCCATTATGCATGAGGGTACGCTCTCACGCAAGTTTTCACCCGAAATCCGCCGACCCTTCCATGCACAGTGATTCATCCCGACGATGCACCCGTTCATCGCTTCGCCGTCGCGTGCACGAATTCCCGCGGTGGAATGAAATTGGGATTCGCTGTGTTATCACCAATGACCGCAGACGAAAGGACCGCCATGATCGCCACAGCACATACCCGCACCAGCGTCATCCCGCAGAAAGACACCGTGGGTGTCTACCTTGACACCATTGCCCAGCACCAACTCCTCGGAGCTGACGAAGAGGTCGAACTGGCTCGTCTGATCGAGATCGGGGTGTATGCGGAATATCTGCTCTCCTGCCCCGATGCCGACCGTCCCGACGACGTCACAGAAGAAGAATTGTGCCACATGCGTGACGAGGGCCAGGAAGCCAAGCAGCGCTTCATCGGCGCCAACCTCCGGTTGGTCGTTTCCATCGCCCGCAAACACGGTCGTGAGACCCTCCCCTTCCTCGACGTCATCCAAGAGGGCAATGTCGGTCTGATCCGCGCGGTCGAGAAGTTCGACTACACCAAAGGGTTCAAGTTTTCCACGTACGCCACATGGTGGATCCGCCAAGCCATTTTCCGCGGAATCGCGGCCCACGGCCACATCGTCAAAATCCCGGTCCATGTCGCCGAGCAGATTTCCCGCGTGCTGTCCACCACCAGGCGTCTGACCTCCGATCTGGGGTACGAACCCGCGCCCAAACAAATCGCCGCCGAGTTGGGAATCAAAGAAGCCGACGTGATCGAGTTGTCCGCCTACACCCGGTCGTACGCTTCTTTGGACGCGCCCCTGACCGAGGGCGAGTCCGTGACACTTGGAGACCTGATCAGCTTGAAGGAGACCACCGAGGACAACCTCGAGGGCGCCCAGGACAGCCAGGCTCTACGTGACATGCTCGACGAGTTGGACGAACGCTCCGCTGACATCGTCAGGCGCCGCTATGGGCTGCTCGACGGTCGTCCCAACCGCCTGTGCGAGATCGGCGAACACTGGGGAATCAGCGCTGAGCGCGTACGCCAGATCGAACGCAACGCGATCGCCAAACTCCACTCCCTGTCCCTGGCCGCCTAGCGGCTGATCAGGGCAACCGGGCAGGAAGCATGAGCCAGCAGAGCCCGTACGGGACCGCCGAGGACCAGCGCCGGACGCGGCTTGACTCCCATGACCAACAAATCCACCTTGGAGGTTTCCTGAATGAGTTCGTCGGCCAGGACCCCGCGAGAAGAACGCACGGTGATCTCCACATCGGGGTACTGCGCCCGCACAGGTTCGATGATCTGTTCCAGGCTGGACAAAACCCTGTCCTCCCAGTTCTTCTCCTGAGCGACGGAAGCCGGTACGAAAGCACCAATGTTGGGCGGCTGAGTGGGCATCACATGGACGACGTCCACTTTCGCGCCCCGGCTTTGGGCCTCGTGGCAGCCCCATCTCAGCCCCTTGTCCCCTGACCCGCCCATGGCGACGGTGATCTTGTGGAAAGCACCGGTCGGCTCTGGGGTGGAGGCAGCCGAGATGACCACCAGAGGACAGTACGAGGAAGAAACAAGCGATGTTGACGTGGATCCCACGAACATCCTCTCCAAACCTGTGGAGGCCCGCCTTCCCACAATGAGGATCTCAGACTCCTTGCTGAACTCGCTCAACACCGAAGAGGGATTGCCGATGGCGACGTCGGTGCGAATGTGGTCGGCGGGGACCCCCTTGGCGATGGCCAGATCCTGGGCTTGCTGGACGGCCGCCTCACCGGCCTCCTTCAGGACAGTCGGATCGTAGATGATCCCCCATCCGCCTGACACCACTCCGTCATCGACCGCGTTGACGAACCACAGATCAGCGTCCAGGCGCTTGGCGCGTCCGATGCCATAGCGTGCCGCGCGGATCCCGTCTTCCGAACCGTCGATTCCGACGAGGACTCTTGGTCGGTTCCCAGTCATAGGGTTCTCCTCTCTTCGTCCCCCTACTGTTGTCTATGGAGATGATTCTACTCATTTACGTGTGGTATGGATGTCTCATTCCTCGTCTGGGAACGTGGTCTTGCCCTCGAGGCTTTCAGCGAGAAGATCGTCGACACCGTCGGCCACCTGGGTCATTTCGGTGATCGCCTGACGCAGATGCGAGGCGACGAACGGACTGGCGTGTATCGACATCGTCACGAAGATCCTGTCACCGACAAGGGAGAATCTCACCCACCGGGAATGGGCGTTGATGTCGTTGATGACCTCGGCGGCCCGCGAGCGCCCCGAAATGTCATGGACGACGACCGAGAACAACCGTATCTCCTGGCAGTCCGACGGGATTCTCACGAAAATCATCGTCGACCCCACCCGTACGGCGAAGTCACCGTCCTGGTCCCTCATCGGGACCGCGCCGAAATACTCCGAGAGTTCCTCGGCGACAGCGGCGGCCAGTTGTACCTCGCCGAGACTGCCGTACACGACCTCTTCGGATCCTGTGGTCGCCGTCGATTCCACGATCGCGGGCTCCTGAAGGATCTCGGCCAGCACATTGGAATCCAGGAAAACCGGATGGGTGATGTTGAAGACCTCGCGCAAAGCCACAATGCCGGCCCATGCCAGGGTTCCGCAATCATCCTGGTTCTTGGTCAGATGGAGCCCCTGATCGTCTGGTTCCCATCCGAGATCGCGCAGAGTCTGTGCTTGTTCCTCACTCACCCCCCAACTGGGAATGGTGGCTGTGATCTGGCCCTTGACGTGCTGGGTGAAGCGCAAACACCAATGCTCAGACTCGCTGCAAGGCTGGAGGGTCAGCGGCTCGGTCTCGTCCATCATGGACAGCACATCTTCCAGGCGTACGGCGAAACGGCGCCACGCCTGTTCGACCGAGTGGTCGAAATCGAAATCGTCTATGGAAGTCATCATCCTCACGCTAGCACGGTTGCGGCGATGAGGATAGTGACGATGGAAACCAGGGTCGCGCGGAAGATGGTGTCACGGGCGAAAACCATGCGGACGTTGTACTTCGCGGCGAAGACGAAGATGTTCTGGGCGGCGGGCAGACACGCGACGACGGTGACCGCGCGTACGGCAACGGGGTCGAGACCCAGGGCCCAGGCCGACAGGGCGTACGCGATGAACGGCTGGACGACCGTCTTGACCACGACGATGAACCAGGATTCTTGTCTGTCGGCGCCTTTGGCCGGTTTGGGGTCCAGGCACATCGAGATGCCGAAGGCCAGGAGCATCATGGGCACGGCGCAATTGCCGAGCATCTGCACCGGGGTGATGATGAAACCCGGGACGGCCAACGAGGGGGCCGAAGAAGCCACGAGGTTCACGACGAGCCCCAACAAGACCCCGACCGTCAAGGGATTGCGGATGGGCAAGGTGATGAGTTTGGCCACCGAGTCAGGTACCCCCGAATCCCTGGCCTGGTTCCAGTCCAGGATCCCCAATCCGACCGGCTGGAGCACAACCATCTGGATCAGCAGGATCGGCACCACCCAGGTCACGTCGCCCAGGGCGTACGCGGCGACAGGGATGCCGAGGTTCCCGGCGTTGGAATAACAGCTGAGGAGGGTGCCGATGGTCCGCTCGGCCAATGAGTGGCGGAAGACGAGGATCGTCGCCAGGATGTAGATCAGGGCAACGCCCACGATGGCGCCATAGGATCCGATGACGGACAACGCGAAGACCCGTTTCAGATCCGCCCCGGCCATGGTGGTGAACATCAGGGCGGGCGACGCGACGTACAAAGCCAGAAGGCTCATCATCTTGCGGTGCTGGACGGTGAGGATCCCGACCCGGGCCAGGACCCAGCCCAATCCGATCAGGACCCCGATGGTGAAGAAACCTTCCAGGGCCGGCAGGGCGTTCCAGACGGTGGACATGGCTCAGCGCTGGACTCGGGCGTTACCGTTCCAGATCGTCCAGACCTGATCCTCGTCGGCCGGTGTCACATAGTCGCGTACGGATGTGGTGGCCAGGGCCCCACTCGCCCATCCGAACTGCATGGATTTCTCTGCGTCCCACCCCCGCAGGATCCCGTAGAGCATCCCGCCCACACTCGCGTCTCCCCCGCCGATGCGGTCCAGGACGCCGATCTCGCGCGGGGGGGCCACATGGAACTCGCCGTCGCCGTAGACCACCATGCCCCAGATGTGCCGGTTGGCCGAGACGACCTCCCGAAGCGTGGTGGCGACGAATTGTGCGCAAGGGTACGCATCGAGGATGCGGGTGATCATCTGTTTGAAGGATTCGATCTCGGCGTCCAGGTCCTTCCCTCCCGCTTGCGGGCCTTCGATCCCCAAGCAGAGTTGGAAGTCTTCCTCGTTGCCGACGAGGATGTCCGACAGGGAGGCGATTTCGGCGAAGGCTTCTCTCAGTTCGGCTTCGCGCCCCTTCCAGAAAGTCGCGCGGTAGTTCATGTCCATAGAAATGGCGGTCCCATGGGCCTTGGCGGCACGGGCCAAGTCGACACAGAACCTGCCCGTTTTGGGGCTCAGGGCCGCCACAAGACCAGACATGTGAAGGATTCTCACCCCTTGGTCGCCAAAAATCTCATCCAGGTCGAAATCGTCGGCCGACAAGTCGAGTCCCACCTCGCCCGCACGGTCGTTCCACACCCTGGGTGCGCGAACCCCGTACCCGGTGTCCACGATGTTGAACTGGTGACGGTACCCCCACGGCCCTGCCTGCTCCAGATCCGGTCCGACGTAGCTCATCCCCCGCTCCCGCAAACTGGCCTTAATCTTTGCCGCGATCGGGGATCCCGCCACAAAATTCGTCAGAACCAGGGTCGGCAGCCCCAAGTACGATGACACCGATGCCACGTTGGTCTCCGCCGACGTCACCTGCATCGTGAACCGATCCGCCACATGCACCGGATCCGAGCCGTCCGGGGTGAGCCTCACCCCCATCGACGTCGGCACGACAAGGGACCATTTTGCGTCATTCTTCAACTCCATACAGCTCATTCTTCTCGCGCAATCTGGTGCAGCCCTCTGCTTGCCGAGAGTTGCCCATGTACGTCTGTACGAGTTCCCATATCGATATACATAGTGGCTTGTGCAGGTCAACTGTTACTAAGGGGAGCGTTGGTTAGTGGACTGGACCTGATGGTCAAGCGGTTGCGATATCGGCGAGGTGGATGTAGGCCAGGTCGGGGTGGCGAAAGAA
>JGI24699J35502_11134134_pt1 | contig 35214 bp, 33 predicted proteins | sample TergutMp193P4_FD_35502 | JGI IMG/M metagenome (IMG submission 35502)
ATTTTTTGGCTCTGTCCAATTGCATCACGTAGGCTTTTGAAGCATTGAGCAATACTCGACTCTTGAAACTTTCCGACCAATACATCTGCATTTCCACTAAAAACTGTCGACCGTCGGCGTCGGTACAACGTACATCTACAACAGAAAGGCGGAGTACTTCGATTTCGGGCAACAGTTCGCTCGTTTGATATTCGATGCTTACAATCGGCTTATCAAGGGGTAACAAGCTATTAAGCAGACTCATACAAAGATTTTTGTGTTCTCCGAACACCCGCTTAAAAGCTAAATCGTTTTTTGGATCAAGATAACGTGCCATTATTATTCTTCTTTTTTTATGTTTTTCATTTAAACACAAATGTAAGCTTTTTTCACAAAATGTGCAAAACTTATTCGTTTCATTGAAAATATTTATTCCTAAGAAGTTACGGATGCGCGACTCTATTCATTTTTTCCATAATACAAATTTCAAACGGCAGATGTTCCAATTTCTTTATGACAACCCCTCTATAACCCTGTTTGCCATACCAATTTTCAGAATAATACTTGGAATGAATAAACCCAATCGAAATTTGGTTATTTCCAAAGCTGCCTTCTTCACTGTTAAACTATCTTAATTCTGTGAGATTATTTATAAATTACTTGGAATATCTACGTAAAACACGTAGTTTTGCGAAATAAACGTAAAATTGCGTAATAATCGTATATTATTTAAGTAAAAGAAAATGGAACAATTAACTCCTCAAGAAGAACAATTAATGTTGTACGTATGGCAATTCGGAAAAGGTTTTGTCAAGGACTATCGGGAAATGTATCCCGACCCTAAACCGCCTTATACCACAGTCGCCACGATTATCAAAAAATTGGAAACCAAAGGTTACCTCACCTCCAAATTATATGGAAACACCTATGAGTATCGTCCGAAAATTAAATCGGAGAAATACAAAAGCCAACGTGTTTCGAATATCGTAAACGATTATTTCCAAAATTCTTATAAGGAAATGGTCAGTTTTTTTGCTAAGGAAGAAAAACTTTCGGAGCAAGATTTGAAGGAAATTATCGAATTAATTAAAAATCGTTAACTCATTGCATTATGGAATTCATTCTTTATTTATTAAAGGTAAATATAGCCCTTGTGCTATTTTATGGAGTTTATCATATTTTGTTTCAGCAAGATACGTTTTTTCAAGGAAGACGGCTTGCTTTGTGGACGATTATTTGCATTTCCTTTCTGTACCCAACTATAGACTTTACGCGACAGTTGATTGTCCGTCAGCCACTGAAAGACATACTGGAAGCCGCTCATATTTCGGTTTACTCTTTGCCGGAAATAATAATAACGGAAAATACGAATGCCCCGGTTAATTTTTTACCGCAAGCGCTGTTGGTAATTTATATCTTGGTATCCGTCTTGTTACTTGTCCGTTTGTTGTTTCAAATCGGGGCGGTAAGAGTTAAACTGCGTCATGCCGACAAAAAAGTTTTATTTGGGCAAACGGTTTACGAAAGTTTCGGAATAGAAACGCCTTTTTCTTTTTTCCATTGGATTGTTTTGGACTTTTCGCGATATTCCCCAACGGAATTGCAAGAAATCTTGTTGCATGAAACGGCGCATGTCCAGCAAAAACATTCGATGGACATGGTAGGAGCGGAATTCATGTGCATCCTCTGTTGGTTCAATCCTTTTGCATGGTTATTGAAAACAGAAATCCGGATGAACCTGGAGTTTTTAGCCGATCGGTCGGTTCTGTCTTCGGGTTGCGAAGCCGAACACTATCAACTTCATCTCTTGCGTTTATCTTATCCTAAGGCTGCAGCAAAAATTACAAATAACTTCAATGTATCACTTTTAAAAAAACGAATTTTTATGATGAACAAGAAACAAACATCTCATCGAAGCAGATGGAAATTTGCTTTGATCCTTCCAGTTGTTGCGATGCTCCTGTTTTTTAACAGTACGTTTCAAACGAAAGCAATGCCGACCCACGAAATGAATTCTCAACCGAATCTTTCGACGGCTCAAGATGAGCCGATCGTAAAAGATTCAGTGCAAATTTACTCTCTGGTAGACATTAGGCCCCAATTTCCCGGCGGAGATGTAGCGTTAATGAATTGGTTAGCGGAAAATATAGTTTATCCGAAAGAATCTGCCGAAAAAGGCGTTCAAGGGAGGGTTATCTTGCAATTTGTTGTGAATCCAGATGGATCGATAGGGGATATTGAGGTACTGAAATCCCTTGATCCGCTCTGTGACAACGAAGGGATACGGGTAGTGAGCGTAATGCCGAAATGGACTCCGGGAGAATTAGACGGCAAACCGGTATCTGTTTATTTTATGCTACCGATTATGTTTCAATTACAACCGGTCGAAAAACCGGCCAAATAGGTAACTACAGTACAAAATGGTACACGGTGCAGAAAGCCTTGTGGTCGCGCACCGTGTATTGTGTACCTATCATAAATATAACACAATCAGCATATTACAAAACAGAACGATTTATTTGTATCCTATTGATTCACATCGTATTCGTGATTTTGATGCGGTTGCCCTAATTCCTATTTTGACCAATTTCAAAAAACTATTACCTTTGTATATTGTAGCATATACTAATTAAAAATGGAAGCAATAGCCAATATACCCGAAAAAGGTTCAAAAAAGCGGATGGTAATAATAGGAGGAGGATTTGCCGGATTGCAAATGGCTAAAAAAATTGATACGGAATATTTCCAAATCGTACTAATTGATAAGGTGAATTATTATCAATTTCAACCGCTGATGTATCAAGTAGCAACTGGCGGACTGGAACCCAGTTCGATTGCTTATCCATTGCGTAAAACCTTTCAGAAGAGGAAAGACTTTCACTTTAGGACTTGCCTTGCCAAGCGGGTGCTACCGGAAGAGAAGCGATTGGAGACCAGCATCGGCTCGTTAGAATACGATTATTTGGTGATTGCTACCGGATGCGATACAAACTATTTTGGAAATGATCGTTTGAAGGAATCGACTTATGCACTGAAATCCATCTCCGAATCGCTGCTCGCCAGAAACCGGATACTGCTTAGTTTTGAGAAAGCGATCAGCGTTCGTTCAGACGAAGAATTTGAAGCGCTGATGACTTTTGTTGTTGTGGGAGGGGGAGCAACCGGCGTAGAGCTTGCGGGAGCTTTGGCTGATATGAAAAAAACAGTATTGCCTAAAGATTACCCTGAATTGAATTTTAACCGGATGCAAATACACTTGGTGGATGCATCGACCCGTTTGCTTTCGGGAATGTCGGAAGAGTCGTCGGAAAAAGCAGCTGAGACGCTGAAAAAACGCGGAGTAATCATTCATCAGGATATTTTTGTGAAAAATTATGAAAAACCTTTCGTAGAATTAAGCTTCGGCGAAAAAATTCGTTCTCATAATGTATTCTGGGTAGGGGGCATTAAAGCAAACAGTTTGCCCGGTATGAGCGATGAATCGTATAATCGAGGACGGATCGTGGTTGATGAGTACAATGCCGTAAACGGATATGACGGAATATATGCCATTGGAGATACTTGCCTGCTGATTTCCGACCATTCTCCTAAAGGCCATCCCCAAGTAGCACAGGTTGCCTTGCAAATGGCTAAAAATCTGGCACAGAATCTAAATAGAGAAGTACGGGGAAATTCGGTGAAAGAAAAATTCGTATACAAAGATAAAGGCTCATTGGCTACCATTGGGCGAAATGCGGCAGTTGCCGATATTTGGAAACTCCATTTTGGCGGAGTTGTGGCTTGGTGGTTGTGGCTATGGGTGCATATTTTGTCGATTGTTGGGATGAAAAACAAGGTTTTCGTATTTGTCGATTGGATATGGAGCTACATTACTTACGATGCGTCGTTGCGGTTATTAATCCGCCCGACAATGGATGCTATCTACAACTCCGAGGATTCGCAAACCGATTAGCAATCAATCTGTTTGGATAATAAAAATGCGGGGCTTTTTCCGCGCGAAACCTGCCCCGCCTTAATTTAAAATTTATTTTGAAGACCGTCACAAGATAGGAATCTTTTCCCAATCTTACAACTTTATTGCGTTAAAAATTGTACATTCGGAGTAATAGGTAAATTTGTGAAGAATGCCCAATTGAATAGACTCAATCATTTGCATTATTCTTTCTTTCCTACAGATAATTATTTAATAGTGCGTTAAATAGAGATTGTTTTTCCTATTGGGATTGAACAGCGCTCATAATTTCCTTTGTTTCTTGCATAAATTGCTCTATCTTTTTTGTTTTGCGCATATTTAGAAGCTTTACGGTTTCTTCTTTTCCTTTATCATTTTGAAAAACAAGCTTTATGTCCGTGCCGCTGTACATTCCGTTTACGGAAGTACGTACCGCTAAAAAGCGGATAAATTGATCGAAACGATAGGCTTTTTTGTAAAAAAACGCAATAGAATGGGTGAAAACCTTAGTTGCTGTGTCAAATTTTCGCGTATGCGTGAGTAAACCCATTGCTATGAGTGTCATCGGAATAATACAATATATAAGTACTGCATTTTTTGTTGTAACTCCTAAATAGAGAAAAAGGATGGCCAAACAGAGCAAAAAAATATTCCAGCCTATTTCAAAATGCCGCAAAAGCGTGAAAGTATTGCCTTTTCGAGTGTAGTATTTCAAATTAGCAAGGTCTACAGGCAGTTGTACGACTTCCGCATCCGAAATATGAAGCATTTTTTGCAGGGCGGGCATCAGATTTTGGTCGAACTCTTGGATTGCTTTGGGGGTAGCGGGCGTAAGTAAATTAATTCCCTTTCCATAAGGATCCGATTTTAAATACATTCTATAGGAAGGAGATCCTCCCGCCAATTCAATATTGCGTATCTCGGAAAAGCGCGCAAGTTCTTTTCTCCCCACTCCGTACGATCTATAAATCCGCTCGTCTTGCCGACTGAATATTACTTGCCGATTGCCCACGAGAAACATTATCAAAAAAGGCGCAAAAAGAAGTAAGCAGATATATAACATTTCTATTTTCACTTCGCCATTGAGGCTTATACTCATGATCCACATCGCCCCCATAGTTGCCGCATACACAATACCGAATACGATGGCGAACATTGTTATTACCCGCGAAGAATAAATAACAATTTCGCCATCGGAAATTTTGTATTTCAATTTTGTTTCGATAGCCATAACTAATTCACATTGCTAATCCCCGTTCGCGATTGAATGGCTTTTATTATCTCTTCTTCTTTGGGGGCTTTACCGTTTGCTCCGCTATGCGAATTTGTCGTTCTTGGCGGCATGCCGCCCCAAATCGTGTCTTGCGCAAGAATGGTTTTTTGCGCCAAATCGAGATAAGATAAAACAGAATAGGGTTGCGTTGCATTGCCTCCGCCTCTGTAACGTCCCACTAATTTGTACCCATTTGTCAACCATACCATGCCTTTGATGTCGTTGCCTGGGAAAAAACGTGCTGTATTTAATTTTTCGTTCCGTTTTTTGTTGTAGGAAAAATAGAGTGGGGGATGATTTTCTTCAAAAATGACATCGTAATCGGCCTCCAGATATTTGCCTTCCCATTGAATAGGCGCAGGCGCATAGGGAAAATCACTGATATGTTTTCCCTGCAACTGTTCGAGCAGCGCTGGCGAAAGTTGTTTGGTTAATGTTCGGTTTTCCTTTACTTCTTTTGCTTGAAGAAAGAAAAAAAAGACGACGCTAATGGCTATTATAGCGAAAACAAAACCTATAATTACCGCTTTTTTCATATCTTTCGTTTTTTTGATTTACTTGGCGACAGAAATATCATTTACAATGATTTCAAACGAATAGTCGTTGGGATCGCCTGTTTTTTTCTTGCGATCTTCAGCCGCTTTTTTGTTATCATTGTCTGATTTTTCCCTCATTTTTTTAAATACTTCGGAATTGCTGAACATACCCGGTTTGTCTGCTTGCGAGAGTTCTTCTTTCCAATTCTTATTGGTATAATGCACTATGCCTTTAATGGTAAATTCGGTATTTACGCCGTATTTCCGGCCTGTATTATCATAAATTTCAATGTCTTCCAAGCGGAATTTTTCCGGCATCCATACACAGTTGGCTTCTTTTCCAAAATTAAGCTGTGCATAGGCAAAAGCATCTTGCTGCATATTGGAATAGACCAAACTAACGCTCGTTGTACCGTTCTTAATGATCACCGGTCCGTTTTGCGTAATATAGCACGTGAGCGTCACTTCTTTACCCTCATTGTCGTAACTCGAATTGAGTTCTTTCACTAATTTTTTTGTGGTTCCGTCGCCACAAGCGAACATGATTGCCGATATTATCAGCATAAATAAAAATCTTCTTGTCATTTTATTCTTATTTTTAGCAAAGTGGTTAAAAAAATCAATGGGTCGATTGAATACTTTTGATTATTGAATAGGCCGAAGCATATTGCGGCTCTCTAATTACTTTCACCTCGCTTGTTCCTCTGAAATCCGATGACGAAAAGTAGCGCATCAGTTGTAAATAAAATGTTTTGCCGACTGCGTCTTCATGAATGTAAAGTTGTAAAGGACGGTCGTTCGCATCCGGTTCGTTAGCCAATCCCGCCCAATCGTTGTTGGCAAATAATTGCAATACTTTTTGGTCGTCCGCGCCATTGGGAACTGTACCTCGTTCGGGAACAGCAAACTTTTTGATGGCCACTTCCGTAATTTTTCCGCCGCTCGCTTTATTATACCAAGCTTTTCCACCCAAAACGGCTGAAAAACCGAAATAAATCAAACCAATTGCCGCCACGATTCGGACCAGCAAAACTTGTTGCAACGGAATAATAGAAGGAAATATAATCAGCAATAAGAATATTGCCGCAAGCGCATAATCGATGATTTTCTTTTTAGAATCAACTCTTTCTTCAAAAACATCAGGATTCTTCCTGTAATAATCATAAAGATTGTCTGGATAATTTGTGTCCATTTTTTTGTTCATTAATTGGTATAAATTTCAAATCGTTCAAAATTTTCGTTTACTTTGTATAATAAGTCGGCGGAATCAGTTGAATCGAATTAGTTATTCCAAGAAATTTCCGCTTCGGTTGCTCAGAGAGCAGGAAGGGAATGATTCTGTTGTAGGGAATACGACTTTGCGGCAATTTGCTGGCTTTATCCAACGTGTAGGTAGCGCACCACGCATCGGCATCGTCTGCCAGCGTTTTGCTAAGTGGAAAACAAAACGAACTGCGGTCGTTGCGCAGAGTTTTAATAAGCTCTCGGCAATCTTCCGGTACCGTTTTGAGTTTTTGCGATTCAACAATAGAGGCGACGATGGCATTTTTTTCCAAGTTAAATAGATTGATTAAGGTATTTCCAATACCTTTCGATTGGTTCTTATCCACGCTTTCTTTCATTTCCGAAATACGGTTTGCGGTTTTAGCAAGCCATTCTTCGTTGTAACGGTGCGCATCGTCGAGAGCAAAAAGAAACACGATGCCTCTCGCATATTTGTCGTTTGCATTAGGCTTGAACAATTCCCAATGCGCCTGCACTACCCGACCATATACCAACGGCGCGAGTTCCAATTTCGATTTTTCCTTATCGGAAAGTTTGTTGAATTTGGCTACATCAACTATAAAAGCGTCTTCTGCGCTCCGAGCATTTTTGTAGGCGTCTAATTTTTCCAATGCAATGGCATCCATGCGTTCCTGCATCTCTTTTTGTTTAGCGGCTCGGTTTTCTTCATACTGCCTGCGATATTCCGACATATCCATACCTTTCCGTTCATATTCCTCAATTTGTTCGAGGGTTAAATTTTGCGCCCATTGCTTTTTAGCGGCTTCTGTTTGTGATGAAAACAGTTTCATGTTTTTTTTTGATTTTTTAAAAGTTATACATTAATACCCTTTAGAATATTGCGGTTTTTTGATTTTCTTTACTTCGGTTACGTTGCGAAAATCGGATGATGAAACGCATGCCGTTATCATTTAACTGCGCCATTCTACCTGATTCCGAAGGCTTTTGGCTTTATTGAGCAAATCGTCTGCCAAAAGTTCCATCTCATCGCCGGCGTCTTTGCCTCCCCAGATAAAGCGTCCGAATTCACGGCTATCTCTTAAACAAAATTTTAGACGATTTCCATTTCTCCCTCTCTGGAAAACAGTTTATTAGTAATTTCAATAAAACTATTTTTTCATTTCTAAATTTCAACAATCAGTTATTTGAGCTTTAAATCATTCAAAATTTCACGCGCTGTTACAACATCATCATATAGGTCTTTCAAGGCTTCGCCCGAAGTGAGAGAGCTTTTACCCAACGTAAGGAAACCTTCGGGCATGGCTACGGCAAAGTAAAAATGATCGCCGCTGAACGAAAGCATGATGTCGCGGTTGTATTTTTTCTTTAACTCTGTCATCCGCAGCATCATGGCAGGGGTGAGCACATAACGTGCCGTAATTTCGTCGCTGGCGTAAACAACAAAATAGCGTTCAAATTCCACGTCTTCGAGCATTACTAATTTGTTTCCATTCACATTTTTTAATGCTTGAATGTTTTTGGCCAGATAATCGAGGCGGCTTTCCAGATGATCGGGTAAAACAACTACCGTGCCGTCGATTTTCTTTTCCAACTGTGCATCGGCAAACATTCCCCTGAAAGTGCTTGCAATATTTTCTACCCGTTTTGCGAACAAGCTTTTGTAAAGCACTTTGGCTAACAAGACCAATCCGCCTATTGTCGACTGTGAAAGCCAATTTTCGCTCACGCTGGCGTTGATTACAATGTCGCGAAAATTCATTTTCCGGTTGCTGTTTTCAAACGTAACTGTGCCAAAAGAATATCCGCCTGCGCTTTGAGAGTCGATGCCGCCGAAAAAATTGCTTTGGATCAACAAAGATGTAGGAAGATAGGAAGGCAAAAGGTTGCATTTTGCGTCCGGAAACATGGTACCGATAATGCGCTTAATGGAAGTTTGCTCGGCTTCCGTAAATTTTTTGTAATAATAGCCCAGCCCAATACTGCCTGCGGTTATCAGCACAAACAGCGGAATAATGACCGCCAACAATTTGTTTGCCTCCCAAAATGTAGGGTTGGGATTTTGCGAATAGTCGTGCATAAAGGGCGAACCGTTGCCAGAAAATATCAAGCCATTGAAAACAAATATCCCCAAAAAATAAACCACCGCTCCGCCATAACATAAGAAGCGGTAAAAACTAAGTTTTTTACGGTTTTTCTCCGCTTTTTTCAGCGTGGAATACAGTTCTTGCTGCAGCTGTTCAATTTTTTCATTCATTGTACTTACGAAATTGTTTTAATGCTTTTGATAAGTTGTTTTGGATAGTTTGTTTTCATTTCCTTAATTCTTAAATAATCCTTTAACATCTACATTCGCCTTTTCTGCCTCAAGAATAGTGATCAATTCGTATGGTTGGTATTTTTTTGCGGAGGCGATTAGATTAGAAGGAAACATCTGTACATAGTTATTGAAATCGACTGCCGCTGCATTGAATGTACGTCGCGCCGCTTGCAGTTGATATTCCATTTCTTCGATACTTTCTTCAAGGCGGAGAAACTGCTTATCGGCTTTCAGTTCCGGATAATTTTCGACTGAAACTTTAATTTCGGCCAATTTCTTTGACAGTTCAGTTCCCAATTGCATTTGCTCGTACTCGTTGTTCGTCTGCTGCATCTGCGAACGCAACTCGGCAATTTTGGTAAGCGTAAGGTTTTCGTGTCCCATGTAGTTTTGCACAGCCGCTACCAAATTAGGAATCATATCGTTCCTTTGTTTAAGCATTACGCAAATGCTGCTTTCGGTTTGTTTCACACGGTTGTCTTTGGCAATAAACTTGTTATAAGTTGTAATCAACCACAGCAGAATAAGAACTATTATTGCTGCTATAATAATAAGGGCGGTATTCATAATCATTTAATAATTTATGTTTTAGTATTTTATGTTTCATATTTTTCATTTGCTAACTTCTCGCTACAGTGTTCGTGTGCTGCTTGCAAAGGTAAGTATTTTTTTTGATCGGTTTCCATTCGTTTGTTTTTTCTTGTTTTGTTTTTCAAATTTATGCAACAAAAATAGTCATTTATCTTGATTGTATTTCCATTTTTTCGCTATTATTCGTTGTTGGTTGCGATAAGAACGCAGAGGATGCCTATGGAACGGGATTAGCACAGAAAATGTTATTTTTACTTTATCACATTAAAAAGAATGAGGAAAACCAAAAAAGATAGATATATATTGTAAATCAGAAGAAAAAGTATTAAATTTGCATCTTAAATAGAGAAATAAGCATTTAAACCTATGGAGAAACACGATTGCCGATGATGAGTCGGGAAGAGTCTGAATTGGTGAATCTGAATATATTTTCCAGAAGCAAAACAAAGCGTTTCTTCATTAGAGCAAATATTTATTCTCAAGAGGTATTTACAAGCGAATGAATTAAGTGATGAAGAAAGATTATAATAGTAAAACAATCAAAATGAAAAAAAAATTACAAATCATAGGGATTGCATGGATGTGGTCTCTTAGTATTTATGCCGGCGGATTAGTGACAAATACAAATCAAAATGTTGCTTTCTTGCGTAATCCGGCGCGTGAAGCATCCATGGAAATTGATGCGGCCTATACGAATCCAGCCGGATTAGCTTTTTTAAATAAGGATGGACTTTTCTTTTCGTTGAATAATCAAAGTGCATTTCAAAAGCGCACCATTACGGTCGATTTTGCTCCGTTTGCAGGGTTTGGCGGAGATGCCGAAAAAAAATTTGAAGGAAAGGCTACCGCTTGGGCTGTGCCAAATTTACAAGCTGCCTATAAAATAGGCAAATGGGTGTTTTCGGCAAATTTGGGTGTTGTAGGAGGAGGAGGAACCGTAGATTTTAAAAGCGGCTTGCCTTCTTTTGAGTCATTGGTCGCGATTGCTCCGGTATTCTTGAATGGAGCGTTGTCGACGACGAATTACGGCGGTTATACTTTGGAAAGTCAATTGAAGGGTTCGTCCATCACTTATGGCGCTCAACTCGGAGCAACCTATAGAATCGTCGAACATTTTTCCGCTTATGCGGGATTGCGCTATAATTACGTGGACAACAGCTACAAAGGGCATGTAAGAAATGTTGAATTAGGTATGAATGGCGGCTTAATCCCTGCTGCTGCGATTCTTTCGAGTTTCAATGGTACGCCTGCCGCCGCTTTATTGACTGCTTTGATTGGAGATAAAGAGTTGAATTTTAAGGAATCGGGTTCTGGAGTAGCTCCGATTATAGGGTTGGATTATCATTGGAACGGACTGAATATCGGCGCTAAATATGAGTTTAAATCCAGCGTGACTTTGAAAAATAAAACAGTTGTTAATACTACAGGTTTGAAACATTATGATGACGGAGAGACCACGCCGTACGGTATTCCCGCTTTGTTGGCAGCCGGCGTGCAATACGATATTATACCTCAATTGACAGTTTCCGCATCCTATCATCATTTTTTTGATTCGGATGCGAAAATGGCTAATAACAAACAAAAATTCATCCATGGCGGAATTAATGAGTATCTGGCAGGAGTAGAGTACCGCATCAATGATTTATTTTTAGTGAGTTGCGGTACACAGTTTACGCGCACGGGAATAACCGACGATTATCAGACAGATATGAATTTTTCTTTAAATTCTTATTCTTTGGGAATTGGCGGAGCAATTAATGTGACGAAAAATATCCGGATTAACTTGGCCTATTTCTTCACGAATTATGACGATTGGACGAAAAAAATAGCGGACTATGGAAATATCAACAGCCTTTCTACCGTTATTCCGGCAACTCCGGGAACAGATATTTTCGGACGAACAAATCAATCGTTTGGAATTGGATTGGACTTCAGGTTTTAAATGATGAATTAGGTTAAAAAAAAGACGTCTCAAAGGAGGCGTCTTTTACAATTCGTTTGGAAAAAAAGCTTATTTTCTGATTCCCAAATCTTTAATGATAGCCCGATACCTTTCAATATCTATTTCTTTCAAATAATCCAACAAGCGGCGACGCTTGCCAACCAGCATTTTTAGCGCTCTTTCTGTGCTATAATCTTTCTTATTTAACTTCAAATGTTCAGTTAAATGCGAAATACGGTAGGAAAACAATGCTATTTGTCCTTCGGACGAACCGGTATCAGTGTTAGACTTTCCGTATTTGGCGAAGATTTCTTTCTTTTTTTCAGAATTTAAATACATGAATAATTTGTTTGTTTTTAAAGTTGCGGTGCAAAGGTAAGCATTATTTTTATTATTCAGTATATTAATTGTATTTTTGTGCCGAAAAACGATATTTCGAGCATATAATCACCGATTGAAAATGGATATATCAGTAGTAGTACCTTTGTTGAATGAGGCGGAGTCTCTCCCTGAATTGTTTGAATGGATCAAAAAAGTGATGGACCGGGAAGGGTTTTCATACGAAGTTATTTTTGTAGATGACGGAAGTATAGACAATTCGTGGGAAGTAATTTGCAATCTTCACCAAAAATATCCCGAAGTGAGAGCTATTCGTTTTCAACGGAACTATGGCAAATCGCCTGCTCTCCAATCGGCCTTTCAGAAAACCCAGGGCGAAGTAGTAATTACCCTCGATGCCGATTTGCAGGATAGTCCCGATGAGATTCCGGCGCTTTACCGCATGATCAAAGAAGAGAAATACCAATTGGTTTCTGGTTGGAAAAAGAAACGCTACGATCCCATTACGAAAACGTTTCCCACTAAATTGTTTAACGCGACTGCCCGCTTATTCTCCGGAATTCAATTGCACGACTTCAATTGCGGATTGAAAGCATACGATCAAAAAGTAGTCAAGCACATTGAAATTTACAACGATATGCACCGTTGGATTCCCTTTCTGGCAAAAAATGCCGGTTTTACCCGTATTGGAGAAAAAGAGGTGCGTCACCAGGCGCGGAAATACGGACATACCAAATTTGGGCTGAATCGTTTTACCAATGGTTACCTCGATTTGTTCACGCTTTGGTTTTTGTCTAAATTCGGGAAAAAACCCATGCACATTTTTGGTTTAGTGGGGAGTTTGATGTTTGTAATTGGATTCTTCGCCATCCTAATAGTAGGGGGAATCAAAATTCACGCACTATCGAAAGGCATACCAGCGCCCTTAATCGTTAATACGCCCTATTTTCACATAGCCCTCGCCAGTATGATTATTGGAACACAATTGTTTCTCGCTGGATTTATTGGTGAATTAATTACGCGCAATTCGCCGGAAAGAAACCAGTATACGATCGCCGAAGAATTTTAGAATAAGTTGAAAGCGTAACCGATTCCCAGATAAAAGGCGTGATGGCTCAAACCCACGCTTTCTTTTGTATTGGTATAGCGCCAACCGCCGGTGAGCCTGAGATTGTCGGTCACATTGATGCGTAAGTGCCAACCAAAGTTGACCCCTAAAGCGGTGCCATTGTCCACCACATAATGATTGTTATCTTTGCTTTCAAACGATAAAAGTTGCGCGCCAATAGAAGGTCCCGTACTCCAATTTTCCATTCTCAATAATAAGAAACGCACGTCCAAACTGCCGGTATACAAAGAATAGCGCCGCGTATAGGCTGGATCATGAAAGTCTTTATCCTCTTTCGTTATTTTGGGATTCATCATTCCAGAAATACTCGCTTCCAAAGGATCAGATATTTGGTAAGAGACATCCAAACCATAAGTAAAAGCCGGATACATGGAAACATAAGCTCCTCTTGCGCTGACAGTCAGATCGCCTGCCTGTCCGTACGCGGTCATAACAGAAAAAATAAGTCCTAAAATAATAATTGTCTTTTTCATCTAATGAATAGGTTTTAATAAGCAGACAAAAGTATATATTAAATCGGTATGTTTGCATATAATATTCTTAATTTTTATAAAAACGGAAGCCCGGTTCTGTGAAACGAATGAATATAGAAGGGAAAATGAGGATTCAATGCTATAACCGCTTTCAAATTTGTGTTTTTTCAGCATATTTGTTAATAATTCACCTTTGTATGTGATTTTTTCCTTTCATTTATTTGCGGATTAAAAAACTCTTTTTACCTTTGCCTCCATTAAAAAGAAAAAGTTATTAGCAAATGAAAAGTCTTGTTGCATATAGCCTATTGCTTACCAGTCCAATCATTCTCTTGCATCAAACAAGAGAAAGCAAGGGTGGTATGTAACAAAAGACATTTATTGAAGAGTAGTAAAAAGCCTTTCTCGCTTTGTTGGAGGAAGGCTTTTTTTATGAATAACGGAAAAAGAAAACTATCGAATAAACAACAAATAAAGACTAAAATGGCAGAAAGATTATTTATTTTCGATACCACATTACGCGATGGAGAACAAGTCCCGGGTTGCCAATTAAACACCATCGAGAAAATACAGATAGCAAAAGCTTTGGAAAATTTAGGAGTGGATGTCATCGAAGCCGGTTTCCCGATTTCAAGTCCGGGAGATTTCAATTCGGTTGTAGAAATTTCGAAAGCGGTTACCTGGCCGATCGTTTGCGCCCTTACCCGAGCTGTAGAAAAAGACATAACCGTTGCTGCCGAATCGCTCCAATATGCTCGAAGAAAACGAATTCATACCGGAATCGGTACTTCGCCCTACCATATTCAATACAAGTTCAATTCTACTCAGGAAAAAATTCTTGAACGATCTATTGCGTGCGTGAAATATGCTAAAAAACAGATGGAAGATGTGGAATTCTACTGCGAAGATGCAGGCCGCACCGATAACGAATATTTGGCGCGCGTAGTGGAAGCCGTGATCAAAGCAGGGGCAACGGTAGTCAACATTCCGGATACGACCGGTTATTGCCTTCCATCGGAATACGGAGCAAAAATCAAATTCTTGATGGAAAATGTAAAAGACATTCATAAAGTGATCCTTTCTACTCATTGCCACAACGATTTGGGAATGGCTACCGCTAATACGATTGCGGGAATCATAAATGGAGCCCGCCAGGCGGAAGTGACAATCAATGGAATTGGCGAACGCGCCGGCAATACCTCTTTGGAAGAAATCGCTATGATATTTAAGAGCCATAAAGAATTAGATATAGAAACAAACGTCAATACCAAGCATATTTATTCGATTAGCCGAACCGTTTCCAGTTTGATGAATATGCCGGTTCAGCCCAATAAGGCGATTGTTGGGAGAAATGCTTTTGCGCATTCATCCGGAATCCATCAAGACGGTATATTGAAAAACAGAGAAAGCTACGAAATTATCGATCCAAAAGAGGTAGGAATCGACGAAAATACCCTTGCATTGACCGCCCGCAGCGGACGCGCCGCCTTAAAACATCGTTTAAGTAATTTGGGCATTGAATTTTCTCAGGAAAAATTAGACGACATTTACGAAGAATTTCTTAAATTAGCCGATCGAAAAAAGGATATTAACGATGACGACATTTTGATGTTAGCAGGAAAGGACCGGACAACATCTCAAAGGATTCAGTTAGAATATCTTCAGGTAACTTCAGGCGCCGGCGTTCGGGCGGTGGCAAGCATCGGTTTGAATATTGCAGGCGAAAAATTTGAAGCGGCTGCCTCCGGAAATGGACCGGTCGATGCTGCGATCCGGGCATTGAAAAAAATTATTACTCGCCAGATGACCATTCAAGAGTTTTTGATTCAAGCCTTGAATAAAGGGAGCGACGATGTGGGAAAAGTTCACTTGCAAGTAGAGCATAATGGAGTCAATTATTATGGCTTTTCGGCCAATACAGATATTATTGCCGCATCTGTAGAAGCTTATATTGATGCAATTAACAAATTTGAAAAATAATGGGAAAAACGCTTTTCGATAAAATTTGGGATAATCACATAGTGACAACGCGGGAAGAAGGCGCTACGCAATTGTATATCGACCGCATGTATTGTCATGAGGTGACCAGTCCGCAGGCATTTGAAGGATTGCGAAGGAGAGGATTGAAAGTCTTTCGCCCGCAACAAATCACCTGTATGCCCGATCACAACATTCCTACCTTGAATCAGGAACTCCCAATTCAAGACCCAATATCGCGCAATCAGGTCGATACTTTGGATAAAAATGTAAAGGAATTTGGCCTCACTAATTACTATCCGGTAAAGCACCGTTTGAATGGAATCGTTCATGTCGTAGGGCCCGAAACAGGACTGTCCCTTCCGGGAATGACTATCGTGTGCGGCGATTCGCATACATCGACTCATGGCGCCATGGGAGCTGTTGCTTTCGGAATCGGCACCAGTGAAGTAGAAATGGTTTTGGCTACTCAATGCGTTTTTCTGTCTCGTCCGAAAACCATGCGGATCACGGTACGCAATCAATTAAAGACGGGAGTAACAGCCAAAGATTTGGCTTTGTATCTCATTTCCAAGATGACAACCGGCGGAGCTACGGGATATTTCGTTGAGTATGCCGGTGAAGCCATTGAAAATCTTTCGGTAGAAGGCCGCTTGACCCTTTGCAATCTTTCCATCGAAATGGGTGCGCGCGGAGGAATGATAGCCCCTGATGAAGTAACTTTCAAATACCTCGATGAGTGTGAATTTGCTCCGAAAGGAGCGGCGAAAGAAAAAGCTTTGGCTTATTGGAATACTTTGAAATCGGACGAAGACGCTTTGTTCGACGAGGAAGTTGCGTTTGATGCCAGAGCAGTTGAACCGATGATTACATACGGTACAAATCCGGGTATGGGCATGGGCGTCAACGATATGATTCCTTTGGTCGGCGAAATAGAAGAATCTGCACGTAATTCTTATATCAAATCGTTGGAATATATGGGATTCCAGCGGGGAGAAAAATTGCTTGGCAAACCGATCGATTATGTTTTTCTGGGAAGCTGCACGAACGGACGGATCGAAGATTTCCGCGTATTTGCCTATTTGGTAAAAGGAAGGAAAAAAGCGGAAAACGTCACGGTCTGGTTAGTCCCCGGTTCGTGGAATGTAGCTCGGCAGATCCATCAGGAAGGATTGGATCAAATATTGGAAGCGGCCGGATTCGAAATTCGCCAGCCGGGATGTTCGGCTTGTCTGGCCATGAACGACGACAAAATTCCTGCCGGCAAATATGCCGTATCTACTTCCAATCGCAACTTTGAAGGTCGCCAAGGACCCGGAGCCAGAACGCTTTTGGCTGCTCCGGCGCTGGCCGCTGCCGTCGCAGTTACCGGTTGTATTACGGATCCAAGAACATTGTTGGAAATTGAAAATGGAAATGGGTAAAAATAATAATAGAAAAAACGGGAAAAAATGGAAAAATTTCTGAGAGTCTCCAGTACGGTAGTTCCACTACCCAGAGAGAACATCGACACCGATCAGATTATCCCGGCGCGTTTTTTGAAAACTACTTCCAAGGAAGGATTGGGAGAGTGTCTTTTTCGCGACTGGAGATACGACGAAAACGATCGTCCTATTGCTTCTTTTGTATTAAATAATCCGAAATATAAAGGAAGCATATTGGTAGCCGGAAAAAATTTCGGATGCGGTTCGAGCAGAGAACATGCTGCATGGGCCATTGCCGGATATGGATTCAAAGTCGTGGTATCGAGTTTTTTTGCCGATATTTTTAAAAATAATGCCATGAACAATTTTGTTCTGCCGGTAGTCGTTTCAGATCAGTTTCTTGCGGAAATTTTCGAAAGCGTAGATAAAGATTCCCAGACGGTATTGACTGTGGATATGGAACTTCAACGGATTACCAATGAGGCGACGGAAAACGCATATATTTTTCCCATCAGCGCTTACAAAAGGGAATGTTTTCTGAATGGATTTGACGATATCGATTATTTGTTGAGTAAGCAAGATAAAATCAAGGAATATGAAAAAAGCGCTAAAGCGCTAACAGCAAGGCTTGGAAACAATGATTGAGATAATGGATACTACGCTGCGCGATGGCGAACAGACCAGAGGAGTCTCTTTTGCTTCAACGGAAAAATTGCACATCACACGGTTGTTGATAGAGGATTTGCATGTCGATCGGGTGGAAATTGCTTCCGCGAAGGTCTCGAATGGTGAATACGATACGGTGAAACGGGTGGCCGAATGGGCTGCCAACAATCATTGTTTGGACCGGATCGAAGTATTGGGATTCGTAGACGGCTCTGTTTCACTCGAATGGGTAAAAAATGCCGGATGTAAAGTAATGAATCTTTTGTGTAAAGGCTCATTGAAGCATTGTAAGGAACAACTTAAAAAAACACCGGAACAACATTTGGCAGATATCAAAAAAGTATTGGTTGAGGCGGAGTTACGGCATATTTCTATTAATATGTATCTGGAAGATTGGTCGAATGGCATGCAGCATTCTCAGGATTATGTTTTTTTCTTAATGGACGAATTAAAAAATACTTCCATTCGACGGTTCATGTTGCCGGACACTTTGGGAGTGTTGAATCCGATTAATACGCATGCGTTTTGCCAGCAAATGATGGACCGTTATCCCGAACTTCATTTCGATTTCCATGCTCACAACGATTACGATTTGGCTGTAGGAAACGTTTTTTCTGCCGCTCATGCAGGAGTCAAAGGAATTCACACGACAGTCAATGGGCTGGGCGAGCGGGCGGGGAATGCCTCGTTGGCCAGCGTCGTCGCTACGCTTCACGATCAGTTGAACATGCGGACGAATATTGTCGAAGATAATCTGAACAAAGTGAGCTATTTTGTCCAATCCTATTCAGGCGTTCGCATTCCCTGTACGCAACCAATTATCGGCGACAATGTATTCACGCAATGCGCCGGCATTCATGCTGATGGAGATAATAAAAATAATCTTTATTGCAATGATTTACTTCCTGAACGCTTTGGACGTTTTCGGGAATATGCATTGGGTAAAACTTCCGGAAAATCCAATATTCGGAAAAACTTGGAAGTAATAGGCGTAGCATTGGATGAAGAATCCATGCGGAAAATAACCGACCGGATCATCGAATTGGGAGATAAAAAAGAAATTGTCACTCAAGATGATTTACCTTATATTATTTCGGATGTGCTTCATACGGAAAGCGCTGAGAAAATACGAATAATTAATTATGCCTTGTCTTTGACTCAAGGACTTCGACCTACAGCGACCGTCCGAATCGAAATAGAAGGGAAAGAATATGAAGAAACAGCTCCCGGCGACGGGCAGTATCATGCTTTTTCAAAAGCGCTGTGGAAAATCTATAATCATTTGGGAAAACCCAAACCCGCTTTGACAGATTATAACGTGTCGATTCCTCCCGGAGGACGCACCGATGCTTTAGTACAAACCACAATTGCGTGGAATTTCAATGGAAAAGATTTCAAAACAAGAGGCTTGGATGTGGATCAGACGGGATCGGCTATTAAGGCTACGGTAAAGATGTTAAATATGATAGAAAATATAAATTGAATGTATAAATTAGAAAAATTAATTAGGCCCAATATTTGGAAGCTTAAGCCCTATTCTTGCGCTCGAAGCGAATTTGTAAGGGAGGGGAAAAAGAAGGATGAGCACGTTTATCTGGATGCAAACGAAAGTCCCTTTAATTCTCCTAAAAATCGTTATCCCGATCCGATGCAAAAAGAGTTGAAAGAACAGATTGCTCGGGTCAAAAAAGTAAAGCCTTCACAGGTGATGATTGGCAATGGAAGCGACGAAGTCATTGATTTGGCTTTCCGTATTTTTTGCGAACCGCGGCGGGATAATGTTGTTGCCATCGATCCTACTTACGGTATGTATCAAGTTTGCGCAGACATCAATGATGTGGAATACCGGAAAGTGTTGCTCAATCCTGATTTTTCCTTAGATGGAGAACGCTTGTTGAGGGCTACTGATATCCGAACTAAAATAATCTTTTTGTGTTCGCCCAATAATCCGACCGGAAATCTGTTGGATCGGGATGAAATACATCGGATTATTACTCATTGGGAGGGAATTGTCGTTTTGGATGAGGCGTATGTCGATTTTTCGAACCAGCCCAGCTGGGTGAAAGAATTGAACCAATATCCCAACTTGATCATTCTCCATACCTTTTCGAAAGCTTGGGGATTGGCTTCCTTACGTTGCGGATTGGCTCTGGCTTCAGAAGAAATTATTCATTATTTCAATAACGTACGTTATCCTTACAACATCAACACCATTACTCAGGAACAGATTTTGTTGTATTTAAGTATGGGAGAGGATCTGAAAAATGCTTGGGCCAAAAAAATTGTGGAAGAACGCGACAAACTGATCGACGCGCTAAAGAAAGTAGACATAGTAGAAAGAATATATCCTACGGATGCAAATTTCTTTTTGATTAAGGTGCCGGATGCCGTTTATGTCCATAACGAATTGATTGAGAGTGGAATTGTTGTGCGCGATCGTCATACTGTTTCACTTTGCGACCGTTGTTTGCGGATAACAGTGGGTACGCAGGAGGAAAATGAACGCTTAATAGAGGCTTTGCAATGGATTAAAATGCCGTCAATGAGAGCGTATTTATAGCATGAAGAAAAAGGCTTTGTTTATAGATCGCGACGGAACGCTTATTGTCGAACCTCCCGTTACATTTCAAGTGGATACGTTGGACGATTTAGAGTTTCTTCCGGGAGTAATCCGCAACTTGTATTGGATTCGCAAACACCTCGATTTTGAGTGGGTAATGGCGAGCAATCAAGATGGTTTGGGAACGTCCGCTTATCCGCAGGAAAATTTTGACCGCGTGCAAGAAAAAATACTGACTATTTTTCGGAATGAGGACATTATTTTTGACGAGATACTGATAGATAAATCGTTTCCGGAAGAAAATCTTCCCAGCCGAAAACCGGGGATTGCTTTGTTTCGCCCTTATTTGACGGGAAATTACGATTTGGAGAACTCGTTTGTAATTGGCGATCGCTTGACGGATGTACAATTAGCCGCAAATCTGGGATGCAAAGCCATTCTATTGAGCGCTGAAAAATCTTTTTTGGATGATTATCCGGAATTGAAATCTTCTTGCGTCTTGATTGCTCCCCATTGGGATGCTATTAGTCCGTTTCTTTTTTCCAAAGAACGGAAGGTACGGATCGAACGAATAACGAAAGAAACACAGGTTGAGATAGAAATTCTTTTGGACGGCAACGGGAAAACGGATATTTCTACCGGACTTCATTTTTTTGACCACCTTCTGGAGCAGATTGGAAAACATTCGGGTATGGATTTGCGGATTCAGGTGGCGGGCGATTTGCAAGTCGACGAACATCATACGATTGAAGATACAGGTATTGCACTGGGTGAAGCTTTGCAAAGGGCTTTGGGCAATAAGCGCGGCATCGAACGGTACGGTTTCTGTCTGCCGATGGACGATTGTCTCTGTTCGGTTGCTCTGGATTTTGGCGGTCGTGCGTGGTTGGTGTGGGATGCCGAATTCCGGCGTGAAAAAATAGGCGATGTACCCACCGAAATGTTCTTGCATTTTTTTAAGTCTTTGAGCGATTCGGCCAAAATGAATCTCAATATCAGAGCAGAAGGTCAAAATGAACACCACAAAATCGAAGGTATTTTTAAAGCTTTTGCTCGTTCTGTAAGAATGGCCGTTCGAAGAGACATTTTCAGTGGCGAATTACCCTCGACAAAAGGTGTTTTGTAAAAATTAATGATTATATTTGCCAAAAAAATATAATATTAAAATTTTTAGTTGTATGAAAAAAATTTGTTTCATTGTTTTATTTGCATTCGCTTTTTTGTTTTCGTTCAATGCATGCAAACCGAAAGAAAGTGCATATCGTTCCGTTTATGAAAGGGCCAAGTCAGCTCAAAGAGAAAAAGAACAACAAAAAGATCGAGATAAGCTTTTTGCTTCGATCGAACAATCTCAACAAACGGGTTCCCCTTCTTTTGCCTCTTCCTCATCCTCCTCTTCTATGGGTTCCTCCTCATCCTCTTCTATGGCTAATATTCCCGGTACCTCTTTCCAAAGAGAAAGAATAACAGCTTTAGATGGAAGCGGGGTCAAACCGTATAGCGTAGTGATCGGCAGTTTTGTAAACAAAACAAATGCCGAATCGTTAAAAGACCGTATGAGGGCAAGAGGTTATAATACTTTTTTAGTTAAAAATGAAAAAGGGATGTACCGTGTAATTGCCGCCTCTTTTGATAGCAGATCAGAAGCCATTCAATTGCGCGAAAGAATCAAGGATAAATATGATTCTGAATTTGCCGACGCCTGGCTGCTCGAAAGAATTAATTAAAAGGAAACAAAAAGGGAATCAAGCGAAATATTTTTTTTCCATGTTTGTTCGCTTGGTTCTCCTTTTTATGTTTTTAGAATGCGGCGTTTTTAGGCGTGCGGGGGAAAGGGATCACATCTCGGATATTAGTCATTCCGGTGAGAAATAAGACCAATCGTTCAAACCCCAGACCAAAACCGGCATGCGGCGCCGTTCCAAATTTGCGCGTGTCGAGATACCACCATAAATTATCCAGCGACATGTGCAATTCTTGTATGCGGTTTAATAATTTCTGATAATCTGCTTCTCGTTCGGATCCTCCGATAATTTCTCCGATTTTAGGAAACAATACATCCATTCCGCGAACGGTTTTTCCGTCGTCATTTTGTTTCATATAAAATGACTTAATTTCTTTGGGATAATCCGTCAGAATGACGGGACGCTTGAAATGTTCTTCTACCAAATAACGTTCATGTTCAGATTGCAAATCAGCGCCCCAGTAGACGGGATATTCGAATTTCTTTCCGCTCTTTTCAAGAATTTCTATGCCTTCGGAATAGGTGAGGCGCACAAATCGATTGTGAATCACAAAGTTTAGCCGGTCGATCAATTCGTTGTCATACATTTTATTCAGAAATTCGATATCATCTTTGCAATGTTGCATCACATAGGCGATCACATATTTAACGAAATCTTCGGCTATATCCATATTTTCGTTGATGTCGATGAAAGCAATTTCCGGTTCGATCATCCAGAATTCGGCCAAGTGACGGGGCGTATTGGAATTTTCCGCGCGGAAAGTAGGTCCAAAAGTATAAATTCCGCCCAAAGCCATAGCACCTAATTCTCCTTCTAATTGTCCGGAAACCGTCAAATTGGTTGATCTTCCGAAAAAATCTTGCGAATAGTCAATGGCTCCGTTTTCTGTTTGAGGAAGATCGTTCAGATTCAACGTAGTTACCTGAAACATCGATCCGGCTCCTTCGGCGTCGGAAGCCGTAATGAGCGGCGTATGAAAATAGAAAAAACCTTGTTTATTGAAATATTCGTGAATGGCAAAAGCCAAATGGTGGCGAATGCGGAAAATGGCTCCGAACGTATTGGTACGGGGACGCAGATGCGCTATTTCTCTCAAAAACTCTAGCGTATGCCCTTTCTTTTGCAAAGGATAGGTTGCCGGATCAGACGCTCCGTAAATTTCAATTTCTTCGGCCTGAATTTCAGTGGTTTGTCCTTGTCCCTGCGATTCTACCAGCAGTCCGTTGACGCCTATACAAGCGCCCGTAGTAATGGATTTTAAAAATTCTTCTCCAAATTTGTCTGTATCTGCTACTACCTGGATATTATGAATGGTCGATCCGTCGTTCAGCGCAATAAACGCGATCTGCTTGTTTCCTCGACGAGTTCGAACCCATCCTTTTACGCTTATTTTTTGGTTGAAATTGTGTTGGTTTAGTAAATCAACTATTCTTGTTCTTTTAATCTCGGACATCTTTTTATGTATAAATGAAAAATGAAAAAATAAAAAGAAAAAGAGCTGTTCAAAAAAGTCTTTTGGAGCATCATGGCAATGATTTTTTTGAACAACTCTTTTTCTTTAACTCTTTATTCTTTACTATTATTTAAAAATTATTCAAAAGCTCCCATACGAAGCATGCTCACTTCTCTTTCGTTCAGGTAACGCCATTGACCTCTTTTCAGATTTTTCTTGGTTAAGCCGGCGAAATAAACGCGATCTAATTTGATTACATGATAACCTAGACTTTCAAACATGCGGCGGACAATGCGGTTGCGTCCCGAATGAATTTCAATTCCTACTTGGTCTTTAACTTCGTCGTCCACATAGCTGACTGCGTCTGCATGAATTTCTCCATCATCCAGATCAATCCCTTCGGCCAATTTTTGCATGTCGGCAATGCTGACATCTTTATCTAACCACACATGATAAATCTTCTTTTTCAGGAATTTTGGGTGCGTGAGTTTCGACGACAAATCGCCATCGTTTGTCAGCAATAAGACTCCCGTCGTATTTCTGTCTAATCTTCCAACAGGGAAAATTCGTTCCTGACAGGCATTTTTAACCAAATCCATCACGGTCAATCTTTCCTGCGGATCGTCGGCAGTAGTTACGCAATTTTTGGGTTTATTCAACAAAACATAAATTTTTTGTTCCAACTTAACCGGTTGATCATTGAAAACAACTTGATCCGCGCGCTTTACTTTGGATCCCAATTCGGATACAACCTCTCCGTTTACTTTTACTAGACCAGCTTGAATGAATTCGTCTGCTTCGCGGCGGGAGCAAATGCCGGCGTTGGCCAGATATTTGTTCAAACGAATCAATTCGTTTGGATCAAAATGCTCTTCTCGGTATTTCAATTGTTTTTGAACGCCGTATTTAGCATTGGGATTATAACTGTCGTTCCGCTGCCTATAATTATTATTGTTATTATTGTACCGCGGATTGTTGTTGCGTCCTGCAGGGCGTTGGGATTGATACCCTCCTCTACTATTATATCCTCCTTGATTGTAGTTGCTATTCGGACGATCATTGCTATAATTACTTTTTCTTGCCGGGGCAGAAACTTCGCCGACCCGAGGCCTTCTTTTCTTTACAGCGCCATTCTCCGACATACTGGATGAGTTGTCGTAAGAACGTTGGGGACGATCATAATTTCCATTGGAATAATTGTTATAACCGCTTGGACGATCATAGTTTCCAGAACTTTGGCGATTGTTGTATCCTCCTTGGTCGCGGTTGTTATAGCTTGTTTTCGGACGGCTATAGCCTCCATCATCTCGGCGGTCATAGTTTCCCGCGTTGGAACGGTTGTAACTTCCTCGGTTGTCTTGTGATCTTCCGTAGCTTCCTCCTTGGCTGTTTCCGTAATTTGTACGGTTTGAATTGTATGGCCGTCTCTCACGATTTTGACCATCATTGTTTTGCCCGTCATTGTAACGGGGCTTCCAATCTTCTGTAGACATTGTTTGGATGAATTAAAAAAATGTGTATTAAAAATAAAAATAGTACTATACTAAATTAAAAAATAAAATTTTAATTTACAGGCCTGTGTAATTGTAAGGAGTAATCGCATTTAACTCCTCTTTAATTTTGTCGCTTACATCGAGCGTTTGAATAAAAGCTCGAATCGATTCCTCTGTAATTTGCTCATGAGTTCGAGTTAAATTTTTTAACATTTCATAGGGTTTGGAATACCCTTCTCTCCTTAAAATAGTTTGAATACCTTCCGCTATTACGGCCCAGGCATTTTCCAAATCATTACTTATAACCTCTTTATTTACAATTAGCTTACCCAACCCTTTCTGTAAATTTTGCAGTGAAATGAGGATATGGGCAAAAGGCACGCCGATATTTCGCAATACGGTGGAATCAGTAAGGTCTCGCTGTAAACGGGACACGGGTAATTTGGCGGCCAAGTGTTCCAACATCGCATTGGCAATTCCCAAATTTCCCTCTGCATTTTCGAAATCAATCGGGTTCACTTTGTGCGGCATAGCCGAAGAACCAATTTCACCTGCCTTAATTTGCTGCTTGAAATATCCCATCGAAATGTATTGCCAAAAGTCTTTAGACAAATCCAGTAAAATCGTATTGATTCGTTTCAAAGCATCAAATAATGCAGCTAAATTATCATAGTTTGATATCTGGGTGGTATATTTTTCACGAACTAAACCTAATTTTTTACTCACAAACAAATCTCCGAATTTCGACCACTCGATCGAAGGATAAGCCAATACATGGGCATTGTAATTACCCGTTGCTCCTCCAAATTTGGCCGAAATAGGAACTTGTTTCAATAAATAGAGCTGTTGCTTTAAACGGCTAACAAAAACCCGAATCTCTTTTCCTAAACGGGTAGGGGAGGCGGGCTGTCCATGCGTTTTGGCCAGCATAGGTATATCATCCCACTCTTCTGCATATTGGTTCAACGTTTCGATCAACCGGTTAAGCATTGGAAAATATTCTTTTTCCAATGCATCTTTAATAGACAGGGGTATCGAAGTATTATTGATGTCTTGAGAAGTAAGCCCAAAATGGATAAATTCCACATAATCAGTCATCTGCTTTGCTTCCATCTTTTCCTTAATAAAATATTCCACCGCTTTCACGTCGTGGTTTGTCGTTTTCTCAATATTTTTGATCGTTTCTGCATCATCCAACGAAAAAAAACGGTGAATCTTTCTTAACGATTCAAATGCGTCCGGTTCTATGTTTTCCAATTGAGGAAGTGGAATCTCACATAAGGAAATAAAATACTCAATTTCCACATATACCCTATATCGCATCAATGCATATTCGGAAAAATAAACTGAAAGGCTTGCCGTTTTCTCACGATATCTGCCATCAATCGGGGAAATCGCTGTCAATGCGTTTAAATTCATAATGATGAAAGGAACTACGATCTTACCTATTTCTTTTGCAAAGATACTATTTTTTTTGAAAAAAAACAGATGTGGATGATATTTTTACATTTCGCAGAAAAAAAATTAGATAGAGAGTGAATAAGTAGGAAGTACGGAATGGCGATGCGTTTCTTTACGTCTGCATATTCTCTATTTTTTGACTAATTCCTAACTCCTTAAATTTGGTGAAAACTTTTTTTTGAACTACTTTTGCATTTTCTTTATAAAAAGCTATCAATTATAACAAAAAAACAAAAATCTATGTATTGGCTATTAAATTCTTCTATTGGCAGGAAGTTTATCATGAGCGTATCAGGTATTTTTCTTGTTTTATTTTTGCTTTTCCACATGTCGATGAATATGACGCTGATTTTTTCGTCGTCGGCTTACGACATGATCTGCGAGTTTCTGGGAGCCAATTGGTATGCGATTGTCGGAACCCTGATTTTGGCGGGGGGAGTGGTCTTGCATATCGGATATGCTACTTGGTTAACTCTTCAGAATCGGCAAGCAAGAGGAACAAACTCCTATGCTTCTTCCAGCCAGACGAAAACCGAATGGTCTGCACAAAACATGTATGTGCTGGGAGTCATTATTTTAGGCGGATTACTCATCCACATGTTCAACTTTTGGTATAAAATGCAGTTTTCCGAACTTATTCATTTGGAAGGCGCCGTAACCAAAGGTTCGGAATTAGTTATTCCTCTGTTTTCCAACCCGCTTTACGTGCTCGTTTACATTCTCTGGTTAGTTGCTCTCTGGTTTCACTTGACTCATGGAGTATGGAGTTCTTTTCAAACTTTGGGGTGGAACGGACGAACGTGGTATCCCCGTTTGAAACTGATTTCCAATGTGGTTGCAACCATTATTATGATTGGATTTGCAATTGTTCCTGTTTTCTTCTTAATAAAAAAATTATAACGAGCTGGATTGACTCTAAAAAATTATATTTATGACAAAATTAGATGCAAGGATTCCAAACGGCTCTTTGGCCGAAAAATGGACAAATTATAAAGATCATCAGAAATTAGTAAATCCGGCTAACAAACGCCGTTTAGATATTATTGTAGTAGGAACCGGATTAGCCGGAGCCTCCGCTGCCGCTTCGTTAGGCGAGCTGGGTTTCAATGTATTGAACTTCTGTATTCAGGATTCTCCCCGCCGGGCGCACTCCATTGCGGCGCAGGGAGGGATCAATGCTGCAAAGAATTATCAAAACGATGGCGATTCCGTTTATCGTTTATTTTATGATACCATCAAAGGCGGAGATTACCGTGCGCGCGAAGCCAATGTATATCGTTTGGCCGAAGTGTCGAACAATATTATTGACCAATGCGTGGCGCAAGGCGTTCCGTTTGCCCGCGAATACGGAGGTCTTTTGGACAACCGTTCGTTCGGAGGCGCGCAAGTATCGCGTACCTTCTATGCAAAAGGCCAAACCGGACAGCAATTGCTGTTAGGCGCGTATTCGGCTTTGAGCCGTCAAATACAGAAGGGAACCGTGAAAATGTATACTCGTTACGAAATGCTAGATATTGTCATCATCGAAGGACGCGCGCGGGGAATTATCGCTCGCAACTTGATCACCGGTAAGATCGAACGTTTTTCGGCACATGCCGTAGTGATTGGTTCGGGGGGATATGGAAATACCTATTTTCTGTCGACCAACGCCATGAATTCCAACGGTTCGGTTGCCATGCAAGTATATCGGAAAGGCGCTTTATTTGCCAATCCTTCTTTTGCACAAATTCACCCGACTTGTATTCCTGTACACGGAGATTATCAATCGAAATTGACCTTGATGTCCGAATCGCTTCGCAACGATGGCCGCATTTGGACGCCTCTGAAAAAAGAAGACGCCGAAGCCATTCGCGCCGGTCGATTGAAGCCGACTCAAATTCCGGAAGAAGACCGCGACTATTATCTCGAAAGAAGATATCCGGCTTTCGGAAACTTGGTTCCGCGCGACGTCGCTTCCCGTGCAGCCAAAGAAAGATGCGATGCCGGCTATGGCGTTGCCAATACGGGACTGGCTGTATATCTCGATTTCTCAGATGCGATTAACCGATTGGGATTGAAAACAGTAGAAGACCGTTATGGAAATTTATTCCAGATGTATGAAAAGATCACGGACGATAATCCATACGAGACGCCCATGATGATTTATCCAGCTATTCACTATACCATGGGTGGTATTTGGGTCGATTATGAATTGATGACGACCATTCCGGGTTGTTTTGCTATCGGCGAAGCCAATTTTTCAGATCATGGAGCCAACCGCTTGGGCGCTTCGGCTTTGATGCAAGGGTTGGCCGACGGCTATTTTGTTCTTCCGTATACCATTCAGAATTATTTGGCCGATCAGATTCGCGTTCCTCGTTTCAGCGTGGATTTACCCGAATTTGTAGAAGCGGAAAATGCCGTTACTGAAAGAATTGCCCGATTAATGAGTATCAAAGGAAAGCGCACGGTCGATTCCATTCACCGTGAATTGGGAACTATTATGTGGGAAGATGTAGGCATGGGACGTACGAAAGAATCGTTGACTACCGCTTTGACCAAACTCAAGGCAGTGAAGAAAGAATTCTGGACGAACGTTTTTATTCCCGGCAGCGCAAATACATTAAATACTGAATTGGAAAAAGCGCTTCGCGTAGCCGATTTTATTGAAATAGGTCAATTGATGGCTCTCGATGCTCTGGATCGGAACGAATCTTGCGGCGGCCATTTTCGTGAAGAATATCAAACGCCAGAAGGAGAAGCTTTGCGCGACGACGAAAATTTTTCGTATGTAGCGTGTTGGGAATACAAGGGAGAAGATCAGGAACCGGAATTTATCAAGGAGCCGTTGGATTATGAATTTGTAGAACGTCAGCAAAGAAATTATAAGTCTTAGTAAACGAGTAAAAAAAGTAAAATGGAAAAAATAATTAATATCACACTAAAAGTATGGCGTCAGAAAGGACCTAAGGCTAAAGGGTATTTCGAAACCTATCAATTGAACGAAATTTCGGGCGATACTTCGTTTTTAGAAATGTTGGATATACTGAACGAACAATTAATTCATCAAGGAAAAGAACCCATTGTATTTGACAACGACTGCCGCGAAGGAATTTGCGGTATGTGTTCGCTATATATCAACGGGCATCCTCACGGACCGGACGATCTGATTACGACCTGCCAATTGCACATGCGTCATTTCAACGACGGCGATACTATTACGGTAGAACCCTGGCGTTCAGCTGCTTTTCCGGTGGTTCGCGATCTGATGGTCGACCGGAAAGCTTTTGACAAGATTATTCAGGCAGGCGGTTATATATCGGTCAATACGGGAGGAGTTCCCGATGCCAATGCAATTCCCATTTCGAAAATGGACGCCGATGAAGCCATGGATTCCGCTTCCTGCATCGGCTGCGGCGCTTGCGTGGCTGCCTGCAAAAATGGATCGGCAATGCTGTTTGTTTCGGCTAAAGTGAGTCAGTTAGCCTTGTTGCCGCAAGGACGAATAGAAGCCAAAGCGCGAGCTAAAGCAATGATTGCCAAGATGGACGAACTGGGATTTGGAAATTGTACCAATACGAGAGCTTGCGAACTGGAATGTCCGAAGGGAGTTTCCATTAGCAATATCGCTCGTTTGAACCGGCAGTTCCTGAAAGCGAAATTTTCCGACTGAGCGAGAATCAATTGTTTTATCTCATTTTCAAATGAATGCAGGTAAGAACATAATTTTTTTCTACCCGGTAATGAATCGTGAACGTGCTTTGTGAAGGACTATACGTTTCGTGCGCAGTGAAAGTTGCCCATTGGTTCATTACCGGCTCAAAAGGATGAATATGCAATTGCGTTTTGAACTCCAATTTGTTTTCATCTAACAACTTAAACAAAGATTCTTTTGCAGACCAATATAAGAGCAAATGAATCAGCGGATTATCGGAAGAAAGGGCGGCGTTTTCCGCTTCATTTACAAAGCGCGTTTTTACTTTTTCTACGCGAGGAGAAATATATTCCACGTCGATGGCTACCGGTTTTTCGCGGTCGAGAATTACTGCCGCATATCCTTTGGTATGACTGAGACTGAGATGGAACGAGTGGTCGGCAAGATAAGGTTTTCCCGAATCGGTATATAAAATTAATTTTTCTTCTCCGGTCAATTTTTTCAGCAAAACCCTAACCGATAACCATTCCCGTTTTCGGTTTTCATTCATTCCTTGGAGAACGGATTCATACCATTCTTTCCGTTCCAATTGAGTGAGCAATTCCTCCGAAGTTCCTGCGATAGGCATTACCCCTAAGCGATTAGCAACAATTAACATGCTATTTTGTTTTTAATAACTGCAAAAATAAATCTTTTTTGTAATTTTGCGGGCAAAAAAAGATTATATATGCCTCAGTTATCCCCACTAATCACTAATTTAGCGTTGATCCTGATAGTAGCCGGATTTACCTCTTTGTTATTCAAATGGTTGAAACAGCCTGTCGTTTTAGCTTATATTGTGGCAGGGATCATTATTTCTTTTTTTATTTCCAAAGAAACGACTGAATACGAAAATATTGAAACATGGGCGGATATAGGGGTTATTTTCCTCTTGTTCGGATTGGGATTGGAGTTTAGTTTCAAAAAATTGATGAAAGTAGGAGTAACCGCCTTTATTTCGGTTGCATTTATTGTTTTCTCCATGATCGGAGTAGGCTATCTGACGGGAATTGCGTTTGGATGGTCGCACATAACGAGCCTTTTTCTGGGCGCTATGTTGAGCATGTCGTCTACGATGATCATTATCAAAGTGTTCGACGATTTGCATTTGAATAATAAACGCTTTACGGGGATCGTATTGGGAATATTGATTATTGAAGACTTGGTAGCCGTTTTGCTGATGGTTTTACTTTCTACTATCGCCGTCAGCAAAAATGTAGAAGGCAAGGAAATGTTTGTCAGTTTGTTTAAATTGGTGACATTCTTGTTTTTCTGGTTTCTTTTGGGGACGTACCTTATTCCTACTTTCTTGCGAAGAATGAAACCGTTTTTAAACGATGAAACCTTGTTGATCATTGTATTGTCGTTTTGTCTGGGATTGGTTTATTTAGCGACTCGCGCCGGTTTTTCGTCCGCTTTGGGCGCTTTTATCATGGGTTCTATTCTATCAGAAACTTTGGATTCGGAGCGGATTGAAAAAATGATTGTTCCGATTAAAAATTTCTTTGGAGCCATTTTTTTCATTTCGGTAGGCATGTTGGTTCATGTTGCTACGTTGGGGCAATACATTGTGCCGATTCTGATTATCAGCTTGGTGGTGATTGTCGGACAAATGACTTTAGCAACCATCGGCATTCTTTTATCAGGCCAAAACCTGAAGACGGCTGTTTTTTCGGGATTTTCATTGGCTCAAATCGGCGAATTCTCGTATATTATTGGCGCTTTGGGTTTGAGCTTAGGAGTAATTGAAACTTCTCTGTATCAGATTATTGTATCTGCTTCAATCATCACGATTTTTACGACTCCCTATGTGATGAAATTAGCCGAACCAACTAACCGTTTTTTGGAAAAGAAACTTCCCGATAAATGGCAACGAATCCTGAATCGAGACGCTTCCGGAATGCAGATAATCAACGAAGAAAACGTGTGGAAAAAATTTTTAAGCGGTTTGATTACAACGGTTCTTATCTATTTTCTGTTCAGTATTATCATTGTGCTGTTTTTTTTCAGATATGCAGTTCCGATTGTGTCGTATTATTTACCTGGTATTCACGGAGATATAGTTTGCGCCATTGTGATTCTTTTGACGATTTCGCCTTTTTTGAGAGCCATTATTATCAAGGAAGACCGATCCAGCGAATTTATGTTGCTGTGGAACAGCAATCGTACCAATCGGGGGCCTTTGATTTTTACGCTGGTTTTTCGGGTATTGATGTGTGCAGGATTGATTACTTACGTTTTGTTTCAATTTTTTCATGAAAATTTTGTCATTTCCTTTACGGGAGCCTTGATTATTTTGGTTTTATTTTTGGCATCTCGGCGTATTCGGATTCAAACTCTGCGGATGGAACGCCGCTTCAAGGAAAACCTGAATGAAAAAGAAAAACACGAAGAATCGAAAGCTCCTTTAACGAAGGGTTTTGCAAATCACTTATTGGAAAGAGATTTGCATTTGACTAATTTCGCCGTAAAACCCTATTATTCTATTGTCGGAAAAACGTTGAAAGAATTGAAATTCCGTCAATTTTTTGGGGTAAACATAGTAACGATCGTGCGGGGCGACCAGCGCATTCATATTCCCAATGGCGATGTGCGCATTTATCCGGAAGACCAGTTAATTGTGCTGGGAACGGATAAACAGATGGAAGCTTTTCAGCAAGAAGTAGAGGAAAGACGGAAAAAATATACCCATCTTCAGGAAAAAGAAATTTCTGAAGTTCAAATGAAACAAATTAGCGTCGAACCTCATTCGCCATTGGTGGGTAAAACAATTCGAACGTCCCGCATACAAGACGATTTTGACTGTTTGGTAGTGGGTATTGAACGGAACAACAGTTCGATCATGAATCCCAGTCTCGATCTTAAATTCGAAGAAGGCGATCTCCTCTGGATTGTAGGAGAAAGTTCCAATATTAAGCGAATGCGAGGCTCGGAACTTTTTCAAAAAAATGAATTAAACGATTAAATTTCGATAGATAATGATTACAATAGACCAATTACGCGAAGTATTGGAGCGCGAGTCTGCGCTGAGGGGGTACCTTTGACATTGATGCTAAAACGATTCAGTTAGAGGAAGAGGAGCTCCGGACGCAAGCGCCCGATTTTTGGGAAGACCCGAAACGAGCCGAAGAACAGTTAAAAAAGGTAAGTGGAATCAAATCATGGATTGTTTCCTACGACGAGATTAAAGGGGCAGTCGAAGAATTACAGTTGGCTTTTGATTTCAACAAGGAAGGTATTACTACAGAGGAAGAAGTAGATGAAGCCTATCAGAAAGCAGTTGCTCAAATTGAAAAACTGGAATTGAAAAACATGCTTTGTTTAGAAGAAGACCATTTGGGCGCCGTTTTGAAAATCAATGCCGGTGCAGGCGGTACAGAAGCACAAGACTGGGCGGAAATGCTTTACCGGATGTATAGCCGCTGGTGTGAGAGCAAAGGATATAAAGTGAATGTAACCAACTGGTTGGATGGAGATGATGCCGGAATCAAGACGGTTACGCTTCAAGTGGAAGGCGAATATGCTTACGGTTATTTGAAAAGCGAAAATGGCGTTCACCGTTTGGTGAGAGTTTCTCCTTTCAATGCGCAGGGAAAACGGATGACTTCCTTTTCGTCTGTTTTTGTTGTTCCCTTAGTCGATGATACGATTGAAATAGAGGTCAATCCCGGCGATATTACTTGGGATACTTTCCGTTCCAGCGGCGCTGGCGGACAAAATGTCAATAAAGTGGAAACGGGCGTTCGATTGCATTATCAATATAAGGATCCGGATACGGGAGAAAGCAAAGAAATTGTCATCGAAAATACTGAATCCCGTTCCCAATTTGGGAACAAGGACAATGCCATCCGTTTGTTGAAATCTCAACTGTATGAATTGGAGATAGAAAGGCGAAGAAAAGCTTCCGTTCAGATTGAAGCGGGAAAAAAGAAAATTGAATGGGGATCGCAAATTCGTTCGTACGTTTTCGACGATCGCCGAGTGAAAGATCACCGCACTGATTACCAAACCTCCAATGTTGGAGCCGTCATGGATGGAGACATTGATGGTTTCATCAAGGCTTACCTGATGGAATTCGGGTCCAAGAGCGGATAAAATGGATTTGTAGCGTCAGGATTGTTTCTTGCTTTTGATCCTTTGCCTCAAAATTTCGACCACAGCGGGTAGCAACGAGATGAAAATAATAGCCACGATTAAAATGCTCAGGTTTTTTTTCACGAATTCCAATTCGCCGAAAAAGTAACCGGCATACATAAACAATGCTACCCAAATGACGGCTGCCGCTATGCAATAACTGAGGAAACGAGTGTAAGTCATTTTACCCATTCCCGCTACGAAAGGGGTAAATGTCCGTATGATAGGTATAAACCGCGCGAAAATAATCGTTTTTCCTCCGTGTTTTTCGTAAAAATGATGGGTTTTTTCCAGATAACTCTGCTTAAATATTTTGGAATGGGGATTCGTAAATAGTTTTTTACCTAAAAATCTACCAAACAGGTAGTTGCAGTTATCTCCTAAAAAGGCGGCGCTCATCAAGAGCAGTACCATCAAATGAATATTGATGTGGTTCGATCCAATAGCAGCCAGAGTTCCAGCTACAAACAAAAGCGAATCGCCCGGCAGAAAGGGCGTAACAACCAGTCCGGTTTCGCAAAAAACAATCAGAAATAAAATGGCGTAGATCCACAGTCCGTACTGGGCGATCAATTCACCCAAGTGAACGTCTAAATGCAGAACAAAATTGATCAGTTGGTTAATAAACTCCATGTGTAATATTTTTTGGGCGCAAAGTTAAATATTTATTGCAGATTTATTGAATAACCGGCAGGCGAATCGGGAAAAATAAGTAAAAAAGTGTTTCAAATTTTTTGTTATGGTAAAGTTTTTACGGAGGTGTTCTAAAAAGTATGCTGGTATAAAAATTTGACAATGAGAGAAAAAGAGCTATATTTGTTTTATGAAAATAAGGATAGAACTTTACTGCCC
>JGI24699J35502_11134133_pt1 | contig 35188 bp, 42 predicted proteins | sample TergutMp193P4_FD_35502 | JGI IMG/M metagenome (IMG submission 35502)
GTGCGGCTGGAACACCTCCTTTCTGGAGAGGTTCCGTGTGGGACGGAAGGTCCGTCTGGAGAGCTGTGTCGTGGTTCATGATCCGAAAAGAAAAAAATAAGGAAAGACAGAAGAAAGAGGCGGAATTACGGATTTCCGTAATTCGTAATTGAAATGTCAGTCCTATAGCTCAGTTGGTTAGAGCGCTACACTGATAATGTAGAGGTCGGCAGTTCAAATCTGCCTGGGACTACAATAAATATTGAAAATCAGCGACTTATTTGATGTGTACACGAAAATGTACATGAAAGCACCTTAAACGGGTGCTTTTTTTGTATCCCTATCAAAAGAGAAAGAATAAAAACAACCCGTTCCACTTTCACAAGCAAAACGGGCCTAAATCATGAAAAACTATAATTGAGTGGGTATGATGAGAAAATGCTTCCGTGTTATTTAAGTTTTGCGCGGATAATTAAAACAACGACTGACATACCGATGATTGCAAGTGTGATCCGCCCCAGCCATATCTGAAAATTCTGCCAGCCGGTCAACCGGTTTACATACTTATCGACGGGGCAAAGCACCTGAATCGAATCGATTTTCAGGATCGAATCCCGGATAATTTTGTCTTTATACAGATACTTATACTTTTCGATCCGTACCGTGTCGCCTTTCTCTTTCACGAACACCGAATCGTACAGATGGACGGAATCCCGCAACATTCTGTCCGTGTATTCCGTCCGTGTCGATTGGACGGGAACATACACCGTCTTTGAGCATCCTGCCAATAATATAACGGACAGGAGAATGAAGATGTTCGGGATTATCCGCATAATACTTTTTTTGCGCGTGCGTAAATGGCCTCTCTTTCGGCCAAATGATTATACCCGCCGTTAATGACTTTCGTTATTTGTCTGAAATCCCCTTTATCGGCAAGTTCATTCAATCCGTGAGATTCCCACCATTGGCAGGCTGATTGTACGGCATATTGAGGTACTCCCAACAAATCGGGATTATGTGTCAGATCAAGTTCCAGACGTTTACCCATATCAAGGTAATTATCGTATCCTGTAATTTGAATCAATCCACGTCCCTTATAGAAGGGGCCTGTTTTCATATTTTTTGATTTTGCGATTTCAACGGCTTCCGAACGTGCATTTCCGAGCTTTGCCATATTCGTATAAGCCTCGCCGCCCGCAAGTTCTTTCACATACCGGAGCGATCCGCTTTCATGTCCGATCTGGGCCATAAAAGCGGCAATACGCAACGGCGTATTTATTTCATACCGATTAAGGTATAAATTAAAATACATCAGATATTTGTTTCTGTTTGCCTGTGTGGATGAAGGCATGATTTGCCTTAACTGTTCGTCCGTTATCATTCTTTTACTCTTTGATTGCACGACATTACCGTGCATTTGAATACCTGTAATTTTTGAATATCTTTACAATTTTGCTCGACAATTCTTTTCAAGATTGTAATTTGTTCCCGCATTTCTATGTTTTCCTTTTTCATGATTTCTTTGTCGGAACGTAAATCTTGAATGGTTTCCTGATAAACATCCTGAACGGATTTCATTGCATCCGCCTGCGCCGTTTTACGCACATACCGGGCCGACAGTACAGACGCTAACCCCCCGCCTACAACAAACGTGATAACAGGATCTATATATGTCGTGAAAAACTCTGTCATTGTTTTATGGTGCTATGTTTCAGGCTGAAAAAATAATTGTTGTTCATATTGAAGGAAATCGGAATCGACCATTTCTTTGATCCGATCAACCTCTTTCAGATAATCAATGTATTTGTACGACATTGCTTCATCATCGGTCAACCCCAATTTGTACCGTTCAAAACCGTTTTGCAGATTGATTTCTTCGGTGATGTCCCATTTTTCGGCAATGACCGTTTTTTTAACCATAGCAGGTGTCGGTCGTCCCCAAACCAGAACCGTTTCATACTTCCAGGATTGAATCGATCGATCTTCATCATTCATGATTTCGGATTCCCGAAAGTTATAATTATAATGCCAAGCCCCGTTTCCGAGATTCATGAAAACAAACGGTTTGTTCATTGATGTTGTTACCATTATAAATTCAGTTTTTTAATTTGATTTTCTGCATTTCCGTAAATAACCGGACTGATGATATTAAGCCATTTTTTCACTTCCGGAATAACTCCGTATTTTTTTTTTCCGATTAAGTGTGTGAAACCAATATCATTGAGATAATCAGTATTGAAACCCCAATTTGGTATGATTGTTTTTATTTTCGCTCCATAAAATGATGCCACGGAAAAAAGAAACCATTGTTCCATGATCAGATCGGGACAAATGTTCGGGTCGGCTATCAATCTTTTGACAAAGGATTGTGACGAAGAACAAGTTTCCAGCATTTTTTTATACCCTTCGATATATTTTTTTTTCAATTCAGCATTATGGAAGGCTACTAATCCACAATTGAGAGCGGCTTCCATGTTGTAATTTAATTCAACCGGTTTATTATTCCCCAATCCCCGGCGAACAAAATCAAGATTTTCGGCATAGCATGAACCCAAACAGCTCTGACTTTCATCGCCTTCGATCATTTGAACAAACAGATCGTAACCTTTTTCCCGGAGCATTTTCACAACGTTGGATTTTTTCAGGAAGACATCCCCGTCAATGTGTACGCTTCCGAGAGGTTCCGCTTCCTGTGCAAAAATTTTCCCCGCCGCCCAAAATCTTTCATGAATATGGTTGATTTTGTCAAGGGTTAAAAAAACTTTGTCATACGGCAAAAAATTGAAAATATCTTTTCCCTGTGTGTCGGTATGAAGAACGATTTCCAAACCGAGGCGTTTTGCATAAGCAACGGATAAGGAAAACAGCCAGATATTCGATTTTAAAACATTTCCAAGATTCCAACGATTCCCGACCATTGGTTTTGTCCAAACACTGTGTGCAATTCTCATAATTGTATTTGTATATTTAAGTTACTTAGAATAAACCGATTGTGCCGATCATTTTCATTGAACCGTTGTAGTAATAATCCGGATTTTTTAAATAACAAAGACGTGTTCCCGTTTTCGCATCAGCCGCGGAATAAAGCAACGAGGTGCTGATGCCCGCCAATCCCGCAAATGTTCCCATGTGTGCCGCAAACCCGTATCGGACTGCATATTTTGTTTTTGCATTTGAAGGGATTGTTTTTTCAAAATAATCACAATAATAGGTTGATGAACTTCCCGATGTTTCCGTCGGGAAAATATCGCCTTTTGAATTGAAATGAATATCCTTTAAAAAACCGCCTGTGACAATTCGTGTAAAAAGCATCTTATAGGCTTGTTCATCATCAAACAGATCGGGTCGTGAACACACATAAAAATCAACTTTGCCGTCAATATCAACATTCACGAAGCAACCGTCGACTAATTTTGCGATATGACCGAAAGGATTTTCAATGCCGCGGTAAGAAGGAACTTGAACCGTCAGGATTGTTGCATCATATTCGGCCGGCATCTTAAAAGGAACAAGCCCGGTCGCATTTCCCAAAGAATTTGTGTGTCCGCACGGAATAAAAGGATAAGAATCATTAAATGCCGCCCATTTTGTTGAATTTAAGGTTGTGACACCGTCACCTAATCCGCCTTGTCGATGGCCTTCCGGAGTCAATGCGGCATTGTATGCCGTTTGACAATTGAAGGTGGCATATTCGACTGCAAAAAGCCAAAATAATGACTTGTGTGCATCGTATGTCATGCAACTCCAATTTATGGAACCCCGATTCCTTGCATATTTCCTGATATTTATACTGAAACTCGTTGCCGGACGTCCGAGGGCCGAACGATAAGTTTCGTCCCGATCGGATTGATTGTTACAACCGCGAAAATCGGCGGTCGTATTCACCACGGAAGCAAGTTTCAACGTCGACGGAATGGTGCGGTCAATGGTTGCTTCATATGCCGAAACATACATTTTAGGAATTTTGTAAAATCCCGGCAATTCCTCAAGCGACATCAAACAACGACGTTTTGTGCCTTCCATTTCAAAGCGGATATAATATTCCGGCAATTCAACCATGACCTGACCGCTTGCACCTGTAAGGTCGGCGGCGGTAGCGTTATCCCTTTTCGTCGAATCTTGCGCATGCAGATAATAAACCACCGTTCCGGCATTGTTCAAAATGCAACGGCGCATCCGACTTTGTATCGGTAACGATACATGAAATTCGGGCCGCCCTATCCGAGTGCAGGCCGGAGACGCTACGTTGATGTCAAATTCAACGCCATAATAATAATCGTATGGAAATTTCGGCATTGTATTGCCTATCCCTATTAAAAGTCCCATATTTATAAATTTTATCAAAAATACCTCATTACGTATTAACTTAATACGCTCGTTGATAAAAAATGTATATCTTTTACAGTTTCGCCCACGTATTGCCGTCTGTCATTTTCTGCAAGCCGTATGCGGCCGTAAGACGAAAACCGTTATTCCCGATACGCATTTGGATTCCTTCATTATGGGAAATAAAGAAATATTGATCGGTACCCCAATAAGTATATAAACCGTCAATCCCGACAACCGTCTTTCTCCCCAATGTTCCTGTAATTTGTTGATAGAAATCTATTCTGAAAGATTTCGCTATACTTGCCGGGTCGGCTTTCGCCTGAAATTTCAGGGACAATTCTACTGTATAATTTCCGCTTGCATACCCGTTTGATGTCCCGATTATCCGGATAATAGTTGCCGATGATTTTGACCCCGTGACATATTCACCGCTCTTTATGCTTCCCGTCCTCATTGAAATATTGGTAAAAGCTTCAACCTGCGTATCATTACATTTTACGATAACGGACAAAAAAGCCGCAAAAAGGGTTAAAGAACCCGAATCCGTATAAGGAAGTATAAATGAAAAATAAACATCACTTATTTGCAGCTCATCGCCGTTGTTAAGATTTCCGATAACGCCCTTATAGGTGATTGTGTTTTCAATATCGAAAGAGGATGTATAATAATAAAAACGTTCGGCTATTAAAGAGTATGAAGCCGGTAATTTGGCGGACATATTATTCAGATTGGCGATTGTACCGACGGTTTCGGGGATGACATAAGTCGCAATGCAATCGGTTTTTGTATTGAGCATAGCAATGCCGTAATCATTATCGAGAATGATTTTTCCGCCTACGGTTATAATCCCGTTTATCGCATCAATCTGAATATTCGGAACAAATAAATTATCGGCATAATCGGTTGACATTTGATTATTTATCGTCCCGCTTTGGCTTATCAGTTTATTGTTTTTGAATATAAATCCGCCGAGATTGGCCATTTCCGAAAACAATACGGATGTTGCCACACTTTCAAATTGTCCACCGAACAATTCCCAATAATTCTCGTTTGTCGGTATCTCTCCGCTGAAGGTTCCCGACGTTTTCAGTGTTTTATAATAAACGCCCCCGAAAGAAACAATATCAATCCGGTCTTTATTCCCGTAATAGGCGGCATCGTGTGAATATTCACCCCGAAAAACGGGAATTGCACCCGCATTTCCGTCTTTACCCGGTACGCCTTGATCACCCTTGAATTTCGACCATGTGTAATCCGCCTTATCCGTACTTTCGGATGCCGTTGTTTTGTTGACGGCAATACCGATATACATTGTATTATCGTTTGGAACATCATACATATTTGTACCGTCCGCGTAATCGGAATACTTTATCCATGTATACAATGTTCGTCCGTCTGCACCCGGCTCTCCCGGAACCCCGTCCGTTCCCGCTATAAGCGACCACATATAATCCGCAGGATTGTTGCTTTCGGTTGCCGTCGTCTTATTATAGGCAAATCCGATGTATTTCTTTCCCGTAGGATTGTCTGATATACCCGCGCCGGTAGTGCTGTCTGCATATTTTATCCATGTATAAAATACCTGTGCATCTTTTCCTTTGGCTGCCGTTATAGTCCAATATGTCTCATTTGCAGGCGGAATACCTGTTATGGGAGCATTGTGTATTTGACGATAAGATGAACCGTTGTAAGTAACTTCATCTCCGGGATCGTATGTTATATTGTCATTATAAGCTCCGCGGGGACAACCCAAAGGAAATTCTTCCCCTGACTGTGATTGTACAAATGTACCTTTCAAAATCAACCGTTTATCATTGTTTTCATTCCATGATAAACCTCTCCATGATAAACCTTTTTCTGCGTTTCCGATTCGGAATTGGTTTCCGTCAAGATCAAAAAAACTTCCTGTTCCCCCGCTGCTTTCAATCCTTCCGGTTTTTATAAAACGTCCGTTTATGGTGGAACTGCCATAAGTCAGTGAAATAAGCCGGGCAGGATTATTTCCGTCGCTATCGGTTTCGACGCTGTTAAGTACACCTATCATAAAGGTATAATAACCGGGTTCATAATCTACTTTCCGTTGCGTGGTGTCTATAATTATATTGCCGGCGTTTCCGCTTTGTTGGCATCGGGCGTAAATATAGTAGGCGGTATCGTTTGCAAGGGTGCTGAATTCGGCTACGGCAATCGTCCAATTTCGTATAGTGTCCTCGATTGTGTAATGAATCAGGTTGCCGCCGGAAATTCGTAAATAATTAGGTTTGCCTTGGTAGTTCGGTTCAAAAATAACATTTTGTAAAACAAATTGCATTGACTTTGCGCCGACCTGTAACATGGTTGTTTCAATGCTCAAAGGTTTTATTTTGTCGCTGTAATAGTCGCCTTCGGGGTCAAATACCATTGATAAAACTTCTTGGGACGCTCGCCAATTCCGGCGGGCTTTTGAAGGATCGGCAAGGTTGTTTATCTCTATAATTCTGTCCGTTTCACACCGGTCGGCTATCATACGGATGAATGTGCTTTTTGTAACGGCATCCCCTAATGTAATAGCATATTTATAAGGCTTTAACAAATCGCGGGTAAATCCGGTAATGCGAACTGACTTATCTACTCCCATATCGGCATCTTGCACCGGTATATAATTGCCTACTGCAAAAAGGGTTACACCGGTTAAATTTCCGGCAAACTGTTTGATAAAATTTTCATCAATGGTTAAACCGTATTGCACTTGCGGCTGACTGTTTTGCACGTAATATTCTTCTGCTTCAGTTTTCAGTTTTTGCTCTGCTTCTTCTATATATTTGTCCGGTAAATTTATGTCAATGAAAAAATATTTGTCGCCCGGTTTAAATTGGAAGGCTGCACTTGTTTCGCTCGGAAATTTCATACCGTTTTCATCGGTAAACGGTACTAATTCGATTGTTTTAGTTGCGTGGTCGTATTTATGTACATCAAATTCATATCCGGCTAAATTGCCGGTGTTAAAATGTACTTTTGCGGCGACGCCTGCAATTAACCATAAGGTATTGCCCTGATTGCCCTTTTCGTTCAGGTCAAATGTCATTGTATTATCCACAAAAGCGTAATATTTACTTCCCTTGGCGGTGACTTCCCCGTACCGGTTCGGGAAAATGGTATCAAAGGTTTTCGTATTTTCTTTTACTCCAAAATTGGCAACGGCTTCGGCGTTTTGAATATAGGATGTATTTTTATTTTTGTCCGGCAGACAAAGTTTGTTACTTCCTCTTGCCGTTAGATAACTGTTTTGCACATTGTTACTACCGCCGTAAACGAAAAGGCGCGTTACTATGTTTTTTGAATTGATATTCTGGCGGTTCAATTCGTACAGTCCGCCTGTGCGACCGTACCGGAAAGTATAGGGAAAATTTACACCCGCTTTTTTGATATGCAGTATTCGCATCCCGCCGGTTTGTGTTATCTCAAATTCCTGTCCGTATTCTTCGCAAAGTCGTTGTAATACCGACAAACAATTATCCCCTGTAAATGTCAATGTTTTGTATTCCGTTTCTGCCGGATATTCCCCGTCCGCCCATTTTCCGGGGAAAACGCGGTTTGCGTTGCTTACAAGAATTTTAAGGAAGGCAAATAAATTTCCAGTAAAGCTATCGCCGACCGTATTGTTCGGCAATAAAAATTGAGCGTCCAACAATTCGTATTGTACGCCCTCAAAAACCAAATCATAACTGAATCTTCGTTCACCGTTCTTCTTGATTACCGGCAATTGATTCAAAGTGTAGGTTTTTCCGTAAACCTCTATTGTGTCGCCTAATGCAAATTGCATAGTCGTTGCACTCTGAACGGAAATATTCACTATGTCGTCGGCAAGAAGCCCGACGATTTGTTCGGCTTTGGTAACGGCGGATACGTTCTGTTTGGAAACCAACGGCATTTTACTGCCGTCCGGGTGTGTAATTATAATTTGTTCCATACGACAATACCATTAGTTGAAAAGTTCGTAATTTCTTCAATCACTCCGGCGATTATTGCGTAATAAATGCCGTCTTTATTATATTGGTGCGACCGGCTTATTTTCGTACCGTAAATTTCTTCTTTGGCCCCGTCCCCCCAATAAATGGTAACGGCTTTGTCTGATGTAAGCGTAATTGTAAGCGTTTTTGTGGCTTCGCTGATTCGTTGATGACGGACAACACGTTTTAACGGGTCGGGTTCTACTAATTTCAAGGTAAATGTACCTATCATTAAATTATCGTTCCATTTCTTTGAAATACTTATACCGCTATCGTTATATACTTCAAAAAGTAGCGGTTTCGTCGGGTGTATATCTACGGTCAGACGTTGTGTTCCGTCTTTTTGAAACATATCTAAAAAGCTGTTCAACTTGGTAACAAAATTCATTTTTCCGGTGGCTTTCATCCAGCATTTCAGTTCAATTTCGCGGACATCTAAGCGTTTATGTGTTAAATCAACTACTTTGCCGTGATAGTCCGGCCAGTCCAATGCAGTTGGCGTTTTCAATTTAGGCAAATCAAGTACGCCGTTTGATTCGGAAACTATAACATCCCATTCTTTGAAATTAATACCATCTATAAAATAGTTTAATTGCGCCATCGAATTAAGTAACCGGCTTATTTCTTCCTGTGAAAGTGCTATATTGTAAACATTAACTTCATCAAGTAATCCGTATCCGTATTCGGTAAAATAAATATCTTGCAAAACGGCAAATCCGGTAGGCTGTACGGGCAAAGTGATTGTTTCGATCAGCTGTGCATTCAAATAAATACTTACTGATAAACCTTCCTTAACAATGGCTATATAGTTCCAATCGTTTGAAAGATTAATCCACGTTTCACGGTATCCGTTTATGTCGTTCCAAGCAAACCAAAAACCTAATCTTTTCCCGCTGAATCCGTCCGGCATTTCCCCGCGTTTCAGCCAAGCAAGCAAACTGAAATTTCCGGTAAGCGAGATTATATTTTGCGGAATATGGCAATATCCACGCCCATCAAATTGTATACAGTTACCTTGCTTTCCTGTAACAAAATTGCTGCCGACTACCATACCATCGGCACGATTTACAGAAAAATCATAGGCTGTTAAAGAGCCTTGCGGTTCGTCAAAAGGCATGTTTAGTACCATGTTGTTATCCCTTGCCATATTGGTACGTTTTAGACTGTTTATGAATTACTTTTATTACTGCGTTTCCATGTTCCGAAGTGGTTACGTTCCCGCCGTATTTGTTTACGCAAACTTTTGCATCATTTTCGGCGGTTATTTCAATATCGGCGTTATCGAATACATCAACCATGACAAAAGAATTGCCGGAAGCCGTAATGGTTAATTTGCTTTCGTGTTTTACAAAAACCTGCCCTATTTCATAGTCGGTATATTTGGCTGTGCCTTCACATTTTCCGAATGCCGCCACATATTTGGAGTTTTCCGCTTGTATAAGTTCGTCCCTGAATATTCCGTATTGTTGGCGGATGCCGTCAAAGGGTCGGAAAAACCGGGGCGCCGGATATTCTTCGGAAATACAAAAGTCTATCCCCTTCAAAAACATCTGCATTAGGGCGTGTTTGTCCTCTGTATGTTGTAAACGGTCGTACCATTCTTTGCATATCCCTTTTGCTTTTGCCGCTGCTGCTAATTCCTTATTCAGTTTCATACTGTTATGATATTATTCCTTGCGACCGTAAAGGGTCGTAAGAATTGTTGCCTATTTTGTTGTCTATACTCTCTAAATGCTTGCTTGATTTTCCGGTATTAGCGGAAATTAAAGTAAGTTGAATAAGCTGGTTACGCATTATTTCGATGCCTTCAACTTGATTTTCCCTTACTGCATTTGTTTGCCCGGCTAACAAGGTTATACTTTCCTGACTGGCCCCTTTGATTGCACCGGACAGGCCGGTAGTCGGGTCGCCCGCGTCCAAATCTTTAAACAGGTCTTTGTACATTTCCATTGCCCGGTTAAAATCTTGCCCGATTCTGTCGATCTCTCTTTTAAAACGGTCTTGCTCGGCTTGTGTCAGTCCGTTAAAAGTTCCGTTTCCTTCCGAATCAAAACCCATATCTTTTTGAAGCTGCGCAATGGTATTTTTTAGCGGAGTTTCCAAAAACTGCAATTTCAATGCGTTTTTAACGGCATTTTGTATTACTTTACGGCTCACTTCTTCAAATGATTTTGCCGCGTCTTCGCCTTTTCCGTATGCTTCTACCAACGCATCGGCTAACTGATTGGCGAGATCTTTGGCTGTAGTTTGGGTAATGGAAGCGGAAATTTCGGCGATCATATCTTCAATTTGTCGCCCCAATTCTGCGTATTGTTCTTTATATTCGTTTACTTTGTTGTTATCGGTTTTCTTTTTATCCTGTTCTGCTTTCCACATTAATTGTAAATGTGCCTGCTGCCGACGCATATTTTGTATTGCGGCTGTTTGATTTTTGTAAATCGATTCGCCCAAAGCACTCTTTATAGCATGTTCAAGTTTTTTGTATGCACTTTCCAATGCGTTAATAGCTTCGGCGTGTTTCTTAATACTCCTGTTTGCCGCCCTGTCTTTTGAATTGAATACATCAAAAGCGGATGTTATTAAACTTATACCGCCTTGTATTGTTTGTAAAGGATTGTGGGTTGCAATACCCGTTGCCAAATTACTTGCGGCCCCTGCCATTTTGGAAATATCGCCTAAAAGTTTTTGGGTTTCTTCGTCGCCTGCGATTCCCATTTCTTTAAGTCCGTCTACAACCGAATCAAAAGCCACCCTTACAAAATCAATGGACGCGGCGATTCCCTTAAGCAAATCTTTGAAATTTGCTTTGTTTTGTTCTTTTTTATACTTTCCTAATGCATCCGATAAAGCGGCAAAAGGATTCTTTTCCTGTACGTGTCCGGTTATATTATCTAATTGTTCACGGAGCGCTTTTAGTGCTTCAGGGGATAAGTCCGGGTTTTCAAAAGCCGCTTCAATCGTTTTTTTCATTCTCAACATTTCCGAAACGGTAAGCGTATCAAGATCTCTAAATAATTTCTTCCATGTATCGGATTGCTCTAATATTTCGACTGACAAATCGGATAGGGATTTTTTGTATTCTTTTTCCAACTCCTGCAAAGACTGCATAACCCGCGTTCTTTGTGATTCCGTAATGTCGCTGTTGTTTAGTCCGTCTTCAAGTATTTTTTTCTTTTTGTTGTATTCGTCTGTAATATCTATTTTCTTTTGTTCAAAACTTCGATATTCTTGTATTAAATTGTCATAGTCTTGGTTGTCGGTTTGTTTATCGTATTTCTCTTTGTCTTTTTCTAATCCGGCTAATTGTGCCTTTGCAGTTATCAATTTTGACGCTAATAAATCCAATTGCTTTTCTTCCTCGTCTGTTAATTCTTCCAAATCGGATAAATTTGAATCTTGTAATGCTTTTTCAGCGTCTGCAACCGCTTTTTCCGCCTGTTTTTTTCTATCCGAATATTGAAGGTCAAAGTTGATTTTTTCGTCTAAATAAGCGGAATAAGATTGTAATAACTGCCTTGTTTCGTCTGCTGCTTTTTTGGCGACATCTTCCTGCTGCTTGTCTAAAATTTCGCCTTTTTGTTCTTTCAATCCCGATTCATCGGTTTCCAAACCCTTACGTCTCTGTTCAATAATGTTCAGCATTTCCATAATGGAACGTGCATTATCCAATTCGGTTTGCAAACCTTTTTCAAATTCGCCCATTATTGTTTTATGCGTTTCATCTTGTAACGCGGTGGTTAATTTTTTAAGTTTTGATAATTGTTCCGCCGTTATTTTCCCCTCATCTTGCAATTGCCGCAATGATGCGATTTGATTGTTAAGATATTCTTTGTAGCTTCCGCCGCCTTTCAATAACTTGGAAAAGGTTCCGGATGCGGAATTGCGGACATTTTCGTCCGTTGAATTTATCCACTTAAAATATTCATCGTATGCTTTTTTCTTATCTTCCAACTCTTTTGTAAACGGGTCTTTACCGTTATTAGAAGTAGTTTTACTACCACCAAAATCACGATATAAATCTTCAATATTTATTGAATCTGCTAAATCCTTATTTGCTTTACTTAATTCTTCTATTTCTGTTTTATTATCTGAAATAGCTTGTGTATTTTTATTTATTTTTCTTGTTTCGACTTCAATATCGGAAGCCTTTATAAGTACTGCAGTAGTACTGAAACTACCAGAAGTGTCGTAATTTTCCTTTTTTGTCTTTTTTACTTCAAGTTCTTTGTTCTCTTTTTCAAGTTTCGTTATATTTTCTTCAAGATCAAGTTTCTTTTTTTCATTTTCTTGTATTTTTTCCTGCTTTGCGCGAGCTATTGATGTTGCTATTATTGCTTTAGCTAAACTATAATAAGCGGCAGCCGCTTTCCCTGCTAATATTTCTTCATCAGAAAAATTTTTAAGATAAGTAGGATAAGATTTTTTTAACTCTTTTACTGCTTTTTTACGCTCTGACATACCTTTTGTATTGTCCTGCGTTGCTTTATACAATAAATTTAACTTAACTATTTCTGATTGTGCACTTTTTTCACCTTCCAACATAGATTTTGCCAGACTTTCTTGTATCTTTTTTAGTTTTTCGGCTTCTTCTTTTGCCTTCTTTTGAGCATTGCTAAACTTATTTAATGCTACAACAGCAGCAGTAATAGCTACTCCTAATCCCAAAGTGATTGTTGCCATGAATGCTTGCGACGCAATTCTCGCGGTGTTGGCTGATAATCCAAATTTAATCAATGCTTTCCCACTATTAAAAACTGCTGTGGAATATAGATTTTGAATATTTGTTAGTATGGTTAAACGAAATGCGGAAGTTGAATGAAGGGTTTGGCTGACTTGCTGCAATCCGATGGTAATAGCCATCAGGCTCTGAACTTTCAGCATTATTTTTTGTAATTCTTCGTTCTTATCCGCAAACAAACCTACTGCCCCCTGTGCTACGGATGCGGCCCCGGCAATTCCCGATAATCCCGAAATAACACCTTGTAATGCCGCCCTCTTCGTTGATGTTAATATTTTTACCTGCTGGTTGACTGCGTACATTGCATTTCCGAGTCGTTTTGCTTCTTCTGTCAATGCGGCATATTCCGGTGTGGCTTGCTTTCCGGCTGCTTCTAATTCCATCATTTTTTGCTTGACGTTCAGTAATTCGGTTCTGAAACGTACCTGTGCATTGGAGGCGTTATCTAATTTAGTTTTATGGTCATCTAATCTTTGATTTAAATTTAATAATTTATTTCCTTCTTGTTCATATTCTTTCTGAATTGCTTTGCTTTGGTCTATTTCTCTTTTTATTTCTACTTGTTGTATCTTCAAATTTTGGTATTCGTCTGGATTTGATGACTTTATTTTATTTGCTTTTTTTTCTAACTCATCATAGACTTTGATTAGATTTTTTATTGTATTTCTTTCCATTTCGTAACCGGCCACCGCTTGTTCGTGTCCTATTGAAATGGTATCTGCCATTTTTTTATATATAGCATCAATATCTACACCGCTTTTTACGGTAAGCGAAGTAAAATTTTTCACTAAATTTTTTGTTGTTTCCAATCCGCGGTAAACTGCATCGTTTTCTAACAATGTTTCCAATGATATTGTTCCGCCGTTTATATTCATCGCTTCATCTTATTAATTTTTTCTAATAACTCTTTTGCGTTTTCGTTGGTAATCTCTATTTTTCTGTCACTTTCGGTTGCTTCGTCGTCATAATCCACACTTGGAGCGTCAATTAGTATGCGTTGTACAATGCCCCACGCTATGCAATGGTGCAAATAATCCCACGTCCATCCGAGGTGGGCGCAAATAGAACCCCGGCGACCGTAAGGACTGTTTAATCCGGTTACTCTATGCTTTCCCTTCTCGGTTGTGTTGTTCTTGCCCCGCTCAGTAATCGCATAGAGGCGTAAAAATCCCCAAGGTTGGATATATTGGTTATGCTTACCGTTAATCCTACTAACTTTGAAGGTGTTATTGTGTGCATGAATGAATCGGTAAGACTGCGTGATTTAAGCCTGTAAAACACATTCAAAATTTGTCTTAATATGGGTATATTCGTATAATAGGATTCGCCCAATACTGCTATAGCAATTATACGGGCTTGCCGTTTGGTATTTCCTTTAACTAATTTTCGGGCGTTTAGAATAATGTCGTTTTGGTTCATTTCGTCTCCGCTAATCGCCATATCTAATGAAATATCGGATATTCGGTCGAGAACGTTGAGCGTCGGCTCGTGTATTTTGAAAGTTTTTTTACGGTTTCCGATAATAACATCAAAATGGAATCCGCGTTGCACAAGTAAATTCAACTCCTCGCGCTCTATCTCTAATAATGTTTTTTCGTTATCGTTATTCAAATTTTCGTCCATTTTTTAGAATTAATTTTTTGTTATTCAAAAAAAGCCACCCGAAATTAGAATAATTATCAGGGTGGCTTTCGGGCTTATAAAACAAGAAAAAATAAAGTCATTATGCACTTGGTATCAGGCGGGCACTAAAAATAGGCTCGCTTGTTTTGCCCGGTTGTAAGGCCGTTCCGCTGACTTCAATCACAAAAATGTTTTCCCTGCTGAATTGGCCGTTAATTTTTGCATTGATTTTCATTCGCGGAAATTCCCAAATCAAACCCATTTGCGGTGTAACCTTTACGGATTTTTCAATTACCGGTAATTGTACCGGAGCGTTCCATTTTGCGGCGGCCCCTGTACCGGAAATTGTCCCGCCGAAGAATCTTTGCAAAGCGGCCAAATCCGGATTCATTACGGAAAATGCAAGGGTTGTTTTTCCGCGTTTGCTGATGCTTACCACAGGGTCATCCAACTCTTCGGCATAAAATTCGTTGGTTTCCGGGTCTTCCTGCGTTACATTGCAAGTTCCCTGCAAGGTTTGCCCTATAACGGTTAAGGATTGCCCCATACCGCCATCGGTTGCAATGTCGCCCATTTCTACTTTCGCTAATCCAAGCGTATATACATCTGCCATTTTGATATAAATTTTAATCGTTAATTACTAATTTTACAAATATTCCATTCTATCCGTAAATTGGTATAATGCCGGTTTGTTTCCGGCTCTCTGATAGTCGTTTGATCGGCTACCCAAAATAAAAGGCCTTCGACGCGGGCGGCTTCTAAAATGGAAATTACCATATTGGTAAGTTCCTGCAAACGTTCCCTGTCTGTTTTCCTTTGTTTTTGTCCTCTGATTTGAGTATATGAATCCGGTACATGGATATTTACGTTTGAAGTTCCGCGTTGCGGCATATTTCCGTTTACCGTTATCGTGTTTACCGTAATATCTTCTTTTTCGGAATTGTCGGGCCGATCGGTTGTATATATTCCGCCGGAAATGGCGGCTTTCAATTCGCCGGACGCGCTCAAAACCTGAAATAGCATGTTATCGGTATCGAAACTTGTAACCATGTCGTTAAATCCATAATCGGCAATGCAGCCGGCCAAAATCATACTTCAGACATTTTCCTTTTGCGATAATTAAACCCGTAATTTTCGCTTGCTCTGTAAAATCGGAATCCAAAAGCTGCGCGGGTTCTATTTCTTCACGCACTACGATTATTTCCGTACCTTCGTTAATTCTTTCCGTTCCTGCCGGAATTTGAATAAGTGAAGAAAAAACAATCGAATCGCCGCCGGTTGTATGGATAACGTGTCCTTTGCCGTTGGTTTCTTCGCGGCAAATACCCTTCAATTCCCATACGTTATTACCTGATTCAAAGCTTCCGGTTGCAGGATTTTGCATTGCTTCGCCGGTACACAAAACGTACAAATATTGCGGGTATTGAAATGTAGTTACCATCGGCTGCTTCTATCCCTGATTTTCGGTTTATCTATCGGGATAATTCCCAATTCTGTGCATATCTGATTATACCAAAGTTTGATAGCGTCCCATTTCCAAGAAATGGAATAACCGCCCTCGCTGATGTCGTAAAGTGGAATAATATTTGCAAATTCCCGACAAAGTGCCGTTTTAGCGATTGTAATATCCGCTTCGGCGTTTTCGTCCGGTATTATGCCGCGTTGATTAAATAGTATTAATTCAATGTCTGCGCTTCCAATCATAAAACGTTTTGCGACAGCTGTTATCCATTCTTTATAGGTCATGGGATTACTCCTTTATGATGTTTGCGAGCCGCGCTTCGATTGCGTCCACAACCGTTTTGCGGGGTTTGTCGGTCGCATTTTCCGTTTCAAGGTACTGTTTCAGTTTTTCAACATCCTCAAATACCTGTACCTGCGCAATAATATCGGAAGCTTTTCCGGTCAAATCAATATCCGTTACCGGCATATCGTCTTCGATTTTTGCAAGCCCAAGCTTTACAATTTTTTCTAACCGGTTTTTGTCAAAACCGGTTCGGTTGCCGTCCGTGTCAAACTCGCCGGGGAGTTCATCTCCCGGATTATACCGTTTGCGAAAATCGTTTTTGTCGGCAAATTCTTGAACTACAATATACTTTTTACTCATGCCTGTACTACTTTTGTATCTACCAGGTAGATTTGTTCAACATTGCAAATTACCGGAACTACGCGGGCTTGCGAAGTCGTATGTTCGGCAAGCGGACTGTTGTTTCGATATTTTGACACTAAAATATACTCGTCGGCAGTTTGGTAGGAAACTCCTTCGACGGGGCGGTTTTGTTCTGCCAAACGCGCATAAGTCAAAACGCCGACTTCTTTTGAAGTGGTTAAAATAACCTTTCCTTCGCTCCAAGGTGTTACAGTTGTGCGTTTGCCCCTTTTCTCTACGATAACGGTACGATCCACGATGTGGATTTCAAATTTGTACTTGTTATCGGCTTTCAAAGCGGCGTTAATCTTTTCTTGCGTTGGTATAGGTACGATTGTTTTGTCGCCGAAAAATCCGATCGAAAAAGCAAAATATTCTTTGACTTGGTTTGTTTTCACAAATTTATCAAAAGTAATATCGTCCATATATACATCGGTAATCGTGTTTCCGTCTGTATGTTTTGCTTTTTTCAATACTGCTGCCAAATCGTCCAACGGTTTAGCGGTTGTATTGTCCCAAAGAATTGAAACGCCGAATTTGTTTTCATCCAAATATCCGTAATCCAAACGAATTAACGTACCGGTATTTTTATCTTCTGTAAGAGAAACAAGACCGGTAGACAATCCTTCCAAAAACATTCTTTCCGTTAATTCATAAACGCCGGTAATTACTCGCGGCAAATCTTGGAAAAGTTTTGCAAGAATAATTTTGTCATCTACCTTGGTTGCAACCAAAGTATCAAGTTCGGTCAATTGGGTTTCGTTCAACCACAATTCCATGCCGATCTTTGGTATATCTCCGGATGCCTTTTTGATTGAATCACGGCGTTTCAACGGCAATGAAGAATCCATTGCAACCACATCGGCAGAAACGCGGGTATTTAACGTGTTAATGGTTTCCCATTTCCCTGTAATGGAAAATTCTTTGCGGAGCATGGTTTTGAACATATAAGTCAAAGCCGCCTCGTTTGGTTTCCCGTTCAGCGTTTCCACTGTTTTGACAACTATTCCCTTAAAATATTTGTCAAGCCATTTGATAAATGCACTTTGTACCATCGTTAATCCTCCCTGAAATCAATTAAAGGCAAAGCCGTTTTTACGGCTGACAAAATCGTATCCATAGAATACGGGGCCGCTGCCGGGTTGACCGTTCCCCTTACCAAAATACCCGCCATCGGACGCTTTGTCAGAAGACTTTGTATAAGTATTCCGGCATAAGTGTGTCCGCCGGGAAGTGCTGCATACGCGGTATTATCGGAATTTACTGGCATAGGTTTATATTCCTTCGTTGCCGTTTCCTGAATAATGACATGACCCGCATTGATTACGTCCGGCGCAAATCCGGTAACGTCTAATGTACGGCCCCCGCGTATCGTTTGGAAAACATCCACAATAACGATGTTATCGTTACCGGTAATGATTTCCCGGTTTTCGTTTGCTAAATTTGCTTGTGCCATTTGTTAAAAATTTAATTTGTTATTTTTCAATTAAATTCGGTTATATCGGCAGCAAATCCATGACGGCGTTAATTTCCGCGTCTGTGGCTTCTTTCCCTCCTTTTGAATTTGAAACATAAGGGCGGTCTTGTGTGCCAAGTCCCGAATCGGCTGCGTTTTGATTGGCGGTTTTGATGTCGTTTTCCGTATCGGTCAAGTATTCCGTAAATGCTTCGTCCGTGTCAAACTGCATTCGGGCAAAGTTTTTCAAAGCTGAAACTTTAAAATTTTCGTCTTTGCACTCGTTCAGTTTCTCGTTCAATGCTTGGAGCCTTGTTTTTGCCGTTCCTTCTTTTTCAAAGCCCGCGATTTTTTCAAATAGTGGCTTTGTAGCTGTTGAAACGGCATCGGTTACGATTTTTTGAATGGCTGCCGCGTCCATGTTTCCGGCTTCGGTTGTAACGGGTGGGGGTGTTACTTCCGTTTGTTTCTTTTCTGTGAAGTCGTACTTATTGCGGATGCCGGCTTCAAATGTTTTGTTTGCCTTGGTAACTTCTGCGTCTGCTTCTTTCCGCCAATCGGTAATGAATTTGTTTACTTGGTCGGCGGTAATCTTACCTACAACCTCTTTTAATGTTTCGTCTGTGGTATCAGCCGGATAAATTGAAGCTATTGCGCTTGCAAATTGGCTAAGCCCGTCTTTCCGCACGCCTGAAAATTGTGCTATCAGTAATGCTAAAATTTTTTCTTTCATATTGCTGAAATTTAATTGAATGTTCGCACAAAAATAGCGTATTATGTTAATGCGTTTTTGGGAAATATTTTGAAGTTATTAGTTTTCTTTCAACATCGGAAAAAATTATTCACTATATTTGCAGTATAATAATAATCAATAATTTGTTTGTTACGAAACTTGCAGGAATAAAATATACGAAAGATGCTGCCGGTCGCAACCGTTATGTACGCATCGATTTGGAAAAATACGGTGAAAATCAATAAAAAATTTTTTGAACAAGGATAAAGGGAACGCCCCTATGGTGGTTGGTACGAAAGAATCCAGCTATGCTTACGCCCTGCGTTTGTGTGTAACTCACATCTACGGGGGCGTTCTTCTTTTATCGTAATTCTTGATAATATGAGACACATTAAGAATGAAACGAACGCTACGAGCGTTCAAGTGGTAAGCTATGCTTACAAAGGAAATCCTATTCCGTTTATGATAAACGGTAATGTAATGATTAACGCCACCAAAATGGCGAAACCATTCGGGAGTTCAAGAAGGCCAAAATCATGGCTTGCTCTTAAATCAACAAAAGATTTTTTGAATGAATTAAGCAAGGGCAGAATTCTGCCCTTGGAAAAATTAGTGCAAGTTAAGTACGGCGGTTCCAATCCGGGTACATGGGTTTATGAAGATGTCGCTTTGGAATTTGAGCGGTGGCTGTCTCCTGCCTTTGCTATCTGGTGCAACGATCGCATCAAAGAAATTTTACTTGCGCGGATGAATGGCACTCCGGTTGTACAACCGAAAGTAATCGACACAACCGAAAAGGACAGGGAAATAACCAAATGGAAAAACCTTTTTTCCGAGGCAATGGCAACGGTCAAGTCAATGCACGAAAGCAACAAACTTGCGCAAGACAGCTTTAATATTTTTTATTCAATGATGAAAGGAGTCCAATTATGATATTCAGAAAAATAAACACTCATTTTGGTGCTGAAATAAACGAACTTGAAATCAGTAAATCAGAATTTGATAGCTTTAAAAGTACCGGGCGGCATTATATTGAAATCGGCGAAGGCGAAGTATCATTCTATGCTGATAAAATACACTACTATTACGTTACAAAAAAGTATAGATTATTGAGGATAGAGCCAACTCTGAATGTACTATATACATACAATGATAAAGAAATGCGGGCAGAAATTACCTATAGGAATATTAAATGTTTTGAACTTGGAAGGGATATTGAAACTATTAAAAAAGCAATGCAGCTGCAAAATAATCCCGGATTAATTTGCTGACCGGGTCTTTTTCGTTATTTTTTCGTTTTTATTTTGCAGAATAAAAAATAAAAGTAGTATATTTGCAGCGTACAAGCCAAGTACAATTTTACATAACGTAATTTGTAGTAGCTATTTTTATGGCTATACATCAGCTGTTATCTGCAAGGATATAGGGCTATCAATCCACAATGGGTTACTACGGTTACGTTGTAATTTGTACTTGGCAGTATGTGGGGCGATAGCCCTTCTTATTTGTATTACTTTAATTTTTCATTACATGCCAAGTACATTGGAAAATCAAAGTAGCGCGAAGCATAGTACCGCTATATTGACGCTAACGGAGCGAAACACCGTAGAACTTTCCAAGTTATTTACACCTGAATTTTTAGAGTTTACCGAGCAATTGAGTAATATTTGTAATTGGACGTACAAGTACAGGGAAACCGTACCATATAGCAATGACAATATACAGAAACAATTGCTATACTTGGAGGGTGCGTTAGGCGACGCCGTAAACGCCATTTCTGAAATTATGGCTATCGAATTTCTGGAAAATATTTACTACAAAAATTGATAATCATGGACGAATTAGTATTCAAATCAACAAAAGGCACACCGGTAACAAATAGTCTATTGGTAGCTCAAAAATTTGGAAAACGTCATGCTGATGTTATAAGGGCTATTCGGGATTTAATTAGCAAACTTCCTGAAAATCAATGTAAACGCAATTTTGCGCAGAGCGAAGGACAACAAATTCCAATGCCAATGGGCGGTTTTAGAAGTGAACCTATTTACATAATGACGAGAGACGGGTTTACGTTATTGGTATTTGGGTTCACTGGTAAAGAAGCATTACAATTCAAAGTTGATTTTATTGATGCTTTCAACAAAATGGAAAATATCATGAAAAACAACTTTCATCAAATTCCGCAAAGTTTTTCCGAAGCGTTGCAACTTGCCGCCAAACAAGCCGAACAAATCGAATATCAGCAAAAACAGTTAGCAGACCAACGCCCGGCAGTAGTTTTTCGTGATAGCGTAACCAATGCTGATACGCATATAACGGTTAGGGAACTTTCTAAATTGATTTGTCAAAACGGAATAGAAATAGGAGAACGCCGATTATATGACTGGTTGGTAGAAAACAAATATTTAATCCGCCATAAACGTTGGAGTAAGTCTAAAAACAAGTACGAAAACGATTATTATGAGCCATATCAATGCCGGGTTGAAAAAGGATTGTTTTTTACCAAAGAAACTGTAATAGGCGAAGGTAACAGCTCATTTATTCGTCCAACTGTTTACATTACCGGAATAGGACAGATATATTTTATCAAAAAGTTTCTGTATTATCAGGCAAACAATAAATTAAACTTTTAATGAAAGGAGGTAGGGTATGAGAAATTACAGAATGAATATTATTTGTGATGATTCTTCATTTCATATTCCAGAGTTTCATAACTGTTTATTAAATTCTTTAAAAAATATGGTCAGCTTCAATGGATTTCATATAGAATTATTAGAATCTGAGAAAATGTATAATGTGAGATTGAATATCCATTTTTTTAAGAAATATGAATATTATATCAACAATAGAATTTTTTTTACTTTTGACACTTATGGCAGACCTCTTGAAACTGAAAATGATTATGATGTTTATTATCTTATTTGTCTATGGGGAGAAGAAATTAAAAAAGAAACGGCTTTTTATGAAGGAATGGTGCATTCAACGGAAGAGATGATTCAAAAATTAGAAAAATTAATAATGTAAATAATTACATTATTAATTTTTATCACAGTAAAAGCTCCTTAATCGGGGCTTTCGTCGTTTTCTTCGTCATGATCATCTTCTGCCATTATCCGGGCATCATAAGCGGCATATTTTTTTCGTTCCGCCTCTTTTTGGTCAGGCGTTAATGCGTCCCAGCGTTGCTGTATTTCCTTAAAACGCTTTTGCATTTCCTCAAATGTAAGTTTTTTTGTCATAGCTCTGTAAGTTCTACAAATAGTGCTTTCCCTATTGTTTTTTTCGAGTCAATTCGGAATACCGTATTATTTGTGAATAAAACTTCTTTTTGATTTCGGGGGTCGAAGATACCATTTAATTCGGAAATCTTGGATATGTCACGCCCATTTTTGCTGTTTATGGTAAAAATTACCTGTATTTCAGTCTTTTTCATCATATCCTGCTTTCTTGTTGCAAAGGCAAACGCTACATTTACATCCGTACTTGACGAAATAAAACGGTTCTGTTTTACGGTTACACCTACTTCTCCTCCAAAAATCCGGTTAAAATCCTTTTGCTTAATAATCATTCCGCGATAAACCGCGCCTTTTATTGCCGGTAACTGTTCCAATCCTTTCCGTATCAGGGTTGCGGAAGCGGCGTTGAATGGAGTGAGCATTCCGGCCTCCATTTGTTTATTCAGTTGCCGGTAATTGCTTCCAATGTCTTTTGTATAATGGTGTATAGCCGCTAAGCTTGTATTTGGGATATTAGGGTATAACCGGTTTAATTCTTCTATTGCCCGGTTCATTGCAACGGCTGTTTTTCTTGCATGGGTAAATGTATATTCCTGCGGGGTATATGTGTTTACTTCAAAGTCTTTTACGAACTGCCGGTTGTCTTTTATCCAATAAGGCATTTTCCCCCAACCCTTGGCGCGTTCCCGGTTACGGCTTATCCATTCGCCTAACGCCTTTGGCGGTTCCGTTATTTGTTTCGGCGTATATTTTTCCCCTTTAATCTCGGCGGCTAACATTTTCTTAAAATCTTCCGCCCCTATCAATATAGGGATTATTACGCACCGACATTGCGGATGCCATCCCGTCCAAAGGAACGATTTAGGATAATCGCCCGCTAACTCATCGCAAATGTCGTAAAACGGTTCGGGCTTTCCGGTTCGCGGATTAATGCAGGTGTGGTTATTGGATAAAGAAATATGAATACCGATTACTTGCGGATCGTTCCAGTATTTTTCACACTCGGCCCTACGGTAAGCGGCGGTTATTTCTGTTCGAGCTAAACGCATTGCGTTCTTATACGCCGATCGGTAAACTCCCCGGCCCGGTTTGTATTTTTTGGCGGCTTCGCTTAATTCCAATTCGCCGGTATCTTTATTTCGCACCTTTCGGAAAAGTGTACCCGGTTCGTTCAGGTATTTCCGCAATTCCTTACTTAATTGGTTTGCGCTTTTCCCTTCCTTCATTCCGTTTTGGATAATGGTTTCAATTTCGCTTTTGAAATTTTTACTTAAATTCCATACCCGGTCAGACAATGTAAGTCCATTGCGTTTTTGGTCGGCAAATCTAACGGCGGCGGCGTTGGCCCCTTGGTTCCGTTGCTGTTGACCGGCTTGGTCTCGCATTTCGTCAAAGTATTTTCCTTGCCGTGCTTTGCCGGATAATGCGGCGTGCATTTTGTCTATAAAACTTTCTTCTCCTATTTTCCATGACCTATCAATACCATTCAAAAACATTCCGACTGCCTGCTTGTTGAAATTGGCAATTAATTTATCCATTTGCCTATTTGCGGCGGCATTTCTTGAAAACCAAAACGGAGTATCGCCGGATAATGAATTTTTTATCTGAAACAAATTTATTGCGGATAGATAGTTATTGTATATCAATGTTTCCAATTGTTTTAATAACTTCTTTATTTCTTCGCTTATCTGTTTCTCGTTTTTATCCATATTATTGCGTTATCGAAAATGATATATCGTTTAGCGATTCCGAATCGCTAAACGCTTCCTTCATCCATTTTTCAAGTATGAACGGAAATTGCTTTTCGGCTCCGGTTAATACATCAAATCCATTGCTTTCCACATAAATGGCGTATGGCATACCGGCTACGATTACGGCGCAAACGTGCGCCTCAAGTTCGAACGCTCGTTGCGCTGCTGCTGTTTGTCCGGCGGCTACGCCTTTGGCTTTTGCTCCTTCCGTATCATTGCCACCTTGGGACTGTTCAAAATAACTATCTATTAATGTGCCGTCTTTGTATAATTGGAATCCGGTTGATGAATTAAGCGCACCGGTTTGCTGGGTGTATTTGTGATTTTGCTTAGCCCATATAACAGTTTCTTTACAGGCTATTTGGAATGCACGAATAACGCAGATGTCAATCTTTCGTATTGCATCTTCCTTGACTTTGTTCCAATCAATATTTATTTTTACTTTTATTGGCATACTCCTAAATTGTCGGCTCTGATATATCCACATAGGCGGATGCATTTTCTTCGTCCAGAATTTGCTTATATTCGGCATCGGTATCGTCAACCCATCCTAATTGTTGAACGGTTGTTTTTTGTGATGCTACCGGTTTTCCGCCGTTGGCCGCCATAAGTAAATCAACTTTTGCCTTTTCGTCGTCAATCATGTACGGTACTATTTCGGGTTCTATTGTCAAACTTTCGCATGCTTCTTTTAATCCTGTTTTAAATTGTGCGAGATATGCCTGAATGATGCTTAAACGGCGTTGTAGGTAGTCATCAAAAATGTCCATTTTATCCTGAACTTTCAAATGTGCATCCAAGAAAAGCAATTTTAATGCAATGCCGGAAATTGCGCCTATTCCTTTCACGCTGTCAAACGAAATATCGGGCGTTTGCGTAACAGTGTAAATCATGCGTAAAAGAGTTTCAATTTCGAGTTTTACGCTTTCGGGCGCGTGTTGCCAAGACAAATATTTTGCATCGGCGTTTTCTCCTTCGAGTTGCAGAATTGCGCCGCTTTCGCCTTTTTTTGCAAATCCTAATACATCGCCTTTGACTACAATTTTAGGGCTGGCGTGGTAATCGTTGGTATCGGCAAAATTCGACAAAAGAGTTTCCAGACGGTCTATTAATCCTTGTACGTCTTCCCATTCTACAAAATCCTGCCTTCCGTACACAATCGGAATTTTGTTAATAACGTTTGTTTTTGGATAACCCTTTACGAGTTGCCATTGTGCATTATCCTGTTCCCACATCAGATGTGCGGCATCGGTATAGGTTTCAAAATAGGTGCATTCTTTTTCCTTTTTGTCCTTTATTACAAATTCACGGGAAAAGGCGATCATATCGCCGGCTTCATCAAAATAGGGATATAGTTTGTCGCCTTTCTTCGGACTGAAAACAGCAACACGCAATTTGAAATTTGAAGAAAAACCGTAATTAGTCGGCTTTTTTACCGGATACCAAAGTTCAGCGGCTTCGGTTGTGCTAAAAATTTCCCGCGCCACTTTTCGGTTAATTGTCCGGCTTTTGGTACTGAACAAAACTTTTTTTACTGCGTTCAATACTGTTTTTTCGTCTTCGTTTTCCGGTTCCGCGTTCAATGTTACCGGGTTTCCGAATGTGAAGGCGACCGCTCGTTTTACTATTAATTTTTGAATGGCAAGTGCAATGCGGGCGACGGGAATAAGTTTTGTTTGTTCTTTTTCGCCGCCGGTATATCCGGTTTCTAATGATTGATGATTTTTTGCCGGTTCCGGATTATCAACTTTAACGATTTTATCCGGTCGTTTTATTTTATCGAAAATATCATGTTTCGATGGCTCTAATTGCGACAAAATAGTATTCATATCCGGCTGCGGAGCGTTGCGCCCGGACTTTAATTCTTCAATAATCGCATTTATGTCGCTGTCTTCTAAAAGTTTATTAATATCATCCATATCTGTGAAATTTTATGATTGTTTATGATTGTTTATGATTAGTTTTTATTTTCCAACAACAATCAGCAATCCAACCAATTAAATATGCAGTCGGTTCGCCACAATCCATGTCCGCACCTATATGATGAAATATATACCCGGCTGCATGTGATGCTTCATGTGCCGTCAGGGTGCAATTGAAATTTTCCGATCCGAAAATTATCAAAACTCCGAACTCCTTCGTTTTTTTTTCGCCTACTCTTATGGTAACGGCTTCATACTTATCCAGATTGTCAAAATTAATATCGGTATTATCGTCGGTGTCGTAAAATAATCCGTTTAATTTTTTAAAATCTTTTTCGATGCATACCCACAATTTTTGCGGGTAAATTACCGGGTCAAATCGTTTCATTTTCATATAAAATTTGCTATATTGTTGATTATTATGCATTCCTATTAAAAATATCCACTTAAATCTTTTACTCCGTCCCGTTTCCTTTCTTCAACTGTGCCGGTTAAAGCATCGGGCGCGTCATCGCGGGCGTTTGTTCCTACTTTCATATATCTTGTTATATCCCGGTAAAATTCAGGCCATAGTTTATCCCACCCTTTTGGAAAATAAGTCAGATTATTTACGGCTGCGGAGTTGTTGAATATTCGGACTTGTTTGTTTTCGCTTTGATGAAACCATTTGAAACGTGTTTTTTCGTTACCCATTATCCGGCATTGCGATTCTACGGTACGCGCAAAAGAACGCCCACCGTTGTTACTTTCGATAACCGATTTATCTATCAAATCTTTGCTTATCATTTCAGCCGTTTTCGGTTCGGTGTATTCCATTGGTTTTTGAGTATAAAGAACGTCTAATACGAAGTTTCCTATCTCGGTTTCTACATAATCAATGGAACATAAATAATCCTCGCCGGTATCTGCTGTATCGGTATAATTTTTCCGATTCTTCTTTTGTGTTATCGGTATTACTTCGTATTCTTTAAATGGTTTTTCATACATTAATCCTTCGAGCGGTTTTGGATTCTGCATATATTGGGTATCGAATACAAAATCGTTTTTATCCCGCAATTTGCGTAATTCGGCTAACGTATGCTTGAATGGCCATAGTGCGCATTCTTCGCCTGTTTTTTCATCGGTATAAATGCAAGGCAAACTTAATACCGTCCATTCTTCCGGCTCCAAACCCTGCAAATAACCGCATAAATCTTCTTCATCCAAACGTTGCATAATAATTACTATCGGAGTTTTCCTGCTGTTAACCCGATTACGGATGGTCGTTTCAAATTTTTGGTTTACCTTGTTTCGGATCAGGTCGCTGCGGGCATCGTCCGGCTTAATGGGGTCATCTATGATTATAGCACCGCCAAAAACTTCACTTTCTTCAATACATGATGTTAGTTTGTCAAGTACTTGGAAAAACTCGGATTGTTCGTTTTCTTTTAGTTCTTGGTTCATCAAATCTTCATCATCTACCAATCCAGCTCCGAAGCCTGTTACCTGCCCCGATGAACTTACGGCATACAATCCGCCGCCTTCTTTTGTGTACCATTTGCGAGAATTGGAAGACGTGGGGCGGGCAGCAAAAAAACGGCGGTAATCCGTTTCGTTCATTATGCTTTGAACATCGTTACTATTATCCCGCACTAAATCATCGGAATACGAAAGATGAATAAATTTTGCTTTTGGGTTTAATGCCAACCCCATAGCAATAAAGTTTTTTACGGCTAATTCTGTTTTTCCGTAACGTGGTGCAATATTGATAATAAGGCGCGTTATTTCCCCGCTAAAAACCTTATCGAGCAAAGCGGCTATTTTTATATGGTGGTCGCCTATAACAAATTTACGTTTGAAACGCTTTTTAAAAAAATAGCGGGTAAAGTTCAAAAGACTAAGCAAACACCAAGTCTTTTTAACGTCAATATCCCGTATTTCTTTGTCAAAACTCATTATTCAAACTTTCTAATAATTCTTTTGCTTCTGCTTTACTCAACACGCGGGCAGGCATAAGGTCTATACCGTCTTTTCCGGTTAATTCAATTTTCTGTATTGCTTTGCCAAATTGCCGTTCCCGGAGCCTGTCGATTGTATTTGTTTTTCCGGATGCCATATCCATTAAAATTGCCCTCGTTAAATTAACTGCGTAAACGGGTACTTCATTTGCAATTTTTGCATCCATTTCTCCCTTTTGTTTTCCGCCGGACAGTATTTTGAGTTCGGATACTGACATTGTCAATATGGCCTTTTCCCAAAAATCAACTTCCGAATTACTCAGATTATAGAATTGTTTAAGTTTCTTTTTCCCGATAACATATTCTATATTTTCTTTGATTCTTTTAGTTGGCGGGCGTCCTTGGGGATTTCCTGATTGTCCCTTTTTCCAAGGGGAACAAAGATTTGATTTATTTTTATTTTCATTCGGTGTTAATTCCATTTTCATTCGGTGTTTTCTCCGTTTTCTTTGCGTGTCTTTCGGCCCGCGTTATATTTTGTCCTTTGTACATTCCGGCTCCTAATTTGTCTATGTCTGTAAATGGAATTTCTGGAACGGTTAAAAATTGACGATATTTTTTGTCGATAAAATAAATATATCGAAGTTGAAACCCTTCCATAATCTTTGCCCCGGTTATTTCCATATATTTTCGCTTGTCGAAAACGCCGCCAAATATTTCAGCAATACATTTTCCGTTTAATTCCGGGCGGGGTGTTGTTTTACTTACGCCGGATAGTGTCATTCCTTGGATTTTTTCACCGTTTGGAAGCAAAAAAATACTATTGTTTTTCTTTATTCCTGTTAAAATAAAATTACTTGCCCTGTAAATAGTCCCATCGCCACAACTACAACCATCAGCATATGAAATTATCCATTTGATGTTGGGGGCTTGTTTCTGTATCATTCTGATAGTTTTTCCAATGCAGTATGATTCTGCGTTACGTGGGAGAAAATCATCAAACGCCATTCGGTTTAATTCAAGATAATCATTCCATTTCGTATTTTGTACGAGTTGGATAACTTTCGATTTGTCTAATGAAGGGCCGTATTGCAAAACTCCATGCAAAAATCCGTTTAGAAAGCAACCAAAATTTACCACTGTGTTATTTATTACTTTATGCGAATAATGATGTTTTCGGACAAAATCATGCGCAAGTCTTTGCGGTATGACTTTTATTACGATTTCTTTACATTTTCCCATTGTTCTATTATGTAATGGATTATGTTTCCTTTTTTATTATTATTAATATTTGCTTCCGGCAAATCGCTGTATTTTTCAATAATAGACTGTAAAAAATCCATTTGCTTTTTTGAGAAAGTGAATGTTATTTCTGCTTTATTTTCTTTATCGCCGCTTTTTAACAATAACTTAGTGCCAAAATCATCTGCGATTGGAATATTAAGCCCCCAATCTTTTATCATTTTTGAATCGAAATTCTGAAATAAAACATCCATATCCCATTCGCCATTATTGACATTATCCCGTATAGCTATTTCACGTTCTCTTTCTTCTGTAAGTCCTTGCAATAAATAAGTAGGTACTTTTTTAAGCCCGATATATTTTGCCGCTTCATATCGTTGATTTCCTCCGATAATTACAAGTTCCCCGGTTCTATCGGAAAGAATAATAGGCCGTGCCTGAAAATAATCGGGATTATTTTTGATTGACTCTACAAGTGTTTTAAATTCAGATTCGCTAATAATACGCGGATTATCAGCGTTTTTTTTCAACTCCGATAATTCTCTTTCTTTATACATTGGTTTGTTGATTAATATATTCGTTTATAATCATGTAAAGTGCCAATCCGTTTATATTTTTATTTTCGGACTTTTCCCTTTTGTCTTTAAACAGCTTTGTAGATGAAAATTCTTTGATTGTATTTGTTATATACTCGGCTTGCTGTTTTGTAAATACAATTGTAATTTCATAAAACATTTTTAGGGGCTTTTCGGCTTTTTCTTCGGGCTGATTCAGAAAATATAAATCAAGTCCATAAACGGCAAGACTTTCAGGCATAAATTCGTTGGCCAATATGTCAAAATCCCATTCTCCGTTACTTATGTTATCACGTATCATTATTTCTTTTTCGCGCTCTTCGGTCAGATTTTCCAAAATGAAGCAAGGAACAGTATTCATTTTTAGATGTCTGGCCGCTTCGTAACGCTGGTTACCTGCAATGATAATATTTTCGCCCGTTCTGTTTGAAATTATCAATGGACGGGCTTTAAAATAATCAGGGTTGTTTCGGATACTTTCAACAAGGATATTAAATTGCCTGTCCCTGATGAATCTGGGATTGTTCGGATGCTTTTTTAACTCTGATAACGGAAGTTCACTATACATAACTCGTTACGGTTAAAATGGAGTATCCATACCCGGATGCCATGCCTGATATGTAGAGGTTCTTCTACTTGCTGCAGTGCTGTTTTTCCGACGTGAACCGCCGCCGCTCTTTTCGCTTCCTGATTCCATAATGATAATTTTTAATCGTTAAACTTCTTTTTCGTTATTATGTCCCATAGCCGCCTATCCCGGATAGGCTTGTTTATGGTTTTATAGGCTTCTATCAGTTTGTCCGTATGTTCATTATAGAAGTCGTACAATTCTGCGTTTTCTTCAATGGTAAATTGTTCTATATTTCCACTGCTGCGAAGGTTAGCACTTCCATGAATGATTATCTTACGTCCGCCCAAAGTTTCAAAGGTGCAAGTTTTGGTATGGGCTGCACAAACAGCCATTTGAAACTTGTTGTCAATATCTAATTTTTCGTAAATGTAGGGGATTAGCGACCAGCGTTCGTGTCCGTAAAAATATACGGAAACAATCAGGTTTAATTCATCAACAAAACCGCCGACCAACAAATTACGTAAACTATCTACATTTTCTTGGGAAAGCGACAACGTTGTAATGGTCATTCGTTTTACCTTTGCGTTTCGCTGTACTATATAAGCTTCGATGAAATCGCCAAAAATGAAGGAACCGGAAACAAATACATCGGCGCGTTCGCCCTTGTTCACCGTCAATTCTCTTGCCAGCTTATCGGCGTTCTCGTACAAAATATATTGCGGTTTTGCTTCGTAAACTTTGGGCTTTGTGTATCTCGTTTCGTCTTCCGTTCCGTTTGGTATAATGTCAAAAATAGCAGGGTCAAACTCCGGTATTTCAATGTTACCGAAATTAAAATCATTTTCCGGTTCATCTTTTTGCTTCTTTCTTCTCATGTATCGAAAACTTAGAATTTCGCAAAAATAAAGCCGAAACATATTAACGTAATACGTTTTTAGAGAAAAGTTACCAAAAATTTACCAACAAAAGCAGAAAGTTATTTTTGAAATTTAGCGCATACGCCTTTTTTATTTTTAATTGGCATAGAAATCATAAACAAGGGAAAATCGCACATCGGGCGTTTATTTACGGAAATTTATTTTTATCGGTAATCCTGCATAAACCCATGCCAATAGAGCGGCATCGCGTTCCTCCTGGTTATTGCGTCCGGTAATTCCGGTAAATGATGCGATCTCTTCCTGCGTTATCTTACCGTCTTTTCCCTTCCACATCTTTTTTAGCGGCTTTATGGTTGTAACCGGTATTTCGTAATGCCGGCACATTTCAACAATCATTTTACCTGCCTGGTGATTTGCGCCTACGTTCTTTGCGATTCTCTGTCCGCGTCTTCCGGCTGCGGTGTGGTAGTTAGAAACGGCATTAAGCCATCCGGCTTCTACCACAACAATAAATTTTCCCGCTTTTTGTATGGTTGTAACAGGCTTTTCCATTCCTTCCATAAAAGTAGTTGTTTCGCTATATACGCTTTTTTTCCTGACAAATTTCAAATAGTCTGTTAATTGCGGAAATGTCAGGCTTGAAAGTTCAAGTAACCGATTTTCTACTTCGAGAAATGCCACGCCGGATTTTGTAACATCCGGGTCAATGGCTATAATTGTATGGTAATTTGTTTTCATTGTAATCTTCTGTATTTGTGAAATCGGTAATATGTGCTTTCGAGGCATTTATTATCTCATTTGCATTTATTAGAACAAAGCAGTTTGAACGTTTTTTAATATCTTTTCCTGCGCCTCTTTATAAAAGTTTTTCTTTATCTCGAATCCGTATGCTTTGCGTCCGCATTGGGCGGCGGCAAGCAGGGTCGTTCCGCTTCCGGCGACGGGATCGGTTTGTGCCAGATAATATCCTGCCGAAGCCACCATCCGCGCTTGCGCAATTCAAAAGCCAATGACCAGGGTATGCCGATTAAGTCTTTCGGTTTCAGTCCTTTAACCCTTGTGGGTTTCGTTTGCTGTGCGTGTTTGTTGCTCTTTTGAAGATAATTGCTTAAATCACATCCGTCCGCCTTTCCGCTGCCGTTATAACTGTCGCCGATATTCAGCCAAAGTGTTCCGGTCGGTTTCAACACTCGATGAACTTCCGTAAAAACTTCTGCTAATCGTTTTATGTAGGCTTCGGGTGTGTCTTCCAATCCTATTTGCTTGTCTTCGCGCAAGGCTCCGCATTTTGGACAACAACAACCATTTTTTACAGTCTCATCTCCAAATGAACCGGAATTGGTTTTTTGTTTTCCGGAAACTCCACTTCTTGCTTGCCTTCCAATCAAGTGGTCGCAATCTGAATTTCCACCTATCCATGTGGCGGTTCCGTAATCGCGCAATCCGTAATAAGGCGGCGAGGTTACGCAGCAATCTACGGAATCGTCGGGAATGGTTTTCAATCCTTCCGAACAGTCAATATTATGTATTAAATTTATATCCACTTCGTATTATATTAAGACGCTTATGGTTAAAAATCAGTCTTTGACAGGGTGCTTTCCATCCGGTTTACAATCTCCCGGAATTTCGGATTAAATTTGTACTCGTCATCGAATTTTCGCAGGTAGTAACTGATTGTACTGTGGTCGTGCTTCATTTCGGCGGCGATACCTGTAACCGTTTCCCTTTTCTTATTGCAAAAGTGTGAGTAAATCATACGGGCAAAAACTATACGGCGTTTTCTGCTGCTGCCTGCAATATCGCCGAATGAAATTCCCGTTACTTCGGAAAGGGCTTGTTTTATATCTTCAAATACCGGTATTTCTTCGTAAATCATTTTTTTACCTAACAATTCGGCTATGTTTTTTTCGAGTGCGGATCCTTTGGAGTACTTCCAATCCGGCAGCAGGTAAATAGAATCACAACCTATCAACAACACAATATCAACAGCTGCATGAACTTCCCAAGGTACATTATACGGTATTCCTGTTTTCAGCGGTGATGCCACTTCATAACCTTGCGCCTTTAATCCGCTTTCGGCTTTTTCAAACTTTGCCTTCACTTCGTCAAATGGAAGTCCGGTTATCCCGCCTGATATATAAATTTTCCCCTTCATATTTTTTTCTTATCTATCAATTCCTGAAAGCTGTATGTTCTCTTTTCGTCTGCTTTTATTGATGCGTGTCGGGCATAATTTATTTCATCTGCCGCATTCATCCGGTCGTTTATGTATTGCTGTATCCACGAAAGAATTATATTTCCGTCCATACGGTAAATCTGCCCGAAAATTCCGCGCTTTGCCTGATTAAAGCAAAACTTGAAATCGTCTATTTTCAAATATCCGTAATTATTTAAAATTATTTCTATCGTATTCATTATTTGATTGGCGTTCATTGAATTGCTTACGTTGAAAAAGTCTATTAAATCCGTAAGAATCAGTACCATTACAGCCCTTGCGTTTTCTTCGCCGGCAACCCTCATGTAAGTATTGATTGTACAAACCGGAGAATCGAAAACGTCCGTAAACCGTTTAGGGTTCAGGCTGTTGTAGTATTCTTTCGGATACTTTGACAAGCATCTCACGCTCATTTCTCCGCTTCTCGGCATCAGTTCTGAAGGTATACGCCCCGTTTCCCGGATTACCGACACCCATTGTTCCGCCGTTTTCTGTAATTGCAATTCCGTCTGCTTCATTGTTTATCTCCGAAATTATTATATCGTTCCATGCCTCTTGGGTTATGTACACTTCAAAATTTTTCCGGTATTTCAGTACCGGCGTTGATTTTACATAATGCGGGATATGTTCAACTGCGAGCATTTTCGTTCTCTTCGGTAATTTATCCCATTTTCTCCGGCTCGTTTTCTTGTTCCCCTTCCGCTGGTACATCGCCCATACGTTATCAAAATCCAATTCGTCCAATACCTCACAAAAAGTTTCTTCGCCCTCTGTGCAATGATTTTCCACGTTTGGCGTTTTTTCGTTTTCCCCCGTACCCCCTTTACTATTTTCATCTATATTTTCATCTTCAATTATATTTATATCTTCATCGCGCGATGCTTTTGTTTGGGTTTCTGTCGGGTTATTATTTGGGTTTTGAGTGGGTTTTATTTGGTTTTTTGGACGACCGCCCATTTTTCCGTTACTTCGCTGTTTATCAATATATTGGCTTCTTTGCATAATTTCTCGTTCAAGTCTGCCGTTATAAATCAGTCCGGTTTCGTCTTCTTTAAACTTTGCCCGTAATTCTTCGGAAAGCGAAACCCACTCAAAACCCAAACATAACCCAACCGTTTTTTTACTTAAATGTCCTTTTTGGTGTTGCAAACAAAGCAATGTAATGTATTGTCCGCGCTCAACCATTGTTAAATCGCTACATCCTATTAAAAAATCTGCCGGATAAAATAAAAATGCCGGATCTTTCATTGTTGCATTGTTGTTAAAATTGACTGTTGTAAATTTTCATTTCCTGCATGCCAATCGAAATTATTTAACATCCATTTTTTGTAATCCGTCGCCTTCCCGACCGGTTCTTTCCGATTTGTAAATTTCAAAATAGAATCTGATTTCATTGCTTTTCCTTTCAAATACTCCTAATCTTTCCGCTATTCTCAGTTTTTGTGTTTTCGCGAGGAAATCATATACACCTTCCAAATACCCTCTGAATTGCTCCAATGAATAATTGTATTTATAATTGTTGCACTCTCCGCATGCCGGCATCAGGTTTGAAATATCGTCTCCCCCGCCGAATACTTTGGGGTGTAAATGGTCGATCTGCATATCTTCCGGCTTTATTTCTTTCCCGCAGTATCCGCAACGTCCGCCGTATTTGGCGTGTACCTGCTTTCTGTTTGTTTTCATTGCCCGATTATGTGATAAAATCCGCATTTCAGCGTCATAATTCCCTTAATGTGCTTCATTCCGTATTTTGTTTCTCCGCGTTGTTTTTTGCAATAGTGGCGTGTTCCGAAATAAGTTTTTATGCTTTTTCTGAATTTGCAGGAGTAACAACAATCCGGATATTTTTCAATAAGTTTTTTATT